>Ga0182744_1002023_pt1 | contig 17169 bp, 15 predicted proteins | sample eDN3rd30CKraftMG_FD_128525 | JGI IMG/M metagenome (GOLD analysis project Ga0182744, IMG submission 128525) | Enriched Miracle-Growth compost microbial communities from Emeryville, California, USA - eDNA 3rd pass 30_C Kraft MG (version 2) (version 2) ...
CCACCGGCACCCGAAGCAGCCGCCTGGCCTCCACAAAATGGGCCAGCGTCCACCCCGGCGGTGGCCAGCAGGCCGAGCATGCACTAACATTCCAAACGGATCACCCTGTGGGGGCAGGCCAATTAATTTTAACTGAGTGAACGCTGATGAGCTAGAACGTTGTCGCTCCGACCAGTTTCTTGCTCTTGATCTGCGTTACTGGACGAACTGAAGATATTCTGAGCGGCAAATTAGATGGATGGACCGACAGTTAATTGCGACAACTTGGCTATTTGTATGTAAACCAGATGAAGTAAGGTTACGGAAGAGATTTCTGGTAAAATAAGCAGCGTCTAATATAACATCTTCAATCTTGTGCAGAATCCTGACTGGCAATCAGTTCACCACCCCCAAGATTTGTACGAAATGATACCGTGTGAATCAAATCAATACCGATATATCGCTAACGCCCATGCCCTCACGGATGTGTCGAGAGAGTTCTTCAACAAATTTGTCCGGGTTTGTGGCAAGTGCAACTAACCGCGCGTGCCGGTCTGCTATTCCCGCGATATTCAGTTCATGTTTCTGGACATTCAGCATGGCCAGTTCAATCTGATCCTGTAATGCATGATACGACTCCAGAAGACGCCTGTGATCAGCGCATTCGATCAATATCTCATGAAAGCGACGGTCGGCCGCTGCCAGCGACTTGAGATCTCGGTTCTCGGCAGCCGATGCGATAGCAGGTATGGCCGCCGCTAAAGCGGAAGATGTATAACTTCTTTGAAGCGCTAAACGGGCTCCCATGACTTCAAGAGCCGTACGCAAGGTGGCCAGTTCGAAAATATCTCGTTCATTGAAGCTAACAACGATATAGGAACGGTTGGGTGATTTCTCGATCAATCCACCCCTCTCGATTAGCCTCAGGGCCTCACGCAGCGTTGCGCGGCTGACGCTGAGGTCTGATGCTATGCTCGATTCGCGTACCCTTTGTCCTGCTGGCAATTCCCCACTTAGAATTTTTCCTCGCAGACTGGTGGCTAAGATCTGCACCATGTCGCCGGTACGTCCTTGCGGATCGTTTTGCTCGTCTGAAGGCGTAAAATTATTAGACATGGCTCCATCTTTTCTATATGTGTCGACAATAAAATAAAAAGTGCCGACACTTTCATATCGGGAACTTAGAGGGAAATTGATTCCCATGGAGGGGAAATTATGGATGAACATACCGCTCGACAAGTGACACGCAACATAATGCCGCTGCTCGGGATTAGCTTTTTCGTATCAATTCTGGACCGCGTGAATGTTGGATTCGCGTCTCTAACAATGAACGCTGACATAGGCCTTTCGGCTGCAGCTTATGGTTTTGGCGCAGGTATCTTCTTTCTTGGCTACTTTGCATTCGAGATTCCTAGCAATCTCATTTTGCAGAAGGTCGGCGCGCGCCGATGGATAGCGCGTATCATGGTCACATGGGGCCTTCTTTCCATGTGCATGGCTTTGGTACAAGGCCCTTATTCCTTCTATGCGGTCCGTTTCCTTCTGGGTCTTGCCGAGGCCGGTTTTGTTCCCGGTGTCGTCTATTATATGAACCAGTGGTACACGAAACGTGAGATTGGCAGGGCAACCGCGATCTTTTTCGCGTTCGGGCCTATTGCGAATGCTGTTGGTGCACCGCTGTCAACAGCGTTGATCGAGGCCTTCGACTGGCGCTGGATGTTTATCATCGAGGGTATACCTGCCATCATCCTCGGTATTGTTGTCTTTCTGAGGTTACCTGATCGCGTTGAAGACGCAAAGTTTCTTAACAATAGCCAGAAAAGCGTACTGCGCGCACAGTTGCAGGCGGAAGGCAATTCTGCTGCAAAGCATGCCTCGCCACTGTCTGCATTAATGGATTTGCCTACACTTGCGCTCGCGCTCCAGTATTTCCTTATCCTGACAACTGGCTATGCGCTTAACATGTGGCTTCCGCAAATCGTTCGCGAACTGGGTGTTCAGACTTCGATGGTGGGCTGGGTGGTGGCTGTCCCCTATATAGCAGCCGCGCTCGCGATCTATTTCTGGAGCCGGTACACGAAATATACTGATGATCGCCTGTTTTACGTGCTCATCCCCTGTGCTCTTGGGGCATTGGGGTTTGTGATAGGTGCTCTGACGACAAATCCGCTGATTTCGATGTTCGCGTTCTGTTGTGTTGCGGCGGGCATTTATGCCGGCGGGAGTGCCTATTGGGCGCTGCCGCGGCCTGCTGTATCAGGCGCTGCGGCGGCGGCCGCGATCGCACTGGCGAACTCACTTGGAAATCTCGGCGGATTCACCGGTCCCTACCTGTTCGGGATCATTCGCGATACGACCGGTAATTATGAATATGCGCTTTTCGTCGCGGCTGCTTTTCTTCTGTCGGGAGGGCTCATGAGTTTCGTGAACATCCGGCTTGCACGGCGGCGTGAGGCGCTAATTGTTGCTGCCCGCTAAAACTGTGTGGAAGGAAAGAAATTTCAGTCTTCTAACGCTTTTAAAAGGAATGGATTCATGGAAAGTTTTCGTGCTCGCTGCAAGGCACGCTCACCGCTGATAGGAACGTTTTCCGCTATCCCCCATCCTGTCGCGGTCGAAGTGACGGCTGCCACCGGGCTTGATTTCGTCTGCATAGACTGGGAACATTCGCAGATCAGTCGTGAGCGTATTGAGGATCTGATCCGGGCTTGCGATGTTCACGCTGTGCCGGCTATGGTCCGGGTACCGGGTCATGCACCGGAAGCGATTGCGGCTGTGCTTGATGCCGGTGCGCAAGGTGTTCTTGTGCCGCGCGTATCAACGGCTCACCAAGCACGGGCCGCAGTTCAGGCAACGCGCTATCCGCCGATCGGCGCTCGAGGGGTTGGACCTGGTCGCGCCGCGGCCTATGGCTATCGTATTCCAGACTATCTAACCGCAGCAAACGATGCCATCGCTTTGGCGATCCAGGTCGAAACGGCTGAAGGTCTGGCCAATATCGAAGAGATCTCAGAAGTTGATGGTGTCGATGTGATTTTCATAGGCCCCGGAGACCTGTCCGTTTCCATCGATGCGATGGGACCGAATGGTCGCGAAAAGCTTGTTGCTGCGATTGAAAAGATCACAAGAACAGCAATTTCTACGAACAAAGCCGTAGGCATTTTCCGCCCGGATACAAGCGACATAGCCGCTTGGTACGGGAAAGGAATCTCGTTCTATCTGCTCGCAAGCGATACGATGTTTCTCGGCACTGCAATGGCTGGAGGCATATCGCAAGCGCGAGCCGCGCTCACTGAAACGGAAAGGACATCTGCATGAAGATCGTCAAGTGTGATGGCGTTCTCGCCGTTGAGCCGGAACAACATGCCTATCTTGCAGAGCTCGATGCGGCCTTCATAGAAAAGACACTTCTCAATGAAGAGGAGCTGATTGAGGAATGCTACGACGCAGATGCGTTGATGATCTTGCGGGAACCGGTGACTGAGCGTGTTTTGAAGGCGCTGCCAAAACTCAAAGTCATCGGTCGTTTTGGTGTAGGACTCGATTCCATTGATGTCGAGGCCTGTACACGGGCAGGAGTGCAGGTCACTTATGTGCCAGACTCCAATCTGGACGAGGTCAGCACTCACGCCGTGGCAATGATGTTGGCTCTCGCTCGTCGGCTGAAGCGCTACGACACTGCAGTGCGTGAAGGCCGATGGCAAGCTATGGTTGACGGCGAGGGGATTATTCGGCCATCGCATCAAACGCTCGGTTTGATCGGTTTTGGTCAAATCGGTCGTATGACGGCACGCAAGGCCTCAGCATTCGGGTATAAGATCATCGCTTACGATCCCTATATGGCTGCGGACCGCATTGCTGCGACCGGTGTGGAAGCAGCCACGTTCGAGGAAGTGATAACTCAATCCGATATTGTTTCGCTTCATGTTCCCGCCACGCCTGAAACACAGAATATCATCTCACGAGACGTGCTTGCACGAATGAAGAAGGGTGCGATCCTAGTCAACGTTTCCCGCGGCGGCCTTGTGGATGAAGGAGCGTTGGCTGACGCACTCCAATCGGCACACCTGTCTGGCGCCGGCATTGATACGCTGGTTCAGGAACCGGTAGGGATGGACAACCCGCTTCTGAACGTGGAAAACCTCCTTCTTTCTCCACATGCTGCACATTATTCCAAGCAGTCTTATTCAGAGGTGAGAAACAAGGTATTCGCAGACGTAGTAGCCGTGTTGCGCAATCGGGCACCAAGGTACGGATTTAATTCAGTCCTTAAGAGGGATTGATCTCCTGGTCATGCTGCTTTCAGTAATGACGAGAACAATGGCCTTGGCGCCAACTATATCAGGTGGCAAGACATAGAGCCTCTTCCGCCTTGTGTGCGGAAGAGCATCTTGTTCTTATTTAACTATCAGCGGATCGCCCATTACGGGGGCAGCGGTTCATACCTTTTCAAGGCGTAGCGAATGCTTTAACGACAGTTGGTTTCTTGGCTGGATATCAGGTGACTGTCCGCTTGTCGCTTTATGCGGTCAAGCTGAGTCAGGCGCCCCGTTGCTGTGGGCAGCAAAATAATACCAATTAACCTTAAGTTTGCGGCGAAGGGCGGCGGGTATTGAGCCTGTTTGTGCACCGGGCTGCGTGCCCAGTGCATATCAATCTGTGTTCTGAAATCTACCACACAAAGAATCAACAAACGCGGCTATCCCACAAGCCGTTATCGTCGCAATCGGCAGAAGGCTCGTAACCACCGCCTCCTCCGTGGCTTATGGACGCATCAAAAAACGTTATAGATAAAGTTGCTGCGCTGGAGTTTAGTCTAGCTAATTATAATAGCTGGTTCAGTGCTACAGCGGCATCACCATCGATAATGAGGCCGTTGACGATGCCACTTTTCAGAAGTGCTTTGGCCGCAAGCGCTTTCTCCTGCCCGGCGATGAGCAGCACGACTTGAACCTTCTTCAGTTCGGCAAAGCTGAGAGCGATGGTGCGCTGATTCATCTCGTGCTCGACCTGCTGCCCGTCCTTGTCGTAGAAAATGCCATTGGTGTCACCAATTGCACCGGCGGCACGCAGGCTTTCCAGTTCGGATTTGCTGAGCATGTTCTGGCGGCGCAGCAGTGAGTCCTCCGTCAACTCGCCAGCGCTAATGAAGCAGACGGAGGCTGTGCGGGCAATCTCCAGCGCACGCGCCACAGAACGTTGCGAGATGAGGACTTTTCGATCTTCTGCGGAATCAGCAATGAACGGAACTGGCAGGAAAAAGCCTTGCCCGCCCGTGCGCCGCGCCAGCATGTGCACAACTTCAAATGGATTATAGGCGGAGTTCGCGGTCAGCGATCCCATGACGGAGATGAAGCGCGCCTGTGGGGCGCGTACACCTGCAAGTTGCAATGTCATCTGTTCGATGGTTCGGCCCCAGCCGGTGCCGATGATCGCTTCCTCATTGTCGGCCAGAAAGCTTTTCAGATAGGTGGCAGCGGCAACACCGAAGGCCCGGAATGAAACCTGCTTGCGGATTTCGGATGCCGTATCTTCATCGGCATGAAAGCCAAATGGCGGTGTTGAAATACAAAAATCCAATCCATGGCGGCGCATCAGCTCGTTTTCCACGGGCAATGTGCCTGCGTTCTGATGGTCGATGGAAATGCTGACAAGGCCGCTTTCGCGGGCCTCACCCAATATCTTGTTCACGCGGGCCCGGGTCAGGCCCAGTCGGGATGCGGTCGCCTCCTGGTTGAATCCTCCAACGTAATAGAGCCACGCCACGCGCACCATGAGGCTATCTTCGGATTCGCTCATTTGTCCCTCGTTCAATTCCTGCATGTTAAATTACAAATGTATTTCTATTTGACATTTGTAATTTAACGACGCTTAATACCAATCGTTCCGGGGGACAAGAGCGCGAAAGAGCGGGCAGGTCAATCGGAATGGAACCTGAAGCACAGGCAGCTGAATGGCGTTTCTGGAGGAGCAGAGACCGACATTCGCCAGTGCATCGGGTGTGGAGGAGTGCGGAGGGCGATGGGACCATCCGTAACAGGCGCCAGCTCGAACTGAACTGCATGTGTGCCGGGAAACAGTAATTCAAAGCCAGTTGTGGAGCCAACCACATGGCCTTCGGGAGGAAAAAATGGGTTCGGAACTTTTTAGGAAAACCATGGCTGTCGCAGCTCTGGCCATGCTCATGGGCACGGCAAGCGCGTCTGCTACCAATGTGGCCTGGGTGCATTCCAACGCTGCGGCGCAGTCCGAGCAGCGTGCAAAAACTGGCTTTGATGCCTGGCTTAAGGAAACCAACAAGGATTGGAGCATCAGCGTTCTGGATAGCGGCGGCTCGGGCGAACGCACGGCGTCGAACATTCAGGATGCTGCCTCGCGTGGTGTAGACGCAATTATCGTCAGCATGTCGGATCTGCGTGCCTCGCGTGCTGCTATCGATTCCGCTGTTGCGGCCAAAATTCCGGTTTTCGCCATCGATAGCGGTCAGGTTGACGGCGTTGTGGTCGATGTCACTACCAATAACTGGGCGATGTCGGCTGATGTGTCGCCATATTTGCTCAATGAAATGGGCGGCATGGGCAATCTGATCTTCCTGCGCATGGCAGAGCACCACGGCACGCGCAAGCGCGGCGATGTGATGGAAACCGTGCTGAAGGAATATCCGGAAGTGAAGGTCATCGCCGAACACAATATCGATTACACGGCTTTCTTCGAAGATACGACCAAGACCATGCAGGACTATGCATCGCGCTTTGGTGAAGACATTAATGCCGTCTGGGCGCCTTGGGATGAGCCTGCACAGGCCGCCATAAACGCGCTGAACGCTGCCGGATTGAAGAATGTCAAAGTCATCGGCATCGACGGCCATCCGCAGGCGATCGAAGAAGTCTGCAAGCCTGACAGCCTGATGATCGCAACGGTCTCGCAGCCATTCGAAAAGATGGGCGCGCAGACCGGCGAATGGATCGAGAGCATTGTGGTCAGGAAGGAAGACGCTGCAAAGGTCATTCCGTCGAAGACTGTTTATCTCGATGCGCCGCTTGTCACCAAGCAGAACTGCAAGGACTTCCTCCCGAAGAAGTAGGCAAGCCCCCCAAGTTGCCTGCATCTGGCCGGAGCGTGAACGTTCCGCGTTCCGGCCCCTTTAGAGTAGATTGAATTCATGGGAGTTCTCCGATGGCGGTAAGCCTGTCGCAGATCGTTATGTCCTATCCCGGAACGCTGGCGCTGGATCAGGTGAGCGCTGAATTTCGGTTTGATGAGGTGCATGGACTGATCGGAGAAAACGGCGCCGGAAAGACCACTCTGGTCAGTATTCTTGGCGGCAGCAAAAGCCCGACTTCGGGCACGATCACCATTGACGGCGTCGAGGTGAAGCTTGCAAGTGCCGGTGATGCGTTGCGCAAGGGTATCGCGCATGTGTCGCAGGAGGGTAGTCTCGTTCCCGGACTGACCGGTGCACAGAATGTTCTGCTGGGCGACGAGCCTCGCATGGGCCTCCGTGTGATCGACAAGCGCAAGCTGCTGTCGCGCGCCAATGACTTGCTCAAGCGCTGGTTCCCTCAAGTTTCCATCGACCTCGACGAGCAGGTCGATATGCTGCCTATGGCAGATCAGAAGATCATCGAGATTGTCCGCGCACTGCGTGGCAATGTCCGTTTGCTCATCCTCGATGAACCCACGGCGACATTGCCTGCACGCGAAAAAGAGAGCCTTTGGGAGATCATCAAGACCCTGCCGCAGCAAGGCGTCGGGATCGTTTTGATCAGCCATTTCCTTTCTGAAATCAAGGCATTGAGCGATAGAATTACAGTTCTGCGCGATGGTCGTCACATTGCGACGCTTCAGGCCACGGAAGCGAGCGAAGCCGGGTTGATCGATATGATGCTGCAACGCTCGGGCGGCAAGACGGCGATGGCGCAGGAAGCCAGTTACAATCGCAGTTTCGGTCCTGTGGTGCTGGAAGTCAGCAATTGGCATGCCGGTGGTCTGCACGTTGACAAATTTTCCATCCGTGCGGGTGAGATCGTCGGTCTGATTGGCCTGACTGGCGCTGGCCATTTTGGCTTTGCCCGTTCGCTTTATACGCCGAGCGGCGTCACCAGCGGCACATGCCGTTTTCAGGGTGAAACAATCACCCGGATCGATGCGCGCACCATGCAGAAAAAGGGTGTTGCGCTGGTTCCCGATCACCGCATGGAATATTCGCTGATCGGCGATTGGCACGTGCGTGAAAACCTTGCCATGGTGCATCCGTCCTTTGCGGCCTTGAGCGGTACAGGCGTACTGTCGATGCGCCGTGAAGCGCAGGAAGCCGACCGCACCATGCAGCTTCTGAACGTGAAAGCGCATTCGCGCAATCAGTTCGTGAAGGATCTGAGCGGCGGCAACAAGCAGAAGGTGTCGATCGGCAAGTGGCTTTACGGCGCAGACGATCACTACCGGCTGATGATTTTCATCGAGCCGACGGAGGGTGTCGATATCGGCGCGAAGCGTGAAATTCACGCGCAGATGCGCAGGATCGCCGACAAGGGCGTGGCCATTTTGGTCACCTCGTCCGACCTTCTGGAAATTGCCGACGTCGCAGACCGCGTTATCCCCTTCGTGAATGGCTCCCCGGGCACGGAAATTCCGCGTGAGGCCTTTTCCGAAGCGAAGTTTATTGCCGCGATGGCAGGAGTCATCCTATGAATACACAGAACCCCGCTGTTGCCCCGCAATCGTCGCGTCATGCGCAGAGCTTCGGCAAGAAGCTCAAGGGCGAATGGCTGCTGAAATATTCCACGCTCTTCGTGTTGCTCCTACTGTTCGCGGGCTTCTCGTTGACGGTGGACCGGTTTTTGACAGCCAATAATCTGCTCAACATTCTTCAGCAGATTGCCATGCTCACCATCGTCGGCGCGGGCCTGACCTTCGGTTTTGCCGCACGCGAAATGGACCTTTCGGTCGGATATATGGTCGGGATGGCCGGTGTATTGGTGCCCCTGCTGCTGGTCGCGGGCACACCCTTGCCTTTGGCCTTGCTTGCTGGATTGGGGGCAGGGTTTGTCGTGGGGGCCGTCAATGCGGCGCTCGTCACCCTTGTCGGTGTGCCTTCGCTAATTGCCACGCTTGCCATAGGCTCCATTCTTTATGGCGTCAACTTTCTGATGACCGGCGGACGGGCGATCTATGGTGGCCTTCCGGCCAGCTATCTCTGGCTAGGACAGGGACAGCTTTTCGGTATTCCCGTGCTTGCCTATGCAATGGTGATCGTCGTGTTCGTCGCCTGGTTCATCATGGAGCGCACCGTCTTCGGCCGCTACATCTACGCTGTCGGGGGCAATCTCAAGGCCGCGGAACTTTCGGGCGTCAATGGTCGCTTCTATCGTGCGGCTGCGCTGATCGTTTGCTCTATCTTTGCAGCGGTCGCGGGTGCGCTTCTGGCGGCGCGTCTCGGATCCGGCCAGCCCAATGCTGGTGAGCGCTATCTCCTCGACGGTCTTGCAACAGTTTTCATTGGCATGACCATGTTTCGACCCGGCACGGCAACAGTCGCTGGAACCTTCTTCGGCGCGCTGTTCATCGGCGTCATCAATAACGGCCTCAATCTGATTGGCATGGACACCTACATCCAGAGCATTGTGAAAGGCCTCATCATTCTCGTCGCGGTCGCGGTTGTTTCGCGTACCACCAAACTAAAGCTCCTGTGAGGGCACTGAACCGGACATCATGAAAAATTTACAACAGACAGGTCTGTCGGAGGCGCACGTGCAAAATCCGAGTAATTCCAATCTTCTTGAACTCTATAGAACGATGCGTCGTATCCGCACTTTCGAAGAACGCGTCGGCGAACTCTTCGTGCGCGGCCAGACGGCAGGTTCGATGCTTCACCTTTCCATTGGTGAAGAAGGTGCTGCCGCCGGTGTATGTGCCGCCATGCAGCCGCAGGACACCTTCACAACCCACCATCGGGGCCACGGTATCTTTCTGGCGCGTGGCGCTGATCCGAGGCAGATGATGGCCGAAATCGGCGGCAAGGAAACAGGCTATTGCCACGGCAAGGGCGGTTCCATGCACATTGCCGACATGGCGCTCGGTCATCTGGGCGCCAACGCCATCGTCGGTGGCGGTATTCCCGCCGTCGTTGGCGCAGGACTGTCGAGCAAATATCTGAAGAAGAATTCCGTTTCGCTCGCTTTCTTTGGCGACGGCGCGATGCAGCAGGGCATTCTTTATGAGAGCATGAACATGGCGGCCCTGTGGGGTCTGCCGGTGGTGTTCGTCTGCATCAACAACCAGTACGGTATGGGAACCCGGGTCGATCAGGCGACCGCCAACACGGCTTTCGATCAGCGCGCGCATGCATTCGGCCTTAACGGTGCTGTTGTCGATGGCATAGATGTCGAGGAAGTCAAGAATGCGGCTCAAGGGTTGATCGACGATGCGCGGCTCGGCAAGCCGGGCTTCCTGTCGGTCACCTGCTACCGGTTCTTTGGTCATGCGCGCATGGACAAGAGCCCATATCGCGCAGAGGCAGAGGAACTGGAAGGACGCAAGAAGGATCCGGTGAAGTTCACCCGCGATCGGCTCGTTTCATCCGGATTGGCGCAGGAAGCTGCACTCGACGCCATGGATGGCGACATCACTGCCGAGATGGACGCTACCATCGACTTCACTGTCGAGTCCAAGGCGCCGCCGCTCACCTCCATGTTTAAGGATGTTTATGCCGTGGGCGAACCTGAGCCCGAACCCGTTCGCACCCGTATCGACCGCGTACTTTCCAAGGATGAAGCATAATGGTTGCCATGACTTACCGCGACGCGCTGCGTAAAGCGCTGGATGATGCCATGGCGGAAGACAGCACCATCGTCGTGATCGGCGAAGAGGTGGGGCGCTATGGTGGCGCTTATGGTGTCACGAAGGATCTCATTGGCAAATACGGCCCTGAACGCCTGATTGACACGCCGATATCCGAACCGGCCATTGTCGGTGCTGCGGTTGGCGCTGCCATGACCGGCCTGCGTCCGGTTGCCGAGCTGATGTATATTGATTTTCTGGGCATGACGATGGACCAGCTTGCCAATCAGGCGGCCAAGATCCGCTATATGTTCGGTGGTCAGATTGGCGTGCCGATGGTTTTGCGCACCCAAGGCGGCACCGGACGTTCCGCCGGCGCCCAACACTCGCAGAGCCTTGAAGCCTGGGTCATGCATACGCCGGGTCTGCGCCTGGCCATGCCAGCCACGGTTCAGGACGCTTACCATCTGCTGCGCCAGAGCCTGACGAAGCCCGACCCTGTGGTCTTCATCGAGCACAAGGCTCTCTACACCCGCAAGGAAGAGGTCGATCTCGACGCCGAGCCGCTCGCATGGGGCAAAGCCAATGTGCGCCGTACCGGCAAGGATCTCGTCATAGTCACCTATTCGCGCCAGCTGCACTATGCGCTCGATGCTGCCGAGAAGCTGTCCGCTAAGGGTATCGAGGCGACGGTCATCGACTTGCGCACGCTCAACCCGCTGGATTTCGACACGGTGCGCGAACATGTCGAGCGCGTCGGTAAGGCGATGGTGGTCTCGGAGGGTGTGATGACCGCCGGTGTTGCGGCTGAACTCGCCGCTCGCATTACCGAGGAATGCTTCGACTACCTCGAACAGCCGGTGGTACGTGTTGCCGGTGAGGACATTCCGATTTCAGTTTCGCAGGAGCTTGAAACGGGTAGCGTTCCGACGACCGATTTCATCCGCTCCGTTGCCGAGAGAATGTTGTCATGAGTGAACGGATTTTGAAAATGCCGCGCCTTGGCGAGACGATGGAGGAAGGCAAGATTGTCGGCTTTCTCGTCAAGCCGGGTGACAGTTTCAAGCGCGGGGATTCGATCATTGAAATCGAAACCGACAAGACGGTAGCCGAATTTCCGGCATTGGGTGACGGCACGCTCAATGAGTGGATCGGCGCTATTGGCGACCATGTGGTTGTCGGAGCGCCTCTGGCGCGCATCGACATTGGCACTGGAGCCGACTGGACCAGCGACGGCGAAGATGAAGCGCCGGAAGCATCGGCGGCGACTGCTCAAGACGTTGAACCAATTCAAGGGGCTGTGGAAGCTTCCGTTACCAAACCTGCTGCTTCTACAAACAGCGGTGATCGTGTTCGCGCAACGCCACTTGCTCGCAAGGTTGCTCGCCAGAATGGCATCGACATCAATTCGCTTTCGGGCAGCGGACGCCGGGGGCGGATCGAGAAGGAAGATGTGCTTGCGGCTTCTGGCGGTTCGAAATCGAATGGCGCCGTGCATTTTATCGATCTTGCAAATGGTCGCGTCGCCTATCTGGATCGGGGGCCGAAGAATGGCCGCACAATCCTCTTGCTACACGGTTTCTCCGGCGACCGGACGACCTGGAGCGGCATTGCAGCGGGTCTGCGGCGTGCAAAATGCCGTGTTATCGTGCCCGATCTGCCTGCCCATGGACTAACGACAATCGATGCTGCGGACGCGGCTGAACTCAGCGCCTTCCTGCCTGCGTTCCTTGATGCTCTGGGAATTGCCGAGGTTGACATCGTCGCGCATTCTCTTGGTGCCGTCGCTGCGGCGCAATTTGCTGATGCCCATGCAGACCGCATTTCGAGCCTGATGCTTATCGCGCCGGCGGGACTTGGTTCTGAAGTCGATGCCGGCTTTATCTCCGGCATGGCCAATGCAACGACGGCTGGCGAAGTCAGCCATCTGTTGCGCCGTATCGCAGCCAAGCCCGTCGAGCTTTCACCGGAACTGGCGGCGGAATTTGCGACCACCACGGCCAAGGGGCGTCTCAAAGCGCTTTCGGCAGCGATTGTGGGTCCTTGGGGGCAAACCTCCGACATCGTTCCGGCCCTAGAAAAGCTTTCTCACGCAAAGCCAGTTCGTGTTCTCGTTGGTCTGCTGGATCGCATCATCCCATGGCAACAGGCGACCGCATTGCCATCATCGATTGCCGTGCATTTCCTCGGTCGGTCCGGCCATATGCCGCAATGGGATCAGTCCCAAGATGTGCTTGATCTGATTATAAATTCCACGGGGAGCTCCCATGACTGACGATGTCAGGCTACGTCTGAAAGAAGCGCGAGCACGGCTTGGTGCATTTGCAAAATCTGCACCCGAACTGATGAGTGGCTTTGCCAAGGTGAGTAAGACCGCAACGGCCGCTGGCGCGTTTTCATCGGCGCAGCGCGAATTGATTGCGGTCAGCATTGCCGTGGTGAAGGGGTGCGAAGATTGCATCCTCTACCACGTGGACGCGGCGATCCAGCACGGCGCAACCGAACAAGAACTGGTCGAAGCGCTTGAAGTCGCTGTTGAAATGGGCGGTGGCCCGGCAGTCATGTATGCGGGCAAGGCGCTGGAAGCATTTCGCGGCCTGAGTTGAAAATCGCGCGATGAGGCATGCGAAGACTGGAGGAGTTTTCGCAGCCGCCTCGGGAGGAGTTGAATGGTTTATTTTCTCACCGCCGACGGAGGAACGGAAAGTATCCGGGCGCGGGTTTACGACTTGTCGGGCTCTTGCCTTGCAAGCGCGGCAGTTCCCTATGAGACGAAGTTTTCCAGCGGCGCGCGCGCGGAGCAAAATCCGGAAGACTGGTGGTCATGCTTCGTCCAGGCCGCACGCAAGGCGATGGCGGAGTCGGCTGTCGACCCGTCGGCAATTGAAGCGATCACGCTGGCGACGACCAGCTGCACGGTCGTGGCTTTGGATGCGGACGGCAAGCCGCTGCGCCCTTCGATCATCTGGATGGATGTCCGAGCAAGTGCCGAAGCGGATGCCGTACTTGCAACCGGCGATCAGGCCTTGCAGGCCAATGGCGGCGGGCGAGGGCCGGTTTCCGCGGAATGGATGATCCCGAAAGCGTTGTGGATCGCGCGCAATGAGCCGGAAGTCTTCGAGAAGGCAGATACAATCTGCGAGTATCAGGATTTCATGACCTTGCGTCTGACCGGTGAAAAGGCGGCGAGCCTCAATAATGTCTCGCTTCGCTGGCACTATTCGACGGATCGCGGCGGCTTTCCGGTTACGCTTCTGGAGAAACTTGGTCTTGGAGCTCTGCTACAGAAATGGCCATCTCGCGTAGTCGCGCCCGGCGAAGTTATTGGCGGGCTTTGCGCATCTGCTGCTTCCGCACTTGGCCTTTCGCAGCGCGTAAAGGTGGTGCAGGGCGGGGCCGATGCACTCATCGGCATGATCGGCCTTGGCGTTGCCAAGCCGGGTCAGCTTGCGCTGATAACCGGTTCATCTCACTTGCAATTTGGTGTTGCAGATAAGCCTCTGCATGCGCCGGGCATTTGGGGCAGCTATCCCAACATGGTTTATCCGGGACGCTACATTATCGAAGGCGGGCAGACTTCCACCGGATCTATCATCGCATGGCTTGGGCGCATGATGAACGGCACCATGGATATGGAAGCGTTGAACGCCAAGGCGGCTGCGCTGGAGCCGGGTGCAGAAGGCCTTCTGGTGCAGGATCATTTTCAGGGTAACCGCACGCCCTATACCGACGCCTTGTCTCGCGGCGCAATTGTCGGTCTAACGCTGGCGCATGAACCGCATCATATCTTCCGTGCCATCATGGAAGGTATCAGTTTCGGCACACGCGCCATTCTCGATGCTATGGCCGAGGCTGGTTATCGCGGGCAGGAAATTACGGTTGGCGGCGGGGCCAGCGCATCGCCGCTCTGGCTGCAAATCCATGCCGACACGGCTGGGTTGCCGGTCTGCGTGCCGCAATCGCGTGATGCTCCTTCTGTCGGGGCTGCGGTTCTGGCCGCGCATGGGGCTGGCCATTTCGCGAGTATTGATGACGGCATTGCCGCGATGGTCAGACTGGGCAAGCGTATCGAACCACGTCCGCGCGAGACCGCACGCTACAATGAAATCTACCAGCAATATCGAGCACTCTATCCGGCGCTGAAGGCCGTACAAGCTGCCTGAGGCATTGTAGTGGGAGGACGAAATGCTCAAAGATTTTCAACTGGCCGGCAAGCGCGCTGTCATAACCGGTGGCGCAACGGGTATTGGGCGAGCCATTGCCGAGCTTTTCGTTGAAGCCGGCGCGACGGTCATCATCACGGACCGCGATGAATCGGCCGGGAAGCAGACGGCCGCGGAACTCAATGCGCGCCGTCCTTCATCTGCAAGCCTCTACATTCTGGATGTCACGGATCGTGACGCAGCAGAGCGAACAGCCGAAGCGATTGCTGCCGAGGTTGGCGTTCCCGACGTTCTGGTCAACAATGCGGGCATTGTTCGGAACGGCCCGGCGGGCGAAACATCTGAAGCAGATTGGCGCGCGGTGATCGACGTCAATCTCAACGGCGTCTTCTTTTGTGCTCAGGCCTTTGGCAAACGCATGGCTGCTGTAGGGAGCGGTGCCATTGTCAACATCTCTTCCATGTGCGGCGAGATTGTCGTCTATCCGCAGCCGCAGGTTGCCTATAACGCTGCCAAGGCCGGGGTAAACCTCATCACCAAGTCTTTGGCTGTTGAATGGGCAAAGCAAGGCGTGCGGGTCAACGCGGTTGCGCCGGGTTACACCGCAACGGAACTTACGCTTGCTGGCCGCAGCAATGAGGAGTGGTTTTCAAACTGGATGCGCATGACGCCGCAGGGCCGGCTGGGAGAACCGCGAGAGATCGCTAATGCTGTTCTGTTTTTGGCGTCCGATGCCGCAAGCTTCGTGACGGGAACTGTGCTTGCCGTAGACGGCGGTTACACCGCGCTTTGATTTTGGGAGAATAAGATGACTGAACAGGCAAAAATTGCTCTGGTCACCGGCGCAAGCCGTGGTATTGGCCGAGCTATCGCAATTGGTATGGCCGCGCGCGGCTTCGATGTGGCGATCAACGACATCGAGCGTCAGAAAGATGCGTTGCAGGAGGTGGCACAGGAAATCCAAGCCACAGGTCGCCGCGCCCTGACCGTCTATGCCGATGTGAGCAACAAGGCCGATGTTGAAGCGATGGTCAAGAAGACGGCTGATGCTTTTGGTCGTATCGATGCAATTGTCAACAATGCAGGTATTCTCATCGCCAGCGATGTGGAGCACCTCAAGGAAGAGCACTGGGATAGTGTTCTCGATGTCAATGCGAAGGGAACGTTTCTCGTCGTTCAGGCTGTGTTGCCTTACATGAAGCAGCAGAAATACGGCCGCATCGTCAATATCGCTTCCATCGGCGGTAAGCACGGCGCACCGGAACAGGCCCATTATTCCGCATCGAAGGCCGCCGTCATGGGCTTTACCCGCGTTCTCGCACAGGAGGTTGGCACTCACGGGATTACGGCTAACTGCATCTGCCCGGGGATTATCCTGACCGATATGGGGCGGGTCAATCTGGACGATGTTGCCGTGCGCCAGTCCTGGCAGGAAAAGACCGCCATGCGCCGCATTGGTGACCCGGAAGATGTCGTCGGACCCGTCGCGTTCCTGGCATCAGATGATTCGGCTTTTGTGACAGGACAGAGTCTGAATGTGGATGGTGGTATCGTGCTGACCTAGAGCGGATCGGATCTGTGTTATTCGGATCGGCATACGTCTATGGCTGTACTGGAGCACTTGTCATAAGTACCGGTGCCGATCTCTCAGTCTTGATCGCGACCGCCGCCGCGTGTCTCCTGTTTGAAACAGATCCCGTGATTATCTGTTAAATAACGAATGAGGAAATAACGTCTATTGATGCGTTTCTTTTGTATTTATATTGATATTAAATGTACTATGTGACTATAGCCGCAGAGCAAATTACGTCTAACAAAGGCGATTTGAAAGCTATAAGATGAACGAAAAATTTCGGTCAATACTTCAAAGATATCTTTTACCAAAATGAAATAATTCTAGATGACGACGGATTATTTCGGCTTTTGAACAACGATCATCCGCAGAGAAAATTTTTATACTGCGAATCAATGCATAACCCAATTGGTTTTGTGATGAGATCTACAGTATTGACTGGCAATCAGACAGCGCGATGGTGGGCGTTTCTCTACCCGCTGGAACGGGTTTTGCTTGCGGTCCCTTTGTCGCCATTCAGCAAGGATGCAATTTTTTACCCGAGTCGTTACAGCGGCTCGCGCAATTCAATACGAGCGGCGCGAGCCTTTTTGCATATGCCTCATCCTTTAATAGTGATGAGCGGTTTGATTTTCGCTACTTTTGTTACCATTCTCCCGCCTCGACCATCGGTGC
>Ga0182744_1002024_pt1 | contig 17169 bp, 7 predicted proteins | sample eDN3rd30CKraftMG_FD_128525 | JGI IMG/M metagenome (GOLD analysis project Ga0182744, IMG submission 128525) | Enriched Miracle-Growth compost microbial communities from Emeryville, California, USA - eDNA 3rd pass 30_C Kraft MG (version 2) (version 2) ...
GCGCCGGCTGGAGAAGGCCCTGGGCATGGCGCTGTTCGAGAAGGGCCGCGCCGGCTACCTGCCCAGCGCCACCGCGCAACAGCTGGCGCGCCAGGCGGAACTGGCCGAGCAGGCCCTGGAGGCTGCGCGGGTGGGCCTGGAGCAGGGCCGCGAAGTGCTCAGCGGCACGGTGCGCCTGACCTGTACCGACGCCGTGCTGCACGGCCTGCTGCTGCCGGCGCTGGGCCGCTTCATGGGCGGCTATCCCGGCCTGCACCTGGAGCTGTCCACCTCCAATGCCTTCGCCAACCTCAGCCGGCGCGACGCCGACGTCGCCCTGCGCCTGACCACCGCGCCGCCGGAATACCTGGTGGGCCGCTGCCTGGGCGAGGTGCGCTACGCCCTGTGCGCCCACGAGGACTACCTGGCCGCCCAGGCCGGGCGCGACTGGAGCGAGCTGAGCTGGATCGCCCCGGACGAATTCATGCCCGACCACCCCAGCGTCGCCTGGCGCCGCCAGCTGTACCCAGCGCTCACCCCGGCCTACCGCTGCGGCAGCATCCTCTCGGTGCTCGAGCTGTGCCGCGCCGGCCTGGGCCTGGCGGCGCTGCCGGACTACCTGCTGCGCGAAGGCGACGGCCTGCGCGTGCTGCAATATGACCTGCCGGGCTGCGCCACCGCGCTGTGGCTGCTGACGCGGCCGGATTGCCGGGCCCTGCGCACCGTGGTCACGCTGTTCGAGGAGCTGGCGCGGCACATCCGCCTGCCGCAAGCCGACGGGCGCTGAACGGCCATCCGACGAAAAGAACGAACCTGCGCCCGCCGCCGTCCCTCCAATGGCCATCGCCGCATCGACCGGAGGTCGTCATGAACCCGACTCTGCACAAATGGCTGGGCAGCCCCTGGCCGCAACGCGATGGCGAAAACGCCGCCCGCGGCCTGCCGGGCTACCCGCGGGACGCCGAGCAGGACGCGGAAATCGTCAGGGACCTCGGCTTCGATCCCGACTCGCCGGACCTGGCCGACCCGCAGATCGACCCGCCGCAGCCGCCCCATCCACCCCGTGAAGGCCCCAGCCCGCAGCGCCAAAAGCGTGCGCCGGGCAAGCAGTACCCGCCCTACGGCGACTGACGCGCTGCAGGAGACGTCTGTCGGTCTAAATGGCAGAAGGCCATTTCCTACAGAACGCCACTCCCTTAGACTCCGCGCATCCTGTCGTGGAGGGCAAGGAATGCAGAGGCGCATGTGGTACGCGATATCGATCGCGGTAGGACTGGCGGGGCAGGTGCAGGCGGCGCAGGAAGCGGTGCCGGACCCGCTGTTGCCGCTGCCGGCCGTGGACGGTACGGCAAGCGCCAAGCGCGAGGTCCGCGGTGTCCTGCATGCCCGCGGGCAGGCGATGTTGTCCAGCGAACTGGCCGGGCGCATCCTGGAAATGCCGTTCGCCGAAGGCCAGGCTTTCCACAAGGGCGACGTGCTGGTGCGCTTCGACTGCTCCGCCTACCAGGCCCAGCTCAATGCCGCCCAGGCCGCGGTGCGGGCCGCCGGCGAAGAGCTCTCGCACAACCGCCAACTGGCCTCGCTGAACTCCGTCGGCCGCTATGAAGTGGCCCTGGCCGAGGCCAAGCAGGCCGAAGCCCAGGCCCAGGCCCAGGTCTACCAGGTGCAGGTGCGCCGCTGCAGCGTGCAGGCCCCCTACGATGGCCAGGTGGTGCAGCGCAAGGCGCAGCCGTTCGAGAGCGTGGCCAGCGGCGCGCCGCTGCTGGAGATCGTCGACAACCGCAGCCTGGAGATCCGCCTGCTGGTGCCCTCGCGCTGGCTGGCCAAGCTCAAGCCCGGCCAGCATTTCAGCTTCACGCCGGACGAGACCGGCAAGCCCCTGCAGGTGGAGATAAAACGCCTGGGCGCGCGCATCGACGAAGCCAGCCAGACCCTGCTGCTGATCGCCAGCGCCCCGGCCGGCGACGGCCTGGTGGCGGGCATGAGCGGCACCGCGCAGTTCGCGGAGAGCCCATGAACGCAGCCGTCGGCGGCGCCGAACGGGTCTTCGCCCAGTTCCTCGGCCTCGAGCGCCAGGCGCGCGAGGCCGCCAGCACCGAGCAACTGGCCTTTGCCATGGTCAACGACGGCCAGGCCTTGTTCGGCTACCGCCATGCGGCGCTGCTGATCGCCGGCAAGGTCCGCGCGCTCACCGGTGTCAGCGTGGTGGAGCCGCACTCGCCCTTCGTCGCCTTCGTCGAGCGCGCCTGCGCCGAGCTGGGCGGGCACGGCAAGGCGGAGCAGCCCGGCGTAGTGGAGGTCGCGGCCCTCGAGCCGCAGACCCGCGAGGACCTCGCCGAACTGAGCCTGCCCCACGCCTTCTGGCTGCCTTTGCGCGATCGCGCCGGGGCCCGCTTCGGCGGCCTCTGGCTGGCCCGCGAGCAACCCTGGAACGCCGCCGAGCAAGCCCTGCTGGCGGCCCTGGGCGAGAGCTACGGCCACGCCTGGTGCGCCCTGCAGCCACGCCTGCCGCTGCGCCTGCGCTGGCCGAAACGGCGCATCGCCCGCTACCTGGGGGCGGCTGCCCTGGTGCTGCTCGTCCCCCTGCGCCAGTCGGCCCTGGCGCCGGCGGAAGTGGTGCCCAGGGGCGCCCTGGTGATCGCCGCGCCGCTGGACGGCGTCATTGCCCAGGTGGTGGTGCGGCCGAACCAGGCGGTCAGGCGCGGCGAGCTGCTGGTGCGTTTCGACGCCACCACCCTGAAGGCCCAGGCCGATGTCGCCGAGCGCGCCCTGGCCGTGGCCGAGGCGGAGCTCAAGGCCAACGGCCAGCGCGCCTTCCAGGACGCCGAGTCGGCGGCGCGCCTGGACCTGCTGGCCGCCCGCGTCGAGCAGAAGCGCGCCGAGCGCGACTATGCCCGCGACCTGCTGCAGCGCACCGAGGTCCGCGCCGAACAGGATGGCGTGGCGGTGTTCGCCGACGCCGAGCGCTGGACCGGCAAGCCGGTGCGCACCGGCGAGCGGCTGCTGGAAATCGCCGACCCCGCCAGCGCCGAGCTGCGCATCGAGTTGCCGGCGGCCAATGTCATGGCCCTGGAAAACCAGGCGCCGGTGGCGCTGTTCCTCGACAACCAGCCGCTGACCTCGGTGCCGGCGCGCCTGCAGCGCATCGGCTACGAGGCCGAGCCGGTGCCCGGCGGCGGCCTGGCCTATCGCCTGGTGGCCGGTTTCGATGAGGCGCCGCCGCGCATCGGCCTGCGCGGCACCGCCAAGCTCTACGGCGAACGCGTGCCGCTGGTCTATTACCTGCTGCGCCGGCCGCTGACCGCGCTGCGCCAGACCCTGGGACTCTGAGCATGGGCCTGCCGCCGCTACGCGACGACCTGCAACTGTCCGAGGCCGCCCCGGCCTTCGACGGGGCGCCGCAATGGGTGCTCAACGATCCACTGCGCGGCCGCTACTTCAAGCTCGGCGAGGCGGCCGTGCGCCTGTTGCGCCAATGGCGCCTGGGCGAGGCGCCGGCAGTGCTGGCGGCAGCCAACGGCGGGGCGGGGAGGGCGCTGCTCGACAGCGACCTGGAGCAACTGCTGCGCTTTCTCCGCGAGCACGACCTGATCGCCCCGCGCGATGACGAGCAGCGCGGCAGCTATGCCGGCAAGGCGGCCGCGCGGCAGCAGAGCCTGTGGCAGAAGGCGTTGCACCAGTACCTGTTCTTCCGCATCCCGCTATGGCGGCCGGACCCGTTCCTCAACCGCACCTGGCCGTGGCTGGCCCGGCACGGCGGGGCGCTGCTGCGCTACGGCCTGCCCCTGGTGCTGGCCCTGGGGCTGTTCCTGGTGGTGCGCGACTGGGACCGTTTCATCGGCGGCTTCTCCTATCTGTTCAGTTGGTCCGGGGCCGCGGCCTTCGGCGTCGCCCTGTGGTTCGCCAAGTTCTGCCACGAGCTCGGCCACGCCTACATGGCCAAGCGCGCCGGCTGCCGGGTGCACAGCATGGGCATCGCCTTCGTGGTGCTGCTGCCGATGTTCTACACCGACGTCTCCGATGCCTGGCGCGTGCGCGACCGGCGCAGCCGCCTGCTGATCGGCGCCGGCGGCGTGCTGGCGGAGATGCTGCTGGCCTGCGTGGCGCTGCTGGCCTGGTCGCTGCTGGCCGATGGCCCGCTGCGCACCGCGGCCTTCCTGCTGGCCAGTGCCACCTGGCTGACCACCCTGGCGATCAACCTCAACCCGTTCATGCGCTTCGACGGCTACTTCCTGCTCAGCGACCTGCTGGCGGTGGACAACCTGCAGGGCCGCGCCTTCGCCCTGTGCCGCTGGCGCCTGCGCGAGGTGCTGTTCGGCTACGGCGCGCCGGCGCCGGAGCCCTGGCCGCCGGCGCTGCGCCGGCGCCTGCTGTTCTGGGGCTATGCCTCCTGGCTGTGGCGCGCGGCGCTGTTCTTCGGCATCGCCCTGGCGGTCTACCACCTGTTCTTCAAGGCGCTGGGCATCCTGCTGATGCTGGTGGAGCTGGGCTGGTTCATCGCCCTGCCGGTCTGGCGCGAGCTGCAGTTCTGGTGGAAGCACCGCGAACATGCCCGGCGCCGGCATACCTTGCCGACGCTGGGGGCACTGGCAGGCCTGCTGCTGGTGCTGCTGCTGCCCTGGCGCACTTCGGTGGAAGTGCCCGCGGTGCTGGAAGCGTCCCAGGTCAGCGAAGTGCATACCCCGGTGGCGGCCCAGGTGCGCCGCGTACTGGTCGGCGAAGGCCAGGCGGTGGCGGCGGGCGAGCCGCTGCTGGAGCTGGCGTCGCCGGACGTGGAGGCCCGGCTGCGCATCGCCGGCCATGAAATCCGCGCGCTGCAGCTGCAGATCGCCCGGGTCACCGCCAACCCGCTGATGGTGGCCGATGCGACGGTGCTGGAAAGCCAGCTGGCGCAGCAATTGGCCGATTACCGCGGCCTGGCGGCGCAGCGTGAGCGCTTGCTGCTGCGCGCGCCCCAGGCCGGTGTGGTACGTGACCTGGACCCCGACCTGCGCGCCGGCCAGTGGCTGGCGCCGGAACCGGTGCTGCTGCGGGTGGTCGGCAGCCAGCGGCCGAAGCTGCGCGGCTATGTCGAGCAGCAGGCGCTGGCGCGTCTGGAGCCTGGCGCCGAAGGGCGCTTCGTCGCCGAACAGCCCGGCCTGACGGCGTTGCCGGTGCGCCTGGTGGGCCTGGACACCGCCAGCAGCGCGATGCTGACGCTACCCTTGCTGGCCTCCGACCTGGGCGGCCCGCTGGCCGTGCGCCGCGATGCCGAGCAGCGTGCGGTGCCCGAGCACGCGCAATATGGCGCGCGCCTGGAGGTGACGGGGGAGGTGGGCGCGCTGGCCCAGCCATTGCGCGGCATGGCCATCCTGCATGGCCGCAGCGAGTCGATGCTGGGCGGTTTCCTGCGGCGGCTGGCGGCGCTGGGTGTCAGGGAGAGCGGGTTCTAGGCCCGCCTGGTGAGCCGGGGCCACCGAGGGTGTGAGGATATTGCATTTCACTCATACTTTTTCTGTACGAAAGTCCCTACATGAAATAGCATTCGCACTAGTTGCATTTTGCCAGTTCGCAGCAACGCAGGGACGCCCAAGCCAGCACCACGCCTTCTCGCGGCCGCCTCCAGCCAGGGAGCGCTGCCGCCGTTCCCGCCTACGGTTCCCTCCGTACTGCCTCCGGCCGATCGCACGCCACGACGATTGACAAGAACCAGAGCTCCGGTCTGAACCGGCGCCGGCCAAGAGGTGCACTGCATGCAATGGATCAAGCGCATATTCGGCGCGGCTGAACGCCGCCAGGCCGGCCCTCGGTCATCGCATTCCCCGCTGATCCTGGCCCTGGAGCCGCGCATGATGTTCGATGGCGCGGCTCTGGCCACCGCCGCCGAGGCCGCCAAGCCCGAGCCGGCGCCGACCGGGGATGCCGCCGGCGCCGATAGCCATGCCGACGCCCAGCACGACAACGCTACGGCCGCACCGCCGGCGGCCGCCACAGCCGACCAGCGCCATGAAGTGGTATTCGTCGACAACAACGTGGCCGATTACCAGCAACTGGTTGCCGACGCCAAGCCGGGCAGGGAAGTCGTGGTGCTCGACGCATCGCGCAACGGCCTGCAGCAGATGGCCGACTACCTGCGCGGCCGCGAGGGCATCGATGCCATCCATGTGATCAGCCACGGCCAGGCCGGCGAAGTGCGCTTCGGCAGCCTGGTGCTGAGCGAGGCGAACCTGTCCAGCTATCAGTCGCTGCTCGGCGAACTGGGCCATTCGCTGGCGGCGGACGGCGACTTGCTGCTCTACGGCTGCGATATCGGCGAAGGCGCCGCGGGCAGCGCCTTCGTCAAGGCGCTGGCCAGTGCGACGGGCGCTGACGTGGGCGCCTCCAACGACCCCACCGGCAGCCTGGCGCTTGGCGGCGACTGGACGCTGGAAACCCGCAGCGGTTCCCTGGAAGCGGCGCCGCTGTTCGCCCAGGGCCAGGCGGCCGACTGGAACCACCTGCTGGCCTACAAGGCCTTCCCCACCGACAAGACCTACTCGGAATCCGCCCAGGGGCAGGACGTCGATGCCTATACCACCAATGCCGAGGGCAACCGCGACCTGTTCCTGCTGAACCAGTCCGGCACCTATACCTTCTCCGGCCACGTGGAGTCCGGCGGGCCGAACGACGGCACCGACGTGATCCCGATCGAGCTGCCCCAGGGCGCGTACATCGACAGCTACACGCTCAGCATCAACAACGTGCTGATTTCCAGCGGCACCTCGTTCACCCTCACCAGCCTGTCCGACCCGACGTTCTTCCGGCAGACATCGATGATCAGCCAGACGGTCACCAACGACGTGCCGTCGGGGTTGTACAGCTTCTATATCGGCAACGGCACGGTGGTCGCCGACTACGTGCTGACGCTGAACGTGGTGATCCCCAACAACGCCCCGACGCTGCTGGACAAGAGCCCGGCGTTGACCAGCGAACTCAGCACCAGCACGGAGTTCCCCAGCGCAGGCTCGGGAACCCTGGTTTCGCAACTGATCGGCAGCAGCGGCATCGGCAACTTCAGCGACGCCGACGCCGGCACCACGGCCGGAATGGCCATCACCGCAACGGACAACAGCCAGGGCGGCGTCTGGTGGTACAGCACCGATGGCCGCACCAGCTGGAGCACCATGGGCGCCGTCTCCAACAGCAGCGCGCTGCTGCTCAAGGCCGATGCCGGCACCTACGTCTATTTCCAGGCGAGCAACAGCGGCTGGTCCGGCACCCTGAACTCGGCCATTACCTTCCGCGCCTGGGACCAGACCAGCGGCGCCGTCGGGAGCAAGGCGGACACCAGCGCCAACGGCGGCACCACTGCATTCTCCTCGGCGACGGACAGCGCCAGCCTGCAATTGGTGGCGCCCAACGCAGCCCCCGTGGTCACCACCGATGCCGGCAGCGCCAGTTTCGTCGAGAAGGGTGGCGCAGTGGTCATCGACAGCGGGCTCACCGTCACCGATAGCGACAGCGCCAACCTGAGCCACGCGACTGTGCGGATCACCAGCGGATTCCAGGCCGGGGACGCGCTGGGCTTCGTCAATGATGGCACCCACATGGGCAACATCACGGGAACCTACGACGCCGCCACCGGTACCCTGACGCTGAGTTCGGTCGGTGGCGCGAACGTTGCCCAATGGCAGGCGGCGTTGCGTGCGGTGACCTACGGCAATGCATCGGACGCACCGAGCAGCACCAGTCGCACCGTGACCTTCAAGGTCAACGACGGGAGTTCCGACAGCGTCGCGGCGACCCGCTCCGTGACCGTGACCTCCGTCAACGATGCGCCTGTCATTGCCGTAGGCTCCCAGGCCATACAGGTTCGCGAAGACACCTCCGTGGCGCTGAACGGCATTTCCTTCAGCGATGCCGACGCCGGGTCCGGCAGCGTGACCGTGACCTTCAGCGTGCCGCAGGGCAGCTTCTCCGCCATCAGCGGCGGCGGCGTCACGGTCGGCGGCATCGGCACCTTCCTGAGCCTTACCGGCAGCATCGCCAACATCAACGCCTTCCTCGGCGGCAGCAACCTGCACTACACCCCGGCCGCCAACGACACCGGCGACAAGCTGGTGTCGATCACCATCAGCGACAACGGCAACACCGGCAGCGACGGGGCGAAGAGCGCCAGCGCGAGCTTCACGGTGCACGTCGAGCCGGTCAACGATGCGCCGCAGATCACTGGCCCTGCGAGCTATTCCCTCGACGAGGACACCAGCCTGTCGCTGAGCGGCATCAGCTTCAGCGACGTGGATGCCGGCAGCGGCACCATGACCGTCACCTTCAGCGTGTCCAGCGGCGTCCTGGTCGCCATGGGCGGCGCCGGCGTGACAGCCATCAGCACGGGCATTGGTCAACTGACCCTGAGCGGCAGCCTGGCGGACCTCAATGCCTTCATGGCCGGCAACAACCTGACCTATACGCCGGTTGCCAATTTCAACGGTAGCGTGCAACTGACCGTCGGCATCAACGACAACGGCAATGGCGGTAGCGGCCCGGCCGATGCACTGAGCAGCGTGAAGCATGTCGACCTCACGATCAACGCGGTCAACGACCCGCCGACCATCAGCGTGCCGGGGGCGCAGAACGTTTCGTCGGACGGCAGCCTGACGTTCAGCAGCGCCAACGGCAACGCCATAGTGGTGGGCGATGTCGATAATGCGGACAGTGGGTTCACGTTAACCGTTTCCGTCAGCCACGGCTCCCTTCAGCTCGACGGCTTTTCCCCCTCTCCGAGCTGGATAGTCGATGGGACGCAGGCAGACTTGAACTCTGTCCTGAACGGCCTCGTCTACCAGCCCACCAGTGGATACCAGGGTAGCGACACCCTGGTGCTCCAACTCACCGACAGCTCCGGGGGCACCACCAGCATCAGCGTGGCCCTGCAGGTCATCACCCCGAGCCCGCAGGTGCAGGACGTCGCGGCACTGAGCCCGAACGGCGCCTACAAGGTCGGCGACACCATCCAGCTGCAGGTGACCTTCGACCAGAACGTATTCGTCGACGGCACGCCCGGCCTGTTGCTGGAGACCGGCCTGTTCGACCGCGTCGCGAGCTATTCCGCCGGCTCCGGCGGCAAGGTGCTGACGTTCCTCTACACCGTGCGGGAAGGTGACGTGAGTGCCGACCTGGACTTCGCCTCCACTTCGGCGCTGCAGTTGAACGGCGCGACCATCAAGAATGCCGGCGGCGACTCCGCCATCCTGACCCTGGCTGCGCCGGGCAGCGCCCACTCCCTGGGCGCCAACGCGAACATAGTGGTGGACGGTGTGGCTCCGTCGATCGGCAGCGTCAGCGTGCCGGCCGACGGCACCTATCGCGCGGGGCAGAGCCTCGACTTCACCCTGCACCTCAGCGAGGCGGCGACAGTCGACGGCGTGCCCCGGCTCGCCGTGGATATCGGCGGCCAGACCTACTACGCCGACTATCTCTCCGGCACCGGCAGCAGTGCGCTGGTGTTCCGTCTCAGCGTGCCGTCGGGCCAGCAGGACAGCAACGGCATCAGCCTCGGCAGCGTCGACCTGAATGGCGGAGGCATCCACGACAGCGCCGGCAACGCCTTGCAGATCACCCTGAACAACGTCGGTGTCACCAGCGGCGTGCTGGTGGATGGCATCGCTCCCTCGGTCAGCGGCATCGTCCGTGTCGATGCGTCGCCGAGCAATGCTTCCTCGGTGCGCTACACCGTCACCTTCAGCGAGGCGGTGAGCGGCGTGGACGTCGGCGACTTCGTGGTGGTGGGCAGTCAGACTGCGAACGGAATCGTTACCTCTATCACCACCCTCGACTCACGCACCTACAGCGTGCTGGTGTCCGCCGTGAGCGGCACCGGCACCCTGCGACTCGACCTCGCCAACGACAGCAGCATCAGGGACCAGGCCGGCAACGCGCTCAGCAGTGGGCTGCAGGGCGAGACCTATGCCGTCGACCGCGACGCTCCCCAGGTCAGCCTGGTGTTCGCCCCGGGAGATGGCACCTACAAGGTCGGCGATATGCTGGTCTTCTCTATCCTCACCAATGAACCGGTGCAGGTGGGCACCCAGGGCGGTACGCCGCGCCTGGCCTTCGTCATGGGGTCGGAAACCGTCTACGCCGACTATGTCGTTGGCTCCGGTACCAACCAGCTGGAGTTCTACTACGCCATCAAGGCGGGGGACAACGATGCCGACGGCATCACCATCACGTCCCTGCAGACCAACGGCGGCAGCCTGAAGGACAGCGCCGGAAACGATGCCCTGCTGACGCTGAACAACATTCTCTACAGCCCGAATATGCGGGTGGATACCCAGGCGCCTGTCGTTTCCAGCGTCGGCGTACCCGCCGACGGCACCTACAAGGCCGGTGACCTGCTCAGCTTCACGGTCGAGGCCAGCGAAACGGTCACGGTGAACGGCTCCCCGCGCCTGGCCCTGACCATTGGCTCCAGCACGGTCTATGCCGACTACGTTTCCGGCTCCGGTACTTCCACGCTGGTGTTCCAGTACCAGGTGCAGGCCGGCGACAACGACGCCGATGGCATCACCGTAGGCGCACTGGCTGCCAACGGCGGCACTCTGCGTGACAGCGCCGGCAACAATGCCGTCCTGACGCTGAACAGTGTCGGCGCCACCACCGGCGTGCTGGTCGATACCACGGCGCCCAGCGTGTCTTCCGTCAGCGTGCCGGCCAACGGCGACTACAACGCCGGCGACGTGCTCAGCTTCACGGTCAACGCCAGCGAGGCGGTCTTCGTCAACGGCAGCCCGCGCCTGGCGCTGACCATCGGCTCCAGCACCGTCTATGCCGATTACGTATCCGGTTCGGGCACCGGCGCGCTGCTGTTCCAGTACCAGGTGCAAAGCGGCGACACCGATGCCGACGGCATCGTCGTGGCAGGCCTGCAGAGCAACGGCGCGACGCTGCGCGACAGCGCCGGCAACGATGCCAACCTGACGCTGAACGGCGTTGGCGCCACCACCGGCGTGCTGGTCGACACCACCGCGCCCAGCGTGTCTTCCGTCAGCGTACCGGCCAACGGCGACTACAACGCCGGCGACGTGCTCAGCTTCACCGTCAACGCCAGTGAGGCGGTGGTCGTCAACGGCAGCCCGCGCCTGGCGTTGACCATCGGTTCCAGCACCGTCTACGCCGACTACGTATCCGGCTCGGGCACCGGCGCGCTGCTGTTCCAGTACCAGGTGCAGGCCGGCGACACCGACGCCGATGGCATCAGCGTCGTCGGCCTGCAAAGCAACGGCGCCACCTTGCGTGACGTCGCCGGCAACGATGCCGACCTGACGCTGAACAGTGTCGGCGCTACCACTGGCGTGCTGGTCGATACCACGGCGCCCAGCGTGTCTTCCGTCAGCGTGCCGGCCAACGGCGACTACAACGCCGGCGACGTGCTCAGCTTCACCGTCAATGCCAGTGAAGCGGTGTTCGTCAACGGTACTCCGCGCCTGGCCCTGGATATCGGCGGGCGTACGGTCTATGCCGACTACGCGTCCGGCTCCGGCACCGGCGCGCTGGTATTCCGGTACACAGTGCAGCCCGGCGACACCGACGCCAACGGCATCAGCATCGTCGGCCTGCAAACCAACGGCGGCAGCCTGCGCGACAGCGCCGGCAACGATAGCGACCTGACGCTCAACGGTGTCGGCAACACCGTGGACGTGCTGGTCGACACTACCGCGCCCGTGGTGGGTAGCGTTTACGTGCCGTTGAGTGGCTATTACAACGCTGGCGACGTGCTGAGCTTCACGGTCAATGCCAGCGAGGCGGTCTTCGTCAACGGCAGCCCGCGCCTGGCGCTGACCATCGGCTCCAGCACCGTCTATGCCGACTACGTATCCGGTTCGGGCAGCGGCACGCTGGTCTTCCAGTACCAGGTGCAAGCCGGCGACACCGATGCCGACGGCATCGTCGTGACCGGCCTGCAGAGCAACGGCGCAACGCTGCGCGACAAGGCCGGCAACGATGCCAACCTGACGCTCAACAACGTCGATAGCACCAGCGGGTTGTTCGTGGATACCACTGCCCCGCATGTGGCCAGCGTCAGCGTACCGTCCAACGGTTACTACAACGCCGGTGACGTGCTGAGCTTCACCGTCAACGCCAGCGAAGCGGTCTACGTCAACGGCAGCCCGCGCCTGGCGCTGACCATCGGTTCCAGCACCGTCTATGCCGACTACGCCTCCGGCTCGGGGACCGGCACGCTGGTGTTCCAATACCAGGTGCAGGCTGGGGACACCGACGCCAACGGCATCGCCGTCGTCGGCCTGCAGGGCAACGGCGCGACCTTGTGCGACATCGCCGGCAACGATGCCAACCTTGCGCTGAACAATGTCGGCAGCACCGCGGGCGTACGGGTCGACACCACCGAACCCGTGGTGGCGAGCGTTGGCGTTCCGGCCGCCGGCGACTACAACGCTGGCGACGTGCTGAGCTTCACGGTCAACGCCAGCGAGGCGGTCTTCGTCAACGGCAGCCCGCGCCTGGCGCTGACCATCGGTTCCAGCACCGTCTATGCCGACTACGTTTCCGGTTCCGGCAGCGATGCGCTGGTGTTCCAGTACCAGGTGCAGGCCGGTGACACCGACGCCGACGGCATCAGCATCGTCGGCCTGCAAGGCAACGGCGCGACGCTGCGCGACATCGCCGGCAACGATGCCAACCTGACGCTGAACAGCGTTGGCGCTACCAGCGGCGTACGGGTGGACACCACCGCGCCCGTGGTGGCGAGCGTGAATGTCCCGGCTGCCGGCGACTACAACGCCGGCGACGTGCTCAGCTTCACCGTCAACGCCAGCGAGGCCGTCCTGGTGGGAGGTACTCCGCGCCTGGCCCTGGATGTCGGTGGCCGTACGGTTTACGCCGACTACGTGTCCGGCTCGGGCAGCACCGCGCTGGTGTTCCAGTACCAGGTGCAAAGCGGCGACAACGATGCCGATGGCATCAGCGTCGTTGGCCTGCAAGGCAACGGTGGCAGCCTGCGCGACAGCGCCGGCAACGACGCCGACCTGGCGCTGCTCAACGTGGGCGGCAGCGGCGATGTGCGCGTCGATACCACCGCGCCTGTCGCTACCGCCATCGTCCGCGTCGACGGCTCGCCGAGCAATGCCGGCAGCCTGGCCTTCGACGTCAGCTTCTCCGAGCCGGTCGATGGGCTGGACGCGGCGTCCTTCGCGCTGCAGGCCAGCGGCAGCGCCACTGGCCGGATCCTCGGCGTGGTCCGTATCGATGCGCAGACCTGGCGTGTCAGCGTGGGCAACGTCGGCGGCGACGGCAACCTGGCCCTGGTGCTGCGCGCCGACGCCCGCGTGCAGGACGCCGCCGGCAACGCTCTGGCCCGGAGCCTGCAAGGCCCGGCCTACGCCCTGGACCACAGCAGCCCGCAGGTCAGCGCCGTGCAGCTGCCGGCCGACGGCCGCTACACGCCGGGGCAGACGCTGGAATTCAGCGTCGACTACAGCGAAGCGGTGCAGGTGGACACCCGTGGCGGCGTGCCGCGCATCGCCATCACTCTCGACCGTGGCGGGGTGGTCTACGCCGACTACGTTTCCGGCTCGGGCAGCAGCCGACTGGTGTTCGCCTATACCGTGCAGAGCGGGCAGGCCGATATCGACGGCATCCAGCTGGGCGACCAGATACTCGCCAATGGCGCACGCCTGAGCGATAGCGTGGGCAATGCCGCCAGCCTGGCGCTCGGCAGCCTGCCATCGAGCCGCGGCCTGCTGGTGCAGGGCAACGTCAGCGATGGCGATCCGCAGTTCCGCAGCGAGGACGGTATCGCTCCGCCGGCGCCAGCCGGTGGCGGTGTGGCTGCCGGTGGCGCGCCGACGCTGTTCGGGGCACCGGCCTCGCTTGGCCAGGCGCCGCTGCTCGACAGTCGCAATGGGGGCGCCGGGCAGTCGCTGCTCGGCAGCCTGTTCCACTCCGGGCCGAGCCAGAGCCAACTGGCGCTGGTGTTCTCCGGCGCCGCCAGCAGCGGCTTCGGCGATGGCTCGGGCAGCGGCTTCCTCGGCTTCGGCGGCGGCGATGCCGGGGTATTCGGCACCTCCACGCTGGGGGCGATCTTCGGTGCCGCGCGGGCGGGCGAAGAGCAAGCACTGTCGGCCTTCGGCCCGCGCCAGGGCGATCTCGGCCAGGGGCTGCGGGGGGTCTTCACTTCGTCCGGACTCGGACAGCAACTGCAGGAAATGAATCAGCGCGAGCAGCGCCAGGTCGCCGACCTGGCCAACGCCTTCGGCGAGCTCGGCCAGGAGCGGCCGGCCAGCTGATGGCGGGGCGTGAAAACAGCAGAAGCCGTACAGGGGGCGGCTCGATAACAATGAACAGGCATTTCCGATTCTTCAGCGTCAGCCTGCTGGCGCTGGCCATCAGTGGCTGCGCCGTGACCAGCGAACCGATCAGCCGCGCGACGAGCGAACAGCGCGCCCGCGACGATCTGGCCGGGATGTTCCGCACGCAGGAGCCGCTCACCGGCGAGCTGACGCTCAACGAGGCCACCGCGCGGGCGATCAAGTACAACCTCGAGGGCCGCCTGAAGGTCATGGAGGAGGCCCTGGCCCAGCGCCAGGTCGACCTCGCCACCTTCGACATGCTGCCGCGCATGGCCCTGGAGGCCGGCTACGCCGGGCGCAACAACGTCAGCGCCTCGTCGAGCAAGAGCGTGCTGACCAACCAGCAGTCCCTGGAGCCTTCGACCTCCCAGGACCGCGACCGCGACGTCGCCGACCTGACCATGGTCTGGAACGTGCTGGACTTCGGCGTCAGCTACGTCAGCGCCAAGCAGCAGGCCGACCAGCGCCTGATCGTCGAGGAGCGCCGGCGCAAGGTGCGCCAGACCATCGTCCAGGACGTGCGCTCGGCCTACTGGCGGGCGGTGGCCGCCGAACGCCTGCTGGGCCGCATCGACGGCCTGATGGCGCGCGTCGAGCAGGCCCGCAAGGACAGCCAGAACCTCAGCAGCCAGCGCATCGGCGACCCGGTCCAGGCGATGGGCTACCAGCGCTCGCTGATCGAGGCCACCCGCCAGCTGGAAGCGCAGCGCAAGGCGCTGTCGCTGGCCAAGACCGAGCTGGCCACGCTGATCAACCTGGCCCCTGGCACCGACGTCAGGCTGGCCATGCCGGCCGACGACTACCCGATGCCGGAGCTCAAGGTCGGCATGGACAGCCTGGAACGCGAAGCCCTGGCCTCGCGGCCGGAGCTGCGCGAGCAGGACTACCAGGCGCGGATCAGCGCCGCCGAGACCAAGAAGGCCATGCTGCGCCTGCTGCCGGGCCTGGAGTTCTCCGCCGGCGGCCACTACGACAGCAACAGCTACCTGGTCAACCAGAGCTGGGCCGACTACGGCGTGAAGGTCACCTGGAACCTGTTCAACGTGCTGTCCGCCCCGGCCGCGATCAAGGTCGCCAAGGCCGGCGAGGATGTCGCCGCGGCCCGCCGCCAGGCGCTGTCCATGGCGGTGCTGGCGCAGCTCTACGTGGCCAATGCCAACTACCAGGAGGCGCGCCGGCAGTTCCAGACCAGCGAAGAGCTGGCCAGCCTGGACGGGCAGATCACCCAGGAACTGCGCAACCGCCGCCAGGCCCAGGGCATCGGCGAGCTGGAGCTGATCCAGGGCGAGCTGAACAACCTGCAGGCCGACCTGCAGCGCGACCTGGCCTACGCCGAGCTGCGCAACGCCTACGGCCAGGTGTTCGCCAGCGTGGGCCTGGACCCGCTGCCGGCGCAGCTGAAGTCCGACTCCCTGGCGGACATCGGCCAGGCCCTGGCCAACCGCGAAGCGCAATGGCAGCGCGGGGAGCTCGCCGCGCAACCGCGCTGAGGCGTCCGCGCCATCCCGATCGCCGGCTGCAGCGGGCCGGCGCTTGCCTTAGACTGCAGCCTCGCCTGTCATGTCGGAGGACACATGTACCGGGGAAGCTGTCTGTGCGGCGCCGTCGCCTTCGAACTGGAGGGCGAGCTGGCGCCCATCCAGGTCTGCCACTGCGGGCAGTGCCGCAAGGCCCAGGGCGGGCCTTTCGCCACCAACCTCCCGGTGCGCCGCGAGGCCCTGCGCCTGCTGGCGGGGCAGGCGCAGCTGCGCGCCTTCGAGTCCTCGCCGGGCAAGCGCCGCTGGTTCTGCGTGCGCTGCGGCTCGCCGATCTACAGCGAACGCGACGCCTTGCCCGGCATCCTGCGGCTGCGCGCCGGCACCCTCGACGGTGAGCTGCCCACCCGGCCGGAGGCCCACTACCACATGGCCTCGGCGGCCAACTGGTGGCCGCTGGACGACGACCTGCCGCGCCATCCCGCCGGCAAGCCCGATTGAGCACGGCGACGAGGCCGTCATGTTCGTGGCATCCGCCGCACGTTACCCTGTGGGTCGCCTGAATGGCTGATCCTCAAGGAGGAACGATGTCGGCATCCCCCAGCCGCTTCCGCGTCATGGTGCTCGGCGGCTATGGCCATTTCGGCAGCCTGATCGTCCGCCGCCTGGCCGGCATGGAGGGCGTTCGCGTGCTGGTCGCCGGGCGCGACCGCAAGCGCGCCGGCACGCTGGCGGCGGAAGTGGGCGGCGAGGCGGTGTGCCTGGACATGAACCAGCCGACCCTCGCCGGGCGCCTGCGCGAGCTGGGCGTGGACCTGCTGATCTCCACCGCCGGCCCGTTCCAGGCCCAGGACTACCGGGTGGCGCGCGCCGCGGTGGCGGCGGGGGCGCACTACATCGACCTGGCCGATGCCCGCCAATTCGTCTGCGCCATCGGCGAGCTGGACCGTGCGGCGCGCAGCGCGGGGCTGCTGGTGTGCGCCGGGGCCAGTTCGGTGCCGGCGCTCAGCGCCGCGGTGGTCGACGCACTGCTGCCGCGCTTCGCCCGCCTGGACGTCATCCACCACGGCATCAGTTCGTCGGCGAAGATTCCCGGCCAGGCCACCCTGGCGGCCGTGCTCGGTTACTGCGGCAAGCCGCTGCGGCAGTTGCGCGATGGCCGCTGGCAGGCGGTGTACGGCTGGCAGGACCTGGTCGCCCACCGTTTCCCGGCGCCGCTGGGACGGCGCTGGCTGGCCAACTGCGACGTGCCCGACCTGGAACTCTTCCCGCAGCGCTACCCGACGGTGCGCGAGGTGCGCTTCGGCGCCGGCCTGGGCCTGCGCAGCACGCATTTCGGCACCTGGGCGCTGTCCTGGCTGGTGCGCCTGGGCGTGCTGCGCGACGCC
>Ga0182744_1002028_pt1 | contig 17136 bp, 17 predicted proteins | sample eDN3rd30CKraftMG_FD_128525 | JGI IMG/M metagenome (GOLD analysis project Ga0182744, IMG submission 128525) | Enriched Miracle-Growth compost microbial communities from Emeryville, California, USA - eDNA 3rd pass 30_C Kraft MG (version 2) (version 2) ...
CCTCGGCTTTGCCGCCACCGTGTTCGGCGTGCAGTTTCCGGCGATGCTGATCGTGCCCTATGTGGCGATCGCCGCGACCATCGGCTTCGGCCTCTACGCCATCGCCCGCGGCATCGTCATCGAACCGCCGGCCTTCGTCACCAACGTCATCACCGCTTTCAACGAGCGCTTCGCCCGCGCGCTGGCCCCGACATGACGGCAGGTCGCCCATGATGCTCGCGGTCCGCGGCAAACTCGCCCGCTATTTCGGCCTGCGCTTTCTCGGCGCGGTGCTCGGGGTGTTTTTCGGCCTGTTCGTGATGGTCGCCCTGCTCGACTATATCGAGCTGATGCGGCGTGCCGCCGACGCGCCGAACGCCTCGGCGCTGCTGGTCGCCAAGGCATCGTTCTTCCGCGTGCCGCAGGTCACCGAGCGCATCATGTCGTTCTGCGTGCTGATCGGCGCGATGGCCTGCTATCTGAGCCTGTCGCGGCGGCTCGAACTGGTGGTGGCGCGCGCCGCCGGCATGTCGGCCTGGCAGTTCATCGCGCCGGCGGTGATCATCGCCTTCCTGCTCGGGGTGCTGGCGACGATCGTCTACAACCCGCTCTCGGCGACGCTGCAGGAACGCTCCAAGCGCCTGGAGGCGGAAATTTTCAACCAGGTGCCGGCCGGCCAGCGCACCGACGGCGCCGTCTTCTGGGTGCGCCAGCGCACCGAGGAAGGACAGGCGATCATCAACGCCAAGACCAGCCGCAGCCAGGGCAGCGAGCTGGGCGCGGTCAGCATCTTCGTGTTCACCCCCGCCGGCGCCTATGTCAAGCGCATCGAGGCGGCGCGCGCGGTGCTCGGCACCGGCGTCTGGCGGCTCTCCGGGGTGCGTATTTTCGCGCCCGGCACGCCGCCGGTCGAGCATCGGGACTATGAACTGCGAACAAATCTGACGCAGGCGCAGGTTCGCGAAAGCTTTGCGACCCCGGAAACTGTCCCATTCTGGCAATTGCCGCAGTATATCAAGCTGGCCGATTCGGCAGGACTTGTCGCCGCCGGCTATCGTCTCCAATACCAGAAGCTGCTGGCCCGCCCGTTCCTGCTGGCGGCCATGGTTTTTCTCGCGGCAGCGGTCAGTTTACGCTTTTTCCGCTTCGGCGGTGTTCAAAAGATGGTTTTAAGTGGCATTGCGGCAGGGTTTTTGCTTTATGTCTTCTCGAAAGTCACCGAGGACTTCAGTAAGGCCCAACTGATGCACCCGGCCGCCGCCGCCTGGCTGCCGGTGCTGATGGGGGGCCTCACTGGGTTCGTTGCATTGTTGTATCAAGAGGACGGGTGATGGCTGCGCTGCTGCACGCTCGTCCTGTCGTGCGCCGGCTCTCCTGCGGGTCCAGCGTCAGCGGACCGGGGTCTCGGGAAACCGGGACACGAGCGGTCGGGATACGAGCGATCGGAAAACCGGGGATCCGTCTGGCGGTTCTGGCCGCGGCGTTCGCCTATGGGTTCGGCGCGACCGGGCTCGGCACGACGCCCGCCGCCGCGCAGACGGTGCTCACCTTCCCGCAAGTGCCACCGCCGGTCACCGCCCCCGCCCGCCCCGCCGGGTCGGACGACCAGATGCTCTTGCAGGCGCGCGAGATCGACTACGACTACGTCAACAGCCGCGTCTCGGCGGTCGGCAACGTCCAGATGTATTTCGGCGGCTCGTCGTTGCAGGCCGACCGCGTCGTCTACGACCAGAAGACCAAGCGGCTGCGGGCGCAGGGCAACGTCCAGCTCACCGAGCCCAACGGCAACGTGACCTATGGCGAGGTCATCGACCTGTCGGACGACTATCGCGACGGCTTCGTCCAGTCGCTGCGGCTCGAAGCGCCCGACCAGACGCGCATCGCGGCCGAGCGCGCCGACCGCTCCGGCGGCAATTTCACCACCTTCCAGAGCGGCGTCTACACCGCCTGCGAGCCGTGCCGCGAGGACCCGAAGAAACCGCCGCTGTGGCAGGTGAAGGCGGCGCGCATCATCCACGACCAGGGCGAGCGGATGATCTATTTCGAGGACGCCAGCCTCGAATTTTTCGGCAAGTCGATTGCCTATCTGCCCTATCTGTCGACGCCCGACCCGACGGTGAAGCGCAAGACCGGCCTGCTGCCGCCGATGTTCAGTTCGTCGACGAAATCCGGCATCGGCGTCGAAGTGCCGTATTTCTGGGCGCTGGCGCCGAACTACGACATCACGCTGTCGCCGACCATCACCAGCAAGCAGGGACCGATCCTGCAAGGCGAGTTCCGCCAGCGTTTCGAAAACGGCGCGCTGGCGATCCGCGCCGCCGGCCTCTATCAGCTCGATCTGAGCCCGTTCGAGCGTTCCGACGGCACCACGACGCCCGGCTACCGCCGCTTCCGCGGCAGCGTCGAATCCTCCGGCCAGTTCGCCATCACCGACAAATGGGTCTGGGGCTGGGACGCGATCGCGCTGACCGACAAGACCTTCATCCAGGACTACCGGCCGAGCCTGTCGCGCTATCGCGGCACCACCAATATCCTGGAGCGCGGCTTCACCGAAGGCATCTCGCAGGCTTACATTACCGGACGCGGCGAGCGCAGCTATTTCGACCTGCGCTCGATCTATTATTACGGCTTCTCCGAGTTCGACAATCAGAGCCAGTTGCCGGTGATCCATCCGGTGCTCGACTACGCCTATACGTTCAAGAACCCGATCGTCGGCGGCGAACTGAGCTACAAGGTCAACTTCACCAGCCTGTCGCGCAACTCGCCGGACTTCGACGCGATCAGCACCACCGCCCTCAACAACGGCACCTGCCTCGCCAGCGCCGACCCGGCACAGAAGATTCCGGCGAACTGCCTGCTGCGCGGCATTCCCGGCAGCTATACGCGGCTCTCGGCGGAGGCGAACTGGAAGCGCTCGATCACCGACCAGTTCGGCCAGGTGTGGACGCCGTTCATGCGGCTGCGCGCCGACGCGGCGCAGACCGCGATCCGCAACGATCCCGACGTCGCCAACTATTTGCAGACCGGCAACAACGCGCTGTTCCGCGCCATGCCGACGATCGGCATGGAGTACCGCTATCCGTTCATCAACGTGCAGTCGTGGGGCACGCAGACCTTCGAGCCGATCGCCCAGATCATCGCCCGGCCGAACGAGACCGGCGCCGGCCGCTTCCCCAACGAAGACGCACAAAGCCTGGTGTTCGACGACAGCAACCTGTTCCGCATCGACAAATATTCCGGCTGGGACCGCGTCGAAGGCGGCGGCCGCGCCAATGTCGGCGTCCAGTACACCGCCCAGTTCAATCAGGCCGGTTTCTTCAACGCGATGTTCGGGCAGTCCTACCACCTGTTCGGCGACAACTCCTTCGCCTTCGGCGGCCCGACCAATACCGGCATCGACAGCGGCCTCGACACGCGGCGTTCGGATTATGTCGGCCGCGTGTCCTACCAGCCGAACGGCATCTATACGTTCACCTCGCGCGCCCGCTTCGACCAGGAGAGCTTCGCCGTCCGCCGCTTCGAGGCGGAAGCGCGCGCCGCGCTCGGCCGCTGGAACGCCTACCTGCTCTACGGCAGCTACGACGCGCAGCCGGAACTGGGCTTCTTCAGCCGTCGCCAGGGCATCCTCGGCGGCGCCATGTTCAAGATCGACGCCAACTGGGTGCTCACCGGCGCCGCGCGCTACGACATCAACGCCCAGAAGCTCAGCCAGACGCAGATCGGCATCGGCTATGTCGACGATTGCTTTATTCTCGCGCTGAACTACATCACCGATTACACTTACAGCGGCAACGCGACCTCCGATCACCGGATCATGTTGCAGATCGGCCTGCGCACGATCGGCGGCACGGCCGTCAGCCAGTCGGTCGGCGGATCGTAAACCGCAATCGCACCGCCACATTGTTCGCGCAGGATAGGTTCTCGTATCACACGCTCTCGTATCACACGCTCTTGCATCACAGGCACCGCGCAACCAGCACAGGCATGATGACGACGCTCCCCGGCACACCGCGACACGCAGACGTCCACCGCTCGCGACGATCGATCGGCCTGATGACGGCCGCCGCCCTCCTCTGCGGCCTTGCGACCATCGGCGCGCCGCGCGCCGCGCTGGCGCAGGTGGTCGTCATGGTCAACGGCCTGCCGGTCACCGCGCTCGACATCCAGCAGCGCATCCGGCTCGAAGCGCTGTCGCAAAAGCACGTCTCGCGCGACCAGGCGATCAAGCTTTTGATCGACGACAAGCTCAAGATCACCGTCGCCCGCCGCTACGGCGTCGAGATGTCGGACGCCGAGGTCAACGCGAACTTCGCCGATATCGCCAGGCGCATGCGGCAGTCGCCCGACCAGTTCGAACAGACGCTGACGCGCTCCGGCGTTTCCGCCACCGCCTTGAAGAACCGCATCCGCGCCGACACCGTCTGGCAGCAGCTCGTCCGCGGCAAGTTCGGCGCCTCGCTGCAAGTCAGCGAAGGCGAATTGGCGAACGCGCTCAAGTCGGACGACAAGGACGAGATCGGCTACATCTATACGCTGCGCCCGGTCACCGTCGTGGTGCCGCGCGGTTCGAGCGGCGCCGTCGTCGATGCCAAGCGGCGCGAGGCCGAGGCGATCCGCGCCCGGTTCCAGGGCTGCGACCAGGGGCTCGCGATGGCGCGTCGGCTGCGCGACGTCGCCGTGCGCAATCCGGTGCGGCGCAATTCGGCCGAACTGCCGGCGCCGCTGCGCGAACTGTTGAGCAAGCTCGAAGTCGGCCGCCTGACCACGCCGGAAATGACCGCGCAGGGTTTCGAGATGTTCGCGCTGTGCGACAAGAAGACGACCAAGACCGAGACGGCGGAGAAGCGCCAGTTGAAGGAAAAGCTGTTCACGCAGCGCTTCGAGCGGGAAGCCAACAAGTTCCTGGAGGAAACCCGGCGCTCCGCCATCATCGAATATCGCTGACGGCAAAAGCACGACACGCGCGCGGCAAAAGCACGACAAGACGAGACAACGACGAGACAACGATGACCTCCGCACCGCTTTCCCCCGCGCCGCTCGCCCTCACCTTCGGCGAGCCGGCGGGTATCGGTGCCGACATCACCCTCCTCGCCTTTCAGGCGCGCCAGCGGCTGTCGCTGCCGCCTTTCTACATCCACGCCGACCCGGAAGCGCTGGCGCGGCGCGCCCGCCTGCTCGGCCTTTCGGTGCCGCTGGCGGAAAGCCGCCCGGAGACTGCTGCCGAGGTGTTCGCGCGGGCCTTGCCGGTCGTGCCGCTTGGGCTGAGCGCGACGGCACTGCCGGGCGAGCCTGACGAGACCAGCGCGCCGGCCGCCATCGCCGCGATCCGCGCCGCCGTTGCCGACGTCGCCGCCGGCCGCGCCAGCGCCGTCGTCACCAATCCCGTCGCCAAGAACGTGCTCTATCGCGCCGGCTTCAAACATCCGGGCCACACCGAGTTCCTCGGCGAACTGGCGCGCGAGATGACCGGGCAGCCGGTGCGGCCGGTGATGATGATCTGGTCGAAGGAACTGGCGGTGGTGCCGGTGACCATCCATCAGCCGCTGCGCGAGGTCGCCGACACGCTCACCACGCAGTTGATCGTCGAGATCGGCCGCATCACCGCGCGCGACCTGACGCAGCGCTTCGGCATCGCGCGGCCGCGGCTCGCGGTCGCCGGGCTCAACCCGCACGCCGGCGAGGACGGCACCATCGGCGGCGACGACCGCGACGTGATCGCGCCGGCGGTGCGCCAGCTCGTTGCCGAAGGCATCGACGCGCGCGGGCCGTTTCCCGCCGACACGATGTTCCATGCGAGCGCGCGGGCCGACTACGACGCGGCGCTGTGCATGTATCACGATCAGGCGCTGATCCCGGCCAAGACGCTGGCCTTCGACGAGGCGGTCAATGTCACGCTCGGCCTGCCCTTCGTGCGCACCTCGCCCGACCACGGCACCGCTTTCGCCGTCGCCGGCACCGGCCGCGCCCGGCCGACGAGCCTGATCGAGGCGCTCAAGCTCGCCGCGCGGCTGGCGGCGCCGCAGGTGGCGCCGGCGCTGGCGCCGGCTCCATGAGCGCTCCAGAGCATCTCGTGAGCCCCCTATGAGCGCGCTCGACGATCTCCCCGCGCTGCGCGAGGTGATCCGGCGGCACGACCTGCGCGCCAAAAAATCGCTCGGACAGAACTTCCTGCTCGACCTCAACCTGACGGCGCGCATCGCGCGGGCGGCGGCGCCGCTTGACGGCGTCACCGTACTGGAGATCGGTCCGGGACCGGGCGGGCTGACGCGCGCGCTGCTGGCGCTCGGCGCGGGCCGCGTCATCGCCATCGAGCGCGACGAGCGGGCACTGGCGGCGCTCGCCGAGATCGCCGCGCATTATCCCGGCCGGCTTGAGGTGATCGCCGGCGACGCGCTCAGCGTCGATGCGCGCGCCCTCGTCGGCAGCGGCCCGGCGCGGATCGTCGCCAACCTGCCCTACAATATCGCGACGCCGCTGCTGATCGGCTTCCTGACCGTCGAGCCGTGGCCGCCGTGGTACGATCGCATGGTACTGATGTTCCAGCGCGAGGTCGCCGAGCGCATCGTCGCCGCGCCGGGCAGCAAGTCCTACGGCCGGCTGTCGGTGCTCGTCGGATGGCGCTGCGAAAGCCGCATCCTGTTCGACATCGCGCCGAGCGCCTTCGTACCGCCGCCGAGCGTCGTCTCCTCGGTCGTCGAATTCGTGCCGCGCGCAGCGCCGCTCGATTGCCGCGCGGCGCTGCTCGAACGTGTCACCGCGGCGGCCTTCGGCCAGCGGCGCAAGATGCTGCGGCAAAGTTTGAAGAGTCTCGGCGTCGATCCGCTGCCGCTGTTGGCGCAGGCCGGCCTCGACCCGACGGCGCGCGCCGAGGAGATCCCGGTTGCCGGTTTCGTCGCGCTGGCGCGCGGCCTCGATGGATTGCCGGGTCAAGCCCGGCAATGACGCCTCATGTCACGGCGCTTCCATCAAAACGTGAACACTTAGAGCCGATCGCTCAGATATGCGCCTGTAGATCGCGGACGAAACTCGACAGCCCGGTCTGCCGCTCGCGCTTCAAGCGTTCCGCCGCAAGGATCGACCGGACCTCGGCGAAAGCCGGCTCGATCTCGCGGTTGATGACGACATAGTCGTATTCCGCCCAGTGGCTCATCTCGTCGGCGGCCTTGCTCATGCGCTCGCGGATCACCGCGTCGTCGTCCTGGGCGCGTGCGCGCAGGCGCTTTTCGAGGTCGGGGATCGACGGCGGCAGCACGAACACCGAGACCAGATCGCGGTCGGCCTTCTCGCGCAACTGCTGGGTGCCCTGCCAGTCGATGTCGAACAGTACGTCGTCGCCCTTGGCGAGCATCGCCTCGACCGGCGCGCGCGGCGTGCCGTAGCAATTGCCGAACACCTGCGCCCATTCCAGCAACTCGCCGCGCGCGACCATGGCGTCAAAGCGCGGCCGGTCGATGAAATGATAATCGCGGCCGTCGATCTCGCCGCGGCGCGGCGGCCGCGTCGTCACCGAAACGGAGAGCGCGATGCGGCCGTCCTCCTTGAGCAGGCGGCGCGACAAGGTGGTCTTGCCGGCGCCCGACGGCGACGACAGCACCAGCATCAGCCCGCGGCGCGCCACGCCCGAGACGCCCGAGACGTTCTGAGCATCCGTCATCATTCGAGGTTCTGCACCTGCTCGCGGAACTGCTCGACGACGCTTTTGAGTTCGAGCCCGATATTGGTGAGTTCGATATCGTTCGACTTCGAGCACAGCGTATTCGATTCGCGGTTGAGTTCCTGCGACAGGAAATCGAGCTTGCGGCCGGCCGGTCCGCCGGCGGCGATCAGCTTCTGCGCCTGCGCGACATGCGCGTCGAGCCGGTCGAGTTCCTCGCGGATATCCGCCTTCGAGGCGATGAGCAGCGCCTCCTGATGCAGCCGATCGGCGTCGAAGCGATCCGACTGGTCGAGGAGCGCCGCGACCTGCTCGGCCAGCCGCGCCTTGATCGCCTCCGGCTTGCGGCCCGGCGCCGCATCGGCGCGTCGCGTCAGCGCGGCGATATCGTCGAGCCGCGCCGACAGGATGCGGTTGAGCGCCGCGCCCTCCTCGCGCCGCATCGCCACGAGCGCCGCCAGCGCCTCACCGAAGCCGGCACCGATCGCCGCTTCTGCGGCGCGCCGGTCTTCCTCGCGCTCGTCCTCGTCGGCGACCTCGATCACGCCCCGGAGCGCGAGGATGCCGTCGAGCCGCGGCGCCGCCGCGTCGACACGCCCGTCGAGGCTCTTGATCGCGCTCAGCACCGCGTCGAGCACCGGCTCGTTGATCTTCACGGTCGGCACCACGCCTTTGCGCTCGACCGTCAGATTGGCGTAGACGGTGCCGCGCGAGAGCGCCTCGCTGGCGCGTTTGCGCGCCGGCGCTTCCACCGCGTCCCAGCCCGGCGGCAGCCGCAGCCGCAGGTCGAGGCCCTTGGCGTTGACCGATTTGATCTCCCAGGCCCACGCATAAGTCCCGGCAATGCCATGGCTGCGCGCAAAGCCTGTCATGCTCGACAGCGCCATCGTCGTACTCGTCTCTCCGCTGAAGGATATTCGGGTGAAAGGCCGGGCGACCTTATAGCGTTTTCGAGCGAAGTGGAATCCGCTTCGCGGGAAGATCGTCCTGCGTAGCGCAGGATACGCCGCCTCAGCGCGATGAGCCGCGCAGTCCCGGCGCCGGCGGCGTCGCGGGCGCCGGCGATGGCAGCGTCACCGGCGGCGGCGCGCCCTCGCGCTCGATCGCGCGCAGCCGCGCGACGTTCTTCTGGTGCTGCTCGTAATTGTCGGAGAAGGCGTGGCCACCGCTGCCGTCGGCGACGAAATACAGTTCCTTGGTGCGCGCCGGATTGGCCGCCGCTTCGAGCGAGGCGCGGCCCGGATTGGCGATGGGGCCCGGCGGCAGACCGTCGATCACATAGGTGTTGTACGGCGTCGGCTGGTCGATCTCGCTGCGCAGGATCGGCCGGCCGAGCGTCCCCTTGCCGCCGGCAAGCCCGTAGATGATCGTCGGGTCGGATTGCAGGCGCATGCGGTTCTTCAGCCGGTTGACGAACACCGCGGCGACGCGCGTGCGCTCGTCCGGGCGGCTCGTCTCCTTCTCGACGATCGAGGCGAGGACGACGAGTTCGTCCGGCGTCTTGATCGGCAGATCGGGACTGCGGCGCTCCCACACGTCGCGCAGCACGCGGCGCTGCGCCTGCTGCATGCGCTGGATCACTTGCTCGCGCGGCGTGCCGCGATCGATCTTGTAGGTCTCCGGCAGCAGCGTGCCCTCGCGCGGCACGTCCTTGACGGTGCCGCTCAACACGTCGTTGTCCATCAGCCGGGCGACGATCTGCTCGGAGGTCAGCCCTTCCGGCACCGCGACGGTGTGCTGCACCACCCGCCCCTCGGCGATGGTGTCGAGCACTTCGCCGAGGCTCACCTGTTTCGGGAACTCGTATTCGCCGAATTTCAGCCGCTCGCCGCGCAGCTTGAGCACCGTGGCGCCGCCGATGAACACCGCCGGCTGGTCGATGACGCCCTCGCGCATCAAGAGATCGGAAATCTCCTTGATGCCGAGGCCGCGGGAAATGACCACCGTTCTGGTTTCGGTCAGCGGGCCGGGCTGCGCCATGCGCTGCTTGCCGATGAACACCGCGACGGCGGCGGCGATGGCGATCACCGCGAGGATGCTGAACACCGCATTGCCGGCGACGATCAGCGGATGCTTGGCCGTGCGCGAGCGGCGCGGCGGCGGGATGCGCTCCGGCTCCAGCGCGGCGCGCGGGCTCTTGAGCAGCGCCGGGCGCCGCTCGGCCGCCGGCGCGATCTTGCCCGGTGCGATCTTGCCCGGCGGACCGCTGCCCTGGCCGTTCTGCCCGCTGGGCGTCGTCGCATTCACCGATCTGCTCCGCTCATTGCGTCGTCATGACTGTTCAGAAAGATCAAATCGGCAAAGATCGAGTCGACAATGGATGTAGCAAGTTTCGCCAGGGTCCGCCCGCGCGGGCGCAGACGACGCATCGACAGGGTCGCAAGCGCAGGCGAAGCCGCAAGAGCGATGCAAGCGTAACGCAAGCGTACCGTAAGTGCGATTATGGCGAAAAATAGGGAAGACGCCACCATCGCTCCGGTTCAACCGTCGTAACGGCGGAAAACCAGCGACGCATTCGTCCCGCCGAAGCCGAACGAGTTCGACAATGCCACGTTGATCTCGCGCTTGCGCGCCTGATGCGGCACGAGGTCGATCGGCGTCTCGACCGAGGGATTGTCGAGATTGATGGTCGGCGGCGCGATGCCGTCGCGGATCGCCAGGATCGAGAAGATCGCCTCGATCGCACCGGCCGCGCCGAGCAGATGGCCGACGCAGGACTTGGTCGAGGACATCGACACGCGGCCCGCGGCATTGCCGATCAGCCGCTGCACCGCGTTGAGTTCGATCTCGTCGCCCATCGGCGTCGAGGTGCCGTGCGCGTTGATATAGTCGACCTCCGCCGCCGTCACGCCGGCGCGCTTGAGCGCCGCGGTCATGCAGCGCAGTGCGCCGTCGCCGTCGGGGGCCGGCGCGGTGATGTGGAAGGCGTCGCCGGACAGGCCGTAGCCGATCAGCTCGCCGTAAATCTTGGCGCCGCGCGCCTTGGCATGATCGAGCGCTTCGAGCACGACGACGCCCGCCCCCTCGCCCATGACGAAACCGTCGCGGTCCTTGTCGTAGGGCCGCGAGGCGCGCGTCGGCTCGTCGTTGTAGCCGGTGGACAGCGCGCGCAGCGCCGAGAAGCCGGCGAGCGAAATGCGGTTGACCGGCGATTCCGCGCCGCCCGCCACCATCACGTCGGCATCGCCGAGCGCGATCAACCGGCTGGCATCGCCGAGCGCATGCGCGCCGGTCGAACAGGCGGTGACCACCGAATGGTTCGGCCCCTTGAGGCCGTGCGCGATCGACACATAGCCGGACGCCAGATTGATGATCCGGCCGGGGATAAAGAACGGCGAGACGCGGCGCGGGCCGCGCTCATGCAGGACGATGGCGGTCTCGGCGATGCCGTCGATGCCGCCGATGCCGGAACCGATCAGGACGCCGGTGCGTGCCTGATCCTCGGCACTGGTCGGCTTCCAGCCGGAATCGGCCAGCGCCTGCGCCGCGGCGGCGACCGCAAAGACGATGAACTCATCGACCTTGCGCTGCTCCTTCGGCTCCATCCACTGGTCGGCGTTGAAGGTGCCCTTGCTGCCATCGCCGCGCGGGATCTGGCAGGCGATGCGGCACGGCAGATCCGCGGTCTCGAAGCGCTCGACGCGGCCGGCGCCGCTCTCGCCCTTGATCAGTCTTTGCCACGTCTGATCGACGCCACAGCCGAGCGGCGTGACCATGCCCATCCCGGTGACGACGACACGCCGCAATCGCGTGACGCCATTTGCCTGCGTCGCCTCACTCAAGCGTCAACACTCCCGGCACCGTACGGCATCGGACTCGTCCCTCAGTCGAACTCGTGGAGAGTACTGCCGCAGCGCGCTTCGCCCGTCGCGCGTTCAGCCTCTGCAATTCAGCTCTTGGCGTTCTTCTCAAGAAACTTCGTGGCGTCGCCCACGGTGAGGATCTTTTCCGCCGCGTCGTCGGGAATCTCGCAGCCGAACTCTTCCTCGAAGGCCATCACGAGCTCGACAGTGTCGAGGCTGTCGGCGCCGAGATCGTCGATGAAGCTGGCACCCTCGACCACTTTATCGGGCTCGACGCCCAAATGCTCCACGACAATCTTCTTTACCCGCTCGCTGATGTCACTCATCGTTCCGTCCTCGTCGTTTCGGATTGGGCTCGACGGTTAAGCGAGCCGGGGTCCGGTTAACATACTTCAAATTCATTGACCAGCAAGGGCGCTCGATCGTCCAAAGCCGGCCGCAAACCACCTGCAAAAACAGGCGGATCGTCTCATATCATGGCCATTCCGCCGTTGACGTGCAGCGTCTGTCCGGTGACATAACCCGCCTCCTGCGAGGCGAGGAAAACCGCCGCCGCGGCGACGTCCTCGGCGCTGCCGAGCCGCCCGGCCGGCACGCGGCCAAGGATCGCTTCGCGCTGCTTGTCGTTCAATTTGTCGGTCATCGGCGTGGCGATGAAGCCGGGCGCGATACAGTTGGCGGTGACGTTGCGCTTGGCGTATTCGGCGGCGATCGACTTCATCATGCCGATCATGCCGGCCTTGGCGGCGGTGTAGTTCACCTGCCCCGGATTGCCGGTGACGCCGACCACCGAGGTGATGCCGATCAGCCGGCCGTATTTGCGGCGCATCATGGTCTTGACCGCCGCACGCGCCAGACGGAACGTCGCGGTGAGGTTGACCGCCAGCACCTGGTCCCAGTCCTCGTCCTTCAACTGCACGAACAGATTGTCGCGGGTGATGCCGGCATTCGCCACCAGGATGTCGAGCTTGCCCATCGCCGCTTCCGCCGCCGGCACCAGCGCCTCGACCGCCGCGGCGTCCGACAGATCGCACGGCAACACATGCACGCGCTCGCCGAGTTCGGCGGCCACCTTATCGAGCGCCTCGCGCCGGGTACCGGACACCGCCACCGTCGCGCCCTGCGCGTGCAAGGCGCGCGCGATGGCGCCGCCGATGCCGCCGCTGGCGCCGGTGACGAGCGCGGTCCTGCCGTTGAGATCGAACATGCCGCCCCCTTTCCGTTCAGCCGCGCGACGCTATGAACGCGGCGACGTCCTCGGGTGTCCCGACCGGCGTACCGGTCGCCCCGTCGGCGATCCGCTTGACCAGGCCGCTCAAAACCTTGCCGGCGCCGATCTCGTAGAACGCGGTGACGCCTTGCGCCGCCATATAGGCGACGGATTCGCGCCAGCGAACCGTGCCGGTGACTTGCTCCACAAGTCTTTTGACGATCTCGGCCGGATCGCCGACCGGCCGCGCCAGCACATTGGCGACCAGCGGAACCGCCGGCGAGCTGACCGCGACCTTCGCCAGTTCCTGCGCCATCACATCGGCGGCCGGCTGCATCAGCGCGCAATGGAAGGGAGCGGAGACCTGCAACAGCATCGCGCGGCGGGCGCCCTTGCCTTTGGCGATCTCGCAGGCGCGCTCGACCGCCGCCTTGTTCCCGGAAATGACCACCTGGCCGCCGCCATTGTCGTTGGCCGCCTGGCAGACCTCGCCCTGCGCCGCTTCCGCCGCCGCGGCCGCGGCTTCCTCGAATTCAAGACCGATGACCGCCGCCATCGCGCCGACGCCGACCGGCACCGCCTTCTGCATCGCCCGGCCGCGCGCGCGCACCAGCCGCGCGGTATCGGTGACCGACAGCGCCCCGGCGGCGGCGAGCGCCGAATATTCGCCGAGCGAATGGCCGGCGACGAAGGTCACGTCGCGCTTGAGGTCGAGGCCGGCTTCCGCTTCCAGCACGCGCAGCACGGCAAGCGACACCGCCATCAGCGCCGGCTGGGTGTTCTCCGTCAGCGTCAGCGCCTCGGCCGGGCCGTCCCAGATGACCGCCGACAGCTTCTCGCCGAGCGCCGCATCGACCTCGTCGAAGACGCGGCGCGCCGGCGCGAACTGGTCAGCCAGCGCCTTGCCCATGCCGACCGTCTGGCTGCCCTGGCCGGGAAATACGAACGCAACCGCCATCTTGCTAACTTGTCGCCCCCTTTGCCGCCGCTTCCGTCCCGCCGCCGAACCATCGGCGTCCGGGCCTTCCGCCACAGCCGGGCGCGAGAGACACTGGCTGCACCCGCCTGTCAAGCACCCCCCGTACCCCCCACCGGCCGGCCTCCCCCGGTAACCCGGAAACAACGCTTTCAGCCTAGGGTGTTTTGCGGCGCGCGGCAGAGCGGAACGCCGCAACAGGTCACTGGCGATGGGCGTACCGATCACCGAGGACGAATTTGCTCGTGCCCGCGGCGACTTAGCCCTGCGGCAGGCGCTGATGGCGCGGGCCCTCGACCTGCTTCTGGCGCGCATCGGGCGGCTCTACGCCAACAAGCCGGCGGCGGGTTCGGCCGCCGCCGCGCAGCTTCGCGAAGCCATCGCCCTGGCGGTCAGGCTCGCCGACCGCCTGCAAGCGCCGGCGGCGCGGCTTCCGTCCTGACACAGAACGAATGGGCGCCGGAACTCCGGGGCTTTTGCGGCGCACACCTTGTATTTGGGCCGAAATCCGGGCATAACCCGCCGCGTTTCGTCAGTTCCGGCCGGGAGCTGAACGGACGGCTGTAGCCTTTTGAAAAATTATCATATTTTTCAAGCGGTTGCGGCAGGGCCTGGTGGCCCGGCGTCCGGTGTTCCCGCCTTCTGAGCGTTCGAGCCTTTCCCGAAGGGCTCGAAGGGCTTTGCGCCGGGGCGACGGATCAGATTGCTGTCAGGAAAGGACACACATGCCGCTTTACGAACACGTCTTTCTGGCGCGCCAGGATTTGAGCGCCCAGCAAGTCGAGGATTTGACCAAGCAATACACCGACGTCATCGGCCAGATGGGCGGCAAGGTCACCAAGACCGAGTATTGGGGCGTCAAGTCGCTCGCCTACCGCATGCAGAAGAACCGCAAGGCGCATATGACGCTGCTCAACGTCGAGGCGCCGGCGAGCGCCTTGGTCGAGGTCGAGCGCCAGCAGCGGCTCAGCGAAGACATCCTGCGCTATCTCACCATCCGCGTCGAAGAGCTGGAGGAAGGTCCCTCGGCGATGATGCGCAAGGCCGATCGCGACCGCGAGCGTGACGAGCGATTCGGCGGCGACCGCTTCGGCGGCCGCAGCGGTGGTGGCGGCGGACGCCGCGACCGCGAGGAGCGCGGCGAAGCGCGCGACACCAGCGCCTCGGAGGGCTAAGTCATGGCATTTGGAGCACAAGCAGGCGCCGGCGGGCGCCGTCCGTTCTTCCGTCGCCGCAAGACCTGCCCGTTCTCCGGCGCCAATGCGCCGAAGATCGATTACAAGGACGTGCGGCTCCTGCAACGCTACGTGTCCGAGCGCGGCAAGATCGTGCCGAGCCGCATCACCGCCGTTTCGGCGAAGAAGCAGCGCGAGCTGGCGCAGGCGATCAAGCGCGCCCGCTTCCTCGGCCTCCTGCCCTACGTCATCGGCTGATCGCCGGTTAATAAAGATCGCGCGGCGTCCGGATGGTCCGGGCGCCGATGGTTGGGGTGGACGTCGATCCACCTCTAACCGCTCACAGAGCGGGACAGCTCGTCGTCATGTTGCAGATCGTTGCCATCGGACTGGGAGCCGGCGCCGCCGCGGCGTTGCTGTTTGCTTCCGTCCGCTCGGGCGCCATCCTTTCCATCCTGCTGTTCTACCTGGCACCGCTGCCGATCCTGATCGCGGTGCTCGGCTGGAGCCATGTCGCCGGCCTCGTTGCCGCCGTCAGCGCCTCGCTGGCGCTGGTGGCGACGTTCGGCTGGTCGCTGTTCTTCGCCTTCCTCGCCGGCGTCGGCCTGCCGGCCTGGTGGCTCGGCTATCTGGCGCTGCTGGCGCGCCCGGCGGCGGACGGCACCTTTGAATGGTATCCGACCGGCCGGCTGGTTCTGTGGTCGGCGCTGCTCGGCGCGCTGGTGGTGATCGTCGCCATCCCGGTGTTCGGCACCGACGAGGAGAGCTTCAACGCGGCGCTACGCGCCGGCTTCGAGCGGCTGATCCAGACCGAGACGGGCACCCCGTCCGGCGGCGGCCAGGCGGGCGGCGCCGATACGTCGCGTCTCGTCGATTTCCTCGTCGTCATCATCCCGTCGACGGCGGCGGTGCTCGCCACCATCACCAACCTCATCAATCTGTGGCTGGCGGCGCGCGTCGTCAGCTTCTCCGGCCGGCTGCGCCGGCCATGGCCGGACATCGCGGCGATGACATTTCCGCGCGGCGCGGCGCTGCTGCTGATCGCGGCGCTTGTCGCCTCGCTGGTCGGCGGCCTGCCCGGTATCGCCGCGACGGTGCTCGCCGCGAGCCTGCTGACCGCCTTCGGCATTCTCGGTTTCGCGGTGCTGCACGCCGCCACCCGCGGCATGGCAAGCCGGGCGATGCTGCTGTCGGGCGCCTATGCGGCAACGCTGCTGTTCGGCTGGCCGATCCTGCTGATGTCGCTCATCGGCATCGCCGAAACGCTGTTCGGCCTGCGCGCGCGGCTGGCGCAGCGACGGCGCCTGCCCCCTTCGGACGACCGCAACTGATCTCAACTGACCTCAACGGCATCTTTAAAAAAGGAGAACATGCAGATGGAAGTGATTTTGTTGGAACGTGTCGGCAAGCTCGGCCAGATGGGCGACGTCGTGCGCGTCAAGGACGGCTATGCCCGCAATTTCCTGCTGCCGCGCAACAAGGCGTTGCGCGCCACCAAGGACAACCGCACCAAGTTCGACGCGATGAAGGCCGACCTGCAAGCCAGGAACGATGCGCGCAAGGGCGAGGCGAACCAGCTCGCCAGTGGCTTTGAGGGCAAGTCGCTGGTGGTGCTGCGGCAGGCGTCGGAAACCGGTCAGCTTTACGGCTCGGTGTCGCCGCGCGACATCGCCGAGATGCTCGCGGCGGACGGCACGCCGGTCAACCGCTCGCAGGTGGTGCTCAACGCGCCGATCAAGCTGATCGGCCAGTACAAGGTGCCGATCGAGCTGCATCCCGAGGTCGAGGTGATCGTGCTGGTCAACGTCGCCCGCAACCAGGAAGAAGCCGAGCGGCTGATGAAGGGCGAGAACGTCACCGTGCGCCGTCACGACGACGACGAGGAAGAAGCCCAGAAGGCGGCGGCTGCCGCCGCCGCGCAGGCGCTGTTCGACAACGACGAGACGGCGGACGAAGCGACCGACGATGAGACCGCCGACGAGGCTGGCAACGACGAGGCCGGCGAGACGGAAAACTGATCGAACCCGACCGGGGGCTGCCGCGATGGCAGTCCCCGTTTCTTGCTCCGGTCCGGCCCGGTTATTCCGCCGGTTTTGCCGCCGGTTCGGCCGATGGTTCCGCCTGTGGTTTCGTTTCGGCGGCGGCCGATGGCGCGGGTGAATCCGGCTTCGCGGCCTCCGGTTTTTCTTCTGCCGCCTTCTCTCCTACCGCCTTGTCTTGCACCGGCTTGTCCGCCGCCGGCTCGCTCGCGGTTGGCTCTGCTTTGGTTGGCTCTGCTTTGGTTGACTCGGCTTTGGTTGGCTCGCTTCTGACGGGCTCGACTGCCGGCACGGTTTCCG
>Ga0182744_1002030_pt1 | contig 17116 bp, 14 predicted proteins | sample eDN3rd30CKraftMG_FD_128525 | JGI IMG/M metagenome (GOLD analysis project Ga0182744, IMG submission 128525) | Enriched Miracle-Growth compost microbial communities from Emeryville, California, USA - eDNA 3rd pass 30_C Kraft MG (version 2) (version 2) ...
AACTTCTGCGAACACCTTCTGGCAGAAGTCGATCGAGCCCTGCTGGTCCATCTCGCCGAGACCGTGCTTCTCGTAGGCCTCCTCGGTCGTCTCGACGATGAAGGTCGAGGTCTTGTCGTCGAACTTGTAGATATGCGCCTGGAACCAGCCGTGCTCGGTCTTGCGGAAATCGAAGGTGAAGGCGTCGAACAGCTTATGGGTGCCGAGCCAGATGTAGCGGTTCGGGCGTACCACAAGATCGGGCTGGAAGACCTCAGGATAGCGGTTGCGGATTTTGGAATTGAATCCGTCTGACGCGACGATCAGGTCTGCATCGGGAAAATCGAGATCGGAACTCACATCGCGATCGAACAACAGTTCGACATCCAGCGCCTCGCAGCGTCGCTGCAAAATGTTCAGCAGCTTCTTGCGGCCGATACCGACGAAGCCGTGACCCGTGGTACGCTGGCGCGTGCCTTTGAACAGAATCTCGATATCGTCCCAATGGTTGAAGGCGGTCTCGATCTCGGCGGCCGTCTCGACATCCCATTTCCGCATCGCTTCCATGGTCGCGTCGGAAAACACCACGCCCCAGCCGAACGTGTCATAGGGCCGGTTGCGCTCGACCACCGTGACGCTGTGCGCCGGGTGCAGCTTCTTCATCAGCAGGCCGAAATAAAGACCTGCCGGGCCTCCTCCGATGCAAACGATACGCATGAAGACTCCGTGACTGGCCCAGACCGCTCGCAGGTAATATTTTAAACTTAAAATATATTGTGGGTCCGATTTGTCAAGCGGCCCGCTGTCATCCCCGACGCGCGAAGCGCGAGCGGGGATCCAGACGTGACGATTCAGCGTGGAGCCGGCCGCATACCAACGCCCGGCTCGGTGTTGTTGCAAACGCCTGGTTTCCCGCTCGCGCTTCGCGCGTCGGGAATGACAAAGACTGCGGCTCGGACTGCGCCGCGGCGCCGATGCTAGTCCCGCGTGCGGTCGATCCAGGCCAGGGCGAGCAGGGTCGCGATGGCGGCAAGCGCCGGCACGACGGCGGTCAGCACGATGTCGCGCGGCGCCCAGCCGAGCGAGAGCATCAGGCCGCCAGCGGCGGGGCCGGCGATCGAGCCGATCCGGCCCAGAGCCGACGACCAGCCGACGCCGGTGGTGCGGATCGCGGGCGAATAGAAGGACACGGCAAGAGCCGCCTGGCCGACGCAGCCGGTGATGAGGCCCGCGCCGATGCCGCCGATCAGCGGCAGCACCAGTCCCTGCGGGATCGCGCCCTGGCTGATGAGCACGATGCCGGCGATGGCGATCACCGTGGTCAGCATCAGCATGCGGTTGACGCCGATCTTGGCGACGACCGCCATCATGACCACGTTGCCGACAAGCCCGCCCATGCCGAAAGCCGCCGTGGCGACCGGAGCCTGGTTCGGCGCAAAGCCGAAGGCGGACAGCAGTGTTGGCACCCAGAAGATGAGCGCATAGGCGTCGAGGAAGATCAGGAAGGCGAACAGCCAGAGCAGAGCGGTGCGAAGAGCGTACCCTTGCCCGAACAGGGCCGCGATCGGATTTCCCGGCTGCGCCGAAGCGGTTTCTGCCGGAGCTGTCGCGCGCGGCAGAACCGACAGCAATGCCGGCAGGAGCACGAGCGGAAGCAGCCCGCCGAGGATGAACACCGATTTCCAGCCGAAATTCTGCATCAGCGGAATGCCGGCGATGCCGCCGACGACAGAGCCCGCCGACAGGCCGGTGGCGACGATCATCGCCGCCAATTCCCTGTATTTCGCCGGCATGACGTCCGCCGCCGTGGCGACCGCCACCGGCAGCGCGCCGCCAAGGCCGATGGCGGTGACAAGGCGCAGGATGGACAAGGTTGTTATGTTATCGGCGAAAACACTGAGCAGCGTGCCGAGGCCGAACAGCAGCACGCTTGCCGCAGCGACCGGCCGCTGGCCGAAGCGCTGCGCCAGCGGCCCGCAGGCCATGTAGCCGATGACGGCCCCGATGCTGGTGGCTACGAAAGCCGGCGTGAAAGCCGCCGGCGAGATGCCCCATGCGCGCGTCAGCGCCGGAGCGACGAAGGCAATCGAGGTCGTGTCCAGCCCGTCGAGCAGCACGACGAGGAAGCAGACGGTGACGGTCCAGGCGCTGCTTTTTGCCGCCGTCGGGCTCTCGGTCTGCGTCACGCTTTGCACCTGATGATCCATGGTCATGGACAGCTCCCCGAATGAAAAGCGCTCTCGTCACACCGCTCCCATGGCGGTGATCTTTCGATCGAAATGCAGAACCGCATCGTGACGGTCGTGGCTCGGCCAGGCCGGCAGCCCCGGTCCATTCGGATCGCCGCTGCGGGCGAAGGCCGCAAAGGCATTCTGCATCGCGCGGCTGAGATCCGCGGTCTCGTTCGGAGCCGATCCGGCCAGCATCAGGGCGCCTCGCCAATCGTCGAGATTGCCGAACAGGAAAGGCAGATCGATGCAATGGCAGGCGCCGACACCGGACTGCGGCGCCTGCCAGTCGAACTGATAGACAAAGGCGCGGCGGCCGCCAGCGCCCTGCAAGCGGGCAAATTCATGGCTCGGCGTGACGAACATCTCGTCGCCGCGCAGGTCCATCAGGGCCGCCACGGGCGACGCCGGTGCACGCATCGCGCGGGCTTTCCGATAGGCCTCCTCGGCGCCGTCGCCATGGACCTTGCGATATTCGTCCAGCACCGCCTCGTCGGAAAGCTGTTCAAGCGGGCTGTCGATGTAGAACGCGGCCATTTCCTCGCGCGTCACACCGATCATGGTGGGGCACCAGGCTCCCGCACTGACGGCGATCGCCTGCATCGGGAGACCGGGCACGACATCGCCATCGATCACCGGCAGGAACGGCGGCGTCACATCGCCGGGCGCGCCTGCCGGCGGCCGCCGCAACAGAGCGACCTGCGCCTGCATCAGGCGTTCCAGCGGTATGTCGCGCAGCGAGTACGCCTGGTCCGGTGCGAGGCCGAGTTCCTGCAGGAACGCCTGCGCCAGCTTTTCCGCATCGTCGTGCGTCGGCAAGGCCAGCCCCAGCGGCGTGCTCATCAGGATGGCGCGGTCGAACAGGTCGCGGCCGACCGGATGCGCCAGCAGCAGCGCGATCGAATAGGCCCCGGCGGACTGGCCGACAATAGTGATGCAGGCCGGATCGCCGCCGAAGGTCGCGATCGTCTGGCGCACCCATCGCAAGGCAGCGATCTGATCGTGCATGAACAGGTTCGGCGGCGCGACGCCGTGAACCGGCAGAAAGCCGAGGACGCCAAGCCGGTAGGTAACGTTGACGACGACCGCGCCGGCGCGTTCGGCCAGCAGGCCGCCGTCGTAGCAGGACAGCGAGCCGCCGCCGGTGATGAAGGCGCCGCCATGCAGGAAGACGAAGACCGGGAGCGCCCGCTGGCACTCGCGCGGCGTCCAGACATCCACATGCAGGCAATCCTCGTCCTGGGAGGCGGGAAAATCTCCCATCACCCGCGCGAGGCGCGACGGCGGTTGCGGTGGGATCGACGCCCTGGCGGTCGCGTCGCGCACACCGGTCCAGCGCGGCGGATCACCGGGAAGCGCGAAACGCTGCGCACCGATGACCGGTCCGCCATAGGGCAAACCGCTGAAGCGGACAAAGCCACCCTCTGCTTCGCCCTGCACGCGGCCGAACGCTGTGTCTACGATGACCGGTTCCGAATGCACCTTGGTCTTCTCCGCAACAGTTCGATGACAAAGTATAGGCTGCACAATTTGCCGCGTTCGTCCTATTATCGGGACGGACTTGTAGCGCTGACAGGACGATGATGCGCGGGCTCGACGACATGTACGTGTTCAAGACCGTGGTCGACCGCGGCGGCCTGTCGGCCGCCGGCCGGCATCTTCATGTGCCGAAATCGACTTTGGCGAGGCGCATCGCGGAGCTTGAGGGGCGGCTGCGGGCGCCGCTGTTCCATCGCGGTCCGCGCCGGTTCGTGCTCACCACGTTCGGGCGCGAATGCTACGAACAATGCAGGAAGGTCGTCACCGAGGCCGACAAGGTTTTCGCCATGGCGGACCGCATCAGGGACGTTCCGGCCGGCTCGCTGCATGTCATCTGTCCGCCGCTGCTCGGCGAGATCCTGATCGAACAGCTTGCGGCCGAATTCGCCATCGCCGCGCCGGAAGTGCGGCTGCATCTGGAAGCGACGACATCCGTGTTCGATCCCCGTGCCGTCTCGGCCGATTTGGTGATCTATGCTGCTTTTGAGAACCTGCCGGACACGGATGTGGTGGCGCGCAGAATATTCACGAGCCAATTTGGCCTCGTCGCTCACCCGCGCGTGCTCGCCGCGGCAAAGCCCATCGATACGCCGGAAGCACTCCAGCAGTTCGACTGTCTCGGCTTCGGCCCGAAATCATCCGAATGGCTCTGGCGGCTGAAACACGGGCGGGAAACCCGGACGGTGCCGTTCCGGCCCCGCTTCTCGACCACGCAATTATCGGCCCTGCGTCAGGCGGCCCGGCAGGGTCTCGGTATCGCCGCTCTGCCGCTGATGCTGTGCGGCGAGGATATCGCCAGCGGCGGCCTCGTGCGTGTGCTCGAACACTGGGAGCCGCCGCCGGTGACCTTCTTCGCGGTCTATCCGAGCGGCCGCGCCTTGACCACCGCCGCCAGGCGTTTTCTTGATCTCATGGTCAAACGCCTGCCGCATGTTTCATACACGTCAACCCGGCCGGAAACATAGACCGTGAGATTGATCGTCCGTCCCTTAAGGACGCGCCGGCGGGCGCTGCTCTCGTTCATGACGATCTTCGCGATCTATCTTCTGCTTGCCTATATCCTTCTGCCCCTCGCCTGGCAGCATCACGAGCATCAGCCGGGCCTTGCCGACCGGCCGATGGTGACGCGCACGGCACAAGGCATTCCCGGCGATCCGCTTAATATCGGGCTTGTCGGCGACCATGAGGATGTGGTGCGCGCCATGCATGCGGCCGGCTGGTATCCGGCCGATCCGATCACGCTCAGGACCAGCGTCGAGATCGTCGGCAGCGTACTGCTCGACAGGCCCTATCGCTCCGCACCGGTAAGCTCGCTCTATTATGACGGCCGCCGCGAGGACCTGGCCTTCGAGCTGCCCGCCGGCGGCAATGCCAAACAGCGTCATCACGTCCGCTTCTGGAAGATCATCGACAGCGGCGCCGAGGGGCGGCCGGTCTGGCTCGGCTCGGCCACCTACGACCGCCGCGTCGGCATCAGCAGCTATACCGGCCAGGTGACACATGACATCGCGCCCGACATCGACGCCGAGCGGGATTTTCTCAGCCGCGCCCTGCAGACCGCCGGCATGGTGGAGACGATCTATCAGGTCTCCGGCGTCACGCCGACGTTGAACGGGCGCAACGGCGAGGGATCGCGCTACCAGACCGACGGGGAAATCCGCATGCTGGTGCTGGTTGCGGCCGGCCGGCGACGGACCACGCCGCCCGTCGTGCTCGATTCGCCGGCTCTGATCGAGGCCAAGGACGCTGCCTGGCAGGCGCTGAGGAACGCCATCGGCCCGTGAAGAACGGCGTTTCACGTCCTGGTGCAGCACACCCCGCTTGCATACGACATATCCATCGTCGAGATTGGTGGCGGGCTGAACGGAGCAAGATATGCGCGAGCGTGCCGGGCTGGATTTTCTCGACTTCTGCGCCAACGAACCGGATGTCGCCAAGGTCATCGACCGCTTCCTGGAGACGATCAAGGTGTTCGGCTTCAGCGCCAGCGCCGGTGGCGCCTGGGCTGGCACGGGCGCCGCGCGCAAGCATCGCTTTTATTTCAATACCTGGCCGAAGGACTGGCTCGATCTGTACATGGCGCAGGGCTTCTTCCAGAACGACCCGGCGGTGCTCGAATCGCAGCGGCGCATGACGCCGTTTCTGTGGAGCGAAATGGCGCAGGCGCGAAGTTTTACGGTCGAGGGTGCCGAGATTATCGACGCAGCAGAGGCCTACGGTTGGAGCGAGGTAATGGGCGTGCCCATCCACGGGCCGACGAGCTATCAGGGTCTTGTCACCGTCGCATCCCTGCAGCCGGTTTCCCTGTCGTCCATCGACCGCGCGATTTTGCGGGTCATGGCGGTGAGCGTTCATGACAGGGCGCATGCGTCGGTTGGCCTGGGCGAACCCGCGCCCGCCGAAGTCGAACTGACGCCGCGCGAGATGGAGTGCATGCGCTGGGTCGCGGCGGGAAAGACAGATGCGGAGATCGGCATCATTCTCGGCATCGCCACCGCGACCGCACATTTTCATGTCGAGCGTGTGAAGAAGAAGTTCAACACGCGCAGCCGCAGCGAGGCCGTCGCCTTCCTCGTCCTTGCGGGAACCATCTGAACGGTCACCCATCTTTTCAGCTAGGTGCACTGCAACAGCACGCCGTTCTAGCATCCTTGCACGATCGATTCGTGTCGACCGGCAATGTGACGAGAACAGCGGGGGCCGTTCACAGTGGATCAATGCAGGAATGGCGCGTGGTCGCGTGGCCCGGACATACGAAGACGGGCGTTGTTCGGGACAGCAGCTTTCGCCCCTCTGATCATGTCCGCCGGCGTGCGCGCGGCCGATGTGAATCTCATCTCGGACGTCGCCACCGGCGTCAATCTCGACACCCAGATCGGCAGTACGGCGGAAGTATCTTCCGGCGTCACCATCACCAATACTTTCGGCAATCCGGCGATCTTTGCGACGACCGGTGCCTGGGCCCTGACCAATCGCGGCTCGATCTCGTCGACCGCCGCCAATGCGATTTCGCTTTCGGTCGCCGGTTCGTCCGTCACCAATTTTTCCTCGATCACGAGTACCGGCAATGCAATCGTCCTGAAAAACGGCGGCAGCGTCGACAACCGGGCCGGCGCGACGATCAGTGCCGGCAATAGCGCCATCAGTATCGGCACATTCAATGGCGGGGGCCCTGGCGTCGTCGACAACCGGGGAACCATCACCCAGACAGGGACCAGCGGCGATCTGGTCCTGCTGGCCTATGGCGGCACCGTCACCAATTACGAAGGCGGCGTCATCACGGCGCATAATTCCAGCAATGCTGTGAGCGTGGGTCAGGGCACGTCGCGCACCGTAATCAATTCCGGCACGATCTCCAATGACGGGGGAGGCTTCGCCGCCGGCGTTCTGGTCCAGGGCGGGCCGAGCACCATCACCAACAATGCCACAGGGCGCATCAGCGGCACCTATAACGGCGTCTATGCCAGCGCCAGCGCACCGCTGACGTTCACCAACAACGGCTTCATCGAATCGACCGGGGCGAGCGTGAACTCCCGGGCGGTCGAAGCCACGGGTGGTGGCACATTCATCAACACCGGCACGATTCAATCCGCCTCCGGCGACGGATTGTATATGGCGCGGGCGGGCACAGTCACCAACAGCGGCACCATCACCGGGGCGACGCGGGCGATCAATTTTTCCGGCAATTATACCCGCACGCTCAATCTCGATACCGGCTCGGTTCTCAACGGCAATATCCAGGGCGGCAGTGGCACCGACAATCTGGTTCTGTTCGGCACGGGGACCGAGAACATCTCCAAGTTTCTGGCATTCGAGACGCTGTCGATGCAGGGCACGGCCTGGCAGCTCGACGGCGCCGGCACGTTTTCGGCCAGCGCCGAGGTGCAATCGGGCATCCTCACCGTCAACGGCACGCTGACGAGCCCGACGATCACCATCCAGTCCGGCGGCACGTTGACCGGCAACGGCACGCTGGTCGGCGCCGTCACCAATGCCGGCACGGTACATCTGGCATCCGGCACGCTCAATGTCACCGGCAGCTATGCCAACCAGGCCGGCTCAACGCTCGTCGTCGACGTGACGCCGACCACTAGCGCAAACATGGCCGTGACGGGCACCGCCACGCTCAACGGCGGCACGGTGCAGGTGCAGGCAGCCAGCGGCACCTATGATCCGACCACGACCTATACGATCCTGACGGCGAGTGGCGGACGCAATGGCGAGTTTTCGGACGTCACCTCGAACTATGCGTTCCTGCAGCCCAGCCTGACCTACGATGCCAACAACGTTTACCTGACACTGACCCGCAACAATCTCGATTTCAGCGGCGTCGGCCAGACGCGCAACCAGATCGCAACCGCGACCGCGCTCACCGCGTTGCACAGCGGCCCTCTCTTCAACGCGCTGATCTTCCAGAGCGCCGCCGGCGCGCGCACCGCGTTCGATGCGCTTTCGGGCGAAATCCATGCCAGCGTCGCGGGCGTCCTGACCGATGAAAGCCGCTATATTCGCGATACGGTGATGGCGCGCGCCAGGCTCGACGCCGATACTGCGCCGGCGCCGCTCATCATGAGCTACGCCGCCGGGCCGCTGCCGCGCCCGGTCTCGGCCGGACCGCTCTATTCCCTCTGGGGCCAGGGCTTTGGCGCCTGGGGCAGCGTGAATGCGGACGGCAATGCCGCGCGTGTCAACCGCTCGACCGGCGGCTTCCTCATCGGTGCCGACGCCGCTATCGACAACACTTGGCGCGTGGGCGCGGCCGGCGGCTATTCCCGCAGTGCCATCGATGCCGCTGCCCGCAACTCGTCAGCCGCGGTCGACAGCTATCACGGCGCGTTCTATGCCGGCGGCCGCTTCGGCGGCTTCGGCCTGCGCGGCGGTGTCGCCTATACGCGCCATGACATCGACGCCAGCCGCGCCATCATCTTCCCCGGCTTCACCGACATCGCGCGCGCAAGCTATGGTGCCGGCACGGCGCAGGCCTTTGGCGAAATCGGCTATCGCTTCACCTTCGACCGCGTGCAGGTGGAGCCCTTCGGTGCGCTCGCCTTCGTCAATCACCGCACGGACGGATTTGCCAAGCTGGGCGGCCCAGCCGCCCTGACCGTGCAGGGCAATAGCCGGAACACGACGTTCAGCACGCTCGGCCTCAATATCAATGCGCCGGTCTCGCTCGGAGGCCTTGCGGCGCAGGTAAGCGCCAGCCTCGGCTGGCGGCATGCTTTCGGCGCGACGACACCGCTTGCCACCGCGGCATTTGCCGGCACCCCCTTCTTCACGGTCGCCGGCGTGCCTATTGCACGCGACGCGCTGGCGATCGAAACCGCTCTCGACATAGAGATCGCTCCCGCCATCCGGCTGGGCATCAGCTATCAGGGCCAGATCGCCTCAAGCGCGCGCGACCACGGCCTCAAGGGCCGTCTCGCGTGGACATTTTAGCAGCTAGGCGCGCGGCATCGCGCTGGTCATTTCGGCGAGCCAGGCGTCATCCACGCCATCCAGAGTCTGCAATTCCTCTGACGCTTGCGCCTTGGTCTGTACGCAGCACTCGATGACATGCGGGTCGCCACCGTCCGCCGCCTGACAGGCGAATTCGAGGCGGATGCCGTTGGGATCCATGAAATAGATTCCGTCCAGCCCCGGCAACTGCGGGATTGGGCCGATATAGGGAATGTTGTTCTCGCGCAGGCGGTTCTCGATGTCGCGGAAGCGCTGCGGCGTGACGACGAAGGCGCAATGCTGCATGGCACCAATTGCGTTGCGGTTGGCGGCGGGTTCCTTGCCCTTGGGGATTTCGAAGAACGCCAAGGTGCTGTCGTTGCCCATGTCATAGAAGTAATGGCGGACGCGCTCGTAAGGCGGATTGCCGCGATTGCCCGCGCCGGTGCCGAGCCCCGCCGGCACTTTCATGGCGTGGATCAATGGCATACCCAGTACGCGCACGTAGAATTCGGTGGTCTTCTTGATGTCGTCGGTGCAAAGCGCGAGATGATGAATGCCCCGCATGAGCGGCGCATCCTCGGCCTCGCTCTTGGTTTCAGCGGCTAAACGCGCGTCCATCCTCGCCTCCCTCGTCGTTTGACATCGACTTATGGCGCCAGCATAGTTCAACACGGATGGGCTCCGTGCACTTGTCCGCGAATATATAATCGCGGCGGCGCATGGCGACAATATACGACCAAGGAGGGATCGGCTATGGCGCGCACGCGTTTCGCATCGGCACTGACGTTGGCAACCGGTTTGCTGGCATGCACGGCTGCCGCCTATGCCCAGGACGTCATCAAGATCGGCGTCGTCACCGACAAAGTCGGCAGCGGCAAATTCTACGCGGAGCCGGTTACGCGCGGCATCGAACTCGGCGCCAAGATGATAAATGAAAAAGGCGGCGTGCTCGGCAAAAAAATTCAACTGATTATCGAAGACGACCAGAACAAGCCGGATGTCTCGGCCGCCAAGGCGCGCAAGCTCGTCGACGACGGCGTCCTCGTCATCATGTCGAACACCGGTTCACCGGCGACCCAGCAGGCGCAGACCGTGTCTCTGGAAACCAAGACGCCGCATCTGACGCCGGCCAACAGTGCCGATACGCTGACCACCCAGTTGAACAATCCCTGGTTCTTTCAAACCGGACCGCTCGCCTCGATCCAGCTCGCGACCCTGATGACCTATACGAAGGCGCGCGGTTTCAAGAAGGTGGCGATCGTGCGCGACAACAGCGCGCTGTCGCAGTCTTTCGCCGAGTCCTTCCGCAAGGGACTCGATGGCGTCGGCATCGAAACCGCGGTCGAGGAAGTCATTCCGCAAGGTGCGACATCGGCGGTCGCCAATCTGCAGAAGGTACGCGCGGCGAAAGTCGACGCCATTCTGCAGGCCGGCATCCTCGGGCCGGAAATGCTGCAGTTCTTCCGCGCCTATCAGCAGCTCGGCATGAAGGAACCGATCCTCGGGTCCTACAACCTGAGCATTCCCGCCTATCTGACGATGGCGAAAGACCTGATGGAAGGCGTCGTCTTCGTCGACGCCTATGACGAGACCAAGCCGGAGGCCAAGGCTTTCCGCGACATCTACTTCAAGGAATACAAGGAAGAGCCGAGCAGCCTGCCGGCCTATGGCTGGGACGGCATTCATCTCGTCGCGCAAGCGATCGAAAAGGCCGGCTCGCTCGATAAAGAGAAGATCCGCGCTGCCCTTGCTTCAACCACAGGCTTCGTCGGCGCCATCGGCGCCAAGGGATCGTCGTGGGGCTTCCGCAACGGCGGCCGCAGCGGCTTCGATCCGCAGGGCGCGGTGGTCCGCATCATCAAGAACAACCAGCACGGACCGGTGGTTCATTCGGGGCAGAAATAGCAACGTCCCGCCGCCGCCCGGATCGTGGAAGATTTTCTGGAGCTGACGGTCAGTGCGATGGCATCGGGCTGCATCTACGGCCTGATGGCGCTGGCCTATCTCATCGTGCTTCGGCCGACGTCGATCATCAATTTCGCAGTCGGCGAATGGGCAGCGACCGGCGCCTTTGTCGGCGTCGGCATGTTGAGCACCCTCGCCTGGCCGCATCTCGAAGGTCCTTACATCCTGGCGGTCGTGGCGGTCATCGTCGTACTTGGCCTGCTCGGCTGGGCGGTGGAACGATTGACGGTACGTCCGCTGGTGCGGCGTGGCGCTGCAGTCACGAGCCCCATTCTCGCGCTGCTCGGCGTGCTGGTGATCTTTCGCGAGAGCCTGACGCTGATTTATGGGGCTGATCCCCTGCCCTCGCCGCCGCCCTTCGGCTTCAAGCGCATCGAAATCGGCATCTTTGCCGGCGCATCGCAGCAGTTCTTCATCATCGCCGTCACACTGTCGCTGTTTGTGCTGGTCTGGCTGTTCTTCGAGCGCACCGTCTGGGGCCGCGCCTTCGAAGCGGTGGCGCTGAACCGCCGCGCCGCGGCACTGATGGGGATCAATCTCGGCCGCGTGACGGCGCTCGCCTTCGCCGGCGGTGCCAGCGTCGCCGGTCTCGCCGGCCTGCTGATGAGCCCGATGACATCGGCGCATTACATGATGGGCCTGCCGCTGGCGATCCAGGGTTTCACCGCGCTGGTGATCGGCGGTGTCGGCCGGGTCGAGGGCGCGCTGCTCGGCGGGTTGATCCTGGCGTTCGTCGAACAGCTCGGCGCACGCTATCTGCCGATCCCTTCCGGGCTGACGCTGGCATTTCCCTTCGCGCTGCTGATCCTATTTCTCCTGTTGCGGCCGACGGGGCTCCTTGCACCGCGCGAGGCGCGATGATGCGCGCCTTGCTTTGGCTTGCCGGCATTGTCGCCGCCTCAGCGCTTGCCTTCATGCTCGGCGGCTATGCCACCGACGTCTACCGCAAGATGCTGGTGTGGATCGCGCTGGCGCTGAGTTACAATTTCCTGTTCGGCGTCGCCGGCCAGATCGCCTTTTCGCAGTTCGCCTTCGCCGGCGTCGGCGCCTACGGTGTGGTGATCCTCGCGCACCAGCTCGGCCTGCCCTTCGGCGTCGCGCTGGCCGGCGCCATCGCGCTCTGCGCCCTGCTCGCCTTCATCGTCGCCGTGCCCTCGACCCGGCTCGAAGGATTCTATCTCGCGCTGGCGACGCTGGCCTTTGCGCAATTGTTCCTCGTGGTCGTCAACGAGGGCGGCGACCTGACCGGCGGAACCGGCGGGATCGCAGGATACAAGCTGCCGGAAGTCCTTGGCATCACGCTGCGCGGCCCCTGGTATACGGTGGTGCTGGTTCTGCTCGTTGCCTTCACTTTGCACATTCTGCTGCGGCTGGAGCGCTCGTCCTTCGGCCGCGCCTGCCGCGCCATCAAAGACAATCCCGCGGTGGCCGCCGCCATGGGCATCGACGTGCGCCGCACCAAGGTGATCACCTTCACCCTGACGAGCACTCTGGCGGGCCTTGCGGGTGCTGCCTATGCCTATGTGGACAATGTCATCAACCCGCCGGTGTTCGGCCTCGATAATATTTTCCTGCTGCTATTTATGATCATCGTCGGCGGCATGGGGCGGCCTGCCGGCGCCATCGTCGGCGCGGTGCTGCTCTATCTGGCGCCGTTCGTGCTCGAACCGATTGTCGGCCATGCGTATCTGGTGTTGTTCGGCGTGCTGGTGGTTCTCGCCATCCTGTTCCAGCCCAAGGGGCTCATCGGCCTGATCGACCGTTTGCGCCCGGGGCAGCACGCATGACGGCCGCGCCGCTGATCCGCGTCGAGGGCCTGACCAAGCGCTTCGGCGGGCTGGTCGCCGTCGAGGACCTTTCATTCGATGTCGGTTCGGGCGAAATTCTTGCGCTCATCGGCCCCAACGGCGCCGGCAAGACGACGACGTTCAACCTCATTGCCGGCGTGCTGTCGCCCAGCGCCGGGCAGATTGCGCTCGACGGCCACCGCATCGACGGCATGCCGGTCCACAGAATAGCCGGCCTGGGCATGATGCGGACGTTCCAGCACAATATGCCGTTCGCCGGCATGTCACTCGTCGACAATGTGCTGATCGGCAGTCATCGCAAGCTCAACGCCTCGGTGCTCGATATCCTTGCCGGCCGCAGTTTCGTGCGCGACGAGGAAGCGCGGGCACGCCAGCGTGCCGAGGAGCTCGTCGATTTCGTCGGCCTTACAGCCTATCGCCATGCCGATGTCACGACGCTGTCGTTCGGCGAAGGCCGGCTGCTGGAGATCGCCCGTGCCCTGGCAGGGTCGCCGCGCGCAATCCTGCTCGACGAGCCCGCCGCCGGCCTCACCGCTGCGGAGGTCAGCCGGCTCAGCGCAATGATTCGCAAGATCGCAGCCGATGGCGTCTCGGTGCTGCTGGTCGAACACGACATGCACTTTCTGCTACCGCTGGCGCACCGGGTCGTCGTCCTGAACTTCGGCCGCAAGATCGCCGAAGGAACCTCGCACGACATCGTCCGCAACCCTGCCGTCAAGGAAGCCTATCTGGGCGAGGCGGCCGGTGCATTGCAGGAGGGTGCTCCCGATGCTTGAGGCGGAGCGTATCAGCGGCGGTTATGGCAGCGGCGACATCCTGCACGATGTCTCGATCAGGATCGGCACCGGCGAGGCGGTGGCCCTGCTCGGGCCCAACGGCGCCGGCAAATCGACCCTGATGGCGGCGCTCACCGCGACCCTGCCGCGCCGGCGCGGCGTGCTGCGCCTGGCGGAAAGCGATGTCAGCACCGCCCCGAGCCACAGGCTGGTGGCGAGCGGCCTGGCGCTGGTGCCCGAAGGGCGGCAGATTTTCGCCCCGTTCAGCGTGCGCGACAATCTCCGCCTGGGCGCCATGGCGCTCGCCGGCCGTTCGAGCCTCGCCGAGCGCTTCGAGCATGTCTACGCCTTGTTTCCACGCCTGGCGCAGCGGGCCGATCAGCGCGCCGGCGCCATGTCGGGCGGCGAGCAGCAGATGCTCGCCATCGGACGGGCGCTCATGAGCCGGCCCAAAATGCTGTTGCTCGACGAGCCGTTTCTCGGCCTTGCGCCCAAGATCATTGAGGAAATTCTTGCGGCGCTCGCCGTTCTGCGGCGCGACGGGCTGACCCTGCTGCTGGTCGAGCAGAAACTACCGATCGCACTGAGCGCCACCAGCCGCGCTTATGTCATGCTGAAGGGGGAGATCGTGCTGGAGGCCGATTGCGACGCGCTGGCGCGCCGTTCCGACATTCACGACCTTTATTTCAGCCTGGCGGCCCAGCCGGCGCAGACATAGTCCGGTATTTTGACGGCTGGCGTCCCACGTCTTGCGCGGATAAACTGCGGACAACCCCGGAGGACGCCATGTCGGATCATTCACCCAAAGCCCAACCCGTTGTCGGCCTGCATCATGCGGCCTATCGCTGCCGCAACGCCGAGGAGACCCGGCACTTCTACGAGGATATTCTCGGCCTGCCGCTCGTCCATGCCATCCAGGCGGACAACGTGCCGAGCACCGGCGACAACACGCCCTTCCTGCATCTGTTCTTCGAGCTGACGGACGGTTCCTGCATCGCCTTCTTCGACCTCGGTGACAACGTCGCCGGCGAGCCCTCGCCGAACACGCCGGCCTGGGTCAATCACATCGCCTTCAAGGTGCCCTCGACCGAGGCCCTCAAGGCAATGAAGGAACGGCTCGAGGCCAATGGAATAAAGGTGCTCGGCGTCACCGACCACGACTTCGTCCATTCGATCTATTTCTTCGATCCCAACGGCGTGCGGCTCGAGCTGACCACGCAGGTCGTCGGCGAAGAGCAGATCGAGCGCTACAAGCAGGATGCTCACGGCGTGCTGGCGAAGTGGAACAGCCGCGCTCCGGCGCACGCCTGACCATGGCGACGAAAGCTGAATGGGACCGGATTCCGGTCGTCATCAGCTTTTCCGAACAGGTTCGGATGGTCGAGACCTATGGCTTCGTCGGAAGCCAGGGCAAGACCGTGCTCGAAGGCCAGCGCCTGCTGCCGCGCGGGCGGCCCTCCGACACCGTCTATCTGTTCATGCATCCGGCAACGACGCTCAACCTGCTGCCGATGCCGACCGCGCTCGCCGATGCGGGGCTGCACGTGCTGTGCTGCGGAAGCCGCTATGCCAAGAACGACAGCGCGCTGATCATGGAGAAGGTCGTCTATGACCTCGGCCAGTATGTGAGGCACGCGCGCGAGGTTCTGGGTTACAGGAAGATTATTCTCGTCGGCTGGTCGGGCGGCGGCTCGCTGTCGCTGTTCTATCAGGCGCAGGCCGAGAGCCCGACGATCACCCATACGCCGGCGGGAGACCCTTACGATCTCGTCGCCGCCAACCTGCTGCCGGCCGATGGCGTCATCTTCATCGCCGCCCATCTCAGCCGCGCCGAAACGCTGACCGAATGGCTCGATCCATCGGTCAGGAACGAAGGCGATCCGGACAACCGCGACCTGACGCTCGATATCTACGATGCCCATTGCCCGGACCAGCCGCCCTATTCGGCGACCTTCGTGGCACGGTTTCGGGCGGCACAGCTCGCGCGCAACCGGCGCATCACGACGAATGCGCTGAACATGCTCGACTATCTGAAGAAAAAGAACGACGGCGAGATGGAACGCGGCTTCGTGGTGCACCGGACCAATTGCGACGTGCGCTGGATCGACCCCACTGTCGATCCGAACGGGCGCAAGCCCGGATGGTGCTTTCTCGGCGATCCGCGCATCGCCAATTCGGCGCCCGCCGGTCTTGCGCGGTTTTCATCGCTGCGCTCCTGGCTGTCGCAATGGTCGGTCGATCATACCAACGCGCGCGGCGTCGTGAATGCGGCGCGTATCCGCGCGACACCCGTGCTGCAGATCGTCAACGAGGCCGACGATGCGGTGCCGGCCACGCACAATCCGGCCATTCGGGATGCGCTGGCCACCACCGACAAGGAATATGTCGAGATCCAGGGCGCCACCCATTACTACCTCGGCCAGCCGGCCGAACTGGCGCAATGCATCGGCGCGGTGGTGAGCTGGAGCCGGCGCAAGGCGCTGCTCGACTGAAAATAGCGAGTCGTCTTCCGGTTACGGTGCGAGCGTAGAAATACGCGCGCAGTCTGCCTGGAGCATCGCGCGTTCCTTCAGAATCGCCCGATGCGCCAGGCAGGATTGCAATTTGCTCCCGGCCTGCTTGCTGATAGAACCTCCTGATATCCAAGCAACACTCGAATGTTGCAGCTTCAAGGGGAGGAAAAGATGCGCCATATGGGAATCCTGCTGAGCTTTTGCTGCGTGCTGCTTCTTGGACAGCTTTCAGCCGCGAACACGGCTCATGCCGAAGACTATCCAACACGCCCGATCAAGATACTGGTTGGATTTCCCGCCGGCAGCGGCGCGGACATCGTAACGCGCTATTTCGCCGGGAAGATGCAGGAAGCCGCCGGCGAAACCGTCGTGGTGGAAAACAAGCCGGGCGCGAACGGAAATATCGCCATGGGCCTTGCTACCCGTGCAAAGCCGGACGGCTATACCGTTCTTTTCTCCTCGAATTCGACGATCGTGGCCGGCAAGCTGCTGTACAAGGATCTGGGCTTCGATCCCCAGGCCGACATCGTGCCGGCCGGGCTTTTTTCCGAGACGACGTTCGCCCTCGTCGTGCCCCCGAATTCGCCGGACGCGACGGTGGACGATCTCACCCGAAGGCTCAAAGGATCGGATCGGGCGAAATACGGCTTCGCCAACCAGGTCTCACAGGTCGCGGCCGAATATTACAAGTCGCTCGCCGGCGTGGCCGCTGTGCCCGTCTCCTATCGCTCGGGGTCGGACGCGCTCAACGATCTGGCGAGCGGTGCGTTGGACTTCGTCTTCATCGACGGCACCTTCGGCTCAGGTCAGGTCCGCGCAGGCAAGGTGAAGGCCCTGGCCGTGACAACGACGAAACGCCATCCCAT
>Ga0182744_1002032_pt1 | contig 17090 bp, 15 predicted proteins | sample eDN3rd30CKraftMG_FD_128525 | JGI IMG/M metagenome (GOLD analysis project Ga0182744, IMG submission 128525) | Enriched Miracle-Growth compost microbial communities from Emeryville, California, USA - eDNA 3rd pass 30_C Kraft MG (version 2) (version 2) ...
GCCGCCGAAGCGCACGCCGTTGCTGAACTCGCGCGACAGGTCGATGGTGGTGCCCCAGTCGCGGGCCAGGTAGCGGCCCACGCTGACCGCGGCCAGCACGTCCTGGAAGTCGGTCTTCAGGTAACCGGTGACGTGGCCGGTGAGCACCTTGTAGTCGCGCAGGCCGAAGTCCTGCTCGAAATCGCGCTGGCGCACGTAGTTGAGGTCGCCACCGATGGCCCAGCGTTCGCCCAGCGGGCGATACAGCAGCTCGCCACCGACGCCGGCGAACATCGACTCCAGGTAGCCGCCGTAGACCATGCCGTACATGTCCTCGTCCAGACGCTTGACCTTGTTCAGCTGGAAGGTCGGCATGGTCACGTCCGAGGTGGTCCAGTACTCGCGCAGGTAGGTGCGCACGCGCGGCAGGTTGCTGGGCGCGTCGTACTTGAACTTGTCGAAGTTGTTCAGCAGGTTGGCGCTGAGCGAGCCGCTCCACCAGGTATCCGGGGTGAAGCGGTATTCGCCGTTCAGGTCGGCGGTGAACTGGTAGAGCAGGAAGCCGTCAGGGCCACCGACGTTCTGCTTGTAGCCCAGGCCGAGGCCGTAGCTGAATGGATCCGGCTTCTGCGTATAGAGCACCTTTTCCTGGTGCGGCAACGGCCAGTTGCTCTCGGTGCCGCGGCGCAGGTCGTCCAGCGGACGGTCGTTGTTCACCACCTCGCGGAAGGTCTCACGCGGCACGCTGGTCTCGATGACGGGTAGGTCGTAGCGCTTGTCGACCACGGTGAAGTACTTGATGTCGTCATCCACGCTGTTGTCGAGGATGCGCGCCGCGCGGCCCACCGCCTTGGGCGGGTAGAGGTAGCGGGTCTGCTCGCCGTAGACGACGATTTCCTTGTCGCGCTGGGCGATGCGCTCGACCTTGTAGCCGGCGTTGTTCTGCAGGCGCCTGGATACGTTCGCCCAGTCGACCTGGTCCGGATGCAGGTCCGGCGTCTTGGCCGGCAGCGGCTCGGCCGGCGGGTCGAAGGTCTTGGCCGGCGCCGAGCGGGAAGCGAAGTTGGTGTGCAGGGTGATGCCGAACATGGCGGTGTTGCCACGTTCCCAGCCGGCGGCCAGGTCTACCGAATCGCTGGCCTTGAAGACGAAGCCCAGGTTGATGGGGGAGCTTTGCTTCTGGTTGTTTCTTAGCGGTTCGCTTTTATAATCATTGCCTTCATATTCAAGTTTGAATGAAAGACGATCCCACGGAGTCTGCCAGAGTAGACCTCCGAATAATGACGGAGTACCGCGGAAGTAAGTATTACCGTTAAAGGCCCCTGCGGAGCCTACCTCTGAGCTAGTGCGATCAGGTCTCGAGTCGAATTTATCGTCTATCCAGCCTAGCGGGTTGTCGAAGTCACCGCGATTACCTAAGTAACCCCAGGCGACACCCAGGCTGACATCGAAATTGCCGAAACGTTTGTTACCGACAAGATATTCGCTAGAAAACAGGCCAGTACCACCAATGTCCAAGGCGCCAACGGCAAGTTCTGGAGTCCATCGGTCTTCTCTGAGCAAGCGAAGCTTAGCGTCAACTGCTTTGTCTTTATAGCTCTGATCGCCACTAAGTTCTTCCGGGCCATATCTACGATTACTAATAGAGGTATATCGGAATGATGTTTCTAACCAATTGAAGGGCTGCAGAGAGAAGCTGTAACGCGAATATGGGTCGACGCGGTTAGCAGTCACACCTACATCCCCTAAGGGGGCCATACGAGCGGTAGGTGTTTGTAGCAATCCTATTGCACCGAAATCGTTTCGAGTATAGCGGGGTTCAGCATGGGCTACTGCCCAGGGCAGTAGCAGGCAGAGGGAATAGCGGAGCTTCATTGCGCCACCTCGGACAACGGTTGGGTGGCGATGAATTCGGCCATTTCTTCATTCAGGTCCGGGACGGCGCTATCCGGTCCGGCCGCCTTGATCGGTACCAGGATGGTTGCCCCCGGCGCGGCGGACATGCCTTCCTGGAGGTTCCACAGGGCGATGCCGAGGCGGCTGACCTGGCCGTCTGGCTGGACCAGATAGACATAGTCGGGATCGGCTTCCGGCAGCGACGGGCACGCAGCGGAATAGTCCCGTGCCTGCTGCATCGGTACATAGGCCAGGTAGCAGTCGGTCGCCACGGCTCCCTGCACACGGACCGCACTCGGCCGGGTGGGGAAAATGAAAATGTCGCCGGGCTCCACCAGGCTGTTCTGCGCCGGGGTGACTTCCACCTCGACGGGGTCCATCAGGTGCAGGCGCCGACCACTGACCGGCTGGCTGGCGACCTGGTCGTAGAGGCGTTTGGCCAGGCTGGAAAGCGCGGGTTGATCGTCCAGCAGGGCTTTCTGTTGCAGCATGGACAGGTCGAACAGAATGCCGGCCTTCAGGCGCTTCTGCTCCGGTAGCAGCTTCGACTGCAGCCACGCGGCACCTAGCCAATAGCCCTCGGCATTGACCTGGGTGGCACGGAAGACGTCGGCGAGGCGGGTCGTCGAGGTGATAGCCACGGGGCCGAGCTTGGCCGCATCGCCGCGAACTTCGACGGAGTCGCTGGCCATGGCGGGGCCGACCAGCAGCAGGCTAATCAGGGCGAGACGGCGAATGCTCATTTGCCTGCCCCGCGATATGGGCGCAGCTGGGTGACCGCAACCTGGAGGTCGGGTGTGACCTGCTGCAGGCTCTGCATCACGAAGCCGTCCCTGGGGTCGACCCAGTATTTGTTGATGGCGCTGAAGCCCAGCAGGGGAGCACGAATGTCTTCATCGACGCGCAGCAGGTCGTAGTCGCGCTCGAGAATATTCACGCGCTCCAGGCCGACCTTGTGGAAGCTGCTCTGCACGGGAATACCCAGGCGATAGCCGCTCGCCAGGTCGATCCAGCGTTCGCTGCGCTGCCCATCCGCCAGCTTGTGCAGGCCTGTGTGGAAGGGCGAGTCAGTACCCAGACGCGTGCCGGCGAGGTTGTCGCCGAAGCCGGTGGTGCGTACCACCAGGCCGTCACGCATCATCAGCACCTGGCGGGTAGAGGCGAGCCAGTACTGCAGGTCGCCCTGCTTGCGTACCAGCGCCATCACGGCTTCGCCGCCCTGGGTCTGCAGCTTGATCTGGTAGTAGGGCACCGTATCCACCTGGGCCTGGGTCAGCTCAAGCGGCTTCGGGCCCTGGGTGGCGGCGCGCAGGGTATCCCACGACGCCTGCATCAGAGGGTTGCAGGCGGATAGCGACATGGCCGCCCCGGCCAGGGCGGCGAATTGGAGGAGTTTCACGATCGACCCGAGCCTAGGTTAGTTGTCGTTCAGGTCGTTCTTGATGTTGGCGCCAGTTCCCAGAATCCCTGCTGAGGGAACCAGCTGGCTGATGAAGCGGTTCCAACGGGTAATACCTGCTGGGCCTACGTAGACCACATCCTGAGGCTCAAGGTTAAAACGTTGGGCCAGGATGAAAGCTGTGGGGGATTGAGCGTCCAATTGGAAGACCTTGGCCGGTTCGCGCTCCAGGTCCTCGACGCCGCGGATCACATAGACCGACTTGCCATTGGCTGTAGTCTGGTTCAAGCCACCCACGCTACCCAGAGCATCTGCCAGATTGAGTTGCTTGGTCTTGTAGTTGATGGCCATTGGCCTTGTGACCTCGCCCATCAAATAGACCTTTCGACGGTCGTTGTAGGGGAGGTAAACCTGGTCACCGCTCTTCAGATAAATGCCATACAGTTCGCTCTGTCGGTCACCCGCCAGGTCTAGATTCAATGGGTACTCTCGACCGTCCCGCTTGAGTATCAAACCGGCAAGGTCAGCAGTTTCTGCGTTCACTCCGGCATTGCCGATGGCTTCCATCAGGTTGAGTGGGGTCGTGGTAATGGATTGCGGTCCGGCCTTTTCGAACGCCCCAGTTAGCACAACCTTCTGGCTGGCGAAACGCATGATGGCCAAGTCGACCTGGGGGCTTTCCACATATTGCGACAAACGATTGGCTATTTCCGTACGTACTTCTTCGATGGTCCTGCCTGCAACCTGCACCGTCCCGATATAGGGGTAGAACAAGGTTCCATCGGGACGTACCAGACGGCCGTTCGCGTCGATCTGCTGCTGAGAGCCGGACGGAGTAGTGAGTTCAGGATGGTCCCAGACGGTGATGTACAACACGTCACTAGGACCAATGCGATAGTCCTGAGGATGATAGGCCAGCAGCTCTGCTGGCACTTTGCTCCCCGTTTCCGTCGCGGCGTTCACGGCCAGCAGCTTGGGGGTGATCTGCACCAGCTCGACGCGGCTGCTCTCGGCGGAGCCATCGCGAACGATGCGGCTGGTGTCCATATTCTGGCCAGGGGCGAACATGCAGCCCTGGAGCGAAAGAGCGGCGACAACGGCAACGGATAAAGAGCGGATCATGGGAACGAACTACGCAGCAAGCCGATACAACAACGCCCGAAAGATCGGGAGCCGTGAACGGAGTTGATCGGAAACGGAATGAGGTAAACCCTGCCGCCGCAATCACGCGGCGACAGGGTTCAACGGCTACAGACTGTTATCAGTGAGTGCCGGTGGTACCGGTGGTGCCGGTGCCCCCACTGGTGCCAGGGGTTCCGTCATGGCCACCACCGCCGCCGCTATTGGAAGCAGCAACACCGGCAGCCACTACGGCAGCACCGATACCGATGGCGCCACCTACGGTGACACCGCCAGCAACCGGGGTGGACAGGGACAGCGGCTCAGAGGAAGCCGGTGCATCCGCAGGGGCTTCCGCCGCCAGCAGCGAAGTGCTCAGGGTCGCCAGGGCGGCGAACGTCAGCAGTTTTTTCACGTTGAGACTCCTTGTAGGGTCGTTCCTTCAGAAAGAAGGAAGGTTACGGTGTGGCACGAGGCCAGCGCAAGCAGAAAAGCCCGACGCCAGTGGGTATTTAGTGAAACCATCCATGCCAAGGCTTGTTTGGTTCAGCTATCTGACCGAATGGCAGAGATCCGGTGCTTTTAAGCTTCTGTACTCTCAATAGGCGTTCCGATGGATGAATCCCTTGAACACTGTGAGAAAAACGATCTTCAGGTCCCACCAGAGGGACCAGTTGTGGATATAGGCCAGATCATGTTCGACACGCTTCTGCATCTTGTCCAGTGTATCTGTCTCGCCGCGCCAGCCATTCACTTGGGCCCAGCCTGTGATTCCAGGCTTCACTTTGTGGCGTAGCATATAGCTACTGATTTGTCCGCGATATTGTTCATTATGAGCCACGGCATGAGGGCGTGGGCCTACGATCGACATATCACCAAGCAATACATTGATGAATTGTGGCAATTCATCCAAGGATGTGCGACGCAGGAATGCTCCAACAGTTGTAATACGGCTGTCGCCGCGTGTGGCTTGGACAACATCGATGCCATTTTCCATGACATGCATACTGCGGAACTTCCAGACCTCAATGGGGCGGCCGTCAATGCCGTAGCGTCTCTGCCGGAAGAATACCGGTCCCGGAGAGCTGGACTTCACCATAGCGGCTATTAATAGCATAGGAATAGCGATTAGGCAGAGAATTATGGAAGAAAGAACGATATCCTCCAGCCGTTTTATAATACTATTAGCCCCAGTCATGGGACTGTCGAAGATACTGATGGTGGGAATGCCATTGATATTCTGACTACGCGAATGTAATAGCTCAAATATAAAAACATCTGGCACTATGTAGACCGATGCGGTTGTGTCGCTGAGTTGGCTTACTAGCCATTTGATACGTGATTCGCTACGCATAGGAAGCGTAATGTAGACACGGTCGATCTGACCGGCACGAGCCTGATTCACCAGTTCTTCTAACGGGCCCGTAATCGGCAGGCGGAGGTTACTATTTGCTAGACGTACAGCCTCGCGCTGCTTGTCATCGAAGAAGCCTAATAGATCCAAGCCCATCCAAGGCGCACTGGCTATCTTACTTGCAAGTCGTTGTCCGAGGGGACCTGCACCAGCGATGGCTACCGAGCGAGTGTTGAAGCCGCGACGGCGCAAGGTATTTAGTCCTATACGTAACAGAATACGATAGCCGCAGAGGCTAATTAATGCCAGCGAGGACCATTGAAGCAGGGCGGAGTTCTCAAGCAAAGGCATATCGGCCATGAAGTAGTCAGCGATAAAAACACCGACAAAACTTACTGCCCAGATCCCTCCCACCTTGCGTAACTCCTCGCGAATCCGTTCGCCTCGCCAAGAGGTATATAACTGACCAAAGTCGCTTAGCAAATAGAATATTACTAGTGCTAGTAGAGTGGCGATTATTGGAGCACTGCTTAGAGGGATTTCGCTAAAAAATATTACGATACCCATGTTGGTACTGATCATAAACAGATCGAGCAGTTTCTGTAGTACAGAGATAGTTTCCTGGTGGGGACGGAGAATCCCGCGATCCATGCTGTTCATTGATAAGCCCTAGGTATAGCTTGATAATATTTTGTTGGTTAAAATTATTCAGTCCATATATCCATTGGGATTCTGAATTTGCCAGTGCCATGTATCATGCACCATATCGGAGAGCTGACGTCTTGCAACCCATCCTAACTCATTTTTTGCCTTTTCTACATCTGCCCAACAGGCTGAAATATCGCCGGCTCTGCGAGGGTAGATCTTATACGATATAGGAATTCCACAAACACTTTCGAAATTTTTTATGATTTCTAATACACTATGTCCTTTTCCTGTTCCTAAGTTCCATGCATTTATCCCATTCTTGTTTTTAATGAAATTTAATGCATTAATATGGCCTGCTGCTAGATCGCAAACATGAATATAGTCCCTAACACCGGTACCATCTAGAGTTGGATAATCATTACCAAAAACTCTTAGTTCGTCACATTTTCCAATTGCAACTTGACTGATGTAAGGGAATAGATTGTTTGGCGGGCCAACAGGGTCTTCTCCTAACTTTCCGCTCTCATGAGCACCGACTGGGTTAAAGTAGCGAAGTATGGCAATTGCCCATCGCTTATCAGCCTTGGATAAGTCAGAAAGCATGTCTTCAATCATACGTTTAGTCCGTCCGTAAGGGCTTGTTGGTTGCCTATCAAGCATATTCTCCCTTAAGGGCATTTCCGATGACTCGCCATATATTGTTGCAGAAGAGCTGAATACGAGTCTATATAGCTCGTGTTTAGACATTATTTCTAGTAATGAAATGGTGCCGGCAAGATTGTTTTCATAATATACTGCAGGTATCTGATGACTTTCGCCTACGGCTTTAAGTCCAGCAAAGTGAATAACCGCATGAATAGCGTATTTGCTAAATATAGTTTCCAGGAGTCTTTGGTCGCGAATGTCGCCTTCTATAAAGAGCGGCATAACTCCGGTTAATTCAAAAATACGAAGCATGGGGGTTTGGACACTATTGCTCAGATTGTCCAGAACAATAACATCATAACCACTTTCAATCAGGGATAGAACAGTGTGTGATCCAATGTAGCCCGTCCCGCCGGTGACTAAGATGCTCTCTTTCATGGCTATATGTTTACCTATTCAGTATCGCGCGAATTAATGTTTTAGATTTCGGGATGGGAATATCTGTGTCATTCGACTTTAAAGAGTAGAATAGAGATGTTATGTAAATTATAAAAAAATATGTAGGGGATTCTCTGGGAACAGACCCTAAGCGAATCTCTGATAGATTATCTTTATAAAGTGCTTGAAATGGGTCTAGGTAACATATGAGTATGAAGAAAGTCGTCAGTGCAGGAATTAGAATTAACTTTCTTCTTTTTAACGCATAGGTAATGATAAAAATGGATATTGCTAGCTTCATTATTCCAAGGAATATGGGGGTGGCAATTAGGCCCATGCTGAATAGGGGGGAACCTTCATTTCCTCCTGCTAAAGGGGATAGTAAAGTCTGTGCCCATGGAGCTAAATCTAGCCCAAGACTTTTGGCCCATTGAAGCTCCTTGAAATAGTAGCCAAAGTTGTAGCCAAGGGTTACTCCACCGGCTATATCAAGGGTGGATGTAGTTGAGTTGGTGCCAAGAAACTTAGAAGAAAAACTATCTTTGTATATAGCCAAAACACTTATGATAAGTATCAGAAAAGTGGTCTTCTTTAATATGCCATTCTTTTGCTTTGAAAATAATAGAAGTGTAGCCCCGATGGATATTGCTACTATAATAGGCCGTAGTGACATGCAGAAAAAAGCGAGCAATGTCATAAGAGCGAGTAACTTATAATTTTTTTTCTGGAGCGCCAAGATTGCGCCGAAGGACGCAGACATTCCAAGCACTAGTGGCTCTCCGTGTCCTCCAGTAACGTCCGCCTCTGAGTTTGAAAAGCCTCCATTTGCCCCATGTAATATATAGTTTAATCCTAAATTTTGCCCACGAGTTACCATCTCGGATAATATTACTATGATTGTTGAAATAAATAAAAAACCTAGACCTTGAAATAGTATTTCTTTAGTTTTTTGTATATCATACCTTGCTCTAAGAGCGAAAATTGTCAGACAGAAAAGAAATGGAGAAAATGCCCAATTAATGAATACGTGAAACCTAAATCCATCTATAGAAGAAGATTCGATAACATAAAATAAAGCTCTCCCTAGAAATAGAGTAACTAGTAAGATCCAGAAAGAGCGCTCTCCACCGGTAAAGGGAGCTGAATGAGAAGTATTAATTAATCTTAATATGAGATAGAAGACAAGCAAGATGGTGATTATTGGAAGATGCTCGCCCGATATAGTCGGAATTATAACACTGCCGCCCCAGACTAGAAATGGTAAAAAGGCGCAAAATAATATCGTAAAATTTTTTGTCTTGTGGTTTATTGATGCGAGAATTAATATGGTTAGTAGTATGGCCGTTATAATGTATGGAAGTATATATTTTATTTGTTCATGGTTTTTGTAGCTTGTATAGTTGCTTAGGCTTAGTATTCCTATGATTATTGTTAGTGTGTATGCTGTTTTGATGCAGGTTTCGATATTTATATATCGACGTACATCATGATTTAGGCTGATCATGACTAGCTTCGCTCATGACAGTTCTACTGCCGGAAAAGAAGGGGTTATATGGAGTGATGCAGTTATTGATTTTTTCTATTTAATATTTGTTTGATTTTTTCATTCAGGATTAAGAGTAAAAATTTGCTGTTAGTTATTAGATAGCGCTTCCACATTCGTCTCGGTTCCTGAATTACCCTATATAGCCATTCGAATCCAGACTTTTGCATCCAGTGCGGCGCCCGATCGACTTTTCCTGCAACCACATCAAAGGTTCCTCCAACACCCATTACAAAAGTGACGCCTAGTTCTTTGCGCCACCGATTTATAAAGTTCTCCTTCTTAGGCGATGTAATTGCCACAAATAGAAGCTGAGCACCAGATTCTCTGACTTTGGCAACGATTGTAGCTTCGTCATCCCCAAAATAGCCATGATGATAACCAGCGACATCCAGCCTTGGATATAATAATCTTATTTTTTGAACCGCAACTTCAACAATACTCTGCTTAGCGCCCAAGAAATATACAGAGAATCCTTCGGTTGCGCTCATTCCTAGAAGTTCATGGAAGAGATCAATTCCTGCAACTCGCTCCGTTACTTGGTAACCAAGAAAGCGCGCTCCGAAAACCACCCCCATCCCATCGATATTTATGATGTCGCAAGATACGACTGATTCTCGGAGTTTATGGTCAGCTCGCATATTTATGAGCTTTGCCACATTTACAACTACGTGTTGAGTGAATTTATTGGATTTTACTGCCTGTCGAATGAGTTCGACGGTTTCATTCATGGTTGCCACATCCATTGGGCTACCAATCATTTCAATTCTTTGCATGATATAACTCTGTGCAATAACGATTGTAGAAAGCAAATGAGTAGTAAGACCAAGCCTGGGTCCAACGAGTATAGTTTATTTTATTAGTAACCCAGCGAGTCTTCTGGTAAATAAATTGAGATTTCTCTTTGATGTATAATTGCGAAATGGAACTTTGAATTACTTTGCTGCACAGCCTAATGTCACTAATATCTCCGCCAACATTGATGAGAGTAAGTATGGCTTGAGCAAAGCTATGCATATCTAGAGGGTATTTGTTATTGCTGTAATATTTAACGCTTCCATCTTCTTCTATGAAATTTCTCACATAGAATTGATAGCCTTTTATAATGCTTTCATCGAGTTCATCTGTCTTTGAGCTTCTCTTTATGAAGTGTAATGCTTCAAGGTTGTAACCAGTATGGAAACCATCTATGAATTGATGATGGTGACGTGCTCCATAAACCCAAGACCCGTCAGTTGCTTGCTCGCTTACTGATTGTCGAGCTGCCGCCATGCCTTGATTAACTAAGTTTTTATCGTTTAGTTGCAGACCTGCAAAGATGCACCATGCTGCTCCCCAAAGATTAGCATTATGGACAAAAGCCTGTTCACCAGGAATATAGGCATAAAACTTTCGATCGTCGATCTCGCTATAAAGATTTTTTGAAATAAAATAAGCTGAATCTAAAGCTGCTTCAGTGTACTTTTCGATTTTTGTTATTTGGCCAAGCTCAAATAAAGATCTTGCTATATAGCATGTACTTATTACGTTTGGCTTGCCCGCTGGCACATAAAAGGCTCTTGCTTGCCAATCGAAGTGATATCCCCAGCAGCTATGCTTCCACTGGCTCCTTGTGCTCCGTTCTTCTAATAGCCAATCTGCTAATTTTATGGAGTATTCAATAAATTTATATTCGCCGGTCCGTAAGTAGTCTTGGATCAGGCCTAAAATAAATACCCCAATGCCCTTGGGATTTCGCATCGGTGGTACGCAGAATATATTACGGAAATTTATTATTGAGCGTTTTCCAAGCTGAAGCCATGCCAGTCTAAATAATTCATTTTTATAAAGTGGCGTATTCTTTATAAGTTTGCTATTCAGATGGTCAAAAGGATCATATCCTGCGAAATCGGTTGAAATAGCATTGGAAAGTAAATCTTGAGATATTTTAATAGCGCTATTAAGCTCTAGATGCATGTTTTATAAACTCTCAAAAAGCTTCTTCCCATTGCGTTTGTGCTGAAGCTTTCTAGATATCTCTTCTTTCCCATATCTCCCATTTTCTTTGAAAGATCAGGAGCGCTAAGTAGCTTACAGAGCGTCAGCGCCAACTCTTGAGTATCGCCCGGTGGAACAAGTAAACCAGTAATATTTTCTTGTACGGCTTCAGGAATTCCACCAACTGGGGTGCTCACTACCGGCAGTCCTGCACTCATCGCTTCAAGAATACTCATGGGAAGTCCTTCATTCCATGACGGCAGACAGAATATCGTGGCTCGGCCTAAAGCTGACCTTTTCTGAGACTCGTCTAGCCAACCTAAGAACTGAATATTTTTTAGATCACTTACTTGCCGGCGATATACTTCAATATCGCCATCACCGCCTAATTCCAAAGTTGTGTTAGGTATTTCTTGCAGTACTTTTCTCATGGCAAGAATTAGCTCGTCGGTACCTTTACGTTTCCCGAGCCGGCCAAGGAACAAGATAGTGGGGTTATTGTTATTCTGTCTTTCAACAGAAATAGGAGGCACTCCATTAAATACAACAACTACATTCTCAATCATCATTGTCGTCTCTATCCAGACTCTCCAGGAGTCAGATAAAGCTACTACTTTCTGAGCGTGGCGAAATACAAAATTAACTAATAGTCGTCCTATTTTACCTAGCTCATTGTGATAAAAAACTTGAAATTCTGAACCATGTAGATGAATCAAATATGATTGGCGAAGAGCTATACAGGTTAGAGCCAATATAGACTTGCGGAGACAGCTTCCACGGGATGATACATTTAAGTGGATAATATCTGATTTTCGAAAAATACATATTTTCAGAATTTTTACCCAAGCACAGGAAAATTCCTGTAGAGCTTTCCACTTTGGGCCATTGACTGTGGTACTAATAACGGTTGAGTGGATATGGTTATCTTTGAAGAAGTTATTTAAGCCCTGCATCACGGAGACAATGCCTCCACGCTGTCTGAGAGATGGACCTACTAAGGTTATTTTCACTTTAACGCCTCGATATATACGAGTTTTCTTAATTGGTTCGCCTTTATGTTGTAGGTATAGGCGTGTATTTTGATTTTTCTATTTTTTTTGCAGGGACACCCGCCCAAACCTCTCCAGCGGGAATATCCTTTAATACTACTGATCCCGCGCCTATAACTACGCCGTCTCCGATTTCTATAGCGCCTAAGACTATGGCTCCAGCTCCAACATAAACATTATCTCCAATTCGAGGGACCTCGCAGGCTCCTGATCTGCCTCCGATGGTAACGCATTGAGCAATGGTTACGTTCTTCCCGATTATGCAGTTCTTATGTATTACAGTAGCGATACCCCCATACGCAAAAAAGCTTCCGATGCCTATCTTGGTACGAGGATCGATCGCACAGTTACAGACTAGTCGAATCAAGATTTTAAATATAAATGCAGCACCAGGAATACCTAGGCGGTGAAGTTTGTTTCCAGTTCTATATAGTTGTGTTGCGATCATAGAGTTTTCCTGCAAGTCTCTTTGTTTGATATAGTCTATAGGCGCTGATTGTTGTAGTTATGGCGCAAAGATGAAGGAAGGGATTTTCAATATTTAATATATGAAGCAATGTGGTGGACGAAAAAAATATGATTGAGGAGTATGAGTTTATCTTAAGGAGGGTTTTGCTTTTTTCGTTTATCATTAATAGATTTGCATCTACTAGGCATTGATTGCTTAGGAAGTTCTGAAAAATTATTAGTATAAAAATTATCACTGTTTGTGTGGGGTGGGGTAATTGGGGGTGGCAATATAAGATAGTTGAGCTTATTAACAGGCACGCTAGAGTAGTTATTATATTGCTTTGGGTTATCTGCTTTCTTAAGTGTCTCAGGGCAATAGGCAAAGAGGCTTTGTTTTCCAAAGCTCTAGATATTCTAGGTATATGATTTAGCGATATCGCCCTTGGTAGCAACAGTGCTATTCCTGCTAAAGAAAGGAATAATGATAAAATTCCTGCAAATTCTTTCCCTTCAAACCAAGCCGCAAGAGGAATAAAGCTAAGACCAATGCCGCCGCTAAGGAAGTTAGAAAGCCCGAACTCTAGTCCTTTCATTTCATAGCATATGGGTAGCATCGGAGCGATCTTCCTATTCTGAATAATATAGGATGTTATGACTCCGCAGAGAAGCATAGATAATGCAAGAAGTGTTGAAAGATATTTTTCAGGAGCAAAAGTGGTAACTGCTGAGAGTGAGATTATTGCTGTGTCTAAATATAAAGCCTTTCGATATTCTTTAGTTGCAATAAAGTAATGGCGAGATGTCTGATAAATTGTCCATGCTGCTAACCATAAACTGATTTGAAATGAGTTTTGGTGCCACCCCAATAATAATATTGTTGTTTTTATTAGAATAAAAAATGGTATTAGTGTTATTATGCTGTTGGTTGTTAGGTTGTTGAATATTCTTATTCTTTCTATGCTGCTACTGGCCTTTGAAACTCTTACCAGTATTAGTGATGACCATCCAATTGCCGTAAAATAACCAAGTATTTGTGCTGTAGTCTGCCAAGATGCAATCAGGCCAAGTGTGCTGAAACTGTGCAGTTTTTGAATTAGAAAATATATTATTACTTTATAGGCTCCTGGCATGCCTGTGGCTGCCAGGAGTTCTATTTTGTTTAGGTTTCCGCGAAGGATTTTCACGGTGACTCCAGTATCCCACGGGTGTCTATATAGAGTTTTTGGGGGCCATTCTGCTTGCGTATCTCTTTGAATTCTTTATGATCTACTAAGTAAACTATGATATCAGCTTCGGCCAATGCTGCTTCGATGCTATAAATGCGCTCTATATTTTTAATGTGGCTAGGTAGATCTTTGATGTTTGGCTCAACAACCATTACCGGGCCAACATGGGATCTTATAACTTCTTGGGTAATTGCTAATGCAGGGCTTTCACGTAAGTCATCAATGTCAGGTTTGAAGGCTAACCCAAAGCAAGCAATAGTCACTTCACTTTCAGATTTATCGGAGTTGCTCTTGATAAATTCTGCAACGGCAGACCTAATTTTTTCTAAAACCCACTGAGGCTTACTATCATTGACTTCGCGAGCAGAGCGAATCAGGTGTGCCTCTTCAGGAGTTTTGCTGACTATAAACCAAGGGTCTACTGCAATGCAGTGCCCACCTACGCCGGGACCAGGTTGAAGAATATTCACGCGAGGATGCCGATTGGCAAGACGAATAAGCTCCCAAACATTTATATTGAGTTTGTCACAGATAATTGACAACTCGTTAGCGAAGGCAATGTTCACATCTCTGAAGCTATTCTCGGTGAGCTTGCACATTTCGGCTGTACGAGCATTGGTAACTATACATTCACCTTCAACGAAGATTTTGTAGAGTTGTATCGCTGCGTCAGAGCATTTAGGAGTCATCCCGCCAATAACTCTATCATTTTGCACTAACTCGCGTAGGACATGACCTGGCAGAACTCGCTCAGGACAATGAGCAATGCGTATGTCGGATTCTTCTCCATGGGTCTGAGGGAACGAAAGATCTGGTCTTGCCTCTGCTAACCAAGATGCCATTTGCTCTGTGGCGCCGACAGGAGAGGTTGACTCTAAAACAACTAGGTTGCCTTTTTGTAGTACTGGGGCAATGGATTTACTTGCTGCTTCGATGTATTTAAGGTCTGGCTCGTAGTTATTCTTGAATGGAGTGGGTACTGCAATAAGGAAAGCGTCTGCTGCTTCAGCTTGGAGTGTGGCTCGTAGATATCCTTCTGTAACAGCCGCATGAACCACTATGTCCAAATCGGGTTCTACTATGTGAATGTCGCCTCGATTTATTGTATCGACTACGTTCTTATGTATATCTACACCAATAACATGTCTTTTTCGTGAGGCGAAGACCGCCGCAGTAGGAAGGCCGATATACCCTAGTCCAATCACTGAGATTATTTGAAATTGCATAGTCTATCTCTATTATTCGGAGAATTTTTTAAGTAAAGCTTCTATAATTTTTTCACAAGCGGTGCCGTCCCCATAGGGATTATGGGCGTAGCTCATAGTTCTATATCTGTTGCTATCCACTAGGAGTAGTCGGGTTTCGGTTACTATTTTGTCTACCGCTGTCCCAACAAGCTTTACGGTTCCAGCCTGCACTGCTTCTGGCCGCTCGGTAGTGTCTCTCATCACTAGAACAGGTTTACCGAGAGAAGGCGCCTCTTCTTGAACTCCTCCTGAGTCGGTCAAGATAAAATAAGACCGGCTCATTAGATAAACAAAAGGTAAATAATCTAGTGGGGGGATCAGGTAAATATTATCAATATCGCTGAGAAGCCGATTTACCGGATCTCTTACATTGGGATTCAGATGGACTGGGTAAACGATATCTACGTCGTTGAACTCATTGGCAAGTATCTTTAATGCTTGGCAGATATTTTCAAAGCCACCGCCAAAGTTTTCTCTTCTATGGCCTGTAACCAAAATTATCTTTCTGTTGAAATCTAGCGATTTTAGAGGCTTGATAGCATGCTCTTGTAGTTTTCTATCTGTGTCTAGTCGCGATGTTATGCTGAGTAGTGCATCAATTACGGTGTTGCCTGTAATAAAAATATCATCTGTCGCTACCCCTTCTTTTAGAAGATTTTCTCTTGCTGTAGATGTTGGTGCAAAGTGTAGCTTTGCAAGCGCTCCAGTAAGCTTGCGGTTTCCCTCTTCAGGCCATGGAGAATAAAGATTGCCGGTGCGGAGTCCCGCCTCAACATGCGCCACGGGGATTTGGTGATAATAACCCGCGAGCGTTGCCGTCATGGTGGTCGCAGTATCACCATGAACTAAAATTATATCTGGACGGAAGTCGGAGAAGACTGAGCGTAGACCAGTCAAAATAGCAGAGGTTACGTCAGTAAGATCCTGACCTTGTCTCATAATATTAAGATCAAAGTCTGCTACTATTGAAAATAGTTCCAGTACCTGATCAAGCATTTCCCTATGCTGGCCGGTAACGCAGATTTTAGCATCGAACCTGTCGTCCGCCTTTAATGCGAGAGATAGCGGAGCCATCTTGATAGCTTCAGGTCTTGTTCCAAATATGCAAAGAGTCTTGATCTTCATAAAGGCCGGTAGCTCATCCGTGAAGGACGTATAGATTGTCTTGGTAATAGAGTTATGGTCAATTTTTCACGCTACCGCCCCAGGATTTACGGTCAACTTCCTGAAGACAGCAACTGGGTAGAGTTGTTGCTCTCCGCCTTAAGCGGAGAAACCTACGATAAGTATTAAGGATAGAAAATACTTTATGTTATTTGGTGGTTTGTTTTAGTCGCATATTGTGTGTGATAAGGTCATGGATTTTTAGAGATGCTGTAACTTGATGATGAAAAGCCTTGGGGAGTAACGGTTTAACTGGCTTAGGCATCGTTTAGATCTAGAGCTTTTCCAGTCGATGAATAGGGGCTTTTACTAAAACCTCCCTCTGTAGAAGATTCAAGAGAAGTAATACTCGACCTTGACCATCTTTTTCTAAGAAGATTGCTTCAAGTTGGTTAAGGCCTGCCTCTTTAATCGAAACCTTGTCTCCCATCGTTAAAGTAGGCGTATGATTCAGTCTAGGATGGGATAGTTGGCTAATGACACTATCTGGTACGGGCGTAGGCCTACCACCAAAACTGACTATTTGCGAGACGCCACGAGTGGAGCGGATTGGTAGCCAGTTATCTTCTACCTTATCCAGATAGATGAACAAATAGCCTGGGAATAGGGGTTCATGGAGTCGCAGTAGATCTCCATTATGCAAACGCTCAACTTGGTGCAACGCGAGCAGGCACTTGTACTGTTGTCGCTCCAAATTCTCCAAAGCACGGGATGTTTGGCGTGGCTTACATTGCACCAGATACCAGCGTTTTCCGGTTGCGTCCGGCATGATTCCCTCGTTGCAGGACTGACTGCTCCTGCGGCTTTCCGATGCCCGCTATGCGGATGGGTATATGGATAAGGCCTTCCTTGGCCCTTCCTCAATCAGGCTTTGTCTGATTTGTATTCGTAGTGGTAATAGCCGTAACCGCCATAGCCGTAGGAGGCCGAGGCACGTTTCTCGACGCCGTTGAAGA
>Ga0182744_1002035_pt1 | contig 17072 bp, 11 predicted proteins | sample eDN3rd30CKraftMG_FD_128525 | JGI IMG/M metagenome (GOLD analysis project Ga0182744, IMG submission 128525) | Enriched Miracle-Growth compost microbial communities from Emeryville, California, USA - eDNA 3rd pass 30_C Kraft MG (version 2) (version 2) ...
GATCTGCAGCGACTTTTCGGCGTAGCTGGGACTGGCTGCGCGAAACCAACCCGGCGAAGAAGCCCCGGTTCGACACCGTGGTCGCCAATCCGCCTTTCAGCTATCGCTGGGAGCCGGGCGAGGCGATGGCCGAGGACGTGCGCTTCAAGAACCACGGCGTTGCGCCGAAGAGCGCGGCCGACTTCGCCTTCCTGCTGCACGGCAGGCACTACCTCAAGGACGATGGCGTGATGGCCATCATCCTGCCGCACGGCGTGCTGTTCCGCGGTGGCAAGGAGGCGGACATCCGTCGCAAGCTGCTGGATGATGGCCACATCGACACCGTGATCGGCCTGCCGGCCAACCTGTTCTATTCCACCGGCATTCCGATGTGCATTCTTGTGCTGAAGAAGTGCAAGAAATCCGATGACATGCTGTTCATCAATGCCGCCGAGCACTTCACCAAGGGCAAGCGGCAGAACCAGCTCGCCGACGCGGACATCGAGCGCATCGTCTCCACCTACCGCAACCGCGCCGAGTCGGAGCGTTACGCACGTCGCGTGTCGATGCAGGAAATCATCGACAACGACTACAACCTCAACATCTCGCGCTACGTCAGCACAGCCGAAACGGAGGAAGAGATCGATCTTGTCGCCGTGCATGCCGAGCTGACGAAGATCGACCAGGACATCGTCGCGGCGAAGGAGCGCCACAACGGATTTCTCGCGGAATTGGGGTTGTCTCCGTTGCCCTGACCCGATCTTCACCGAGAGGTCGCCCGGCACGATGGCACTCACCGAGCCGGGATTGCCGGCTACCGCCCTGAAAGCGTCGCCGCCGCGGAGCGTTCGGGCCAACGCGCGGCTGCGGGCTTTCGGCATGGGCCGCAGCAAAAAATCCGCCGTGAGGCGGAGTTTGCCGTTGCATGCGACGCGCCAGTGGACGGCAGGCGTGCCGGCTATCTGGCCGGCGCCGCCTCGAAACCATCGGCGAAGATGGTGTCGTCGTCGACCGTGCAGCCGACGCGCGCGTACGAGCCGGGCGTGCCGATGTCGCCGGAGGTCGCGGCGAACGAGCCGTAGTCGTCGCCGACGGCGGACAGCACCCAGTCGGCGATCGCATTCGTGCCGAGCGCCGTGCACGGCGCCTGGCCGCTGGCGTTTTGCGTGCGGATGGTGCCGGCGTAGGTCTGGTCGCCGTAGTCGAGTTCGTCGGCGAGGTCGTCGTCGGCGTTGAACAGGGCGATCTTGTCGTTGCGGCCGAGGTTGTTGCCGAGGCCGTCGACGCCGAGGTTGCCGATGATCTTGACGCTGGCGGCGAGGTTCCAGTCGGTGCGGAACGTCTCGGCGTCGGTTTCGGTGATGACGACCGATTCGCCCGGCTGCACGGTGCCGAACGCGGAGAGGTCGAACGCGCCGGGCACGGCGTGGTCGTCGTCGAAGCTCCAGCCGGCCATGTCGACGGCGGCGTCGCTCATGTTCGTGAACTCGATGAATTCGCCGCCGTTGCCGGAGTACATGAACTCGGTGATGCGCATCGGCGAGTCGTCGGCGACGCCATAGCCGTAGGTGAGCGTCTGCGGGCCGCGCTCGGCGAGCGCGGGCAGGTAGCTGCGCGACTGGTACGAGTTCTGCGCGACCGCCTCGACGTAGTACGCGACCGCCTGGCCGCTGGTCGCGGTGATCGGCAGCAGCACGCCGTAGACGCCGTCGCCGGCAGCAGCGTCGCCCGAGGCGCCGTCGTCGGCCATGGCGACACGGTGGTAGGTGTCGCTCGGGTCGACGCGGTAGTACAGGCCGACGCCGGAAACCGGATTGCCGTTGGCGGCGACGGTCGCGGTGATCCAGACCGGGTCGGACGGGTGCGGCGACTCGGCCGAGGCGGCGACTGCGCTGATCGTCGGCCCGTTCGCGACCAACTCGGCGTTCGACGACAGCGTGCTCGCGCGCTGCGTCACGAACGGCTGCAGGCCGGGCACGGTGCCGCCGCCGGGGCCGCCGCCGGGCAGCGTGACGCTCATCGTGAAGTTGTCCTGGAACTGCTGATACGTGTAGAGCTTCTTCGGGTCGGCCTGCACGGCGGCGTCGATGAGGTCGCGCTGCTGCTGGAACAGCGGGCCGAACGTGTCCCAGTTGAGGTCGGCGAGCACGGTGCGGTAGTGCGCCATGTAGCGTTGGCGCAGTTCGGCGACCGACAGCACGCGGCTCAGCACCGGCTTGTTAGTCGCGTTGAAGTTGAGCGTCGGCGACCAGGTCGGCGCGGTGAACGATTCGTTCGCGTCGCGCTGGATCAGCTGCATGCGGCCGTCTGCCGGATTGGTGTAGGTGGCGAAGTCGCAGCCCTTGTTCACGTAGCTGTCGTCGTCGGTGAGCAGGTTTTCGAGCACGACCGACCAGATCGACGGGTCGATCGCGAACAGCGTGTCGATGCTGTCCTGCCAGTTCGCCAGAGAACCGTTCGACAGCGCGTTGGCGACCGCGATCAGCGAATCATAGGGGTCGGCGAGACCGCCGTCGTCCTGGATTTCGTAGGCGCTGTACGAAGACGGATTCGTGCCGGCGTAGGCGAGGCCGGGACCGTTCGGATTGTTCGCGCAGCTGATGCGCAGGCCGTCGGCGTCGTCGAAGTAGTCGCGCAGCATCTTCTTGTTGCCCTGCTGCACGTTGTTGTAGACGCCCCAGTTCGCGCCGTTGAGCGTGACCAGCACGTGGTTCGCGCGCGGGTTCGGGATGAACTGCGCGACGTAGTTGTTGTAGACGATCTCGCGCGAGAAGGTCGGGTCGTGGAAGCCGTTGTTGAGGTTGAGCGTGTCGTAGTCGAGCAGCTTCTGGTCTTCGTGCGTGTAGTCGGTCTTGATCTTGAGCGAGAATTTCTGCGAACCGCTCGGCAGCGTCGTGTACGAGGTGTTGCCGCGGATGCGCACGCCGACATCGGGATACGAAACACCGTCGACGACGAGGTCGGCGAGGATGTAGGTCTGCGACTGGTAGTTGCTGCGCAGCAGGGCTTCCCAGTTCGTGTCGCGGAACGTGAGATTGAGCGTGCGCAGCACGGTCGGGTCGTAGAGGTCGGCTTCCTGCGCGCCGGCATGCATGCCGGCGAGCGCGAAGGCGAAAAGGACACAGCGGATGAAACGCTTCATGGCAATCCCCGGGACGCACGGCCACGAATGACCGCTGATCGACCAGCCTAGTCGGCAATCATGCAGACATTGTGGAATGGGTCGCGCCGGGGTGATCCACGCCCGTGCGCGAACCGCCGGGGTCACCGTTGGCAGGCCGCTGCGGCGCGGCCGCTCAGTCGGAGCTGCCGCCCGTGCCGAGCGTTTCGTCGACGACCGACGCCAGTTCGCCGCGCAGGTGCAACTGCGCGAGCGCGTTCATGCCGGCGCGCGTGGCCGGATCGTCGGCGTCGAAGTCCTGCGATTGCGCGAGCGTGGCGAGAAGGTTGAAGTACGCATCGTCGTGGATGCCGGCGGCGTCGAGCAGGCGCGCGGGCAGCATCCACGCACGCGTGTCGACGCGGCGTTCGCGCGGCTTGCGGTTGTCGAACAGCAGCCACGGCACCGGCTGCGCCTTGGCCTCGCGGCCGTCGTCGAAACCGAGCTGCTGGTAGACCGGCCCGAGGTCGGGCAGGTGGTCGCCGTAGAACAGCAGCAGCGTGTGGCGCTTGCGGTGCGCGAGCGCCTTGGCGAGGCGGCCGAGTTCGTGGTCGGCGTCGTCGAGCAGGTAGAGATAGTTGCCGAACCACATCCGTGCGCCCTCGTCGAGCTGCGCGGGCATCGGCAGCGCGGCCTTGCGCTGCTCGTCGAGGTTCGGGCGCCAGTCGAACGGACCGTGGTTCTCCATGCTGATCGCGAACAGGAACTGCGGCGGGCCGTCGTTGGCGAGTTCGCCGAGGATGCGCTCGGTGAGCGCGGAGTCGGCGGTGAACAGGCCGACGATGCGATCCTTCGGGAACGATGCCTCGTCGAGGAAGCGGTCGAAGCCGAGCGCCGGATAGGCGCGCGCGCGGTTCCAGAACGCGATCGAGTTCGGATGCACGGCGGTCGTGAAATAGCCGTGCGCGTCGAGCACGCGCGCCAGGCCCGGATATTCGCTCTCGTCGAGTTCGAGCCACGGATACTGGATGCCACCCAGGCTCGCCAGCGGTGCGCCGGTGAGCACCTCGAACTCGGTGCGGATGGTGCCGCCGGCGAATGTCGGTACGGTCAGTTCGCCGTTCTGCGCACGATGCGCGAGCTTGTGGTACTCGGGCAGCCAGCGGCCTTCGAGCACGTCGTGCAGGCGTGCCGGGTCGAACAGCGATTCGCTCTGCACGATGACGATGTCGGGCAGCATCTCGTTCGTCGTCGACAGCGCGAGGCCTGCGCGCAGTTCCGGCGCGTGCGCTTCCAGCAGCGCGACGGCGGCAGCGCGATCGGCGGCCGGCACGCCGTTGCCACCGACTTCCCAGTGGTAGAGCAGGAGGCTGCCGAGCAGGCCGGTGCGCGACGCGCTCTGGTCGAGCGCCCACGGCTGGAAGCCGCGTTCGGCGATGCCGTAGACCTGTCGCCACGGCCCGACGCCCGCAAACAGGCTGCTGCCGACGAGCAGCGCGCCCGCGCCGAGTGCAATGCGGCGTCGCGCGGTCAGCGCATGCAGTGGTCGTTCGCGCAGCAGCACGACGGTCACGCCGGCGCCGCAGGCGATGAGCAATGCGTGCATGGCGTCCATGTGCAGGTATTCGCCGAACAGATGCAGCGCCGGACCGGGATTGGCGAGGAACAGCAGGTCCGCCGGCAACAGCGGCATCTGCAACGCGCCCAGCTTGGCCGCATTCGCCGCGTACAGTCCGCCGAGCACGAGCAGGATGAACCACGCCGACAGCAGCAGCCGCCGCGTCGCCGCGAGCAGCAGCGCGAACGCGGTCAGCGCCGGCAGCAGGTTCAGGGCGAGCAGGTGCAGCACCGTCGCCGGCGCCTGGTCGCGCGAGAAATCGATGCCCGGATCGAGCCGCGCGACGAACAGCAGAAGCAGCAGCACGCACGCCGCGATGGCCATGCCTTCGCGGTCGACATGCGGTCGCCAGCGGTCGCTGCGCAGGAGGGCGAGAGGGGTATTCATGACAGGGGCGCGACAATGCCATGACAGGGGCAACCGCGCATTAACTGCGCGTTAGCGCACGCAAATCTTTACCTGCGGGACGAGATCGCACAAAGACCCTCTCCCGCCGGGAGAGGGGTTGCGGTGAGGGAAGAGCCTTGCACGATCGCTCGTGCGGCATTCGTCGAGGTCATCATTCAGCCTCGACGCTTCTTCGCTGGTCTTCTTGGGCCGACCGAAATCTCCAACGTGCCGCTCGCTGGCCGTTGCGCGACCGCCCCTGCCACAATCGCCGCATGCCCGATTCCCCGCGCTGGCCGCCGCCGCTCGCCGCCTTCGTCGCCGAACGCTTCGCGCGCGTGGAGGCGGCCTGCCGCGCAGCTTCCGTTCCGTTCCACGACGATGCCGGTGTCGATGACCGTTTGCGCCGCGTACTGCTTGCCAGCGATTTCGCGTACCGCAGTTTCCTGTGCGACCCCATGTTGCTCGGGCCCGATGCGCTGCGCCTGATGGCCGACCCGCGCCATGCCGACGTGCGCGCCGGCGTCTTCGACGACGTCCACGACGCCGCCGCGTTGCGCGGTCTGCTGCGCGCGTTCCGCCTGCGCGAGGCGTTGCGCCTGGTCTGGCGCGACGTCAACGGCGACGACGCGGTCGCGACCACGCTCGCCGGTGCCTCGGTGCTCGCCGCGACCTGCATCGAGCACGCGCTGTGCGGCGCCGAGCGCCAGGTCGCACGGCGCCACGGCGTGGTGCGCGACGCGCAGGGCCGCGTGCAGCGCCTCGTCGTGCTCGGCCTCGGCAAGCTCGGCGGCGGCGAGCTCAATTTCTCCTCGGACATCGACCTCATCCTCGCCTACGCCGAAGACGGCACGAGCGACGGCGCGCGCCCGCTCGATGCGGCGACGTATTTCGCGCGCGTCGGCCAGGCATTCGTCGCGCTGCTCGCCGATCGCGATGCCGACGGCTACGTCTACCGCGTCGACCTGCGCCTGCGCCCGTTCGGCAACGTCGGCCGGCTCGCGCTGTCGTTCGCGGCGATGGAGCAGTACTACCAGCGCGAAGGCCGCGATTGGGAACGCTACGCGTGGATCAAGGCGCGCGTCGTCGGCGGCGACCGCATCGCCGGCGCGCGCCTGCTCGACACGCTGCGGCCGTTCGTCTACCGGCGCTATCTCGATTACGGCGCGTTCGCCGGCATGCGCGAGATGAAGTCGCTCATCGACGCCGAAGTCGCGCGCAAGGATCTCGCCGGCAACCTCAAGCTCGGCGCCGGCGGCATCCGCGAGATCGAGTTCATCGTGCAACTCGTGCAGCTCATCCGCGGCGGCCGCGAACCGACCCTGCGCGCGCGCGGCCTGCTCGAGGCGCTCGCCGCCTGCGAGCAGCGCGGCTTCGTCCCGCTCGATCGCGCGCGTGCATTGCGCGCGGCTTACCTGTTCCTGCGCCGCGTCGAAAACCGCGTGCAGATGTTTGCCGACGAGCAGACGCACGCGCTGCCCGACGACGCCACGACGCGCGCGCGCATCGCGCTCTCGCTCGGTTTTGCGGACAGCGCCGCGCTCGATGCGGAACTCGCACGCCACCGTGGCGTCGTCGCCGAGGAATTCGCCGCGCTCATGGCGGTGGAAGCGCGCAGCGAAACTCAGCGCACGCAAGCGCAGTGGACTGCCTTGTGGAGCGCGCTCGCCGCCGGCGACGAGGTTGACGCCGGCGCGCTCGCCACCGCCGGCTTCGCACCGGCGCAGGATGCCGCGGCCGAACTCGAGGCACTGCTCGGCAGCGTCACCTATCGCAACATGTCCACGCGCTCGCGCGAACGACTCGACCGCGTCATGCCCGCGCTGTTCGCGGCGGCCGCGGCACAGGACGAACCCGTGGCCTGCCTCGTGCGCCTGCTGCGCCTCGTGCAGGCCGTCGCGCGGCGCTCGGTCTACCTCGCGCTGCTCGACGAACAACCCGCGGCGCTCACGCGTTTGTGCGGCGTGTTCGCGGCGAGTGCATTTCTCGCCGAACGCGTCATCGCGCATCCGCTGTTGCTCGACGAGCTGTTCGAGGATCGCGTCGAGCAGGACGCGCCGACGCGCGAGGAGATCGACGGGGAACTCTCGCGTCGCCTCGCGGCACTCGTCGATGCCGACGCCGAAGCGGAGATCGAACTTGTCCAGGAAGTGCGCCACTCCGCGCTGTTCCGCATCGGCCTTGCGTTCCTCGGCCAGCGCCTCGACGCGGTCACGTCGGCACGCGCGTTGTCGGACGTCGCCGAGGTCGTGCTCGCGCGCGTGCTGCGCATCGCCGAGCGCGACCTCGTCGCCGCGCATGGACGTCTGGACGGCCGCGACAAGGCGGGCCTCGCCATCGTCGCCTACGGCAGCCTCGGCGGCGCCGAACTCGGCTTCGGTTCCGATCTCGACCTCGTCTTCCTCTACGACGGCGACTCCGCGCAAGGCGAGTCGGACGGCGCGCGCCCGCTCGACGGCCAGCGCTGGTATGCGCGCCTCGCGCAGCGCGTCGTGCATCTGCTCGGCACGCTGACGCGCGCAGGAAGGCTCTACGAAGTCGACGTGCGCCTGCGCCCGGACGGCAGCAAGGGCATGCTCGTGCTCGGCCTGGGCGCGTACGAATCGTACCTGCGCGAACGCGCGTGGACGTGGGAGCTGCAAGCCCTCGTGCGCGCACGCGCGGTCGCGGGCGACGTCGGCCTCGCGCGGCGCTTCGCGCGGTTGCGCGACGACCTGCTCGCGCTGCCGCGCGACGCCGCGCTCGTGCGCACGGAAGTCGTCGCCATGCGCGCGCGCTGGCGCGCCGAACGCGACCGCTCCGACGCGCAGCGCTTCGACTTGAAGCAGGGCGCGGGCGGCCTCGTCGACGTCGAATTCCTGTTGCAGGCGCTCGTGCTCGCCGGCGCGAACGCACACGCCAGCCTGCGCAACAGCGGCAATTCCGCCGAACTCATCGCGCTGCTTGCGCGTAGTGGCGTGCTCGATGCGGACGATGCGCGGGCGCTCGCGCAGGCGCATGAGGTCCTGCTCGACCGCTCGATCCGTTGCACGCTCGATGCGCGTCCGCGCATCGTGCCGCGCGACGGCGGCATCGGGCACGCAACGGCCGGCGTGCGCGCGGTCGCCGCGGCTGCGGGCGTGGCGATGGGTTGGTGATGGGTTTTCGTCGCGGCAGTTGCGCCGCAGTCGGCGCACCGGCGCTCGTTCAACGGCGACCACGTCATGGTGCTGGTGCCGATGACCAATCTCGCGCGCATGTCGCTCGATACCGGCAAGCTCGATCTCGCCGAGGAATGGGCAGGCAAGTCCGTCGACATGGCGGCGCGGCTCTATCCGCAGCACAGCCACCACTACCAGATCAACGCGATCGCCGCGCTGGCCGGCGTGCGCCTGGCGCAGGACCGGCGCGCCGACGCGGCGGTGCTGCTCGAACGCGCACGCTGATGGCCAGCGTCGACAGCGTGCCCGAATCCACGCGCGGCTACGTCGGCAAGCTCTCCGCGCAGGCCTGCGATGCGAAAGGCCGGCGCGTCGCGGCGTTCTGCGGAGGCCTGTGAGTCATCGCTGATCGCGGCTGGAGCCACAGCCACGAAATCCTGCGCCGTACCGGGATGCACTCGTGCGTTGGGTCGTGCCCACGGCGCTCCTGCAGAAATCTGCCTTTGCAGGAGTGCTGGAAGGCGCGTGGCGTCAACCGAAAAAAGCCGCAGGCATCCTGCCTGCGGCTTTGCGGCGTACAAGCCACGCGGCGGCTCAGCCGCCGTCGGAATCGCCGTCGAAGCCGTCGGCGAAGATGCGGTCGATGCAGGTGACGGCCACGTCGGTCACGTCGGCGCCGGCGATCGTGCCGGAGCCGTTGGCGACGTTGCATGTCTCGCCATCGGGCTGCGCGTCGATGGTGACGGCGTAGGCGCTGCCGTCGTCGAGCGCGGTGGGGAAGGCGAAGCTGCCGTCGGCCGCGATCGGCAAGGTCTGCGCGCCGGCATTGAGCGAGAGCACGAGGCCGGAACCGATCAGGCCGCCGACCGTGCCGCCGACCGTGTAGGCGCTGGCGCCGCCCGACACCATCAGCGTGTAGTCCTCGCCCTGGCCGTAGCCCGAACTGTTGCAGGCCGTCGCCGCCGAACTGTATTTCTTGAGTACGCGCAGGCGCACCGGGCCGGGCGTCGTGCCGGCGGGCACGGCGATCGTGTTGGTCGCCTTCTTGCCGTCGACGCCGGTCGAATTGGTGATGTTGCCGATCGCATAGGACTCGCCCGTGCCGAAGCTGCCGTTGCGGTCCCAGTCGATGAAGGCATTGATCACGGTGGTGTAGTTGCCGTCGGTGTTGCCTTCCACCGAGATCGGGTAGCTCTGGCCGGCTTCGACGACACCGCCGCCGACGCCGAGGAAGTCTTCCAGCGCCGGGCTGCCGTTGACGGTGGGCGAGCTCGGGTTGTCGATGCCGGTGAACGTGACCTTGGTGATCGGCTCGACGTTGCTCGGGAACGTCGCTGTGCAGTACGGCTCGGGGAAGGTCACGCCGGTGGTGAAGCTGAAGGTCGCCGAGTAGGCGCTGTCGCCGCACGCGCTGTTGCCCTTGACGCGCCAGTAGTGGGTGGTGAGTGGCGCCAGTGGCGCGCCCGGCGTCCAGCTGTTGGTGGCCGGATTGCCGCTGGCGACGATGTTGCCGAAGGCTTCGTCGGTGGCGACCTGCACCGTGTAGCTGCCGGCGTCGGCCAGCGCGCTCCAGCTCAAGCCGGGCGTGGTCGATACGCCGGTGGCGCCATCGGTAGGTGCGGCGAGCGTGACCGTGCCGGCCAGCGCCGTGTCGACGCGCAGCGGCAGGGTCTTGTTCACCGCATCGCTGCCGCTGGTCGCGTTGACGATGACGCTGTAGTCGCCGGGCGCGACCGTGGCCAGGTTGCCGATCGTGAGTACCGACGCCGCAGTCGGCGGCGTCAACGAAGACGGCGCGAAGGTGGCCGTGCTCGGCGCGGGATTGCCGCTCGCGGCGAGCGTGACCGTACCGCTGAAGCCATCGTCGTAGGTTGCCGCGAGGTCGACCGTGCCGCTGCCCGTGGCGTTGCACACCGCCAGCGAGGCCGGAGTGAGCGTGAAGGCGAACGGCGCCATGCCCATGCCGTCGATCGCCGTTGCGCCGTTGCCGGCCGGGTCGAGCCAGTCCTTCATGCGCGTCGCCGTGGTGCCTTCGCCCTCCCAGGCCACCGCGAGCTGGCCGTAGAGGTCCGACAGGTTTTCGCCGGTGGCGCCGCAGGCCGAATTGCCGCCGCTGAGCACGCCGACGAAGTGCTGGCTGGCGTTGTACAGCGGCGAACCCGACGAGCCCGGTTCGGTCACGCCGGGCGGCAGCGATGTCGGCTGTGGCGAGGGAATGTTCGGCAGGATCGGCGGCGTCGGATCCCAGTAGGCGTGCCAGTGGGTATTGTGGCCGCCGCTGATGCTGCCGATCACGAAATCCTGTTCCACGAAGGTGATGCGTTTTTCATCGACGTTGGCGTGATGGATCGACGCGCACTCGCCGCTATCGGAATGCGCATCGGGTCCCGGTTGGCAATGCGCGCCGGTGGTGCTGCGATCCCAGCCGGCCCAGTACAGGTTCCAGTCCGGATCGGGCGTGCCGTTGAGGCGCACCAGGGTCGTGTCGGAACACAGCGCGCTGTTGGTGCAGTCGCTGCCGGAAAACGGGTTGCGCGTGCGCGCGAGGAAGGTCGAACCGCTGCTCGTGGTGGAGGGCTTGGGCAACGCGCTGCCGTTGGCGGACGTGCCGGGCGTGCGGCAGGTCGGCGATTCGTAGTTCCAGTACACGACGATGGCCGCCGGATTGTTCACCACTTCGCAATGGCTGGCGGTGATGAACAGCATGCTGCGGTCGCCGTTGGTGTTGTTCACCAGCGAGCCGGTGCAGGTGTCGGTGCCGCTCATGGTGTAGGCGCCGACCGCGCGGCGCGGTTTGTTCCACGGGTCGGATTCGTCCATGCAGGCCACGTCCATGTTGCACGCGCCCGAAAGGATGGCGTCGGGCGAACAGGCGGACTTGCCTTCGCCGTGCACCGGCATCGCCGGCTGCGCATAGCCCTTGCTCAACGTGCCGAAGCCGCGATAGCCTTGGTTGATCTTGCCGAGCACGAGTTCGACCTGGTCGCGTTCGCTGCTGGCGACGTCGAGTTCGACGGTGACGTCGTTCGCGGCGATGATCGGCGTCCACAACTGGCCGAGCGCGTTGTGCGAAGCGGCGTCGTAGGGACCGGCGATGTCGTCGTGGTTGTTCGTCGCGTAGACGTACACGCGCGCGCTCGGCGGCAAGTGGAAATGCGTGAAGCCGAAATTCAGCGAGGTCGCTTCCCGCGCCTGCACGCGATAGCGCCAGACGCTGTTTTCGCCGTGCTGCTCCCAACTGCCGCCCGTGCGTGCGGTGACCGTGCTGTCGTGCGCGATGGCGAAGCGCATCGGCTGCCCGCCGGCTTCGCGCAGCGCGTCTTCCTCGGCGATGCGGGTCAGGTCGAGCGCGTCGAAACGCGCCGTGGCGACCTGCTCGACCGGCGCGAGCGCGATGCCGAAACCCATCGGCGTGGTGTTACCCGCGGCCGTCGCGGCGCTGCCTGCGGCAAGCAGCAGCGCGGCGATGAAATATCTGTACTTGATCATGGTCGTCCCCGTTGCAATGAATCGGCGATGGACGGGCGAGACATCCGGATGGGACCGCGGCCGTGCGCGTCGATGGCCGGTCGTCCCATCGCTTCACCTCACGGTGCGATGCGCAACCCCAGTGATGCGACCGTCTCCCGCGGTCGCGCAGGCGAGTATCGCGCATCGATATCCGGCGCGTCGCGTGCCGGGTTCCGCATTTGCGCATGCGTGCGAAACCGCACTTGGGGCCAGCCAGCCGGTCGGTCGTGAACGGGCTAACCGCGGGCGTGCACGGCGCTTGCCCAGCGTGCGCGCACCAGTTCGGCGATCTCGCGCGTTTCCGCGAGCGGCGGCGGTTGCGACCGGGTTGCGCTGTCGCCGAGCCGGCGCAGGTGTCCGCTCGCGGCGAGTTCGGCGTGGAATGCGGCGAGTTTTCCGCCGATCGGTCGCGGCGCGAACGTGTAGACCGGTTTGCCGGTCGCGCAGGCTTCCGAAAGCATGTTCACCGAATCCGGCGTGACGACGATGCGGTCGGCCCAGCCGAGCAGGCCGGCGTAGGGATTCGCGCCGTCCTGCGCACCGCTCCAGAACACGCCGGGAAACGCGGCGAAACGTTCGCGCAAGGTCGCCGCGAGCGCATCGGGCGTGCGCCGCGACACGCTGACGAGGAAACTGCCGCCGCCCTGCACCTGCTGTGCGGACAGGTGCGCGAGCAGCGCGTCGAAGTACGCATCGTCGAGCCGCTGCGCGCGCGTGCTGGCGCCGACGAGCACGGCCGTGCGCGGCGCGGGCAATGCGGTGAATTGCGGAAACTGCACGCGGCCTCGCGCGAGCCAATCGGCGTCGACCGGGTTGAGCGCACCGATGCTGGCGATCACGTTGGCGCCGGACAGGCCGTCGTGGGCGGGCGCGACGACGAGGTCGAACGCGGCGCTGTCGACGCGCGGATCGAGGATCTGCACGCAAAAGCAATGTCCGCCGCTCCATGCGCGCAGCGCGCGCGTCGCCAGCGCTGCGCGGCGGCCGCAGCCGATGGCGATATCGGGCCACGGCGGCGCGAGCGGCGCGCCGGTCTCGTCACGCAGCGCGAAGCCGGCGCCGATGAGCAGGTGCGGCGCCAGCGCGGCCCACGGCTCGCGTACGCGCAGGCGCAGCACGCGCGGCGCGAGGCCGAGCGCCTGCGCGAGCGCAACGGCCTGGCGTTCGTTGCCGGCGGCGCCGTCGCTGATCGCCCAGCAGGTCGCGGAGGTCGCGGAGTTCATGTCCCCAGACTAATGCAGGACGATCGTTTCCGTACGGGCAACACTGTATCTGGCCCCGACGGCTTGAGCTTGGCGGCGCAGTGCCGCATTGTTTCGTCGTTGGACTCGTCCCCCCAGACCACAGGAGAAAACCGATGATTCGCCGTTTTGCTCTCGCCGCCGCGCTCGCGCTGGCCGCGTCCCCCGTGTTTGCCGCCACCTATACGCTCGACCCGACGCACACCCAGGCTGTCTTCAGCTGGAACCACTTCGGCTATTCCAATCCGACCGCGCAGTTCGGCACGATCGCCGGCACGCTCGACTTCGACGCCGCCAAGCCGACGCAGGCGAAGGTCGACGTCACCATCGACATGAACAGCCTCAACACCAACGTGCCCAAGCTCGACGAACATCTGAAGAAGGCCGACTTCTTCGACGTCGAGAAGTATCCGCAGGCCACGTTCAAGAGCACCAAGGTCGAGAAGGGCAAGGATGCGAAGCATCTCAAGGTCACCGGCGACCTGACCGTGCACGGCGTGACCAAGCCGGTCGTGCTCGACGTGACGATCAACAAGGTTGGCGACCATCCGATGTCGAAGAAGCCGTCGGTCGGTTTCGACGCGAGCGGCACGCTCAAGCGTTCCGATTTCGGCGTCGGCGCCTACGTGCCGAACGTCAGCGACGAGATCAAGCTGCGCATCACCACCGAAGGCAGCGCGGACGCTGCGGCGAAGTAAAAAGCAAGGAGGTTGTGGCGGACGAAAGCCCTCCCCTTCAAGGGGAGGGTTGGGTGGGGATGGTGTTCATTCGACAACATGCCATGCGAACACCATCCCCCCACCAAACCTCCCCCTTGAAGGGGGAGGCTTGAAAGCGACGCGCCGCGGTTGAGGGCAGGCTTCAAAGCTCGGGATGCCTCAACCGTTCTTGACGCCCTGATTCTTCAGCGCCTCGAGCCCGGCAAGGTTGAGCCCCGCCACGGCAGCCTTGAGCTGGTCCATGCTGTCGGCGTTGCCCGACACCTTCACCGTGAAGCGGTCGCCGAGCACGATGCCGTATTCGCCGTCCTTGCTGTTGCTGTCCCACTGCTCGTGGACGAGGCGGCCGTCCTGCTTGTAGGTCTTCTCGTAGCCGTGGTCGGTCTCGTGCTCGTTCTGCACCGCGGCCCAGCCGGCCAGGCCCATGAGGCCCTTGGCCGAGCCGGTGTCGGTCACTTCCAGACGCAAGGTATGTCCGGAACCGTCGGAATACGTCGCGTTCGCCGTCGACACCTGCAGGCCCATCGCGCCGTTGCGTTCGACGGAAATGTCGGTGCGCTTGAGGCCGGCGAGCGTTTCCGGCACGAACGGCTTGAGCATGTCGGGCGCGAGCGCCTCGACCTTGTCGCCGCCGCCGAGCGCCGCGCCCATCATCGCGCCCATCGCCTTGCCGGTCGCGCCGGCGTCGCCGGATTTCTGCGCGGCTTCCATTTGCTTGCTGGCGGCTTCCATTTGCTTGCCCCACGCTTCCGCTTTGCCGAGCGCGCTGTCCTTGTCGAAGGTCGTTGCGTCCACGGAAGAATGGAAGAAGTGCGAGCCGCCATAACCCACGGCGCCAAGTCCAAGCACGCTGGCGAGGATCGCGCTCAAAATCCAGCCGCCCACGACAACGATGATTGCGCTCACCGCGGTGTAGGCGCCCGCTTTTTCGGGCGGACATTTCATCGTGTGCGGCAGGCCCAGATAGAAGAGATAGATGGCGTAGACGAGCGCTGCGAGGATGACGATCCAGCCGAGCAGAACGCCGAGCAGCGGGACGATGAGCACGATGCCGGCGACCCAAAACGCAGTCGACGAATACGCGACGGTCTTGAGCGCCTGCGCCTGGTTCTTCTGGCCGCCGAAGGTCGGAGCCAGCGCATCGACGATCAGGGCGCCGACAAAGGTCATGACCAGCGAAATGACGTAGTTCCTGATCGCATAGCGGATGCCGAAAAGGCCAAAGGTTCCGATCAACAGCGCCAGCGCCGGAATCGCGGCCAGCCAGAGAATGTAGTTCTTGTACAGATCGGCGACCGTCGCCGGTTCGGCGGCGATGACCGGCCATTCGGTTTTCGGCGTCAGCAGGATCGCCTTGACGCGTGCAATGATCTTATTGAAGTCCACGTTCGTCCCTCCCGGGAAAGTACGGTTCGGCAAAACGCGGCGATTTTAGGCCGTTCCCGTGACGGCCGCGTCCGCACTGCGTCACGACGGATTCGTGCGGCGGATCACAACGATGCGGCGGAGCCGTTGGCACGTATCGTGCTTCTCGCTTGGAGGGTTTTGCCTTGGCGACTGGCCGTCGATCCGCGCTGTTCCGGGCGGAACCTTGGTGGCTGCCTGCTAGACTTTCCGGTTTTCGATGGAGTTCGCCATGCGTCCCAATCCCGCCGCGCAAAAAGCCGTGCCGGCCAATGCCGAGCACCGTTACCAGGTCACCCGCGCCGACCTGCCGCTGAGCTGCCCGATGCCGGGCATGTCGCTGTGGAATTCGCACCCGAAGGTCTACCTTCCGATCGTCGAAGACGGCGGCCACGCGCGCTGCCCGTACTGCAGCGCCGAGTACGACCTCGTCGACTGATTGCGCATGAGCGGGCGCCGCCTGACCGTCGTCCAGCTGATCCCGGCGCTCGAAGCCGGCGGCGCCGAGCGTTCGGCGCTGGAAGTCGCGCGCGCGCTCGTGGCGGCGGGGCATCGTTCGATCGTCGTATCGACGGGTGGCCGCATGGTCGCCCGGCTCCAGCGCGAAGGCAGCGAGCACGTCGAGATGCCGGTGGCGGCGAAATCGCTGCGCACCTTCGCGCAGGTGCGCACGTTGTGTGCGCTGCTGCGCGAGGTGAAGCCCGACATTGTCCACGCGCGTTCGCGCATGCCCGCGTGGCTCGCGCGTTTCGCGCTGGGAGCCGCGCCGCACGCGCATTTCGTGACGACCGCACACGGGCTCAACTCGCCCGGTTTCTACAGCTCGATCATGGCGCGTGGCGAGCGCGTCGTCTGCGTCTCGAACACGGTGCGCGACCACCTGCTGCGCCACTACCGCTTCGCCGATCCGCAGCGCCTTGTCGTGATTCCGCGCGGCATCGACCCGGGCGAGTACCCCTATGGCTGGCAGCCGGACAATTACTGGCGCGAATGGTTTTTCGCGGAATTTCCGCATCTTTCCGGCGCGCCGCTGCTGACGCTGCCCGGACGCGGCACGCGCCTGAAAGGCCATGCCGACGCGATCCGCCTCGTCGCCGACCTCAAGGCGCGCGCGATTCCCGTGCGCCTGCTCCTGCTCGGCGTGCGCCAGGCCGGCCGTGAAGCCTATGTCGCCGAACTGGAAGAGCTCGCCGTCGAACTCGACGTCGCCAACTGGATCGCGATGAGCGCGCAGCGCGACGACACGCGCGACGTCTACGCCGCGTCCGCGCTGATCCTGCAGTTGTCGAACAAGCCGGAATCGTTCGGCCGCACCGTGGTCGAGGCGAATTCGCTGTGCCGTCCCGTGCTCGGCTACGACCACGGCGGCGTCGGCGAACTGCTCGCCGATCTCTACCCGGCCGGCCGCGTGCCGCTCGGCGATCGCGAACGCCTCGCCGAACGCGCCGCGGAACTGTTGCGCGCCGCGCCGCCGATCGCGCCGCTCAATCGCTACCGCCTCGCCGACATGCAGGCGGCGACGCTCGCGCTCTACGACGAACTCGTGCGCTGACCGTCAGTCGCGGCTGAAGCCGCTCCTGCGGATAGGGACGCCTTGAAAAACAGCTCTTTGCTCGTCATCCCAGCTTGACCAGCACTTCGGCTGTTGAAGAGCGCCTCGCTGGAATGACGGAGTTTTTCGAGGCTTCGGCATCGCATTGCAAGAGCGGCTTCAACCGCATCAGCACCGACCTCCGGACGCTAGAATGCGCGGGTTTTCGCCGCGAGCAGCCGCATGCCTTCCGTATTCGCCGCCACGAAGCGTTTCTGGCCGCTCTGGCTCGTCCTCGCGCCGCTCGTGCTGCTGCCGTTCGGGCGTGCTTCGGAAGCGCCAATCATCGTCATGGCCGTCGCCGGCCTCGTGCTCGCCGCGCGCGGGCGCATCCGCTGGGACGATCCCGCGACGCGTCTCGCCGCCGCGCTGTTCGCGTGCTA
>Ga0182744_1002038_pt1 | contig 17056 bp, 14 predicted proteins | sample eDN3rd30CKraftMG_FD_128525 | JGI IMG/M metagenome (GOLD analysis project Ga0182744, IMG submission 128525) | Enriched Miracle-Growth compost microbial communities from Emeryville, California, USA - eDNA 3rd pass 30_C Kraft MG (version 2) (version 2) ...
AAATCTTTATAAACTTTTTCGAAGGTCTCCGGTTTTACGCTCAGGCAAAGATTTTTTTCCCCTTCGCGGCCCCAGGGGGTCAGTCGGTGGCCGGTGATGTCTTTGGATTTTTCCACGTAAGCGGTGATTTTTGCCTTCACCTCATGATCAATGCCCATGGCATAGCTGCCGAAAGACAAGGTGATGTCACAACTCGCGTTGGTCGGGGGCGGGGTCTCCGCCATGGCCAGAGTGGTGGGAACTCCAAGAAGACTCAAAAATACGGTCAAAATCATGATTTTTTTCATAAAACCCCCAACAACCATGCTAGGGGTCTTTACAGAGGGGAATCACCACTTGACGCGTCGCCCTGAGATTGCTAAGACCTCCCTTTAAACTTTGTTGGCTGAAAAGCCAGGATGACCTGAATCAATGACCGACCTCTCTTTGCTTTTGCAGCAATTGCCGGAAAATTTTAGAGCTTCTCCGTTGTGGAAGGCGGCCTTCACTCATAAAAGTTTTCATTTCGAAAACAAGGACTCTCTCGCGCACAACGAGCGCTTGGAATTTTTGGGGGATGCCGCCCTCGATCTGGTGGTGGCGAAAATTCTTTATCTTTCGTTCCCCGAAAAAGATGAGGGCTTTCTCACCAAAGCGCGCGCGCAGTTGGTGAACACCGGCACTCTTTCGGAAAAAGCCAAGGATCTTCAATTGGAGGCTCTGCTTAAAATCGGGCGCAGTGAAAAGAACCAGGAAAACGTTTTACCTCCAAGGCTTTTGGCTTCCACTTTGGAAGCTTTGCTGGGAGCGGTGTATTTGGAATTGGGCGAGGAAAAACTCACGGAGATCATAAAGAAAATTTTTGAAGAAGAGCTGCAATCGGAAGAAAAGCTCTCCTTGCGCCTTGAGGATTGGAAATCGAGTCTTCAAGAAGAGCTGCAAAAGGAATTTCAAAAGACGCCGACGTATAAGTTGGTGAAGGCGGAAGGTCCCGATCATCAAAGAAAGTTTTTCGTTCAGGTGATTTTCGAAGATCAGGTCTTGGGTGAGGGCGAGGGACTGAGCCGCAAACAAGCCGAACAAATGGCCGCCAAACAAGCTTTGGAGGAAAGGGAGAAAAAAGATGACGTCTTATAAAGCGGGCTTCGTGGGATTGATCGGACTTCCCAATTCGGGAAAGAGCACCTTGATGAACGCCTTGGTCGGGGAGAAGGTTTCCATCGTTTCCTCCAAACCGCAGACCACCCGGCGCCGTCAGTTGGGTGTGGTGACTCAAGAGGAATTTCAGGCGGTGCTGGTGGACGCCCCCGGATTGGTGTCGGCGAAGAAGGGCTTGCATGAGTTCCTGCACCAGGAAGCCTTGGACGTGATCAAGAATTCCGACGCTTTGATCTGCGTGCTGAATATCGACGAGAAAGATCCCAAAAGACTTTATGAAATCACCGGGCTTGCGGAGGCCGCGGGAAAGCCGTGGATGGTGGTGATCTCCAAAACGGATCTGCCCTTTTTGCACCGCCCGCAAATGATCAGAACCGAACTCGAACAAAAGGGAATTCCCGTCGTCTCCGGTTCCGCGGAAACTCAAAATCAGCGCCAGGAGCTGACGGAAAAAATCCTGGAACATCTGCCGGCCCTGCTTCCGGAAAGTCCGGCGCCGCTTTATCTGGAAGACCTTTACACACCTTCGACGGTGCGCGAATTGGCCGTTGAAATCATCCGCGAGAAATGTTTCGAAACCATCCATCAGGAAATTCCCTTCGGAATCGCGGTGCGCTTGTTGATGTTCGACGAGTCCTCGCCGAAGGTGACGAAAATTTATTGCGAGATTTTAGTGAGCAAGGAAAATCACGTTTCCATCGTGGTCGGAAGGGGCGCGCATCTGATCAAAGAAATCGGCATGAAGGCGCGCAAAGAAATCGAACGGCTGATGGAGGGCAAAGTTTTTCTGGATCTCAAAGTCAGTGCGTACAAGAACTGGGATAAAAATCCCGGCGTGATGAAGGAGCTCGGCTATGTCCAACCTCTCTGACGTCAAAGTTCCCCGTGTGGGCATCGTGGGACGTCCCAACGTGGGCAAAAGTTCCCTGTTCAACAAACTCACCAGATCCCGTTTGGCGATGGTGAAAAACGAACCGGGCGTCACCCGGGATCTCTTGATGGAGCCCTGTGAGTGGTGGGGCCGGGGATTCGAAGTGGTCGATACGGGCGGACTGACGGACCGCGAGGATGAGATCTCCACTCTGATCAAAGAGAAAGTCAGCAACTATCTGGTGAACGTCGATTTGATCGTGTTCGTGGTGGACGGCCGCGAGGGTCGGACTCCGGAGGATCAGGAAGTGTTTCGTCTGGTGCAGGAATTGGGAAAACCCTTTTTGACCGTGGTCAACAAGGTGGACAAGACCTATGAGCCTGAATTGGCCTTAAGTGATTTTTATGTGTGGGGCGTGGATCTTTTGCCCGTGGCTTTCGAGAGGGATTTCAACATCGATCGGATCGTGGAATGGATTCTTTCCTTTTCCTTTGAAGAAGCCCGGGAAAAAGTGGAAGGCTTTCGTTTGAGTCTGGTGGGAAAACCCAATGCCGGAAAAAGTTCTTTGGCCAATCTGCTTTTGGGAGAAAAGAGAATGTTGGTGTCGACAGTGGCGGGAACCACGGTGGACAGCGTGGAAGAAAGCTTTCAGTACGAGGGCAAAACCTATTTGCTTTCGGACACGGCGGGCTTAAGGAAAGCCGGCAAAAGAGCCAGCGGGCTTGAGACCTTGGGAACTTTTAAAACCAGGGACGCCATCGATCGTTCGGAGCTGGTGCTTTTGGTGGTGGACGCTCAAGTGGGATTGACCTCGCAGGACGCGCGCATCGTGGAGACCTGTTTGGAAAAGCATAAAGCGCTCCTTTTAGTGGTCAACAAAATGGATCTCGCGGATAAAGACAACAAAGCTTATAAAACGTGGTTTAAAGATCACGTCACTGAACAGTTTCATTTTTTCCGCTCGATTCCCTATGTTTTCGTCAGTGCCAAGACCGGCTACGGGATCAATTCCTTGTTTCACAAGATCGAGGAAATCCGCGAGCGCTTGGGCACGCGCATTTCCACCTCGAAGTTAAACAAATTTTTCACCGAGGTGATCAAGCGCGCGCCTTCTCCCGTTTGGGGCACGGAAAACGTGAAGTTTTATTATTTGACCCAAACCAAGCAAAAGCCGCCGAGCTTTATCGCCTTTGCCAATCAACCCAAAGGCGTGACTCCGGCCTACCGTCGCTTTTTGATCAATCAGATCCAAAAGGAATTCGGTTTGGAAGGAATTCCGATCCGCATTTTCGTTCTTCCCAAGGGTCTTAAGCGCGGTTCGGGACCGAGGAGTCCCAAGAATGTTTCGGAAGCGGAAAATCCTCCGGAGTTGGAGGGAGTGGAATTTGATTTGACGGATGAGTGGGAGGAGCTCGAGCAAGATGGAGAACAACTCTAAACCGCAAAACCGGGTTCCGGTGTGGGGAACCCGTCTTGGATTTTATCTGGCCGCGGTCGGGTCGGCCTTCGGCTTGGGAAATCTGTGGCGTTTTCCCTATGTGGCGGCGGAAAACGGCGGCGGCGCCTTCGTGCTGCTTTATCTGGCCCTGGCGTTTTTGATCGGTCTGCCGTTTTTGATCGGCGAGCTTTTGTTCGGAAAACTTTCGCGCAGCTCCCTCCTGCCGGCCACCATGAAAATGGTGGGTGAGCGCACGCAGATGGCTCCCTTTTCGAAACAGCCGGAAGAGTTGAACCGTTTCTGGAAGAAGTCCTTCAAGGGCTTGGCGCGTTTGTCTTTGGTTTTAAATCTTTTGGTGCTCTCTTATTACGCCGTCATCAGCGGATGGGTGCTTCACTTTTTGATCCGTATTCTTTTCGGACTTTTACACGTCAGTCATTTCGACGGCGCGCAGAGCCTTCACGTTTTGATGAGTTATGGTTGGCTTCAGATCCTTTTGGCGGGACTGCATCTGATCGTGGTCGGCGTGGTGGTGGCCAAAGACCTCGAGCAGGGACTTGAAAAATGGGTCGGCTACGCCATGCCGGTCTTCGCCCTTTTATTGGGACTTTTGGTTTACAAGTCCTTGTCCCTGCCTTCGGCGACGGAGGCCTTGCGCTTTTTTCTTTATCCGGATTTTTCCAAGTTGACGATTTCCTCCCCGGCGCAGGCGATCGGCCATGTGTTTTTCACTCTCAGTATCGGCTTTGGCACCATGGTCACTTTCGGCAGTTACTTGCGCGACGAATCCTATCTGCCTCTGGCGGGTTTGAGGGTGTGCACGCTGGATGCGGTGATCTCTCTTTTGGCGGGGATCATGATCTTTCCTCTGATCGTGATGGGGGATCAAAAAGTCATCGGGCCCGATTTATTTTTTAAAACCGTGCCGGAACTCTTCGGCACCATGACCGGGGGACTGTGGTTTGGCGTGGGGTTTTTCCTGTGTCTTTACTTGGCTTCTCTCGGCGCAAGCATCGGCCTTGTTGAAACCTTGGTTGCCAATCTCAGGGAGGCGCGCCGGGTGCCGCGCAAAACGGGCGCGGTGTGGATCACCGCTTTGTGTTTGGTCGTGGCTTTGATTCCCGCGCTCAGCAGCAACGCCCTGTCCTTCGTGCACGTGGGAAAGCGCGGTTTGCTTGAGTTTTGGGACGTGCTTTTGATCAACTGGCTGCTCCCGGTGGTGGCTTTGTTCATTTCGCAGATGGTGAGTTGGCGTTTGCGCCAGGACATCATCGCTCACGAGTTCGAACAGACCGAGTCCGGCTCCGCCGTTCAGCTTTACAGCCATTGGATTTTCGTTCTCAGGTACGTGGCCTCGCCCATCATCGTTTTGGCTTTGATCCTTCAGGCCTGGGCCGCATTTTTCTAGAAAAGGTCTCATAATGAGGCCGCTTCTCATCGGCGATATGAAGAAGCGCTTCGCCTTTAAGAGCAAGGGGTGAGGTGACGGTGCCGATCACCCTCCCGCTAAAGGGAGCCGTGATCGGTAAAGTTCTTTGCGAGTGGGGAAAGCAGACCTCTCCCACGCTCTTTCCCTTTTTCACCGGATCACCGCAATCCACGAAGGCATAAAACATCCCACTTTCGGGAGCGCGCAGCCACCGCGAGCGGTGATAGATGCAAGACTTAAGCGCCGATGGAAGAGGGCTTTTGGGAATTGCTCCTTTGTAGCCGTTGGTCTCTTTTAACACTTTAAGCACTCCCTGCACGCCGATCTTAACGGCGAAGGGATCGACTTGAAGAGCCTCTCCGGATTCGTAAAGCAGAGCCTTTTTCCCCAGGGAAACCAAGGCTTCGCGCAAAGATCCTTTCACCAGCGGCGCATGCAACAGGGCCGGGGCGCCGAATTTTTTCGCCAGGGCGAGGGTTGTCGGATCTTTCATGTCTCCGCGCAACTGCGGCCAGTTCTTGCGAAAGCTCGCTCCCGAATGAAGATCAATGCTGTAGTCGCAAAGGCGTCCCACTTTTTCCAAAAAACAATGGGCGATCTGGGCCGCCAATGAACCTTCGGGATTTCCCGGAAAAGAGCGGTTCAAATCCCTGCGGTCGGGAAGGTAGCGGGATTTTTCGAAGAAGCCGTAAATGTTGATGACGGGAATGACGACCACGGTCCCTCGGATCAAGGCGGGCTTGAGAAAGAAAAGCAGTTGTCTTGCGATTTCGACGCCGTTGATTTCATCGCCGTGGATGCCGGCGGAAATGACGCTCACCGGACCGTCTTGTTTTCCCCGCATCACGTGAGCCATGAGGGGAATGGGGGTGGCGTCGTAAAGCCGGGCCAGGTCCAAGGAGAGACGCTGACTTTCACCAGGCTTGACGGAGAGGAGTTTCAGAAGTTCACCCCAAGGATTCCCAGGAGGGTGTAGGTGTCGCCGGTGGGGTAAATGCCGGTTTTTTCCTGATTTTCAAAAATGATCTGCGAGTTTTCGTTTTTGAAAGTCACCAGTTGATACATGAACTGCCCGCCGAAAAACATTTTGTTTCTCATCATGGGGAATTCGATCCCGCCGCCGAAATCGAAACCGGTGGCGGCTTCTTTCCCGAAGCCCACGACGTCGTCGATCTTGGTGGTGCGGAAAATTTGGGACATCCCGGCCAGAAGGTAGGGGTTGAAGGCGGCAAGGCCTCGCGTCACGTTCTGTGTGTTCATGTAAAACTTGAAGTCGATGCCGAAATTCTGAATGCCGACGGTGCCCGTCGCTTGGGTGGCGTTGACGGACTTGACGAAAAACTTGTGATCGCCGGTGAGAAAGCTGAATTGCAGGGCAAAACGCAAATCGAAAAAGTAACTGAGAAAGAAACCGAAGTGGGGGTTGGAGGAGGACAGGAGCTTGCCCAATCCCTCGGTCCACTGCCGGGTTCCTCCTAAAAAGCCCAAGGTGACGAAGCGTCCGTTGCGAAAGAAATTGATGTCGGCTTCCTCATCTTCGGCGGCCTCGAACTCGCTGTAATCGGCGAAAGGATCAAAAGAGTCGTCCGCGTCGAATTGAGCGACTTTGTAGCCGGGAAGAGGCTGTGAATCTTCGGCGACGGCGAGAGATCCAAAAGCGCAAAGTCCAAGCGAAAGGATCAGAAAAAAGGCATTCAAACGGCTCATTTTTACAGTCTAAGTGCTCCTCCGATCGGGTAAAACGAAGCATCACTCAAAAGGTTGAAAACTGGACCTTCCGGTGGTAGTTTTTGGCCTTCTTCCAGGGACCTGAAAATTCAAACATGAAGGAGCCCCCCGTGGCCATCGACTATAAGCAAGCCGGAGTGGACATCGAAGCGGGAGACTCTTTGGTGGATTGGTTGAGAGAGACCAATCCTTCCTGGCCGAACGCCGCCCTTCAGGTGGAAGGCATCGGCGGATTCGCGGCTCTTTTTCGGGCGGACTTTCAAAAATATAAAAAACCTTGTTTAGTTTCCTGCACTGACGGCGTCGGCACCAAAATCAAGCTGGCCTCCAAGTCCGGACGTTATGCCGGAGTGGGACAGGATCTGGTGGCCATGTGCGTGAACGATCTGGTGTGCACCGGGGGCGTTCCGCTTTTTTTCCTGGATTATTATTCCTGCGGAAAATTGAAATTGGAGGCGGCGAAGGATTTTCTCGGCGGCGTGCGCGCCGCGTGTTTGGAATCAGGCATGATGTTGATCGGCGGCGAAACGGCGGAGATGCCCGGCGTTTATGAGGGCGATGATTTCGACTGCGCCGGTTTTGCCATCGGTGTCGTGGATCAGGAAGAGGCCTTGGGCGCGCACCGGGTGAAAGTCGGGGATCGGTTGCTGGGAGTCGCCAGCTCCGGATTTCATTCCAATGGATATTCGCTTTTAAGAAAGCTTTTCGCCCAAGATCTGGACGCCTGGATGGAAGAGCTTTTGAAGCCGACGGCCCTTTATCCCGCGCTCGTGAAAAAAGCATTGGAAGTGGGCGGCGTTCATGCGGCGGCTCACATCACAGGCGGCGGTCTGAACAACTTGGTGCGCGTGCTTCCAAAGGGCACGCGCGCGGTGGTGAATTCATGGGCGGTGCCCGCGCCGTTCATCGAAGTCAAAAACCGCAGTCAGATGCCCTGGCTTCAGATTCTTTCCACCTTGAACTGCGGCATCGGTTTCGTGTTGGTGGTGAGCGCGGAAAAATTCGAAGAGCAGCGTTCTCAGTTGGCTTCCCAGGGGCATTTGTTGATGAACCTTGGAGAAGTGGTGGCCGGGGAAAATCCGGGCGACAAAGCCGATTGGAAACTGAAGGACGCGGCCTGGGAAGGTTTTAACGGATGAAGGCAAAAGCGATTTACGACGTCGTTTTAGTTTCCGCGTTCGGACGTTTGGATCCGCTGGCGACGGAACTCGCGCAACGGGGAATGGAAGTGGGTCTTTTGGATTTGACTTCCGGCTTTTCAAATCTCGAGTGGCGGGACATCAACGGCCCCTTCCCCATGGTCACGCCTTCTCCCGCACTTCCTTCGCACTTGGATTGGCTGGTCGCACGCGGCTCCAGCGAACTCGACCGGGGCTTTGCTTTATGGATGCGTCAGGGACCTCTGGAGCTGCGGGGAAGCCTCGGACCCTTTTACAGCGAGAAAAACGTGGAGGTAGGACTGCTTAAGGAGTATCTGGCGAAGAGACTCCAAAGTTCTTCTCCGGGAAGAGTGTTCGGGAAATTTTATCGGGATCATTCCTTTCAGGAAAACTGGCTGATTCATCTCTCTCACGGGTTGACGCAAAATCAAATGACCCTTCATTGCCAAAGCGCTTTTGGGGGCTCGCCCTTTCCTCTGCATCAATCCGCTCAGCTCTTGAAGTTGAACAAAGAATCCTTGGAGGAGTTGCGGGCGGCGGCGGTGAACGCGGGCGTGGACCACTTTGACGTAAAAGACATTCAGGACGTGGTGATGCAGGAGAAAAAGTTGGACGCGATCCAACTGGAATCCGTTTCCTTGCGCGCGCACTTTTTTGTGTGGGGCCTCAATCAGGAGGAATTTTATTTTCTCAACCCGGAGATGTTCTCTAAGCTCTTCAAAACGAAGGAGCCGGTGCTCTCCGATTGGGTGTGGAGGCGGCTCGAGCTGACCACCGCGCAGGAACTCTTCAAGGCCATGCCGGACAGCTTTTTGATGCTGCAAAATCCGGAGTGGGCGTGGACGGAAGAAAATTTCGTGCTTTTCAAAAGGGAAAGCGAAAAGGAATGGGATTTATGGCTGCGCACGCCGCGCCGTCAGTTTGACGGCCCCGATCTGGCGCGAAAGATCACCGAGGAGTTGACGGCAAGACTGGGAGTTTTTGAAGGCGAAGTGCGTCCGCTGAAAAATCCGGAAGTGTTTTCCTTCTCCGTTTACGAAAATCAAAAAGTGAATGCGCTTCCCGAGATCCGCATCAAAAACGTTCTTTTTGAAGGACGGGAATGGGATCAACGTTTGGATCTTGCCTCCCGTTTTGAAAAACAGGTGGCCTTGCTTTCGGATTTGGAAAACCGCAAACAAAAATTGGAAAAGAAGTTGCAAAAAGCCGGAGGCGTGATTGATCAAACGATACACGCGCCCTGAAATGGGGGCGCTTTGGACGCAGGAAGCGCGCTTTCAGTGTTTGATGGAAGTAGAAATTGCCGTGGCGCAGGCGCAAGCCGCTTTAGGCATGATCCCCAAGGAAGCCGCCAAAGACATTCAGCAAAAAGCGAAATTTTCTTTGGAGCGCATTGAAGAGATCGAAAAAACCACCCGCCATGACGTGATCGCTTTCGTTTCCAACATGGCGGAAAACGTCGGCCCCCACGGACGCTACATTCATTACGGCATGACCTCCAGCGATGTTCTGGACACCGCTTTGGCCGTGCAGGTGCAGCGAGCTCTGAAAGAGATGACTTCCTCTTATTCGAAATTGGAAAAGTCCCTTGAAGCTTTGGTGAAAGAACATGAGCACACCTTGTGCGCGGGGCGCACTCACGGGATGCACGCGGAAGCCACCACCTTTGGACTTAAAATGGGCGGTTTTCTGGCCGAGGTGCGCCGCTCTTGGAAGCGGGTGGAGCAGGCCGGAAGGCAGATGGCCTTTGGAAAACTCAGCGGGGCGGTGGGCACCTATTCCACTCAAAGTCCCGAGGTGGAAGAAAAAGTGTGCGCGTCTTTAGGACTTCAGGTGGAAACCATCGCCACCCAAGTCATTCCGAGGGACCGCCATGCGGAAATGCTTTGGGCCCTCAGCATGATGGGCGCGGCGATCGAGCGCTTGAGCGTGGAGCTGAGACATCTTCAGCGCACGGAAGTGGGTGAAGTGGTCGAAGGTTTTCAAAAGGGACAAAAGGGCTCCAGCGCCATGCCTCACAAAAAAAATCCGATCAGCGCCGAAAATCTGACCGGGGTGGCAAGACTTCTGCGCGGCTACATGGTGGCGGGAATGGAAAACATCGCGCTTTGGCATGAGCGCGACATCTCTCATTCCAGCGCGGAACGGGTGGCCTTTCCGGATGCGTTCATTCTGTGCGACTACGCCATGGACCGTCTCAGCGGTGTTCTGGACCGACTGATCGTGGATAAAGAGCGCATGAAAGCCAACATGGATTTGTCCCAAGGGCAGCTCTTCAGTTCGCAAGTTTTGTTGGCCTTGATTGAGACCGGCCTGAGCCGCGAAGAGGCTTACGCCAAGGTGCAGGGCTTTTGCCACGGTCTTAAGCCCGGAGAGAATCTGAAACAAATCGTTTTGCAAAATACGGATCTGGCTCAGCAAACCATTGAAAACATCTTCAGCGGCAAGACCCTTACAAAGGGCGTCGCAAAAAACTTAAAGCGCCTGAGGGCGGAGGAAAAACAGACGTGAGCTTCGAAAAGGGAGAACTCGTTTACGAAGGCAAGGCAAAAAAAATTTTTAAAGTCCAAGGGCATGAGGACTTGGTGTGGGTGGATTACAAAGATTCACTGACGGCCTTCAACGCCCAAAAGAAATCCTCTTTTGAAAACAAGGGAAAGATCAACAAAGAGATCACGGAAATTCTTTTTGAGGCCTTAAAAAAGTCCGGCGTGCCCCACCATCTGGTGGCTTCTCCGAATGAAGTTTCCCTGGTGTGCAAGAAGGTGAAAATCATTCCTTTGGAAGTGGTGGTCAGAAATGTTCTGGCCGGCTCGACGGCAAAAAAGCTTGGAATCGAGGAAGGCACTCCTTTGGAAAAACCCTTGGTGGAATTTTATTTCAAGGACGACGCCTTGGCCGATCCCTTCGTCAGTGACGATCAGGCTTTGGCGATCAAAGCGGCGAAAGATCAAAAGGAATTGGATCAGTTGAAGCAAAGAGCTCTGCAGGTGAACGCGTGTTTGCTGGGCCTTTTTAAGGAAATCGGACTGCGCTTGATCGATTTTAAAATAGAACTTGGAAAGACGGCGGAGGGGGAAATCCTGCTTGCCGATGAAATCACGCCGGACACCTGTCGGCTTTGGGATGAAAAAACCGGCGAGAAAATGGATAAAGACCGTTTCCGCCGCGACCTGGGAAACATTCGTGAAAGTTACGAGGAAGTTTTAAAACGCCTGAAGGCGTGGAGAGAAAAACAATGAGTCAGAAAATCGTCGTGGGAGTGAAAGTCCTTCCCCGTCCGGAAGTTTTGGACACCCAAGGCCGCGCGGTGGCGGCAACTTTAAAGGAGGGCGGCCTTTCCCTGTCGGAGTGCCGGGTGGGAAAATACATCGAAGTGTCCGTGGAAGCGAAGGATGCCTCCCAAGCCCTCGAACAAGTCCGTCAAATGGCGGAGTACGTTCTTTACAATCCCTTGGTGGAAAATTTCGAACTCGAGGTGAAATCTTGATCGGCGTTTTAAGGTTTCTCGGAACCAATTGCGACCGCGACCTTTACCAAGCGGTGGAGGCGGTGGGTTTGAAGCCGCAGTGGATCTGGTATCAGGACACTTTCGATCCCAAAGCTTATGAGGCCCTGTTGATTCCGGGAGGATTTTCCTACGGGGATTATTTGCGCTCGGGCGCTTTGGCGGCGAAGGCGCCGGCGATGAAGTCTTTGACGGAGGCCGCCCGCGCGGGAGTTCCGGTGGTGGGTGTGTGCAACGGCTTTCAAATTCTTTGTGAGGTGGGGCTTTTGCCCGGGGTTTTGCTCAAGAATCAAAACGGAAAATTCATCGACGAGTGGGTGGATCTGGAAGTGGTCGCGGCTTCTCCTTACACCGGCAAGAAAAAAGTCCGTTATCCCATCGCGCATGGGGACGGACGTTATTTCGTGACCGAAGAAGATTTAAAAAAAATCCAGGACAAGGATCAGGTGTGGCTGCGCTATTTTGACAATCCGAACGGCTCGACCTTTGACATCGCCGGAGTGAAGCAGGACGGCGTGTACGGATTGATGCCCCATCCGGAACGGGCTCTTTCCGAATGGATGGGCGGTGCAGACGGCGCCGGCTTTTTTGAAGGATTTTTGAAATGATCGATGAAAAATTAAAAACTTACCGCATCAACCGCGCCGAGTATCAAAAAATCTGCGATCTTTTGGGGCGCCCGCCTGAAGGGGTGGAGTGGGCCTTGTTCAGCGCTTTGTGGAGTGAACACTGCTCTTACAAATCTTCCAAAGTGCACTTAAAAAAACTTTTTTCCACGTCTTCACGCGTGCTGCAAAGTTTCGGCGAAAACGCCGGAGTGATTGACTTGGGAGAGGGCGAAAAAATCGCCTTCAAAATGGAAAGCCACAACCATCCAAGCTTCATCGAACCCTATCAGGGGGCGGCCACCGGCGTGGGCGGTATTTTAAGGGATATTTTCACCATGGGCGCGCGGCCGATTTCCCTGGCGAATTTTTTGTGCTTCGGAAATCCGTCCGCAAAAAGAATGTCCCGTTTGGTCGAAGGCGTCGTGGCCGGCATTTCCGGTTACGGCAACTGCGTGGGAGTTCCCACCATCACCGGTCAAACGGAGTTTCACTCAAGCTACGACACCAACATTCTGGTCAATGCTTTGGCGGTGGGCTATTTCGGAAAGAAAGATCCCGTCGTGACCTCGGTCGCTTCCGGGGAAGGAAACCTGGTGGTTTACGTGGGTGCCAAGACCGGGCGGGATGGGGTTCACGGCGCGAGCATGGCCAGTGAATCTTTTGATGAATCCAGCGCCAGCAAACGTCCGACCGTTCAGATCGGTGATCCCTTTTTTGAAAAGCTTTTGATCGAATCCTGTTTGGAAGTGATCCGCGCGGATCTGGTCGTGGCCATTCAGGATATGGGAGCCGCCGGGTTGACCAGCTCGTCTTTTGAGATGGCGGCCAAAGGGAACGTGGGTTTTGAAATTCATTTGGACAAAGTGCCTTTGCGCGATCCCACCATGGGGCCCGAAGAGATTTTACTTTCGGAAAGCCAGGAACGGATGCTTCTGGTGTGCGAGCCTTCGAAGTTAAAAGCCATCGAAGAGGTTTTTTCGCGCTGGGGATTGGATGCCACCGCGATTGGACGGGTCTTCAGTGAACGGCGCGTGCGTTTGTTTTGGAAGGGAGAGGTGATCAGTGATTTGGATCCCCACCTGTTGACGGAAAACGCGCCTCAATACGAACGCCCCTTTGAGGTGTGGACGTCTCCGAAAAAGGTGGAGCGTCTCGGGGATTTGCCCGCTTTGAATGAGACCGACGGTTTGCTGGAAAACACGAAGAAAACTTTGGAATCCGTTCAGGGCTGCTCGCGCCGCTGGATTTACCGTCAGTACGATCAAAGAGTCGGCGCATTGACCGCCAGGGATTGTTCTTCTTCCGTGGGCGTGCAACGGCTTCCCGAATCGGGGCGTGCTTTGGGGTTGGTGCTGGGTTGCCGTCCTTATGTGATGCGTTTGGATGCGCGTCTGGGTGGAATGGACAGTGTCTATGAGCCCGCTCTTCAATTGGCGGCCAAGGGGTTTGAGCCTTTGGCGGTGACGGATTGTTTGAATTACGGAAATCCCGAAAAGCCTTCGTTGATGTCCGAGTTCGTGGCCTCGGTCCAGGGCATGAGTCAGGCCTGTGAATCCTTAAAGGCCCCGATCATTTCCGGAAACGTTTCCTTTTACAATGAAACCGAAGGCAAGAACATCACCTCCACCCCAAGCACCGGAATGGTGGGCTTGAGAGAGCGGATCGCTCTTCCCAAAGAGCATTTACAAAATGCCGGCGACGAAGTGTTTTTGATCCGGCTTCCCATGGTGAGCACTTGGGGACAACAAGGGGAGCTGATGGAGCGCCTCGAGTTTTGCGGGGAGCTTGATCCCGACCGGCTGAGCCTTTTCGTCAAGGACCTGTGGACGTGGACCAAAGATCTTGGCGTGGAAGTTTCCACCCGGGTGGTCGGAAAGTTCGGCTTGCTTTATGCCTTGGCGAGATTTTGTTCTGAAGAGGTGGGGATCCGCACTCAAAACGGCCCGTGGGCGCAGGCGCCTCAGGACTGGTTCAAAGAAAATTTTTATGAAGTGCTGTTCAGCGCGCCGTTGGGCTCTTTCAGTGCGGAAAACATCAAATCCCGTTTTAGCGTCAAAGACGTTCAGGTCTGGAAGATCGGCGAGGCGGTTTCGGGACAGATCGAACTTGAAGGCAGGACTTTCAGTTTGACCGATTTAAGCTTAATGTATGAGACCGGTTGGAGGACTCATTTTGAAAAGCTTTCGTGAAGAGTGCGCGGTCTTCGGCGTTTGGGGTGATCCCGAAGCCAGCCGGATGACTTACCTGGGACTCTACGCCCAACAACACCGGGGGCAGGAGTCGGCGGGCATCGTGTCCGTGGTGGGAAGGGAACAACTCACTCATAAGGGCATGGGCCTGGTGGGTGAGGTCTTCAAAGAAGCGGACTTGTTGCGGTTGCGCGGAAACAGCGCCATCGGGCACGTGCGCTACTCCACCTCGGGCGAAAGCGACAACCTCAACATCCAACCTTTGCACGCCCAGCTTTTCAACGGGCCGGTGGCTCTCGCTCATAACGGCAACCTAGTGAATTCAGACAAACTCAAAGAGGATTTGAAATCCCACGGGGCGATCTTTCAGGGGACTTCGGACACGGAATCCATTCTGCATTTGATCGCGCGCCATCCCTCCAACGACATTTTGACTTGCTTGAAGGAAACCCTGCCTTTGTTGGAAGGGGCTTTCAGTTTGGTGGTCCTGACCCACGATAAATTGGTGTGCGCGCGGGATCCCAAAGGTTTCAGGCCCCTGGTGATCGGAAGGCGTCCGCTGGGGGACGGATCTTTTTCCTGGGTGGTGGCTTCGGAAACTTGCGCCTTTGATTTGATCGGAGCGCAGCTTTACCGCGAAGTGAAACCCGGCGAACTGGTGTCCTTCGATGAAAACGGCGAGCATGTTACCCGCTTCGCTCCGGAGACGAAAAAACTTTCCAAGTGCGTCTTTGAGCACGTTTACTTCGCGCGCCCCGATTCCCAAGTGTTTGGATTGAGCGTTTATGAATCGCGCACGCGCATGGGAGAAATCCTGGCCCGTGAAAGCGGGGTGGATGCGGACTTGGTGATTCCCGTGCCCGACAGCGGGGTGCCGGCGGCGATCGGGTTTTCCCGGGCCAGCGGCATTCCCTTCGAACTCGGCATCATCCGCAACCATTACATCGGGCGCACTTTTATTCAGCCGTCCCAAAGCATTCGCAGTTTTGGTGTGAAGATCAAATTGAACCCGCAAAGTTCGCTTCTGAAAGGAAAAAGGGTGATCGTGATCGACGATTCCCTGGTGCGGGGGACGACCAGCCAAAAGATCATCCGTTTGGTGCGACAGGCCGGGGCCAAAGAGGTGCATTTTCGGATTGCCTCGCCGCCCACCACGGGGCCTTGTTATTACGGCGTGGACACGCCCAAGCGTTCGCAGCTGATTGCCGCCAGACAGTCTTTGGAAGAAATCCGCGAATACATCGACGCCGACACCTTGGCCTACTTGTCCATTGAAGGGATGATGGAAGCGGTCAAGGGATCCAAGCGCGATTTTTGCGCCGCCTGTTTTGATGGCGATTATCCCACACAAACTCCCGAAGAGACTCCCACGGACAATTGTTGACTCCCCCCTGGATCTTCTTAAGATAAAAGTTCATCTGAGGGGATTCATCATGAAGTCGTTTTTTCGCTCGAACGTGATTTTGTCCATCGTGACTGTTTTTTGTGTGGGTGTTGGTCTGGGTTCTTTTGCTCGGGCCAACGTCCTTGGCGACATGCAAACTTTCGTTCCCAACACGGACGGACTGGATTTCATCACCGTGCACAGCTCGCGTCCTCTCAACCAAGGGTTTTTCGCGGTGGGCGGTCACTTCAGTTACGCCCGCAACCACCTGATGGTTTTTCGGGATCTCAACAAGCAGGATTATCTTCATTATCACGATCAACTGGTGGAATTCGATACGGACATCTCCTATGCGGTTTCAAAAAATCTCGGCGTGTTCATGGCGATCCCCACGCTTTTGTGGCAGGAGTCGCAGTCCGGACAGGATGTGGAAGTCGACGTTTACAAGGGAATTCACGGCTACCGTCCCGGGTTTAAATACACCTTTGGATCCTCGCCGGAGGCTTTCGCCTTTGTCGGATCTTTGGATCTTCCGCGGGTCAAAAACAGCCCTTACACGGGGATTGATCCCAAACCTATTTTGAATTTGGAATTGGCCAAAAACTGGAAGCGTCCCGGCTTTGTGACTTATGGACTCAATGTGGGCTACCGCTTTCGTCAACCGACGACGGTTCCAAGCGATGCGCAGATGTTTCCCTTGGATGACCAGGTCACGTTTTCCATGGGAAGGTCGGCGCCGTTGTTTAAAAAAACCGGTTGGGTGGCCGAGGCCATCTTTTCCACGCCGGTGGATAAGGATCCCTACAAGGAACGCATGCATGCTTCCTCCATCGATTTGCTTTTGGGGGTGAAGCACCGGGTGCGCACCAATTTGAACATGGACGCCGGGGTGACGGCGGAGCCTTTCGTCGAATCGCAGTCTCCGCAGTTTCGCGTGTTTGCCGGACTGGTTTATTACTTCAAGCCGAAATGGCCGACGTATAATCAGGCGCCGGAAATTCCCCAGGAAAAAGAACCGGAAGTCGTTCGTCCCGTGGGAACCGTGGATCAGGAATTGGCGTCGATGTCCGACACCGGCGAGATTCCCGGAAAAGCGCCCAAGGCCATGGTGATCAAGGGGTTGACGGTCGAGCCGCTGCGCACGGAAATTTTTGAGGGCGGCACCGTGGATTTCAAAGTCGTTTCGGCCAACGAACCCATCGTCATGGAATTGGTGCGAGGAAAAGGAATCATTTACGATTCGGAATTCCGCTACCGCGCTCCTTTGAGCCCGCAACGCGTGTTGATCCGTTTCACCGACGGCATCGGACAAGTGAAAGAGGCCCAGGTGATCGTGAAGAAGATTCCTCGGGCGGATAAAACCTTAAGAATCAAAAACCTGAAATTCGTTTTCGCCACGTCAAATTTGATTCCCTCCTCCAAAAAAGAAATCCGGCGCATCGTCCGGGTTTTACGCGGAAAGAAACTGAGCCGCATCATTGTGGAGGGCCACACCGACAGCATCGGGTCCAATCGTTATAACCTGGAACTCAGTGAAAAGCGGGCGCGCGCCGTAAAGAGCATTTTGATGGAAGAGCTGCACTTGACCTCCAAACAGGTGGAAG
>Ga0182744_1002039_pt1 | contig 17046 bp, 12 predicted proteins | sample eDN3rd30CKraftMG_FD_128525 | JGI IMG/M metagenome (GOLD analysis project Ga0182744, IMG submission 128525) | Enriched Miracle-Growth compost microbial communities from Emeryville, California, USA - eDNA 3rd pass 30_C Kraft MG (version 2) (version 2) ...
AAGCTCCGCCAATTTCCGCGACAAACTCAAGCCCAAACCGGTGCCGCCGAAGCTGCGCGTGATGGAAACGTCCCCTTGGGAAAAGGGTTGAAACAAACGTTCCGCCAATTCGCGGCTGATGCCGATGCCGGTGTCCTCGATCAAACAGTGGATCTTTTCCGTCGGTTCCTCATAGCCGATGCGCAAACGCACGCAGCCTTCTTCCGTGAACTTGATGGCGTTTCCAAGTAAATTCATAAGAATCTGACGGAAGCGCAAGGGATCGGTGCCGATCACGGCGGGAACTTCGCCGGCGACTTCCAGCTCCAAGGTCAGCCCCTTCTTCTCGGCCTGAGGTTGCAACAAGTCCGTCAACTCCTTCACCAAGGAGCGCGGCTGAGTCCTGCGCACGTCGATTTCGATGTGGCCGGCTTCAATTTTCGAAAGATCCAAAACTTCGCCGATGATCTGAACCAGAGCTTTTCCGTTGCGCAAAATCACATCCACGTATTTGTTGCGCTCTTCCGCCGGCAGATCTTCCTTCAACAGTTCGGCAAATCCCATCAGCGCGCCCAAGGGCGTGCGGATTTCATGGCTCATGTTCGCCAGAAAAGACGACTTCAAACGGTTGGCTTGTTCCGCCGCCTCTTTGGCCTCTTTCAGTTTTTCCCGTTGCTCCGCGAGCTCCAAAAAAATTCTGACTTTGGCTTTGAGGATTTCCGGATTCAAAGGCTTGGGCAGAAAGTCCACGGCGCCGCTTTCGTAGCCCCGAAACTCGTTGACGGAAGTGTGAACGCCCGCGGTGACGAAAATGATCGGAATGTTTTTCGTGCGTTCCGCCCCGCGCATGAGCTGAGCCAGTTCGAATCCGTTCATCTCCGGCATCTGCACATCCAAAATCGCCAGGGCAAAATGATGGTCCACCATCAGATGAAGCGCTTCCGCCCCCGATTCCGCGGTCAGAATATCCACGTCCAAGTCGTCGAGGAGGGATTTCATCGAAAATAAATTCTCTTTACGATCGTCGACGATCAAAATTTGCAGACGCAAAAGACACCCCTCCTTTCCTTCCAGGAACTTTAGGCGATAAAGCGGAGAACTTCAAATCCGCCGGTAGATTTTTTCCTCTTTATACAGTTCCTCGAATTTATCGTTGAAAGCGGTGAATCTGAGGCTTTCCTTCATGCCGATGCCCAAAAAGCCCTTATGGCTGAGGCTCTCGTAAAACAGCCGTAGCGCCCGGTTCTGAAGGGCGTCATCGAAATAAATCATCACATTGCGACAAGAAACCAACACCGTCTCGGCGAAGACTTCGTCGGTCGCCAGGCTGTGGTCGGCGAACACGATGTTTTCCTTCAGTTTCTTGGCGAAGAGCATCGCGCCGTAATGGGCCTCGAAATAATCCGCCAGCGACGCCCTTCCCCCGGAGGCCTGATAATTTTGCGTGTATTCACGGATGCGCTCCGCCGCGAAAATTCCCCGCTCCGCCATTTTAAGACTGCGGGGATTGATGTCGGTGGCGTAAATCATCGCCCGGCTGCCAAGCCCTTCCTCGTGTAAAAGAATCGAGAACGAATAGGCTTCTTCTCCCGTCGAACATCCGGCGATCCAAATTTTAAAAGACGGATAGGTGCGCAAGACCGGAACGATCTTTTCGCGGATCACGCGAAAATACGCGGGGTCGCGAAACATCTCGCTGGTCGGTACCGTCAGAAATTGCAGCAACTCGTGAAAGGTCTTCGGGTCGCGGATCACCCGCTCCTGCAAAGCGGACACGTTTTGGAAACCCATTTGCTCGAGCGCGGACTGCACGCGGCGGTGCACGGAAGTTTTGGAGTAGCCCCTGAAGTCGTAATTGTATTTCGAGAAGATCGCCTCCAAAAGAAGGCGCACTTCCAAATCAAAATCCGCGCTCAAGGTCATGGCCGAATCCCCCCGCCTGGGATAACCACACTCTCATCAGGGAAAGAAGTTTATCCAAATCCACCGGTTTGGTCAGATAGTCGCTGGCGCCGGCTTCCAGGCATTTGCGCCGATCGTCCGCCATGGCTTTCGCCGTCAAAGCGATGATGGGAAGGTTTTTGAATTCCGCGCGCGCGCGGATTTCCTTCGTGGCCTCATAGCCGTCCATCACCGGCATCATGATGTCCATCAAAACCAGATCCATGTTCTTTTGTTTTTCCAGATGATCGAGCGCTTCCCGTCCGTTGCGCGCCATGAAGACTTCGGCGCCTTTGTTTTCCAGGGCCGAGGTCAGGGCGAAAATGTTGCGGACGTCGTCGTCCACGATCAGGATGCGTTTCTCCTCGAAAATGCGCTCTCTGTTCTGCAACTCCTCAAGGATTTTACGCCGCTTGGGCGACAGACGCGATTCCACCTGGTGTAAAAAGAGCGTCACCTCGTTCAACAGGCGCTCCGGCGAGCGCGCGCCCTTGATGATCACCGATTGGGAATGGCGCTTCAAACGCAGCTCTTCCTCTTTGTTCAGATCCCGGCCGGTGTAAACGATGATCGGCGGATAGCTGCAGTCTTCCTCTTCCGCCAGACGGTCGATCAAATCAAAACCGGAAAGATCCGGCAGGTTCAGATCCATCACCACGCAATCGAAACTTTTCTTCTTCAAAAGCGCGAGCGCTTCCTTCCCGGTGTTGACGTCCGTGATCTGCACGCCCTCCTCGGCGATCAATTCCACGATGGCTTTTCTTTGAACCTCGTCGTCTTCAATGACCAAAACGTTGCTGAAATCCTTTTTGATCCGCTCTTCCAGACGGCGCAGAACTTCGCTGATCTGTTCTCTTTCCACCGGTTTGGTCAGAAAACCGACGGCGCCCATCTTTAAAGCCCTTTCACTGCCGTCGCGGGCGGAGATCACGTGGATGGGAATGTGACGGGTCTTCAGATTTTGCTTGAGCTGATCGAGCACCATCAAGCCGCTGTGATCCGGCAGTCCCAAATCCAAAAGGATGGCGTCCGGCAAATGCTCGGTGGCCAAGGCCACGCCCTCTTCCGCCGTGTCCGCGGCCAGAAATTTAAAACCTCTCTCTTTCACCAGATCCCTTAAAATTCCGGCGAAACGCGCATCGTCTTCCACCACCAAAATCAAGCGGTCCGAAGAATCCACGGCGGCGCGGTCATCGGGAATCGAAGACCGTTTCACCGGCGCTTTTTTCTCTTCCGGCTGAACGGGAGCCTTCTGTCGCAAGGGAAGCGTCAGAGTGAAAGTGCTTCCCCGCCCTTCTTCCGAATCCAGACGGAGTTCCCCTTGAAGCAGGCGCGCCAGGTCCTTGGAAATGGAAAGACCCAGTCCCGTGCCGCCGTACTTGCGGTTGGTGGTTCCATCCGCCTGACGGAAAGCTTCGAAGATGACTTTTTGCTGGCTCTTTTTGATGCCGATTCCCGAATCCTTCACGGAGAAAGAGATCTCTCCTTTCGGTGTTTTGAGCACCCGCAACTCCACGCCTCCCTGGGAGGTGAACTTGAAGGCATTAGATAAAAGATTCTTCAAAATCTGCTCCACCCGCTTTTGATCGGAAAGGATCCGCGCGGGTAGGTCCTTGGCCGTCACAATATCGAAGCGCAAGTTTTTTTGCTTTGCCACGGGATCGAAGGTCGCCTGGAGAGAATCCAACATGTTTTCCAAGGACACTTCTTCGGAGATGATGTCGAGTTTTCCCGATTCCACTTTCGAAAGATCCAAAATGTCGTTGATCAACAACAACAAATCGCCTCCCGAGCTTAAAATCTGCCGACTGAATTCCACCTGCTTCTGAGTCAGGTTGCCCTCTTTGTTTTCCGCCAGAAGTTTGGCCAGAATCAGCGAGCTGTTCAGGGGCGTGCGCAGTTCGTGGGACATATTGGCCAGAAATTCGGACTTGTAACGGTTGGACTGTTGCAGCTCCCCGGTTTTTTCCTCCAGCGCCTGCTTGATCTTTTCGAGTTCGTCATTTTTGATTTCCAATTGCTGGGATTGAACTTCCAATTGGGCGTTGGTCTGTTCCAATTCCGTGTGCTGGGATTCCAAACGGGCTTGGGATTCGCGCTGAAGACGGGTTTGTTCTTCCAGCTCTTCATTGCTGACGCGCAACTCTTCCTGCTGCGCCTGCAGGATTTTCGCTTGCTCCCGGACTTCACGCAGAAGATTTTCCAACCGTTCCTTGTAGCGGGCGGAGCGCACCGCTTGAGCGACGGCTTCGGAGGCGAGGCGGAGGAACTCCAGCGTCTCCGCGCGGTTGTCCTCGTAAAAACCGAATTCCAGAACGCCGAAAATCCGGCCTTCCGTTTCCAGCGGATAAATCAAAAGCTTGCGCGGCACCATGCCGCCGAGGGAGGAGGAAATGTTCAGATAATCTTCGGGAACGTCCGTCAACTCAAGAAGGTGGCGCTCTTTCGCCGCCTGACCGACCAATCCCTCACCAAAAGCGAGGCGCACAGGGGTGTCTTTTTGCCGTTGGCTTTCGGTGCGCGCGAAGCTGCCCCGCAGCTCCAAAATCTGATCATCCATCGCCGCATAAAAAGAGCCCACGCTGAAGCCCAAGATGGAAGCCAGCTTGGAAAGCACGGCCTCGCACAGATCATCCAGATTGCGCTCTCCCACCATGGTTTCGCTCAAAGACGCCATGTTGGCCTTCAGGTGTTGATCCTTCAGCAGCAATTGATTCTGCTTCACCTGCGTGTCCAAAGCGGTGGAGTAACTTTCGGAAAGCAGCAAGAGTTGACGACGCCCCACCCAGGCGATGAGGGCTCCGGACAACAGACTGACCGCGATCACGATACTCAACAGATAAACCGTGGTGTCGCGCGCACTTTTGGAACGCTCCATCTTCAGGGCTTCTTCGGCGTCCACCAGTTGCCCCATGTTTTCACGGATTTCATCCACCAGGGATTTGCCGAAACCGGCGGAAACCTTGGCGCTCACCGAACGGCCCGCGCGCCGGTCCGCGATGATGTCCTCCGCATAGACTTTCCAGCGGCGGAAGCGGTCCTTGATCAACTCCACCCGCTTTTGCTGCAGGGGATGGCCGGCTTCCAAATCATACAGATGTTGAATTTCCGCCGCCGAGGCATTGACGGCGGAATAGTAGGGCTCAAGAAAGGGTTCGTCGCCGGTGATCAAAAATCCCCGCATGCCCGTCTCCGCGTCGGCGACGATCTTTGAAACTTTGCGGGCGCTGACCAAAGCGACGTCGGATTTTTCCACTTCTTTTTGCACGGAGAGCTGAAAGAAAATAAGGCTGACGAAAATCACGGAACTCAAAACGCTCAAACACAGGGGAAAAAGGACGTTGCGGGCCAACAATTGTTTGAAGGATTTGGAATCAAACTTGGGAATGGCGCTCTCCTTATTTCCGGCTTTCATGGGGGGAGTTCTTCTTATCGTAGGACCCTTCAGTTTTCAAAAACAAAAGGACGTTTAACGGCACCGGGCCCCTTCTGGGCACTGCCTTGTCCCTGAGGTCTTATATAGGGCTTCTCGAGGCGGCACGCTTCCTGAAGCTTTTACAGCAGGTAACAAGGAGTCTTCCTATGACAAGACCGTTGATCGTTATGCTTCTCGCGTTCTCAATGGGTGCCGCCGTCGGATGTGCGGACGGAAAATCCAATCGCCGCGCACGGATCGCCGCCGCCGGTCTGCAAAAACAGACTCCCGCGGGGACGGACAGCGGAAAAGACGTGAGTGGAGGCACGCAGGACGGGACCACTCCCGCGACTCCGGCGGAAACTCCGAAGGACACCACGGCAAATACCTATGATGCCGCTCAAGCCAAATCCATCCAGGATAAGCTCACTCAAATGATCGCCGACGGCGAACAGATCAACGCGGAAGACTTAAAAGACATGACTTTGGATCTCGACGAAATCACCGTGGCTTACACTTCTTTGGAAGACGTCGAAAGCAAGAATTTCGTCGCCGCGGCCACTTTCAAATATGAAGCCGGCGGATTGAAACAGACCGAATCCGTTTCCACGGGTTCCAGCACCGACGTCACCTTGGTCGGACTGTCTTCTTTGAATCATGTGGCCTTCGCCGCCGACGGCAGCACGCCGGACATTGACGACGGCAAAACTCAAGCGACGCAATTGATTCCCCTGGTGAAATCCGGAAAACTCACTCTTGCCGGACAAGCGGACGACGTTTCCAAGGCCTCCGTTTTGGAGGAGGCTTTACAATACCTCGTGCGCATCAAGGCCGACGCCGACGGAAAACTGATCAGCACGGAAACCGGCGCCTTGTTGAATCTGGTGCAAATTAAAAAGCTCGACGAAAGCATCAGCATCAACGTGGAAGTGCAAATTGCCTCCAATAAAATTGAAACCTTCATTTTAAAGTTTAAAACCACCTCATCAACGACGGCCCAGTAAGAGGGCTGTCGACCAATCTTTTGACATTCAGAAATTCCTTACACAGGAAAAAAAGCGCGGGCGGTGTCAGTTTGACACTTATTTCGAACACTTACCCGCGTCTCCTTTTTGGCCGCTGAATTGCTTCCATAAAAAGACCTCGAAGGACGAGAGCCCCCTTAAGGAAAAGGAGGAAGGGTTTTGCGCCAACGGATGGATCAATGGCTGAAGAATAAGAAAATCCAATGGACCGCCAGGGTCTTACTGGCCGCCGGAATCACTCTTGTTCTCAGCCAATTTCAATTTCAAACCCTGGAGTTCTTCACTTCCGATTTGCGCATGAAGTGGACGCCCCAACCGGAGAGCTCGCACAATCTGTTGATCGTGCCGGTCAACGAGCAGAGCGCGAAGCGCTTCGAAGGCCTGCCCTCCCTTTCCCAATTCAATTCCATGCTGGAAAAGCTGGCCCTGGCGCAACCGGTGTCCGTCGTGACCTTCATCAACCCCTTCAAACTGAGCGGCTCGCAAAGCGACATGAACCGCCTCGCCGGCCTGAGCCGCCAGGTGCCCCTGATCCTCGCCGAAAACGACCTGCCGCCGACCGGACTGACGGAGTTTCCTCCCCTCTCCCCGCCCTTCGACGCCATTCAACGATTGCCCGCGCCGAAGACTTCGGACCGCACCGTTTTCGCCAAAGACGGCGTCACCCGTCGCGCGATCCTGAAATACGAAGGGGCCGAGACCATGTACCCGCGCCTGGCCCAAGGCTTTCGCACGCGCCCGGCCGAGGAAGCGGCGGGTGCTTTTGACTTTCTGGATTCAAAACAAATCTTCATTCGCTTTCATGATCCCAGCTCTTATTCCCGCGTGGAGTTCACCAATATCGCCAACGGGCGCTGGAACTCGTTGGAGGCGCGGGGGAAGATCGCCCTGGTCGGCCTGGACACGAAGGACGCCTTCGATCAATACGTCACCAGTCCGCTCTCCAAAAATCCTTTCGATCTGAGCCAGCTCTACGTGCAGGCGGATTCCATCGATACCCTGATTCAAAACGACGCTCCCCGCCCCACGCCGGTGGTCTTCAATCTGGCGCTGACTTTTTTGGTGGCGCTGCTGACGATCCACGCGGTGATGACTTTGAAACCCATCACCGGTTTGATCGTGCTGCTCGGAACCGTGGCCGGACTGTTCGCCGTGGGCCTGGCGGTCTTTTATTCCAGCAACGATCTGATTCCCCTCGCGCAGCCGCTCTTGGCCGTGTTCCTGTGCTATTACTTCGCCATTCCTTACCGATTGATCCGGGAAAACCGCCGCAGTTGGGAGTATTACCAAAAAAACAAAATCCTCACCCAAGTGGAAGAGTTGAAGAGCAACTTTTTGAAACTGGTGTCCCACGACTTGAAAACCCCCTTGGCCAAAATCCAAGGCATGGCCGAGATCCTTCTGAAGGAACGCGCCCAGTTGAGCGGCGCCCAGCAAACCGCCGTCAATGAGATCATCATCTCCGCGGACGACCTGGAAGACTTCGTCAGCTCCCTCTTGAACCTTTCACGGGTGGAAAGTTCCGAGGTCAAATTGCAATTGCGTTCGGGCGACGTGAACCGCGTGCTTGAGGACGTGATTCAAAGATCATCCTTCCATGCGCAGAGGAAAAAAATCACCGTGCGCAAGGAACTGGAACCTTTGTTCAGTCTGAAAATCGACGAGAACCTTTTGCGCCAGGTTTTCACCAACCTGATCGAGAATGCGATCAAGTACTCGCCGGAAGGCTCCTCCATCCTGGTGACTTCCGAGGACACCGTCGGCGGCGTCACCATTCAGATCGCCGATCAGGGCATGGGCATCAGCGAGGACGAACTTCCCCACATCTTCCGGAAATTTTACCGCGCGAAAAACGCCGAAGGTTCCACGTCGGGATCGGGCTTGGGCCTTTATCTTTCGAAATACTTCGTCGAACTTCATTCGGGACGGCTGTCCGTGGAGAGCCATCCGCATCAGGGATCGACTTTCACCGTCTTTTTGCCTTATGAATTGGAAACTCACATCCAGTCAGGAGAACTTCATGCTTAAAGTGCTTGTCGCCGACGATGACGCCACCTTGAGACTTTCCGTTTCCTCGGCGTTGCTGGCGTCGGGAAAATTCCGGGTGGAAGAGGCCGCGGACGGCCAGGAAGCGGTCGAGAAAATAAAAAGCGATCACTTCCAGTTGGTTCTCTTGGACGTGGATATGCCCCGCAAAACCGGTCTGGAAGCGCTGAGGGAAATCAAAGAGCACGATCCTTCGGTGATCGCCATCATCATGACCGCTTACGCCAACGTGAACGATGCCGTCGCCGCCGTGAAAGAAGGCGCTTACGATTATCTTTCCAAACCGGTGAAAGAAGAAAAACTTCTGACCCTGATCGCGCGGGCCTTTGAGGCCCACTCCCTGATTTCCCGGGTCGCGGCTTCGGCGCCCAAGCTCGCCAGCGACCGCCCCATGATCGGCAAAACCGATCTGATGCAGAAAGTGTTTCACGTCATCAACCGCCTGTCCAAAGTGGACACGCCGGTTTTGGTGCGCGGCCCTTCGGGAACGGGAAAAGAACTGATCGCCCGGGCCATCCATCACAATTCCTCTTTTAAGGACGGAAAGTTCGTGGCCATCAACTGTTCGGCCATTCCCGAAAATCTTTTCGAAAGCGAACTCTTCGGCCATGAAAAAGGATCCTTCACCGGAGCCGATCAAAGAAAGATCGGAAAATTCCAATACGCCGAAGGCGGAACGCTTTTTCTGGACGAGGTCGGCGACATGCCTTTGTTGATGCAAGTGAAGCTTTTGCGCGTGCTGCAGGAAAAGGTCTTCACTCCCGTGGGCGCCAACCGCGAAATCGAATCCAACGTGCGCATCATCGCCGCGACCAACCGGCCCCTCGAGGACATGATCAAAAAAGGCACGTTCAGAGAGGATCTTTATTACCGCCTGAACGTGATGCCGATTTTTCTTCCTCCCTTAAGCGAGCGCCGCGCGGACATCGACCAATTGATCGATCTGTTCGTGCAGAAATTCAACAAGGCCCAGGGCAAAAAAATTCTAGGTCCGACCCCCGACGCCCTTTCCGTCCTGAAGAAATACGAATGGCCGGGAAACATCCGTGAATTGGAAAACATCATCGAGCACGCCTTCATCTTGGAAGAAACCCATCAGATCCAACTGTCTTCCCTTCCCGACAAAGTGCTGGAAGCGGTGGGCATCGATTTGAATTCTCTTCCCTCTTCCCCGGCGAAAGATCCTTCCCTAAAAAACGCGGCCGTCACGTCTTCCGCGTCCGCCCCGGAAAATGAAGCGGAGGCCGACGAAGACTTCGCGGATCAAGAACTGGTGAGGATTCCGGAAGGCGATTTGGATTTCAACAAACACAAAGAGGCTTTTGAAAAGGAGTTCATCATCAAGGCCCTAAAGATGTTTAACGGCCGGATCAATCAAACCGCCCTTCACGCCAACATTCCGAAAAAGACCCTTTTAAGGAAGATCGAGAAATACGGAATTGTGGCGAAAGATTATGCAAACTGAAGATAAAGGCGCCGCTTCTGGACAAGGCTGTGGAAAAGTCTGTGAATTAAAGGCCCCCTAAAAATTCTCATTGCCACCCCTGGGGTGCTTTCCTAAGAATTGGAGCTTCATGACTGGATATGGCAGCGTCCCTCCTCAAGCATACACCCGCGACACTTTGGTGAAAGCCATTGATTGGGTGGCTCATCAGCCCGAGTCCTTGCGGGCTCAGGCGACCAATGCGGACACTTTGGTGGCGCTTTATCTCCAGTCGAAACGGCGAGGGACTCCGTCGACCTACCCGGTCAGTGGAGAGTCCTTTACGGAGGACTTAAAAAGTCTGGCGAAGGATCTGGAACAGTTTTCCACGCCCGCGTCCGCGCCGCCTGTGAGCTCCCCCCTTTCAACAAGGGAACACGTCCCCCCACCACCGAGAGCCTCTTTCACTGAGCCCGCCCCCCTGGCTCAGTGGAACGTGGACTCCAAAAGTTGGACGCAGGCCCGGCAACTCAAGGAGCGCTTGAATCTCAGCTCCGAATCCGAAGCGCTGCGTATGATGATCGCTCTCGGCGCGGAACGCCTGAGCGCCCTCCTTTCTTGACTCTCACCCGCGCTCAAGTGATTGTGTGAGGATGAAATTACAACTGCCTCAAACCGACTTTCCCATGAAGGCCCAGTTGGCCGTCAATGAACCCAAGCGCATTCAATTTTGGCAGGAAAAAAACATTTACGAAAAAATGCGCACCGCCCGCGGCGGAGGAGCTCCCTTCACTCTTCCCGACGGTCCTCCCTACGCCAACGGCAAGATCCACGTCGGCCACGTCCTGAACAAAGTTTTAAAAGACATCACCATTAAATACAGAAATTTAAGCGGTCGGCCCGCGGCCTTTATTCCCGGATGGGATTGTCACGGTCTTCCCATTGAGCTCAACGTCACCAAAAAACTGGCGCAGGAAAAAAAATCGGCCTCCCCCTTGGAAGTGCGCGCGCTCTGCCGCAAAGAAGCTTTGTTTTGGAAAGAAACCCAACAGGAACAATTCATCCGCTTGGGCGTGCTGGCCGATTGGGAGCATCCCTATCTGACTTTGCATCCCACCTATGAAGCCGACGAAATCCGCGTGCTGGCGCAGTGTCTTGAAAACGGCATCGTTTACCGCGGGGAAAAACCCGTTTATTGGAGCATCGATTTACAAACGGCCACGGCGGCGGCGGAAGTGGAATACAAAAACCATAAAAGCCCTTCCATCTACGTCAAATTCGATCTGCTCCAACCGGAAAAACTGGGACTGCCGAAGGACACCGCCTTGGTGATTTGGACAACGACGCCGTGGACATTGCCCGCCAACTTAGGGATCGCTTTGCATGGGGATTTCGAATACGAAGCTTATTCTTCCCCCAAGGGCACGTTGATCGTGGCGAAGGAATTGAAAACCTCCGTTGAAAAAGCGCTCGGCCTTGAACTGACTCCGCTGAAAAGTTTCAAAGGCGGCGAGCTTGAAGGCCTGGAGGCCAAACATCCTTTTATCGAGCGCACGTCCAAGGTGATCCTTGGAGAACACGTCACCCTGGAAACGGGAACCGGCGCGGTTCACACCGCCCCCGGACACGGGATGGAGGATTTCATCGCCGGACAGAAATACGGTCTCGGCGTTTTGAGTCCGGTGAACGAGTACGGAAAATACAACGAACAGTTCCCGGAAATGCAGGGCGTGAAAATCTGGGACGCCAATCCGATGATTCTCGAAAAGCTTCAAGCCTCGGGCCATCTGCTGGCGCACAGTGAACTGGAACACTCTTATCCTCACCATCCGCGCTCCAAAAAACCTTTGATCTTTCGCGCGACTCCGCAGTGGTTCATCCGCCTGAACGACGAAAACTATGACGTGAAGGAAAAGGCCCTGAAGCTCGCCGAAGAAAACATCGACTACGTTCCCAAGTGGGGAAAACAAAGATTCTTAAGCACCATCTCGAGCTCTCCGGATTGGTGCATCTCCAGGCAGCGCATCTGGGGCGTTCCCATTCCCGCTTACAAATGTTCTTCCTGCGGAGAGGTGCACATGACTTCTTCGTCCATGAAAAAGCTCGCGGACAAAATGGAGGAAAGCGGACGCGGCCTCGAGGTCTATCACGACACCTCCCCTGAAGAATTTTTGGGGGATTTCAAATGCTCTTGCGGAAGTTCCTCCTTTGAAACCACCAAAGACATTCTGGACGTCTGGTTCGATTCGGGCGTGTGCCACACGGCCGTTCAAAAACGCCGCGAGGAATTGGAGTTTCCGGCGGACGTTTATTTGGAGGGAAGCGACCAGCACCGCGGCTGGTTTCAAACCAGCTTGATGTCTTCCGTGGCCGCGACGGGCGAAGCGCCTTTCAAACGCCTTCTGACCCACGGATTCATCGTCGATGCCCAAGGCTATAAAATGTCGAAAAGCCTCGGCAACGTGGTCGACCCCGAAGAGATCATCAAGGAAAGCGGCGCCGAGATTCTGCGTCTGTGGGTGGCCCACGAAGATTACGGAAACGATTTGTCCATCAGCAAGGAGCACATCAAGCGGATCACCGAAGCTTATCGTCGCTTCCGCAACACATTTCGCTTTATGCTGGGAAACCTTTACGACTTCGACCCAATGAAGGACGCGGTTTCTTTCGACCGTCTGAGCGCCCTGGATCAATGGGCTCTGCACCGCTTGCAGGTTCTGATCGAAAAAAGCGCCCAGGCCTATGAAAATTACGAGTATTACAAAGTGTTTCACGCCGTGAATCAGTTTTTCACCGTGGATCTGTCGGCCACTTATCTGGATATTCTGAAAGACCGCCTGTACACCTCGAAAGCCGACGGACCTTTACGGCGCGGCTCCCAAACGGTGATTTTTGAAACGCTTCAAAGTCTGGTGTCCTTGATGGCGCCGATCACTTGTTTTCTGTCCGAGGAAGTTTACGAATTTCTCCCCGGAGAAAAAAAGGAAAGCGTTTTTCTTCTTTCTTTTCCCCAAGGAGGGAAAAACTGGAAGAACGAAAAACTCCAAGCGGACTTCGAACGCCTTTTGGAAGTACGCTCTCAATCCCAAAAGCGCATCGAAGAGATGCGGCAAAACAAAGAGATCGGAGCTTCCTTGGAGGCGGCTCTGAGCCTCACCGCGAGCGGCGCGGATTTCGAACTCTTTCAGCGCTATGAGGGAATTTTGAAGGAATTTTTCATCGTTTCCGGACTAAAACTGGAAAAAGGGGACGCATTTCACTTGAACGTGACCAAGGCTCAAGGGTTAAAATGTGAAAGGTGTTGGCATATTGATCCAGCGACCGGCAAGGATCCCAAGCATCCGGGAATTTGTCCCAAGTGCATTGCCGCTTTGACTTAAGGAGTTTCATGAAAATCGAATCGAAGTATCTGCTTCTTGCGACGATCAGCTGCGCCTTGGTGGCCTTGGACCAATTGGTGAAAATGTACATCCACACCCGCTTCGGTTTGGGAGAGAGCGTCCCCGTGATTCCCGATCTCTTCAACCTGACCTATGTGCGCAACCCCGGCGCCGCCTTCGGATTTCTGAGGGACGCGCCGCCGATGTTTCGCAGTCTGTTTTTCCTGAGCACGCCCCCTTTGGCCATGATCATTATTTTGTTCATTCTGAAAAACGTCCAGAGCAACGAAAAGGTTCAAGTGATCGCCCTGTGTTCGATCTTCGGCGGCGCCTTGGGCAACTACATCGACCGCCTGCGCTTCGGTTACGTCATCGACTTTATCGACATTCACTATAAAGGCGTCTGGAGTTATCCCGCCTTCAACATCGCCGATTCCGCCATCGTGTGCGGAGTGATCGCCCTGATCCTGCTGATGTTTTTCGACGCGAAGAAATCCAAGAAATCACAGAGTTGAGGAAGGGGCTGGCGGCGGCGCCTCCTCCGGTGTCGGAGGAGAGTGCGGATAGCGGTGCGCCAACACATGGTAGAGAGGCTCCTTCGTCACCAGACGGGAGACCCCGTAAGCGACCAAAGCCCCCATCAAAAGCGGCAAGAGCATCCGTTGATTATGGGTCATCTCCGAAACAACGATGGTGGCCGTGATCGGCGAGCGGATCACTCCGGAAAAAAAAGTAGCCATGCCCAAGAGCACGAAAGCCTGCACGTGGTCCGTCTGGAAGAGCAAAAGGAACCAATGCCCGATCCCCGCGCCCACGGAAAGAGTCGGCGAAAAAATCCCTCCGGGCACTCCGCAAAGATAAGAGAGCACCGTGGCCGCGAACTTATAAAGGGAATAGTGATCGCTGTGAGCCGTCCCGCCGAGAATGGATTTGGCTTCCGCGTATCCCGTCCCGAAAGTGGTGCCGTGGGAAAGATAACCGATGGCGGCGATCATCAGCCCCATCACGAAAGTCATCAGATAGGCATTGCGCCGGCTGAGCCCCTCCATCCACGCGGAGCCCTTCACCAAAAACAAAGAGAAAAAACCTCCGGCAAGACCCGAGAACAATCCGATCGGAATGGCATACAGCTGCGCCCACCCGGAAAGACCGACCTGGGTCTCACCGAAATAAAAATAAGGCCCGCTGATGGCGAGAGCGCACAATCCGGACACCACGATGGACATCATCAAAACGGAAGTTTCCCGTTCGTAAAAGGACTTCGCCAATTCCTCGATGGCGAAAACAATTCCCGCGATCGGCGTGTTGAAGGCGGCGGACACTCCCGCCGCGCTCCCCGCTAAAATAAAAGAGCGCTCCGAATAATGAACGGGCGCCTTCAGGATTTTAAAGAAAAACCGTGAGATGATCGCTCCCACCTGAACGGTGGGTCCTTCCCTTCCGACGCTGCCTCCGCACAAAAGCGCCAAGTTGGTTCCGATCACCTTTCCAATGCCGGCCCGAAAGCCCAAAAGTTTTTCCTTGTCGCCGCCGATGGTGCAGGCGATGGCCTGGGGAATTCCGCTGCCTTCGGAGCCGGGAAAAACCCGCTTGGTCAGCCAGCGCACCAACAGCAGACCAAAAGGGGTCAAAGCAAAGGGAATCAACGGGTTAAAATCGTAAACCTTCTGGAACAAGGCCATCGAGGCGTCACTGAGACGGGCGAAAAAGACCGCGGCCACGCCGATGAAAGAGGCCCCGATGAAGATATAGATGCGATTGCGCCAATGGTGGTAGGAAATCGCCTCTTGGGGAATGTCATATTTGATTCTTAAGGATTCGATATGAATGTGGCCGCGCCGAATCTCGTTGAGCTGCTTGACCACCTCTTCGGTGTAAGCCTTCAACTCCAGATAGCGTCTCTCGTAATCCCTGCGCGCCATTCATTAAGAGGTAACAGGATTCATGGGGGCAGGCAAATGGAGGTCCTGAATCGTCACCCTCTGCCTAAAAAGCGCCCATAAACGTCACTTCCCGCCGGTGTTTTCCCGAAAAAAATGCCCTGGGGCTGGCATGCGCCTTGTACCTCAAGCGAAGCGAGGAAACGTTTGCGGTTAAGGAGCGTTCAATGAAAAAACTTATTTTAACAATCATCGCTTCCGTCGGGTTGGTTTTAACGATCGGCTGTGGCGGACACGGCGGCGGAGGATCTTCCGCGACAGACGGTACCGTGGGCATCTACGGTGGACAATGCCAACCCTGGCAGATCTATAGCACGGAACTGGCGCGCTGTCTGGAACCCCAGAACTGCCCCACCGGCATGGGCTACAATCCCGACAACGGACGTTGCTATCCGGGCACTCTCGGCGGCGCGGGAACTCCCACCGGAAGCTGGGCCAACGGCATGACCATCACCAATGCGAACGGTTTCGCCCAATTGATGAAAGACATCGGGCAGTGCCGCTCTTACAGACACATGAGCACTTGTTCCACGACTTCATGGCTTTACATCCAGCTCACCGTTCAAAACGGAAACTCCCCTTACATGAACGCGGGAATTCAATCTCAGTTCCCGGGCTTTTATGGATCTTCCGCCTTTTACGTGAGCCAGAGCAATTACATGGGCAGCCAGAACAGAACGGCCCGCGTCCGTATGCAGACAGGCTCCAGCACCAGCGGAACTCCCGTGAACTTGCAGTTCACCAGCTCCGTTTACGCCATCCAGGGCGGTTTCGAAGTGCGCGTGCGTCCTTCGAACACTTCCGCCTACCAGGAGCGCATCGTTTATCGTTTCACTTACAACAACACCGCCGCCTCCCAGCTTCACATGCAGTTGATCTATAAAGGTCAGGTGCTTGCCGAAGGCGACGTCAACCAGATTTAATTCCCCTCCCGGCGGGAGACACCGTCTCCCGCTTGCTCCCCCGATCGAATGTGATAGATTCCCTTCCATGAACGAAAAAAAATATGTCGCTTGTCCCACCTGCAAAAAAAAGGCGGATTTCTCTTCTGAAAATCCGTTCCGACCTTTTTGCAGCGAGCGCTGCAAAGTGCTGGATTTGGGAGCCTGGGCGGAGGAAAGCTATAAAATCCCCTCCCAGAGCCCGTCTGAAGAGCTCTCAGAGGGAAACAAGCTTTCCTCTGTCAATGAAAATCCCGATTTAAAAAATTAAAAAATCATTCCTTTTTTCCTTTGACGGCAAAAACAATCCTCGCTTCAATGGATGGCAGTTCAAAACAAAATAACGTTCATCAAATGGGGGATACATTATGAACAAAGCAGAATTGATTGAAAAAGTAGCCAGCGAAACCGGAATGACAAAAGCCGACACCGAGAGAGTTTTGGACAGCACCATCAACAACATCAAAAAAACCGTTAAAAAAGGAAATGATGTAAAACTCGTTGGTTTCGGTACTTTCCTGAAAGCAAAAAGAAAAGCCCGCACTGGACGCAACCCTCAAACCGGAAAAACCATCAAAATCCCGGCTTCTTCTTTCCCTAAATTCCGTCCCGGCACAGAATTCAAATCCTTGCTCCGTTAATCGGCTCACGGATCAGAGACGTTTACGTCTTTACGATAAAAAGCCCACACTTAAAGTGTGGGTTTTTTATTTAAGCGACCGCCCGGTAAGGCGTGTGCTTCGGTGACACGTCCTCCACCATCACCCGCAATTCCTTGCAGGCCCGGCGCGGTTCCGTCAGCGACAGGAAATAAACCTTTTTGTTTTTCAACTGAATCAAAACGCCCGGTTCCCAAAACTTGATGTTGCCGAAATAACAGCGGTGTTTCATCCGCCAAAGAGTTTTCGGGGACAAAAGCACCCAAAAAATCCTCCGGGTTTGAACGCTTTCGATGC
>Ga0182744_1002041_pt1 | contig 17026 bp, 17 predicted proteins | sample eDN3rd30CKraftMG_FD_128525 | JGI IMG/M metagenome (GOLD analysis project Ga0182744, IMG submission 128525) | Enriched Miracle-Growth compost microbial communities from Emeryville, California, USA - eDNA 3rd pass 30_C Kraft MG (version 2) (version 2) ...
AAGGATCCGCGGCCGCATCTCCGTGCAGGAGCTGAGGGCAATCTGGGCCAGTCTGTGCGGGATGAACACCCCCGCGCTTGATCACTGAGCCCGGATGACGGGCAACGCCTCTCGCTTCGCGAGTAGATGATCATGTAAGGCGGCTACTCCGTACGCTGCGACATAGAGGAGAATCATCGGCACAGCCAAGACAAACATGGACATAACATCTGCGGCAGGCGTCGCAATGGCCGTGAACACAGCGATCGACATCACGGCCCAGCGCCAGCCAGCGATGATGCTTCGTGCAGATAGCAGGCGCATGAAATTGAGAAGGACCAGGAACACCGGTAGCACGAAGGCGACCCCCGTGGCGAGGACGAGCTTGAGCACAAAGTCGAGGTAGCTCTTCGCTTCAACGAAGCTGGCGTCCTCGGGCGGCACGAAGCTTGTCATCAGCTCCACGATGTGGGGCAGCACCGCCCATCCCGCCGCGCACCCGGCAAGGAAAAGCGGTACCGCAGTCACGAGGAAGCCCACTGTGTAGCGTCGCTCGCGGCCGCTCAACCCGGGCACGATAAAGGCGAAGACCTGGTAGAGCCACACCGGGCTTGCAACGAGGATACCTAGAGCGATCGCGACCTGAAGGCGCAGATCGAACGCGCTCGTGATCCCGCCATAGTTGATCGTGGCATTGCGTACCTCTGCGATCGTCGTTATAGGAACGCGGAGGACGTCCCAGAACCAGTCGGCAATGAACCATCCGAGCACGGTGCCTAGCAGAATGGCGAGGGCGCCCCGGAAGAGGCGCTTACGCAGCTCGAAGAGGTGGGAAAGCAGTGACATCTGCTTCTCCGCAGGCCGCGTGCGACCGCCTGTTCCGAGTAACACGACTCAGTGCCCCTTCTCGAGATAGTCCTCACGACGCCTAGGTCGATCGAACTGTCGCCGATGGTCCGCTCTCCACCGGCCGAGTGGGCTCGGGCTCGGGCTCGGTGCTCGGAGCTTCCGCTATGTCCGTCTTCACCTCGCTCTTGAAGATCCGCATCGACTGCCCGACGCTCCGAGCAAGCGCCGGCAGTTTTGTCGAGCCAAACAGTAGAAGCACGACAACAAGAATGATCAGGAAGTGCCATCCGGTCAGATTTCCCAGCATTTCGTCTCCTCCATTGGATCGGCCATCACTACTGAACCATAGTTGTTTCGCCGAAGCAACTATGGTTCAGTAGAGTCCAACGAATGGGGAGCGGGATGTCTTTCGGCTTAACTCTGGACAAGTTGCTGCTGTTGGCTCTCCTCGCGGCGCTTGTCGTCGGACCCGAACGGATGCCGGTTGCGGCGAGTCGCTTGGCTGATCTAGCGCGGGGCCTGAAGGCACTCGCAGAGGGGGCGAAGCAGAAACTTCGTGAAGAGATGGGGCCTGAGTTCGACGATGTCGACTGGAACAAGCTCGACCCGCGGCAGTACGACCCACGGAGAATTGTCCGAGACGCCCTTAGGCCCGAGATGTCTCCCGCGATGAAGCGACCCACCGATGACGAAACAAGCGCCCCAAGGTCGGTCATCTTGCCAACCCCGCCGAAGCAGCCCGACCGACAGCATGTCCACCTCCACCCCCGTTCCCCTGAGCCGACAAGCTCATCGACATCTACTACTGGGCCACTGCACGAGGCTGACACCGAACGCAGAAGCTGACTGAAGCGCCCTGAGTTTGTTGGAGACTCCTGACCTTGGAAACGAGGATGGGAGTCATGGTGTCGAATCAGGGATCTGGGAAGCCAACGACGCGTCGGTACTCGCCGGAGGAGAAGGCCGCAGCGGTCCGGATGGTGCGGACGCTGCGGGCCGAGCTGGGGACCGACCACGGGACGGTTCAGCGCGTCGCGACGCAGCTCGGATACGGGGTCGAGTCTGTGCGGACGTGGGTCAAGCAGGCCGACATCGATGACGGCAATGTCGTCGGAGTGACCACGACGGAGACGCGTCGGATGCGGGAGCTCGAGCAGGAGGTCCGCGAGTTACGACGGGCGAACGAGATATTGAAGAGGGCTGCGAGTTTCTTCGGGGCGGAGCTCGACCGCCAACACCGGAAGTAGTCGCGTTCATCGACGCGAACAAGAACGACGTCGTTGAGGGTCGCCCGCTCGGAGTCGAGCCCATCTGCGCATTGCTGCAGGTGGCTCCGAGCACCTATTACGCCGCGAGAGATCGCGCCCCCTCAACGCGGGCCCTCAGTGATGCGGTCCTGACGCGGGAGCTGGTGACGTTGTGGAAGGAGAACTACTGCGTCTACGGGGTCCGCAAGCTCTGGAAGACCGCCCGTCGGGCGGGGCTCGACATCGGGCGGGACCAGACCGGTCGGCTGATGCGCGCCGCGGGGATCGAGGGCGCGACGCGCAGCAAACGAGTCAAGACGACCAGGCCTGATCCGGCCGCCTCGCGGCATCCCGACCTGGTGCGACGGGAGTTCACCGCGACCGCCCCGAACCGGCTCTGGGTCACTGGCCTGACCTTCGTTCCGACCTGGGCGGGCGTCGCTTACGTCTGCTTCATTATTGACGCGTTCTCACGGATGCTCGTCGGGTGGCGCTACGCGAGTCACATGCGCACCGAGATGGTCCTCGACGCGATAGAGGTGGCGAGGTGGGGCCGCGGCGCTCACCACGACGACCTCCGCTGCCACAGCGACGCGGGGAGTCAATTCACGTCGATTCGCTACGGCGAACGCCTCGCGGAGATCGGTGCGACACCCTCAACCGGGACCGTGGGCGACAGTTTCGACTTTCAGTCTGTTCCTGCCGCATCCCGCGAGGATGAGGAAGTCCTGGCCGGAGTGTTCTGACCCTTGCTTACGATTGGCCCGCAGGGTGCCTTGGCGTTGATCTGTCGAGCCTCCGGCAGGGCGCGCAGTAACCGCTGCCGCCGGATCGGGCGTGACCTGATAGGAGCCTGGAGCAGTCTCGACAACGCGTCCCCATGACAGTCCTGTCCACCCGCCGGCGACAGCGTGATGACCACGCTAACCGGTGAAGGAGACAGCACACATGACCGAACTCGAGCCCGCCCGTTCCGGGCACGTCGTGATCGGCGTCGACACGCACAAACACATCCACGTCGCCGCGGTGATGGACTCGATCGGAGGGATCCTCGCGACGCTGACGATCTCGACCGACACGGCGGGGTTCCGGCAGTTGCTGGAATGGGCGAGCGGATTCGGGAAGATCATCGCGTTCGGGATCGAGGGAACCGGGTCCTACGGGGCCGGCCTCACCTCGTTCATCCGCCGCCACGGGCATAAGGTCGTCGAGGTCTCCTGCCCCGACCGGCGGCTACGCAGGCTCAACGGGAAGTCCGACAGCCTCGACACGGAGAACGCCGCCAGGGCCGTGCTTGCCGGGTTCGCGACCGCGGTCCCGAAGAGCGCCGATGGGGCCGTGGAGATGATCCGGCAGTTGAAAGTCGCGCACGATACCGCGGTGAAAGACCGCACCGGAGCGATGATCACCCTCACAGCGATGCTTGTTCACGCCACCGAAGACCTCCGACGCGAGACCGCCAAGAAGACCCAGAAGATGGTCGCCAGGCACTGCGCCGCACTCCGACCGCGCGGCTTGGAGACGCCCGAGGATGCGAACCGTCACGCGCTCAGGTCGATCGCGAGACGCTGGATCGCCCTCAACGACGAGATCAAAGAGCTCGAAGCAGAGATCGAGCAGCTCGTCCTGCAACGCGCCCCGCACCTGCTCGACGAGTTCGGCATCGGCGTCGACACCGCCGCCGAGATCCTCATCGTCGCAGGCGACAACCCCGAACGGATCCGCAGCGAGGCCGCGTTCGCGAAACTCGCCGGTATCAGCCCCGTCCCCACCGGGAGCGGGATGACCAGCGGGAAGCACCGGATCAACCACGGCGGACACCGACAACTGAACGCTGCGATCTACCGGACCGTGATCGTCAGGATGCGATTTCACGAGCCGACGATCGCTTACGTCACACGCCGCACCGCCGAGGGAAAGAGTAAACGCGACATCATCCGCTGCCTGAAGCACTATGTGATCCGCGAGGTCTACCACCTCGTGAAGACCGACCCCCGAACAGGCGAAGTCATGAGTTGACAACTATAGGAGCATCAACGCCCTCGCGGAGGCCGTGAACGGGCTCTACAAGACCGAACTGATCCGCCGCCAAGGCCCCTGGCGCGCGGTCGAGCAAGTCGAGCTCGCGACCCTCGAATACGTGTGGTGGTGGAACAACCAGCGGCTGCACGGCGAGCTCGACCTCCGCACCCCCGCCGAGGTCGAGGCGCCGTACCACGCTGACCACGAATCACCCGGCCTGGCAATCGCCAGCCATGGAAAACCCTAGGAACAAAACCCAGGTCGGTTCACTTCGCCCTCGTGGCCTAACCGGAACCGCCACCTGTTCCTACACCCGACCCCGCCTTAGCCGCCAAGGTTGTTAAGCAGCCCACCTTCCTAGCCCCTCCAGATCGTTTGAAGATTGCAGAACTCGCGAATACCCTCAGCGCTCAGCTCTCGCCCGACACCCGAGTCTTTGACACCCCCGAAGGGAAGCTCGGGATACGAGGCGGTCATCCCGTTGATGAATACAGCGCCCGCATCAAGCCGCTTGATGAACCAATCCTGCTCGTCGGGGTCATCACTCCACACGGCGGAGCTAAGCCCGAAGGTTGTTCCGTTCGCCACACGGAGCGCCTCGTTGCGATCAGCAACGCGGTACACAGTCGCAACCGGTCCGAATGCTTCCTCACCGTACAGGCGCATATCGGACGTCAAATCGGCCAGCACAGTGGGGAGGTAGAACCACCCGTCCAAAAGAGGCGCGCTGCCGCCAGCGAGCACGGTCGCCCCCTTCGCGACCGCATCCATGACTTGTTCTGCAAGCTCGTCACGACCGGCCTGGGTCGCCAACGGTCCCACTTCGGTGGTCTCGTCCATAGGGTCACCCACCCGCAAGCCTGTGACGCGTTCCGTGAAGAGTCTGGTGAACTCGTCGTATACATCGGAGTGCACGACGAAGCGCTTCGCAGCGATACAAGACTGCCCGCTATTCTGATTACGCGCTGTCACAGCGACGTCCACAGCTCTTTCAATATCTGCGCTCGCCATGACGATGAACGGGTCGGAGCCGCCAAGCTCGAGAACGACGTGTTTGATCTCTGATCCAGCAACTGCAGCGAGCGAGCGTCCGGCATGTTCGGACCCGGTGAGCGTCGCGGCCTTCACTCGGGGGTCGCGAAGCACACGTTCAACGCCGGACGCCGGAATGAGTAGAGTTCGGAACGAACCTGCAGGGAATCCAGCACGCTCAAAGAGCGTGTCAAGGTAGAGCGCGGCCTGAGGGACGTTGGACGCGTGCTTGAGAAGAGCAGCATTGCCCGCCATAAGCGCAGGGCCGGCAAAACGCAGCACCTGCCAGAAGGGATAATTCCACGGCATTACGGCCAGCACGACACCGATTGGCGCGTAGCGCGTTCCGGCCGAGCGCGCACCCACCGCCGAGGGATCTGCGAGTTGAGTGGGCGCGAGAAACGCTTCAGCACGGTCGGCATAGAAGCGCAGTCCCTTTGCAGATTTGTAGATTTCAGCGCGAGCTGCCGGAATAGGGCGGCCCACTTCCACTGTGATCAGCCGAGCGAGCTGCTCGGCCTCGTCTTCCAGCAGCTCGGCGGCATTACGGACCCACGCACCTCGTTGCTCAAAAGTGGTGTCTCGCAAGGCCTCGAACGCAGTCTGAGCCCCTGCAATGCGAGACTCAACCTCAGCGTGATCGTGCGGCTCGAACTCATGCTCAATGAGGCCTGTAGTCGGATTTATGGTGGCTATCGCCATAACCTTCTCCTTACGTTGTAACGATACTGGCGGCATTCATGATCGCTCGTGGCCGCTGCGAGATAGAGCGCCGTGTTATTGGGCGAGCCGACTCACGATGGCATCACTCACCTCTTGGGTGGTGGCCGCCCCACCAAGATCACGGGTACGGATGCCATCGCGGAGCGCACTTTCGAACGCGTGAGTAAGATCGGTAGCTGCAGCCGAGTAGCCAAGATGCTCAAGCATTATCGCCCCCGTCCAGATCTGGCCGATCGGGTTTGCGATGCCTTGGCCCGCTATGTCTGGAGCTGACCCATGCACGGGCTCGAACAGCGAAGGGAACTCATTCTCGGGATTGAGATTCGCGCTCGGTGCGACCCCGATCGAACCGGCAATCGCACCCGCAAGATCGGAAAGGATGTCCCCGAAGAGATTGGAGGCCACGATGACGTCAAACTCGCCCGGGTGGAGTACCAATTTCGCTGCGAGCGCGTCAATGAGCACCTTCTCGAGACGAACCGAGGGCGACGCCGATATTACCTCTTCGACAACTTCGTCCCAGAACGGCATCGTGTGGATGATGCCGTTTGACTTCGTCGCCGAGGTGACAATCCCCTCGCGAGACCCTGCCAGCGCGGCCGCGTATTTCGCTACCCTCGTGATGCCCTTGCGCGTAAACACGTTCTCCTGAATGGCGGCTTCCTCTGGCAATCCCCGAAACAGGCGACCGCCAATCTCCGAGTACTCGCCCTCGTTGTTTTCCCGCACGATGACGAGATCTATGGAGTCACCATCTCGAACTGGGCTGCTGATACCCGGAAGCGTTCGGACAGGACGCAAATTGATGTACTGCTGAAATGCACGCCGGATAGGGATGAGTAGGCCCCAGAGCGTCTCGACATCAGAGATGCCGGGAAGTCCCACCGCACCGAGGAATACAGCTTCGCGCTCGCCCAGCACTTCGAGTCCGTTCGCCGGCATCATGGTGCCCGTTTCCAAGTAGTAGTCAGACCCCCATGGCAAGTAGTCCCATTCGATACTCTCTCCATGCGCATCGAGAGCAGCATCGATACAGGCGATTGCCGCCGGCACGACCTCCTTGCCTATTCCGTCACCGGCAATGACTGCAACCGTGTGCCCCATTGTTCCTCCTTCAAGCAGTTCAACACTGTTGGGCCATTTTTCATGGTTTCCTTGAGCCGCTTCATCCTTTCCGGCCAAGGTTCCGGTTGTTATGCTGGCTGATTATTGGCGTACCAGGCGGCAGCGACTTCATCCGGAGTTTGGTGTTCGAGTGTCCAGTGGGGACCTTCTGGTTGTATTTTGGTTCGATCGATATGGAAGATGAACCACACCACCTCGGCCAGCCCCGCCCGCCACCGCGCGGTCGCCGAGGGCCGCATGCGTTATCCACTCGTAGCCCGGACCGGGACACCTTCGCCCGCCGGCACATGCTACTAATCGGATAGTTGCCTTCTTGGGAAGAAATGGGCGCGTGCTTCACACTCACTGTGACTACTTCGCGATGAAGGCCGTCGCTATTCCGAGGAACTCCTACCCGCATTTTCCGGTCCTCCCACTCCAGCTCCTTCAAGCGAACGCCCTCCGACAACGACAATTCTGGCTCTTCACCCGGGGTTGGATACCGTTACCGCTGCAACCCAAGTCCCAGCGTCTTCGCGACAATCCCGTTCTCGTGTGCAACACCCGCAATAGCCCGCGAATTACGGGTCACCTCATCCACCGCAGCCTGCATAAACTCAAGCGCGAACTTACGCGTCAGCGGGGTCCCAGAGCGTGACCGGTGGCTTGGCCTCGGGGTCTGCGATCACCTCGAGCATTACCGGACCGGGGGTCTGCAGCGCCTCGTCGACTGCGCGGCCGAGCGCGGCCGGGTCGCTGACCCGGATGGCGTGCATGCCGACGGAGCGCGCCACTGCGGCGTGATCGACCTGGCCGAAGTCGATGGCCGAAGTGTGCTCGTTAAACTGGTACAGCTCCGAGTGCTTCTGGAAACCCAGGATCGAGTTGTTCAGCACGATGAGCTTCACGTCGAGACCCTCGCGCACGGCGGTCTCGAGTTCACCCCAAACGTGGCCGAAGCCGCCGTCACCGCTGATGCAGACGACCTGGCTCTCGGGCTGCACGGCCTTGGCGCCCAGCGACATCGGGTAACCCCAGCCGAGGCCGGCGAGCCCGCGCGGAGTGATGAAGCGCTGGCCGACGGCCTTCGCCTTCAGAAAGCCGGTGACCCACAGGGTCGAGAAGCTTGCGTCGGCGACCACGATCGAGTTCTCGTCGAGCTTCTCGTCGAGCTGCGCCATGAGGTGACGGGGGTCGATCGCACCCACCGTCGACTTGACGCGCGCAGCCGCCTCGGCAGCATACCCGCGCGTCGCGTCCAGATGGGCCTCGAGCTCGGCGCGCTTCGAGGCGCGCGCCGCCTCGCCCTCGGCGCCGAGGGCTGTGACGAGCGCCTCCAGGCCGAGCTTGGCATCGCTCGCGAGTCGAAGCGACTCGTAGTTGCGGCCGATCTCAGTGCCGTCGATGTCCATGTGGATCACTCGGGTCTCGGGCGAGATCAGCGTCCACGCATCGGTACCGTTCTCGTTGGTGCGGGTGCCGACGAGCAGCACGACGTCCGACGAACGCACGTAGTCCCGTATCGGACGGTTCGGCGACTCTATTCCGAGCGCGTTACTCACGACGCCGATAGAGAGAGGGTGGGTCTCAGCGACAGAACCCTTGCCCATATTGGTGGTCGCGACGGGTAGCGCGAACCGCTCCTGCAGCTCGGCGAGGGCCTCGGAGCCCTTCGAGAGGTGTACGCCGCCACCAGCGATGACGAGGGGCTGCTTCGCCGCGAGAAGCACATCCGCCGCGGCACGCACCTGAGCCGGATCGGGACCGACGCGGTCGAGTGGGAATTTGCCAAGTGCGTCGCGGCGCTTCGGCTCGCCAGCGTCGGCGCCGAGCAGATCCTTCGGCAGCAGCAGGGCGACGGGGCCGGGGCGTCCGGTCGTGGCCTGGATGATCGCCTGGTCGATGTACTCATCGGCGCGCTCGGCGGATGGCAGCTTGCGGCACCACTTGGTGACTCCAGCCAGCAAGGTCTCGTGCCCGAGCTCCTGGAACGCGTTGCGATCCTGGCGGTCGGCGGCGACCTCCTGAATCAGGGCGAGGATCGGGACCGATGCCTTGGTGGCTTCGGCGAACGGCGGGACGAGCAGCGTTGCCGCGGGGCCGTTCTGAGCGGTAATGACGGTGAGCTTGTTGCTCAGGCGAGCAGCTGCGTCCGCCATGGCGCCACCGGCGTTCTCGGTGCGGTAGACGATCTGACGGATTCCGGCTCGCTCGGCCTCGAGGATCACCTGGCTCGGCAGGCTCTGACCGAAGATCTCGGTGATTCCGTGACGAAGAAGGCTTTGGGCTATGGCTTGTGCAACCGTGCGACTCATAGTTGTTAGTCTGCTCCGAGCGGTCTATTCAGCTCCAATACTTCCTACGTAGAAATCGATTGGAAACGGTTATCGGAGGTGCGCCCGGCAAGCCAGGACTTGGCGAAATCGATGAACCGCTCGGCCGAGGGGGGGAGATGCTTATCTTCATTCCACGCGATGCCGTACCCGATATAGGGATTCGAGGACTCCTCGAATCGACGGATAACGACGCCGGGCGGGCACAGCATCTCGGCCCGCGAACGATCGAGTACGCCAATGCCCAAACCGCCCTGCACGGCCTTCACCGCGAACCCGGCGTCCGCCTCTTCGAGCACGGGAGACGGGCGCTCCTCGCCCCAGACGACCCGGACGATCTCGTCGTAATACCCGGGGGACTGCCGCCGGGGCCAGAGCACCAGACGCTCGCGATGCAACGCGTGCGTGGGGATCGTGTCGAGTTGGGCGAACGGATGGGCGGCGGGCACGACGGCCACCACTTCGCTCTTGCCGAGCGGCAGGTACTCGATACCGTCGACTTCGATGAGCGGCAATCGGACAAAGCCGATATCGGCCTCGCCGCGCAGCAGGAGACCGCAATTGTGCGCGGTCCAACCTGACTCGACCTCGATGGAGAGCTCCGGGTACATCTCTCGGAAGCTTGCCAGCAATTCAGCGGCGCCCAGCTCCGGTGTCGACCGGTTATGGGCGATGCGCAGGATGCCGCTCAGCCCGGAACTGAGCGACTTCGCGTGGGCCTCGAAACTCTCGACATGACGCAGCAGTGAGTCTGCCTCGGAGAACAATGATTCACCCACCTCGGTCAGACTCACGCCACGCCGGCTGCGCTCGAAGAGGCGCACTCCGAGTTCGTTCTCAAAGATCTGGATCTGCTGCGACAAACCCGGCTGGGCGATGTGCAACGCTGCCGCAGCACGCCCGAAATGCAACTCGTGCGCCAGCACTACGAAGTAGTGAATTCGACGTAATTCCACTCTGAGAGCCTACGCCTCGACCTTCGGAGCGGGCTTGGAGATGCTCCTGTGAAGCCGGGACCAGAGCCGCGCGAGCCCGCCTGCGATGCCTTCGCTGAAGAAGAGCACCACGATTACCACGGCCAAACCGAACACCGCACCGGGCAGCAGGTCGAACGAACTGGAACCCAGGGGGATCGAGAATCCGTCGAGGTTGATCTCCAACCACCAGACGAGCACGCCGCCGAGAATCGCGCCGCTGAGACGGCGCATACCACCGAGCACGATCATCATCAAAAAGTGCAGCGAGAACTCGAGATTGAACGAGTCGGGCGCCGTGATGCCGAGCACCATCGCGTAAAGGCCGCCCCCGATACCCGCGACCGCCGCCGCGAGCACGAATGAGCTGATGCGGTACCCGAACAGCGGCACGCCGCTGGCGCGGGCCGATACCTCGCTGAACTCGAGCGCCCGCAGGGCGAGACCGTGGCGCGAACCCGCGATCGAGGAGAGCGCGAGGCCGATCAGCACGAGGAACAGGATCACGACTACGTACTGCATCGTCGACGAACCGAAGAAATCCGACCCGAGGATGAACGGTGCGTCGAGGATCAGGCCGTTCGCGCCGCCGGTGAACGTCGAGATTCCGTCGAGCTTCAGCAGCGGAGGTAGCGCCACCACGAGTGCGAGAGAGACCATGGCGAGGTAGAGCTCTTGCAGGCGCAGCGCGACGAGTCCGACGATCATGCCGATGATCATCGAAGCGACACCGCCAATGATGATGGCGAAGAACCACGGCATCCCATTGTTGAAGGCGACACCGAAGGCGTACGCGCCGATCGCGGCAAGGGCGCCCTGTCCGAGCGACATCTGGCCGGCCAGGCCGGTGATGAAGTACTGGCTCATCGCGACGATGGCGAGGGTGATGGCGACGGTAGCGTTCTCAACGCTCATCAGCGTCGGGATCGCGAAGGGCACGAGGATCAGCGCGCCGAGTGCCACGCCCGGGATGACAGGACCGGACATCATGCGGTTCAGCACGACTGCGACGACGGCACCAACGAGCACGCCGATGAGCGCGGCGAGCAGATTGCTCGAGAGCAGCACGCAGCAGACGAGCCCGACTGCCACGGTCAGGAGACCGGTGATCAGCGACGGGATGACTGGACGAGTCACGCCGGGGTTAGTGGGAGTAAGAGCGAAGGACCGCATGATCGTGGGCCTCACGGACGCACTACCTTTCCGCGCCCGAAAAATCCCTGCGGGCGAATCAGCAGAACGAGAACAAGAAGTAGGAACGCGATCGGCGTGCGGAGTGCGGCAGCGCCGTCGACGTAGGTACCGAGCAGGCTCTGCGCCAGGCCGAGGATGAGCCCACCGAGCACGGCGCCGAAGGGGCTCGAGAGGCCGCCGACCGCCATGGCTGCGAACGCGAGGATCATGGGCATGAGCATCATGGTTGGCTCGAGGAGGAGCAGATTCGCTGCGAGGATACCGGAGATGCCGCCGACGACTGCGGCGAGGATCCATCCGACGAGGTAGACCCTGTTCGGCTCGATGCCCACGATGCGGGCGGCCGTCTCGTTGGTGGTCGCGCCCTGGAGGCCGAGCCCGAGCTTCGTGAACCGGAAGAACCCAGTCACCAGCAGCATCGTGACGAACGCGATGATGAGCACCACAATCACGTTCACGCTGACGCGCACCGAGCCGAACTCGACGATGCCCTCGCCGAAGATGGGCGGGAAGGCCTTGGGGATGCCGGTCCAGATGCTGAGCGTCACGCTGGCCAGGAAGGTAAAGAGCGCAAGAGTCAAAATCGCGATGTTGGTGTCCCTCGCGCGGCCCCTAATGCGACGCACCAGGAACCAGTAGATGGCGGCACCGATCATGCCAGCCGCCAATAGGGCGAGGATCACCGCGAGCGGCCAGGGCACTCCAGCTGTGATCATGGTGTAGCTGAGGTAGGCGGTGAGCGTGGCCATCTCGCCCTGGGCGAAGTTCACAACACCCGTGGCTCGATAGATGAGCACGAGCGCAAGAGCAAGAGACGCGTAGACCGAGCCGTTTGCGATACCAATGATAATTTGTTCGATCACTTCTCCTCCTCCTGAGCACTGAGGGAACCGAGATAGTGCTCTCGCACCGTCGGGTCAGCGGCCAATTCGGCGCCGGTCCCGCTGAGCACGACCGAACCCGAGGCGATGACATAGCCCCGGTCTGCGATACTCAGAGCCGCGGTCACGTTCTGCTCGACCATCAGCACGCTGAGCCCATCGCTCTTGTTCAACTGCACGAGCGACTCGAGGATCTGCGCGGAGATCAGCGGAGCCAGACCGAGCGAGGGCTCGTCGAGCAGCAGCATGGTGGGACGGCCGATGAGCGCGCGAGCGATGACGACCATCTGCTGCTCGCCACCCGACAGCGTTCCCGCTGCCTGCGATTTGCGCTCCTCGAGCCGCGGGAACAGCTCGAACATGCGCTTGATATCGGCGGCCTTCGCGGAACGCCCGCGGAAGCGGTATGCGCCGAGGTGCAGGTTCTCGAGCACGGTCAGATCCCCGAAGACCTGTCGCCCCTCCGGAACGTGGCCGAGGCCGACGCGAACCGCCTTCGACGGCGCCTGGTTGATGATGTCCGCACCGTCGAGCTGGATCTTGCCCGACGTGGAGCGCACCAGTCCGGTCGTCGCTCCGAGGAGAGAGGTCTTTCCGGCTCCGTTCGACCCGACGAGCGCGGTGATCTCACCCTCGTTCGCGTCGAGAGTGAGATTCTCGAGCGCACGGACCGGCCCATATGAAACGCACAGATCCTCGATGTGCAGGCTACTCATTCGCTGCCCCATCTTCTGCCGTAGCACCGAGGTAGGCCTCGAGCACTGCTCGGTTTGTGCGTACACCCGCCGGGGTGTCATCGGCGATCTTCTCGCCAAAGTCGAGCACCGCGATGCGCGTGCAGAGACTCATTACCATGTCCACGTGGTGCTCGATCAGCAGGAACGCCTCAAGACCAACCTGTTCTTTGAGGTCGGAAATCATCGTGGCCAGCGCATCTGCCTCGGCATCGTTGAGACCCGCCGCCGGTTCGTCAAGCAGCAGCAGCTTCGGCTTTGAAGCCAGCGCACGCGCGATGTCCACGCGGCGTTGCTGCGGGAACGGCAGCTGATCGACCCGCTGATCCGCGAGGCCGGCGAGGCCCAGGGCGTTGAGTGTCTCCATAGCCTCTGCAGTTCGTACCTTCGTCTCCTTGCGGGCACGTGGTAGCCGCAGCGCGTATGAAAAGGTCTTCACTGTTCCGGTGTGGTGGGCCCCCACCAGCACGTTCTCGAGCACCGTGAGCTCGGTGAAGAGGTGCACGTGCTGGAAGGTGCGGGCCAAGCCGCGCCCGGTCAGGTGTTCCGGGAGCAGCTTATCGATCGACTCGTCGCGGAATGTGATCGAACCGGTGTTGTGCGAGAACGTGCGTGACAGGCAGTTCACGAGCGTGGTCTTACCAGCGCCGTTTGGGCCAATCAGGCCGTATGCATCACCGGAGTTGATGGTGAGAGACACGTTCTTGAGCGCCTGCACACCGCCGAAGGCGATGCCGACCTCTGTTGCTTCGAGCAGCGCTGCATGAGTCATTGTGCTCCTCCGAGTAAGAAACGACGGGGGTTAGCCGAACAGACTTTTTCAATGGTTTCCGGTGTGATGCCCCCGTCGATGAGCGCGGGCAGAACTACGTCTGGAATTAGGCGGTAGCCGGCTGGGTTGCGCTCGTAGCCACTACGAGGGACTACGCTGTGTGAGAACTCGACCGACCAGTCGTGCGACAGCAACAGTTGATCCTCGAGCCCCACCCCGATGAGTTGCGCCACGAAATCGATGCGCTCCTCGATACCGACGCCGATATCGCCTGGAAAGCGATCGAGTCCGATGAAGCAACCGGCTTTGGCAAGCTCCATCAAGTAATTGAGATCAGCGGTGTCATTGCTGTGGCCGATGCAGATGTTCCGTGCGTTCGCGCCCGATTCGAGGAGCACTCGAAGTTGCTCGAAGCCGTCCCGTGATGCGGTCGCCGAGTGCGTATAGATTGGAGCGCCGGTAGTACGGCTGGCGATACCGGCGGCCTGGAAGATCCCGCGGATGTTATCGCCGAGCGGACCTTCGTTCGCAACCTTGATGACCGCGGCGCGCACCGACGTACCCGCGAGCCCTTCGGTCAGATCCTTGATAAAGATGCCGGCGACTTCTTCGGGGGTGCGGCGATAGAACGACCTAGGGGCATCCAACCAGCATCCCGTCGCGGCAATGATGTTGATATCGCTCTGCATCGCGACCCGACGCATGAAATCGATGTTTCGTCCGAGATCATGCGTCGTGAGATCGACGATGGTGCGGAACTTGGTGCCGAGCAGTGCGCTGAGTGACGAGACCGAGCGCGACTCGAGCTCCAGCGGATCGCCGAGCAGTTCAGGGTACGACTCCCAGATGCCTGCGCTCGAACACACGACGTGCTCATGAGGCAGAATCCAGCCGAGTTGGTCGGCCGAAACGGGGCCGAGCACGGTCGGTATTGTACGCATCGTCACGAGTCGTACCCTGAACTTTCTACTCTAGCGGCGAAGATCAGCTCGCGCAGATCGGATCGGAGATGAGATCGAAGGTGAGCTCAGCGTTGTACTGAGACATCGCCATGCAGCTGATCGCGTCGTGGTTGTCTTCGGAGAGCGAGACATCGCCGATCACGGGGAGGCCTTCAACGTGCTGCAGGCTCAGGTAGGACTTCATCAGGTCCTCACGGGTCGGGTTCTCGCCAGCGTCCTCGAGAGCGATCAGCAGCAGCTTGGTAGCGCCATAGGTCTGCATCGAGCTGGTGCCGGCGGGGATGTCCGGCGAGTACCTCTTCATGATGTCAAGATATTCAGCCACTGCGTCGTCGCTATCGTCGAGTGTTGGGAAGCTGGTGCCGGCGATAACGCCCTCGAGATTTTTACCCGCCTCGGCCAGCACGGCGGGGTCGTTCGCGTTCGAACTGATGAGGAGCGGCGCGTCCCAACCGGAATCCGCCATGGCGTTCGCTGACAGGATCGCGAACTTCGCAAGCACGAACGAGACGACCACGTCAGCGCCCGACGCACGCAGCGCGGCGATCTGGCTCGACACGTCCGAGTCCGAACTCTCGTAGGGCTGCTCATCGACAATCGAGTGCCCGGCCAGTTCGTGGAACGCCTGCTGGTATGACTTACCGAAGTCGTCGTTCTGGTAAAGAACGCCGATCTTCTTACCGGTCTGGCTCTCCTTGAGGTAGTTCCAGATCAACTCGGGCTCAGTATTGTACGAAAGCTGGAAGACCGTCATCTTCGGGTACGTTTCGGGATCATTGAACTGGGGTGCCCCGGTGATGACGCCCAGATTCGGAATGCCTTCGCCGGTCAGATAACGAGCGACCGCGTCATTCACAGGCGTACCGGGGGTCGCCACGAACGCGAACACATCATCCTGCGTCACAGCCTTGCGCGCGGCGGCCAGGGTCTTCGCGGGATCGTAGCCGTTGTCATAAACCTTTAGCTCAACCTGCTTGCCGTTGATGCCGCCGTTGTCGTTCACGTAGTCGACGTACGACTCGATACCGCTTTGGTAGATCGGCCCGTAGTTCGCCGCCGCGCCCGAAAGTGGAAGCAACGCGCCGATTGTGATGGTGTCACCGGTCGCTCCCTCGTCGGCTCCGCTGTCGGCTCCGCCGCTGCCGGCAGCGCAGCCCGCGAGCATCAAGCTCGCCGCGGCTACAAGGCCAAGGCTCTTTAGCTTCCACCTGTTCTTCTTCATTGATCTTTCCTCTCTGAAAGAATTGGGGTCTCGTCCATGTTGGACGCTGAGTGAACTTCACGTCCAATAACCTCGGGGAGGGCTGTCATAGCCTGCGAGTATCACAGGCGCAGCCCCCCGAATTACGGGGTCAGTCAGTGTCCCCGAAGGCTCCCGACGCCCGCAATTCATCAACCTCAGCATCCCTAGACCCGAGCCAGTCGGCGAGCACGTCTCCGACGTGCTCGCCGAGGCCCGGTGACGGGCGTAGCTCTGGCTCCGGGTGATCCGACAGACGCACCACCGGGCCGGCGAACTCCACTTCACCGGCGACCGGGTGCTCGATCTTCGCGAAGAACTCCCGGTGCCGCAGCTGCGGGTTATGCACCACGTCCTCGATCGTGGCGACCTTCCCAGCCGGCACACCGGCCTTCCGCAGCGCGGCGAGCAGGTTTTCCGAAGTCAGCGCGGAACTCCAGCCAACAATCTGCTCAGTGAGCGCTTCGACGTTCTGCAGTCGCAGCGCATTCGACGCGAAACGCGCGTCGCGCAGCAAATCGGGACGGTCCATGGCATTCGCGAGGCACTCGAACAGCGAGTTTGTGGAGGCGCTCAACTGCACGTAGCCGTCCTGCGTGGGGAACACGTCCGCCGGAGCTGCGTGCACGCTGCGGTTGCCCTGCCTCGTCGGGATCTCCCCGGCCGCGTCATATCCCGGGATGAAGGTTGCTGTGAGCGAGACTAGGCTTTCCACGAGAGAAACGTCGACCTTCTGACCGGCACCGTTGCGCTCGCGGGCGTACAACGCCAGAAGCGCACCGATCGTCGCGTGCAGCGCCGCGGCGTAGTCCGCCACGTAGAACCCGGCGCGCACGGGTGGGCCACCCGGCTGACCGGTGACCGACTGTAGCCCACTCACCGCCTGCGCGACCGAGTCGAAACAACCTTCCTGCGCCTGGGGACCCGTTTGGCCGAAGCCTGAGACCGACACCGTCACGAGGCCGGGGTTCAGCCCCTTC
>Ga0182744_1002042_pt1 | contig 17014 bp, 16 predicted proteins | sample eDN3rd30CKraftMG_FD_128525 | JGI IMG/M metagenome (GOLD analysis project Ga0182744, IMG submission 128525) | Enriched Miracle-Growth compost microbial communities from Emeryville, California, USA - eDNA 3rd pass 30_C Kraft MG (version 2) (version 2) ...
GGATGAGCGCATCGTCGTTCTCGACGACTTTCGCGCGTCCCCAGACCTTGATGCGGGTCCGCGTCGCGAAATCGAGCAGGAACAGGAAGGCGCGATCGTTGCCCTCGAGATTGCCGAGCGTGATGTACTGGCGGTTGCCGGCATAATCGGCAAAGCCGAGGGTCTTTGCGTCGATGACCTTGATGAAGCCTTTCGGCCCGCCGCGATGCTGGATGTAGGGCGCACCCGCTTCGGAGACGGTGGCCAGGAAGGCGGTGTCGCGCTCGGCGATGAAGCCGGCGAGTTCCGGCGTCACCGTGTCGGGGAAGCCTTGTTCGACCCTGCCGGCATAGGCGCGCGCCGATCCGCGCTCGGCCTGCGCGCGCAGCGCCGCCGACGGGAAGACGAGGGCGCTGTTATTGCCTGCCGTGTCGCTGGTCGTATTGCTGGTCGCATCGTCCATGGCGCGGTCCGGCGCCGTGCGGCGCGTGGCTCGTTAGCGGCGCCCGAACAGCGCCAGCGGCCCGAAGGCGAGAACGCCGACGATGGCGGCGGTCGCCGTCGTCCACGCCGCCTCGTCGATGCAGACGCAGCCGTTCTGCATCATCGTAAGACCCGTCATCGCCGATCCGAAAGCGAGTCCCCAGCCGGCCCCGAACAGAACGGCGCGCTGGACGGCCGCCGGATCGCGCAGGCGGGAGAGATCGAGAGTTCCGATTGCCGCGGTTGCTTTCATCGCAAGCCCTTTCGTTCACGCACGTACAAATCAACACGCGCAAATAGTGGGCGCGTTGCCGAGGGGACGCAAGGCGGCGGGCTGGCGTTCCGGCGAGGAACACGTCACGAAATGGTGCGTTGTCCGCGACAGCAAGGAGGCCCGGACCATGAAAAAAGCGGTACGCAAGGCGAGTTCGGCGCGCAAGCCGGCAAAGAAATCGAACGCGCGGCGCAAATCGTCCGCGCGCGGGCAGGGGAGGCCGCGCAAGGCTTCCGCCCGCAAATCCCCGCGGCGCTGGTCGGCCCGCGTGACCGAGACGAGCGATGCCATGACGCTCGACGAGGGGGTCTTCAAGAAGTCCGATCCCAAGGCCATCGCGCGTTCGGTCAAGCGCTCGGCCGAACGCAGCCATCGCCGCAAGTCGTCGCCGTTCCGCTCGGCCATGTCGATGCTGACGTTCTACGTCAACCGCGGCGGCAAGAACTTGTCGGCGCGCCGCAAGCACGTCCTCATGCAGGCCAAGGACGAACTACGCGCGCTCTATCATAAGAGCTGATGCTTCAACGAGAGCCCTCCGGCGTGTAAGAGGTTGGGGCCGGAGACGGCTTGAAGCCTCGGTTTCGTTGGGGGACATGCATGCGTACGGCGGTGCTGTCGGCGGAAGAGCTCGAACGCAGGCTGTCGGCCGAATTCTCCGAGGCGTTCCATGCGCAGAGCGGGCTCTCCATCGATGAAGTCTGGCACGGCGGCTGCCGGGTGATCCTGGACTTCGATGCGAAGACGCTGCGGCCGGGCGGAACGATCTCCGGGCCGACCCTGATGATGCTCGCCGACGTGACGATGTATGTGGCCGTCCTCGCCTCCATCGGCTGGGAGCCTCTGGCAGTGACGACCAGCCTCAACATCAATTTCCTGCGCAAGCCCGCGCCAGGCAAGGCGTTGGTAGCGGAGTGCCGGCTCCTAAAGCTCGGCAAACGGCTTGCGGTGGGAGAAGTGACGATCCGCTCGGAGAATGGGGAGGAGGCGGTGGCCCACGCTACCCTGACCTACTCGATTCCACCTGGAAACAGAGGATTGGAATAAGGTAATTTAGTACCAAAATTGTATATATCTGATTTCATGAAGGAATCAGGTCTCGAAATGCATTGACGCGCCCGACGTCTCCCCTCTAAAACCCCCATCAACGGCCGGCGGGTTTTCCGCGGCCTTTTTGTTTGGAAACAGCCATGACCAGCCATCCCGGCACATACGCGGCGAACGCTGCCAATGCCGACAAGAAATGGATCATGATCGACGCCAAGGGCCTCGTCGTCGGCCGCCTTGCCTCGATCGTGGCGCTTCGCCTGCGCGGCAAGCACAAGCCCACGTTCACGCCGCATGTCGATTGCGGCGACAACGTCATCATCATCAACGCCGACAAGGTGGTGCTGACCGGGCGCAAGCTCGACCGCAAGGTCTATCACCATCACACCGGTTATATCGGCGGCATCAAGGAGCGCACCGCACGCTCCATCATGGAAGGCCGTTTCCCGGAGCGCATCGTCGAGAAGGCGGTGGAGCGCATGCTGCCGCGCGGTCCCCTCGGCCGCCAGCAGCTCTCCAACCTGCGGGTCTACAAGGGCGCGGAACATCCGCATGCCGCGCAGAATCCCGCCGTTGTCGATGTGGCGGCGATGAACCGCAAGAACTCCAGGAAGGGTTGATCATGGCCGAAACCATTCAGTCGCTCGATCAGCTCTCGGCCATCAGGCCAGCCGCGCCCGAAGCGCCGAAATACGAAAAGAAGGTCGACAAGCTCGGCCGCGCCTATGCCACCGGCAAGCGCAAGGACGCCGTCGCCCGCGTCTGGATCAAGCCCGGCTCGGGACGCTTCACCATCAACGACCGTACCGCGGAAGTCTATTTCGCGCGTCCGGTGCTGCGCATGATGATCCAGCAGCCGCTGGTCACCTCGAACCGCGCGACCCAGTTCGATATCATCTGCACGGTGTCGGGCGGCGGCCTCTCGGGCCAGGCGGGCGCGGTGCGCCATGGCCTGTCGAAGGCGCTGACCCAGTTCGAGCCGGAGCTTCGCGGCGTGCTCAAGAAGGGCGGCTTCCTCACGCGCGACTCGCGCGTCGTCGAGCGCAAGAAGTACGGCCGCGCCAAGGCCCGCCGTTCGTTCCAGTTCTCGAAGCGCTAAGCCGCTTCGCCATCCTGTCGCTGCGAATGGGGCGTGCTTCGGCGCGCCCTCTTCGTTTGGAGCATGATCCTGGAAGGTGCGGAGAGGGACGCAATTCCATTGGCGGTGCCGGAGCACCGCAATCGCGCGGAATTATCGCGATTTTGCTGCGAGCTTCCGCATGAATTTACAGAAAAGCGCCGGAGCGGCTTCAACACGCCGCAAAGCCTATCGTCAGGCGTAATGAATACGGCCTCTGCGGCAATGCTAGGTTGACATGCGCGCGGCCCTGCCTCGTCCCAGAACGGAGACCCTTTGATGTTTGCCTTCGCCAATGTTCCGTTGGCGCTCGACGCCGCTACGCTCACCGTCGTCACCACCTGCATCGTCACGTTGCTCGGCGTGTTCCTGCTCTACATGTCCACGCGCGACCGCGTGCGCGCGCTTGCGTGGTGGGGATCGGCTTATCTGCTCGCCGGCTTTTCCGTCACCTTGTGGAGCCTCGGCGGCGCGCACGCGCTGCCGGCCGGAACGCCGAACGCGCTGCTGTTCGTCGCCTGCGGCATGATGTGGAGCGCGGCGCGCATGTTTCACGGCCGCAACGTGCGCTGGGGGATGATGCTTGCCGGCGCCGTGGCCTGGATGATCGCGATCCATATCGACAACGGCGCCGACACGGTCGGCGAGCGCGTGATGCTCTCCGCGGTGATCGTCGCCGCCTATACCTTCCTGACCGCCCATGAGCTCTGGCGCGAACGCCGCCGCACGCTGCGGCGCTGGATCGGCATGCTGGTGCCGATGCTGCACGGCGCAATCTTTCTGCTGCCGATCCCGCTTTCGGTCTGGCTGCCGGAGGAGCGCGGGCTGGCTGCGCTGGCGAGCGGCTGGGTCGCGCTGTTTGCGATCGAGGTGCTGCTCTATGCGGTCGGCATGGCGTTCATCGTCATGGTGCTGTCGCAGGACCGCGTGGTGAGGGTGCACCGGACCGCGGCGGAAACCGATCTGCTGACCGGCGTCGCCAACCGCCGCGCCTTCCTGGCCGGCGCCGGGCGGATCGTGACGGCGCAGGCGCGCCGGCGCGGCGCGGTCGCCGTGCTGCTGTTCGATCTCGACCGCTTCAAGTCGATCAACGACCGCTTCGGCCATGCCATGGGCGACGAGGTGCTGCGGCTGTTCGCGCAGACCGGCAGCGCGGCGGTGCGCGCGAGCGATGTGTTCGCCCGCTTCGGCGGCGAGGAGTTCGCGGTCGTCCTGCCCGGCGGCATCGATGAGGCGGCGGTGGTGGCCGAACGCATCCGCTTTGCCTTCGAGATCCGTGGCGTCGAGGTTTCCGGCATCGAAATGAACGCCACCGTCAGCGTCGGCGCCGCCAGCGCCGTGGTGTCGAAGCAGGGCGACGGCAAGCTGATCGAGCGCCTGCTGGCGCGCGCCGATGCCGCGCTCTACCGCGCCAAGGAGAACGGCCGCAACCGTGTGGAGGTCGCCGATCCGCTGCCCGGCGAGGCTATGTCGGCGGACTGGGCGCTGCCGGTGACGGCATCGCCGCCGCTCGCGCCGCGCTCGCAGGATGCATCGCAGGACCGCGAGCAGCCGGCGTTCGGCGGCCATGCCGCGAGCCAGGGCGCCTGATCCAGGCAATCCCGCTTCCGCCGCCGGAGCGTCCGCGTGTGAGATAACGATGCCGCCGCGGCCTCACTCCGGCAGCGGGGCCGCCTGATGGAACACCATGCGCCAGCGCCCGCCGTCGCGCACGAAAATGCTGGTGCCGAAATTGCGGCCGCCGCTGTGCTCGCCCGAATGGGAGACACGCTGCGTCCGCTCGATACCGTGGACCCAGCCGACGTCACCGTGAACGGCGAACGTCGGGTTTTCCATCGTCACCGTCAGCCGCGAGAGCGATCCCCAGAACCGCTCGTAGTTGGCGCGGACCGCCGGCCAGCCGATATGTGCGGCCGGGCGGGTCGGGGGCGCGATGTTGGTTACCTGCGGCGTCGTCGCCCAGATTTGCTCCATCGCGGCAAGGTCGCGCGCCGAGAGCGCCGTGTAATAGGCCCGGTTTGCCGCTTCGAGGCCGTCGGCCGTGCTCATCGGATTTCTCGCTCCCTCCGCCGCGCGCAGTTCAGCCCGCGTTTACCTTCCGGGCGTAGCATGATGGCGATGAGTGCGGAATCGGCAAATACCGGTTCGGCCCGCTATCGCGCCGAGCTCGGAGTCCTCGAGGCCAGCGTCGCGCGCGCCGGCCTGGCGCTGGCCTGCTGCTATTCGAGCGCCGATGAATATGAGGCCGAGATCATCCGCATCCGCCGTGCCGCCGGCGCGTTCCGGCGGGGCATCGCGCCGCTGCCGGCGCTGCTCGGCGTGGCCGGCGGGCTGGGCATTCTCGCGCTGGTCATCCTTTCACTCTGAGCGGCCGCCTCGCGGGCCGCGGCGGAATTCGCGTTACTGCGTCTCCACCGCCGGCAGGCTGCCGATCTCGTCGAGCCAGTGCTGCTCCGAGCGCGTCCATATCTGGCTCCGGGGAACGAGCTGATGGCGCTCCTTCAGCATGCCGATGCGCAACTGGTAGCGCGTGGGATGCGGATCGATCGAGCTTGAGAAGACCGGCGTGCCGCAGCGGCCGCAGAACATGTGCGCGCGCTGGATGCCGCTGTCGGCGGTCTTGATGTAGCGCGTCGGCGTGCCGGAGATCATCCTCAGCGTTTCCGCCGGCGCGGAAATGCCGGTGCGGAACGCCGAGCCCGACATGGTCTGGCAATCGGTGCAGTGACAGATGCGTGCGTTCGCCGGATCGACCTCGGCCTCGAACTTGATGTCGCCGCAGTGGCATTCGCCGTGGACTTTCATGGCGCGACTCCTGAATTCAACACAGTCCAATCTAAGCGCTTCGCCCGCCCGTTGAAATGCCGCCGGTGGGCGCCCCGCCGGCCGGAAGCAGACAAAAGAAAAGGGCGCCTCGTTCGAGGCGCCCTTGAGGTGAACCGCTGTCGCGGTCGAAGGGAGGACCACGCCTTACGCTACAGGCCGCAAAGCACGAATGGGTTCCAACCTTTGCGCGGCGAACGCTACGCCGAATAGTACATCTCGAACTCGACCGGGTGCGGCGTGTGCTCGAAGCGGATGACCTCGATCATCTTCAGCTCGATGTAGCTGTCGATGAAATCGTCATCGAACACGCCGCCGGCCTTGAGGAACTCGCGGTCCTTGTCGAGGCTCTGCAGCGCCTCGCGGAGCGAACCGCAGACCGTCGGGATCTTCTTGAGCTCTTTCGGCGGGAGATCGTAAAGGTCCTTGTCCATCGCCGGTCCCGGATCGAGCTTGTTCCTGACGCCGTCGAGGCCGGCCATCAGCATCGCCGCGAACGCTAGATACGGATTGGCGAGCGGATCGGGGAAGCGGACCTCGACGCGCTTGGCCTTCGGGTTGGTCGTATAGGGGATGCGGCACGACGCCGAACGGTTGCGCGCCGAATAGGCGAGCAGCACCGGCGCCTCGAAGCCCGGGACGAGACGCTTGTAGGAGTTCGTCGTCGGGTTGGAGAAGGCGTTGATCGCCTTCGCGTGCTTGATGATGCCGGCGATGTAGGACAGGCAGGTCTCGGACAGGTCCGAGTACTTGTTGCCCGCGAACACCGGCTTGCCGCCCTTCCAGATCGACTGGTGGCAATGCATGCCCGAGCCGTTGTCGCCGTAGATCGGCTTCGGCATGAACGTCGCGGTCTTGCCGTAGATGTGCGCGACCTGATGGATGCAGTACTTGTAGACCTGCATCATGTCGGCCATCTCCGTCAGCGGCGCGAACTTCAAACCGAGTTCGTGCTGCGCCGAGGCGACCTCGTGGTGGTGCTTCTCGACCTTGGCGCCCATCCTGGCCATCGCGGCGAGCATCTCGCCGCGCATGTCCTGCACCGAATCCTGCGGCGGCACCGGAAAGTAGCCCTTCTTGGTGCCGATGCGGTGGCCGAGATTGCCGCCCTCGTAGTCGGTGTAGCCGTTGATCGGCAGTTCGACGGAATCGAGCTTGAACGCGGTGTGATAGGGCTCGGCGGTGATCTTGACGTCGTCGAACACGAAGAACTCGGCTTCCGGACCGAAGTAGACGACATCGCCAATGCCCATCGACTTCACCATCGCCTCGGCCTTCTTGGCGATGCCGCGCGGATCGCGACCGTAGGGCTCGCCGGTGGTCGGCTCGAGCACGTCACAGACCAGGACGAGAGTCGTTTCCGCGAAGAACGGATCGATGCAGGCGGTCGTCGGGTCCGGCATCAGGCACATGTCGGATTCGTTGATGACCTTCCAGCCCGCGATGGAGGAGCCGTCGAACATCGTGCCTTCGGCGAAGATCTCCTCGTCGATCATGGAGACGTCGAAGGTGACGTGCTGCCATTTTCCACGCGGGTCGGTGAAGCGGAGGTCGACGTACTTGACGTCATTGTCCTTGATGAATTTCAGTACGTCATTGGCCGTCTTCATGGATACTCGTCCCTTTCTTGCGAGCCTGAGCCGAGGCGGCCGCGCGGTTTCCCGGCAGCTCCTCGATAATGATGGATTGCGGGGTTGGCTAGATCGCGTCTGTTCCGGATTCCCCTGTCCGAATGCGGATCGCCTCTTCGATGTTGGATACGAAAATCTTGCCGTCGCCGATCCGGCCGGTCTGGGCGGAGCGGCGGATCGCCTCAACCGCCTTCTCCACCATGTCGTCGCTGAGCACGATCTCGATCTTCACCTTGGGGAGAAAATCGACGACGTACTCCGCGCCGCGATAGAGCTCGGTATGACCTTTCTGGCGGCCGAAGCCCTTGGCTTCCGTCACCGTGATGCCCTGCAGGCCGACTTCCTGCAACGCCTCCTTCACTTCATCCAGCTTGAACGGCTTGATGATGGCTTCGATCTTCTTCATTTCATTGCACTCCCGGCCGGCCGACGGACGCCAGCGAACCGGGCCGTGCCGCTCGTTTAGCAGGGTCCGTGCCAGATCGTCCTGATAGAAAGATCGCCGTGATTTCAAAGTATTAATGAGGCGTTGCGGCAGCGAAGGCAAGCGGCCCCCAAGCACGTGATGATTTCGTAATCACTATGCTCACGGAATGTGCAGATTGCAGCCTCCGGATTGCGCATATTCGCGGGCGGCGCTTTCCGCTCTTTTTCATCCGGCGGGCGCGCCGTGTTGATCTAGGCTCGCAGGCAGGATTCAGGAGAAAGAGCGGTACCCAATGCCCGAACTGCTGACCCCGGCGGAGATGAGCCGCGCCGATGCTCTTACGATCGCTGCCGGAACTGCGGGCATCGAATTGATGGAGCGGGCGGGCCGCGCGGTGGCCGATGCCGCGGCGGCGTTTTCGCCGCGGCGTGTCGTCGTGTTCGCCGGGCCGGGCAATAACGGCGGTGACGGCTTTGTCGCGGCCCGGCTGCTGGCCGACCGCGGGATTGCGGTCGCCGTTCGCCTGCTGGGAAATGCAGCAGCGCTCAGGGGCGATGCGGCCATCGCGGCGGCATGCTGGCAGGGCGAAACGGCGGAGGCAACGCCGGAAGTACCGAAGGAAACCGATCTCATCATCGATGCCCTGTTCGGTGCCGGACTGGACCGTCCGCTGGCCGGGAAGGCTGCGGGCGTCATCGAAGCCGTCAATGCTTCGGGCCGTCCGGTGCTGGCGGTCGATCTTCCGAGCGGCATCGACGGCGCGACCGGCGCGGTGCTTGGCTGCGCGGTGCGGGCGGCACGGACCGTGACGTTCTTTCGCAAGAAGCCGGGCCATCTGCTGCTGCCGGGACGGTCGCATTGTGGCGAGACGCAGGTTGCGGACATTGGCATTGGGTCGGAGGTCCTCGCGGAAATCCGCCCTCATACGTTCGAGAACGGCCCCGACCTCTGGCGCGACCGGTTTCCGGTGCCTCGGCTCGAGGGCCACAAATATACCCGCGGCCATGCGGTCGTCGTTTCGGGCGGCGCATCGACGACGGGCGCGGCCCGGCTCGCCGCGCGCGGCGCCTTGCGGGCAGGGGCCGGGCTGGTGACGATCGCGAGCCCGCCGGAAGCGCTGCCGGTCCACGCCGCCGCGAACCTCGCCGTGATGGTGCGCGCCGCGGAAGGAGCGCCGGGGTTGCGCGTGTTGCTCGCGGACCACCGTTTGAACGCGGTGGTGATCGGGCCCGGCTGCGGGGTCGGCGAGGACACCCGGCACCAGGTGCTGGCTGCGCTCGACGGGGCCCGTGGGGTCGTGCTCGATGCCGATGCGCTGACGAGTTTCGCAAGCAAGCCGGAGGTGCTGTTCGAAGTGATCCGGCGGCGAGAACCAGCGGCCACGGTCCTGACGCCTCACACGGGGGAGTTCGACCGTATATTCAATGCGTTGAAGAAAGATAGTGAACCTGAACTAAAACTCGAGAAGGCACGGCTAGCCGCACGGCAGAGCGGGGCAATCGTCGTCCTCAAGGGAGCCGATACGGTTATCGCGTCTCCCGATTCCCGGGCGGTCATCAATGCCAATGCGCCGCCTTGGCTGGCGACAGCCGGCTCGGGGGACGTGCTGGCCGGGGTGATCGGCGGGCTGCTCGCCCAGGAGATGCCGGCTTTCGAGGCGGCGAGCGCCGCCGTCTGGCTGCATGGCGCGGCGGCCGCTGCTTTCGGTCCAGGGCTGATTTCGGAAGATCTGCCGGAGGCGCTTCCCGGCGTGCTGCGGGCGCTCTACGCGCAGATCTAGATCAGCGCGGAAATCGCGCCGCGGGAGACATGGCGGGCGGTGCGGAGGAAGCTCGCCGCGATCTCCGCCTTCGGCGCCGACAGCGAGGCATATTTGTCGAACAGGGCCGCAAGGTCGGTCTTGCCGGGAATGGCGGCTGCGAGCACTTCCTGCAGTTCGGGCCACGACAGCCCGCCCGATTTGCCCAGGATGACGATGCCCTCATGCAGGTGCTGGCGCGCCAGCGAGGCGACGGTTGCAACCGGCACCCGGCACATCAGCGCCAGCGCCTCGATCAGCTTCGGCACGTCGCCGGCGCGCGCCCATCGCATGACCTGCGCGCGCTGCTGGACCGCGTCGGGCTGGTACAGCGCGCGGGCACCGCTGCGCAGCTCCGGATTTTGCGTCACCCGCCAGGCGACGCCGGCGAGCACCTTGGCGATGCGCTGGCGCATCTGCGCGTCCGAGCCGGCCGTGAGCCGCAGCCGGACGGTTTCGGTCGCCTCGCGCACCAGCCGTTCGAACAATTCCTGCGGCAGGTCGGCGCGGCCGGCGAGGGCGGCCGCCAGCGCCTCGTCGTCGCGGGCGCGGCGCACGGCGCCTTCGTAAGTGTTTGAGGAGATGGTCGCGCCGGCATTGGCCGCGACCTTGCGGGCGACTTCCGCGTTGCCGCGTCCGAACAGCACGGCGGTGACGAGCGCGCTGATTGTTCGGCGTCCGGCGATCGCGGCGAGGTGACGCTGGCTCTTGGTCTGTGCGATCTCGACGAGATCCGGGTCGGTCAGGACGGCGGACTGCTCCAGCACCGGTCCGGAGACCGAGATGTCGTCGTTGCGCGACAGGCAGCCGATGACGTTCGCCGGCGCGTTGCCGACCGGGGCGAGGCGGATGCTGAGCTCGATCAGCGCCTCGGTCTCGATGTGCGCGACGAGGCGCATCATCACCTGGTCGAACAGGTCGACATGGCCTTGCGTGAGGCCGGGAGCGGTGGTGACGAACAGGTCGGTCATGCGCCGCAGGATGGCGGCACGCTGCGGCTCGCTGCGCCGGGTGAGCGCGGCGTCGACCTCGGCGCTCCACAGGTCGAGCGGTGCGGCATCCTGCATGACGGTCCGTGACGTCCCTTGCGAAAAGGCGGGCGCGGACGCCGCCGGTTCCAAGGCGGGAGTTTCGCCGGCAAATCGGCAACGAACCCTTAAAGGTTTGCGTACCGGCGAAAGCCGGCCTTTTCCGCTTGCGGCATCCCGCCGCGGCCCGAAAACGCCGCCCGCACGCGCGAATCGGCCGCCGGCCGCGCGTGCCGCCGCCGCGGGCAGCGCCAAGCCCCGGCGGGCGCGCTCTTTTTTGCTGCACCCGGGGGAGCGCGATGTTATACACCGCGCCGCCCGGCGGGCCGTCTGCCGGCCCTTCCGGCAACTTTGGACAGAGCCCCGCTTTGAACAAAGCCGGTGGGCGGGCGTGGCGGAATTGGTAGACGCGCTGGATTTAGGTTCCAGTGACGCAAGTCGTGGGGGTTCGAGCCCCTCCGCCCGCACCATTTAAGGAATTTGGCACCGCCAGGAACGGCAGCCGCCGAAGGATACGATTTGCGACGCTTGATGCAGAATTCGACCCGGAAACGCGCAAGCCGCACCCTCCGCAACACCATGAGCCAACGAGTTTGATCCCATGCAGGTAACCGAAACCCTCTCCGACGGCCTCAAGCGCGAATTCAAGGTGGTCGTTCCCAAGAACGACCTCGAGGCGCGGCTCGACAGCCGCCTCGCGGAGATGAAGGACCGCGTGCAGCTCAAGGGCTTCCGGCCGGGCAAGGTGCCGGTCGCGCATCTCAAGAAGGTCTACGGCAAGTCGGTGATGGCGGAGGCCATCGAGGCCGTGGTGCGCGAGACCAACGCCAAGATCATCACCGACCGCGGCTTCAAGCTCGCGATGGAGCCGAAGGTCGATCTGCCGCAGGACCAGGCCGAGGTCGAGAAGCTGATCTCGGGCGAATCCGATCTCGCCTACACGGTCGCGCTGGAAGTGCTGCCGGCGATCACGCTCGCCGATTTCAAGTCGCTCTCGCTGGAGCGCCCGGTCGCCGACGTCGAGGACAGCGAGGTGATGGAGACCATCGAGCGTCTCGCCGCCGAGACCCGCACCTACCACGACAAGGGCGAGGGCGTCGCGGTCGAGAACGACGACAAGGTGACGATCTCCTTCACCGGCAAGCTCGAAGGCGAGCCTTTCGAGGGCGGCACCGGCGAGGACATCGGCGTCAACGTCGGCTCGAAGACGTTCATCCCGGGCTTCGAGGAGCAGCTCATCGGCATGAAGGCCGGCGAGACGCGCACCATCAAGGTCCGCTTCCCGAACAACTACCTGTCGGAAAAGCTCGCCGGCAAGGAAGCCGAATTCGAGGTGACCGCCAAGAAGATCGAGGCGCCCGACAAGGTCGAGATCAACGACGAGCTCGCCAAGAAGGCCGGCTTGGAAAGCCTCGACAAGCTCAAGGAAGCGGTACGCGACCAGCTCACCCGCCAGCACACGCAGGCGAGCCGCGCCAAGCTCAAGCGCGCGCTGCTCGACAAGCTCGACGAACTGCATAAGTTCGCCCCACCGCCGACGATGCTCGAGGAGGAATTCAACGCGGTATGGAGCCAGGTGACGGCCGACCTCGATTCGCAGAACCGGACGTTCGCCGACGAAGGCACGACTGAAGAGAAGGCGCGCGAGGAATATCGCGCCATTGCGGACCGCCGCGTGCGCCTTGGCCTGGTGCTGGCCGAGATCGGCGAGAAGAACAATATCAAGGTGACGGACGAGGAACTGACCCGCGCCGTCGTCGAGCAGGCCCGCCAGTATCCCGGGCAGGAGCAGCAGGTCTGGGATTATTACCGCAAGAATCCGCAGGCGATGGCCCAGCTTCGCGCGCCGCTCTACGAGGAGAAGGTGGTCGATTTCATCTCCGAGCTGGCTTCCGTGACCGAAAAGAAGGTGTCGCGCGAAGAGTTGTTCCGGCAGGACGACGAGGACAAGGCGGCCGCCTAGCGCATGGTCCCGGAAGGCGCGGAGCGGTTTTCGGGAAGGATCATGCCCGATTAAAGGGCAGGCGGAAGGGCCCGGCGTCACGTCGTTCGGTTGGGCCTGGCGCCGGCTGGTAGTATGGCTGTTGCGAATCATGGCGGGCGCGCCCGCCGGATTCGGCGTGCCGCGTTCGTCGGGCGTCGCGTTTATCCGGTTGCCGTTACGGGCCGTTAATTCCTGGCGTGCCAAGACGGTCCCGGTTGAATCGCGATTAGTGCGTTTTCAGTCGTTGTCGCGGCCATCTTGCCGCCGCGGTCGTGGAACCCTATTTGCGGGAAACCTCTCCCGAGGGGCCGCGGCAGGTGCCGTATCCTCTCCGTTATCACCAGCAGGGCACAATATGCGCGATCCGGTTGACACCTACATGAACTACCTCGTCCCGATGGTGGTCGAGCAAACCAACCGCGGCGAGCGCGCCTACGACATCTATTCGCGGCTGCTGAAGGAGCGCATCATCTTCATCACCGGCCCGATCGAGGACGGCATGTCGAGCCTGATCGTGGCGCAGCTTCTCTTCCTCGAGGCGGAGAACCCGAAGAAAGAACTGTCGATCTACATCAACTCGCCGGGCGGCGTGGTGACGTCCGGTCTCGCGATCTACGACACGATGCAGTTCATCCGGCCGGCGGTATCGACCCTGTGCGTCGGTCAGGCCGCCTCGATGGGATCGCTGCTGCTGACGGCGGGCCACAAGGACATGCGCTTCGCGCTGCCGAACGCGCGCATCATGCTTCACCAGCCTTCCGGCGGTTTCCAGGGCCAGGCGACCGACATCATGCTGCACGCCCAGGAAATCCTGAACCTGAAGAAGCGGCTCAACGAAATCTACCAGAAGCACACCGGCCAGCCGCTCAAGAAGATCGAGGACGCGCTCGAGCGGGACAACTTCCTTACCGCGGACGGGGCGAAGGAATTCGGCATCATCGACAAGGTGATCGACAGCCGCCCCGAAGAAGCGATCAAGCCGTAAGCGGCGTGCCGGCGGCGGCTGGACTTGCCGTCGGAGCGTTCCATATGGAGGGCAGGGCATCCGCCAAACGGACTTCTCGCTGGAGGTCCGCCCTCCGGTTGCGGCCGCCGACAGACAAAAGACGGTGAGGCGGGTTTGCGTGGCCGGCCTTCGAAAACGGCGATTTGACGCATTTTGCGGGCGAAATCCCTGACCGCGCCGGCACAATCTCCTCACTACCGGGTTAGGGCATTGAGATTATTATGATTAATGGAATGTTGATGGACTGCCCGCTAGCATGATCGGCCAGATTCGCGTGGAATAGGCCCGTTGTGCGGCGGATGGGTAGATGGAAACGGTTGAGGGTTGTGGATTTAGTGCTACGGATTCTTGAGACTGGTGTTGATAAGGTTGGACCGTTGCGTCCTGGCGTCGCCCGGTTGCGGCGCGCGGAAGGAGAGCTGGAATGAGCAAAGTGAGCAGTAGCGACTCCAAGAACACCCTGTATTGCTCGTTTTGCGGTAAAAGCCAGCACGAAGTACGCAAGCTGATCGCCGGCCCGACCGTCTTCATCTGCGACGAATGCGTCGAGCTTTGCATGGACATCATCCGCGAGGAGAACAAGTCCTCGCTGGTGAAGTCGCGGGACGGTATCCCGACGCCGAAGGAAATCCGCAAGGTCCTCGACGACTACGTGATCGACCAGGATCATGCCAAGAAGGTCCTCTCGGTCGCCGTCCACAATCATTACAAGCGGCTCAATCACCAGTCGAAGCACAACGACGTCGAACTGGCGAAGTCCAACATCCTGCTGATCGGTCCGACCGGCTCGGGCAAGACGCTGCTCGCGCAGACGCTCGCCCGCATCCTCGACGTGCCGTTCACGATGGCGGACGCGACGACGCTGACCGAGGCCGGCTACGTCGGCGAGGATGTCGAGAACATCATCCTCAAGCTGCTGCAGGCCGCCGACTACAACGTCGAGCGGGCGCAGCGCGGCATCGTCTATATCGACGAGATCGACAAGATCTCGCGCAAGTCGGACAATCCCTCGATCACCCGCGATGTTTCGGGCGAGGGCGTCCAGCAGGCGCTGCTCAAGATCATGGAAGGCACCGTGGCTTCGGTTCCGCCCCAGGGCGGCCGCAAGCATCCGCAGCAGGAATTCCTCCAGGTCGATACGACCAACATCCTGTTCATCTGCGGCGGCGCGTTCTCCGGCCTCGACAAGATCATCTCGTCGCGCGGCCGCACCACGTCGATCGGGTTCGGCGCCAAGGTGATGGCGCCGGAGGACCGCAAGACCGGTGAGATCTTCCGCGGCGTCGAGCCGGAGGATCTGCTCAAGTATGGCCTGATCCCGGAATTCGTCGGCCGCCTGCCGGTGGTCGCGACCCTGGAGGACCTCGACGAGGCCGCGCTCAAGCGCATCCTCACCGAGCCGAAGAACGCGCTCACCAAGCAGTATCAGCGCCTGTTCGAGATGGAGAACATCGAGCTGACCTTCGCCGAGGAGGCGCTCACCGCGATCGCCCGCAAGGCCATCGAGCGCAAGACCGGCGCGCGCGGCCTGCGCTCGATCATGGAGAGCATCCTGCTCGATACGATGTTCGACCTGCCGAGCCTGGAGGGCGTCGAGGAGGTCGTGATCTCCAAGGATGTAGTCGATGGCGCCGCGCGCCCGCTCTACATCTACACCGATCGCGCCAACGATACCGGAACCGGCAACGCTTCGGCCTGATGCGCGTGGTACCGGACTGGCGAAAGCCGGCTTTCGAGCCGGCCTTTTGCGTGGGCGGCAGCGGAAGCGCAGTGGGGCTGAACATGCTACCTTCAAGCGCGGTAGCCGGCAGCCGCAACGGCCTCTTTCTACCGCCCTGTTTGTGACAGCTAACAGGCGGATTCTACTTGGCAATCCCGGCGGCTTGACACGCTACGGGGCTATCGCCACCTAATGACCGCCAACGTGATGTCTTGAGTCCCGAAGGGTGCAAAAATCCAGAGGCCTTCGCGTCGCGTGACGGAACGGGCGACTTTAATTCCGGTCTTTGGAAGCATCGGCCTACAGGGGTGTGTCTAAAGTCTTGAGAAACCCGGTCCGGATAACCTTGCACTTTTCCACGGTGACGCCTCGCGTGTCGTGGAGGAGGGGCACAACGATAGGATCAGGGTTATGACGACCCAGTCGAAGCCGAAAATTCTGCCGCCCGCCGGTGAGCAGCGTACCTACCCGGTGTTGCCGTTGCGTGACATCGTGGTCTTCCCGCACATGATCGTGCCGCTCTTCGTCGGTCGCGAGAAATCCATCCGCGCACTGGAAGAGGTGATGAAGAGCGATACCTTCATCCTTCTCGCGACGCAGAAGGATGCCTCGGTGGACGATCCCGGCACCGACTCGATCTACGAGGTCGGTACGCTCGCGACGGTGCTCCAGTTGCTGAAGCTTCCCGACAACACCGTGAAGGTGCTGGTCGAGGGCATCGACCGCGCCAAGGTGGTGAAGTACGGCGACCGCGCCGACTACTACGAGGCGACGGCGGAACTGTTCACCGACGAGCCCGGCGAGAAGGTCGAGGCGGAAGCGCTGGCGCGTTCGGTCGTCAACGAATTCGAAAACTACGTGAAGCTGAACAAGAAGGTTTCGCCGGAAGTGATCGGCGTCGTTCAGCAGATCGAGGATCACAAGAAACTCGCCGATACGGTGGCTTCTCACCTTGCCGTCAAGATTTCCGACAAGCAGGCCGTGCTCGAACTGCCGAGCGTGACCGCGCGTCTGGAAAAGGTCCTCTCGCTGATGGAGAGCGAAGTCTCGGTCCTGCAGGTCGAGAAGCGCATCCGCACGCGCGTCAAGCGCCAGATGGAGAAGACGCAGCGCGAGTACTACCTCAACGAGCAGATGAAGGCGATCCAGAAGGAACTCGGCGACGACGAGGGCAAGGATGAGGTCGCCGAGCTCGAGGAGAAGATCAAGAAGACCAAGCTGACCAAGGAAGCCCGCGACAAGGCGATGCACGAAGTGAAGAAGCTTCGGCAGATGTCGCCGATGTCGGCGGAAGCCACGGTCGTGCGCAACTACCTCGACTGGCTATTGTCGATCCCGTGGAACAAGAAGTCCAAGGTCAAGACGTCGCTGTCGGCGGCGCAGGACATCCTGGATCACGACCACTACGGGCTTGAGAAGGTCAAGGACCGCATCGTCGAGTATCTCGCCGTGCAGTCGCGCGCCAACAAGCTGACGGGCCCGATCCTGTGCCTCGTCGGCCCGCCCGGCGTCGGCAAGACCTCGCTCGGGAAGTCGATCGCCAAGGCGACCGGCCGCGAGTTCGTGCGCGTGTCGCTCGGCGGCGTGCGGGACGAGGCGGAGATCCGCGGTCACCGGCGCACCTATATCGGCTCGATGCCCGGCAAGATCATCCAGTCGATGCGCAAGGCCAAGACCTCGAACCCGCTGTTCCTGCTCGA
>Ga0182744_1002044_pt1 | contig 17012 bp, 15 predicted proteins | sample eDN3rd30CKraftMG_FD_128525 | JGI IMG/M metagenome (GOLD analysis project Ga0182744, IMG submission 128525) | Enriched Miracle-Growth compost microbial communities from Emeryville, California, USA - eDNA 3rd pass 30_C Kraft MG (version 2) (version 2) ...
CGCTCGGCTCGCTCGCCGGATTGCTGCTCGGCGTCGGCATGGTCACGATCCCCGTTCTCGACCGTGTGCTCTACCCCTATGTCGTCGCCATCCAGACGGTACCGAAGGTCGCCATCGCACCGCTGATGATCGTCTGGTTCGGTTTCGGCATCCAATCGAAAATACTGATGGTGGCGATGGCCTGCATGTTCCCGGTTCTCATCAACACGGTGGCGGGCCTGCGCGCCACCGATTCCGATCGCCTGGCCCTGGTGCGCGCCATGTGCGGCACCAACCAGCAGGTGCTGCGTTTCGTGCAACTGCCGAGTGCGCTCCCTTATATATTCGCCGGGCTCAACACGGCGATCGTTCTGGCCGTCATCGGCGCGATCGTCGGCGAATTCGTCGGCGCGCGTGTTGGTATCGGCGTTCTCATTCTCCAGGCAAATTTCTCTCTCGATCTGGCCAGTGTGTTCGCGCTTCTCGTTCTGCTGTCTTCCATGGGCATTATCCTGAACGTGGCGATGAAATCGATCGAGAAGCGCATCTGCTTCTGGAGCGGACGGTCCTCGAAATAGCGACACAATCATGCCGACAGTCTTCATCAGCGGCGCCCGTACCGGGCTCGGCCAGGAATTCGCCAGCCAGTACCGCGCCGATGGCTGGCGCGTGATCGCGCCAACCCGCGGCGACATGGACGTGACGAACAACCAGTCCATCGAAGCCTATGTGGCAGCTCTCGATGGCGCACCCGTCGACGTGCTCATCAACAATGCCGGCGTGCGCTCCACCGAGCCGGCCGCCTGCAAGCTCGGCTCGTTCACGCTGGAAGCGTGGCTGCCGTCGCTTACCATCAACGCCGTCGGTCCCGCGCTCGTCACCCAGAGCCTGGTCGAGAACCTCAAGAAGGGCGAGCAGAAGAAAGTCATCACGCTGTCGAGCCGGCTTGGCTCGCTGAGCAGCGGCGGCGGCTCCAATTCCGGCGGCAGCGGCAGCAGCTATTATGCCTACCGCGTTTCGAAGAGCGCCGTGAACCAGGTCAACCGCTGCCTTAGCATCGATCTCGAGCCCTTTGGCTTCACCTGCGTGGTCATGAGCCCCGGATGGGTGAAGACCCAGATGGGCGGCGCCGGCGCGAGCCTGACGCCACAGGCCAGCGTGACGGCCCTGCGCAAGCTCATCACAGGGCTCGATCCCAGCCGGACCGGGCAGTTCATCGAAGTGGACGGAACGATCCTGCCCTGGTGAGCCGGGCCGGCCCGTGTCTGAAGCTCAAGCCGCGTCGGAGCGGAACATACCGTTTTGCTTCGGCCTGGATTTCGAAGCCTCCTCGCCGACGATCCGGCTGAGCATACCGGCCGGCTGTTCGGCAGATTCGAGGAGCAGTTGCGTGGCCGCATCGCGATCAACCGCTTTGGAGAACAGGTAGCCCTGGCCGATATGGCAGCCGAGCCGAGAAAGCTGCTCGATCTGGGCTTCGGTCTCGACGCCTTCGGCAACGACGCGAATGCCAAGCTTGCCGGCAATCTGGACCAGGCCTTCGACGATGGCGGCGCCGGCGTCGTCGGGCGCCAGCCGGTCGACGAAGGACTTGTCGATCTTGATGATGTCGATGGGAACGGTCAGCAGATGCGTCAACGAGGCATAGCCGGTGCCAAAATCATCCAGCGCTATGCGCAGCCCCTCGGTGCGCAGATCCTTGATCTCACGCGCCACGATCTGGTCGCGCTCGCCGATATAGACAGTCTCGGTTATTTCCAGAATGACATGCTGCAGCGGCACATTCTCGCGATGGAACGCGGCGGTGAGGCGCTCGTGCAATTTGCCGCCGTGAATGTCGGCCGACGCGATATTGATGCCGACATGCTGGAAGGGGATGCCCATATCCAGCCATTTGCGCACGTCGGATGCCACGATCGACATCATGCGCTGCGTCAGGTCGGTCGCGACCTGGGCATCGGACGTCGCCTCGTAGAAGTCTGACGCGGCGACAATCCTGCCGTCGCGCGTTTTCAGCCGGCAGAGCGCCTCCATGCCGACGATCTTGCGCGTGTCGAACATGAAAATCGGCTGATAGAATGCGTCGATGCGGTCTTCCAGAAGCGCTGTCGTGACGTCGCGAATGGCTCTGCGCCGGCTCATGATCTTGCTGCTCAGACCGGGTTCGTAGAGGACGAAGCCGCCGCGGCCGAACTCCTTGGCGTGGTAGAGAGCCAGGTCCGCGTTCTCGCGCACCTGTGCGGTGCTGATGTCCTCTTGCGCAAGAACCGCGCCGCCCATCGTCGCCTTCGGCACGATCGTATGACCACCGCAGATCGCGGGTTCCGCCACTGCTTCGAGAATCCGGCCGGCCAGGTCTCCGATCCTGGCAAGGCTGCCGGGCGATTGGACGAGGACGACGAATTCGTCGCCGCCGACGCGGAACACCGAATCCGGCAGGACCGTCATCGAGATGCGAGACGCCACGACGCGCAGGAAGTCGTCGCCGGCCATATGGCCGAACGTGTCGTTGATGATCTTGAGATTGTCGAGATCGACGACGAGCAGAGCCCAGGAGCCGGGTTTGAGGCAGGACAGATGGGACAGCGCTGTGGCGAAACTGGCGCGATTGGGAAGGCCCGTCAAAACATCGAAGTTGGCGCGACGCTCGTTTTCGATGAAGCGCTCGTGGCGGTCGATCGCGATGGCGCAAAGATGCACGCAGGTGTCGACGATCTCTCTTTCGTAATCGTTGGGGCCGCGCTTCTCGCGGAAATAGAAAGCGAACGTTCCGATGACGTTGCCGCGTCCGTCGCAGATGGGGGTGGACCAGCAGGCGACGAGGCCGAGCGACAAGGGGATGGATTTAAACCCCGCCCAGCACGGATCGTTCTCGATATCGGTGATCGTGACCGCGGTGCGCAGATAGGCTGCGGTTCCGCAGGAGCCGACGGATGGGCCGATCACCAATCCGTCGATCTCGTCCGAAAAGGCCTGAGGAAGACTGGGAGCCGCAAGCGGATGCAGGAGACCACTGCGGTCGATGGTGAGGATAGAGCAGACAAGAGCGGGGAACCGCTTTTCGACCTCGCTGCACAGGCGATCTGCCGTCGCCTTGAGCGTCTCGCCCTTGGCCACCATTTCGAGGATGATGTTCTGGAGACGGATCAAATGAGGCCTATCGGTTGCCAGCCAACGCAACCCTATTGTCGAAGACGTAACGCCATCCTAAAGAACAGAGATAAATTAATGTTAAATCGGCGCTTTCAGACGGTCGGAGCTGCGGTCCTGGCCCAGGGGGCCGCCACGAGTTGGCGGGCGAGATAGTCGAGCAGGACCGACACCCGCGCCGGGCGCAGCACCCCGGGTGGGGTGACGAGGTGGAGACTGATGGCAGGCACGGACCAGGCCGGCAGGACTTCTTCCAGCGCGCCGTCGCGCAGTTCCTGCCAGATCATGAATTCGGGCTGGATGGCGATGCCGAGACCGGCCATCAGGGCCGGCGTCAGCGCGTCGGCATTGTTGGCGCCGAGACGGCCCGACAGCGGCACCGCATATTCGCCTTCCTGCGGGTGGTGAAGGCGCCAGAGCGTCGGGGTCGCCACATTGGTGTAGAAAAGGCAGTGCTGTACCTCGAGATCGCGCGGATGCTGCGGCCGACCGTGACGCTCGAGATAGGCGGGGGTCGCGACCAGCGGCCGGCGGACCTCGCATAAGCGCTTGGCGCGCAGGGACGAATCCGACAGCGAGGCGATCCTAAGCGCGACGTCGAAACCACTGCCGACCAGATCGACTTGCGCATCGCTCAGATCGAGATCGATCGTCACTTGCGGGTAAAGTTCGAGAAAGGCGGGCAGCAGCGGCGCCACATGGCGAAGGCCAAACGACATCGGCGCAGCGATCCGCACCTGGCCGCGGGGCGTGTCCGCCTGGGCCGACACCTCGGCCTCGGCGGCGGCGCCGTCGGCCAGGATGCGGCGGGCCCGGTCAAGCACGCTGCGCCCGCTTTCGGTCACGGCGATGCGGCGCGAGGTGCGGTGGAGGAGCGGAATGCCGAGACGGCGTTCGAGCCGGGTCATCGCCTTCGAGACGGTCGGCTTCGACAGCCGCAGCTCCTCAGCGGCCTTTGCAAAAGAGCCGGTCTCGACCACTTTCGCGAATATGGCCCAGGCTTCGAGGTCTGGCAGGCCCGACATGTCATTTCTTTCATCGATGAGTTTCGATTATTTCTATTTATTACATCTTGGGACAACCTATTTTCAAGCGCGAGGCCATTCTGGCTCATCCTACCCATCCGGGAGACGAACATGATCGAACTTCGCCCTTTCAGCACCCTCGGCGGCGCCAACCACGGCTGGCTCGACGCCAAGCATCACTTCTCGTTCGCAGACTATTACGACCCCGCGCGGACGAGCTGGGGCAATCTGCGGGTCTGGAACGATGACACCATCGCTCCGCAAAGCGGCTTTCCTCCGCATCCGCACCGGGACATGGAGATCATCACCTATGTCCGCAAAGGCGCGATCACCCACCAGGACAACCTCGGCAACGAGGGGCGCACCGAGGCGGGCGACGTCCAGGTGATGTCGGCCGGCACCGGCATCACCCATGCCGAATACAATATGGAAGACGAGACGACCCAGATCTTCCAGATCTGGATTCAGCCGACCAGCCGCGGCGTGGCGCCAAGCTGGGGCGCACGCCCCTTCCCCAAGGGTGCGCGGGCCGGCCGTTTCGTCACCCTCGCGTCGGGCTTCGCCAATGACGACGAGGCCCTGCCGATCCGCACCGACGCCCGTGTCGCGGGCGCGACGATCAAGGCCGGCGAGACGATCGACTACGCGCTGGGCAAGGAGCGGTGCGGCTATCTGGTGCCGGCAACCGGTGCGGTCGAGATCGACGGCGTGCGAGTCAACGCGCGCGACGGCGCCGCGATCAAGGATGTAGAGACGCTGCGGGTGACGGCGATCGAAGACAGCGAATTGATCCTGGTCGACGCGGCGTAAACTCTTCGCAAGATCTGAAAGCCTGCCGCCGGGGCTCCCGGCGGCATTTCGTTGCGTGGGAGCAAAACCGATCCTGCTGCGGTATTGGCATGCAACTTGCTGACGTATCCGAAGCGAGTTGTCGGTAGGCGACTGCACATAAAAGGTGCGGCGATTATGCTTTTGCAACAGATCGGCGCTCAGTCCCATCGTTCAGGCGCTGGCGCGAAGTTTGCGAGTTTGATTGCTGCTGTCGGGGATTCGATGTCCGGACGGCGGGGCGACCATCTCATCAGAACGAGTTCCATCCTTGCATTGCTGGCGGCCTGGTACATCGCCGCCGCCTATCTGCCGGCCAGCGTCATGCCGGCGCCGCATGTGGTGGCGCGCGTGCTGGCGACCGAAATGAGTTCGTTCGGTATCTGGAACGACGTGCTGATCACGCTCACGCGCATCGCGCTGGCTTTTTCCATCGCCATGTCGATTGCCCTGATCCTTGGCTTCGCCATGGGCCTGTCGCGGACGGCGGAACGTTTCTTCGAGATCTGGATCATCGGTGCGATCACGATGCCGAGCCTGGTGCTCATCCTGACGATCTACATGGTCGTCGGGTTGAATGACCGCGCCGCGATCCTCGGCGCGGCAGTGCCCATCGCGCCCATTCTCACCATCAATATCTGGGAGGCGATCAAAGGCATCGACCAGAAACTGATCGACATGTCGAAAGCCTATCATGCCGGCAGGTTGCGCATCATCGCATCAGTCATCTCGCCGCAGATCGCGCCGGCCCTGCTGGCCTCGGCACGCTTCGGACTGGGACTGATCTGGAAAATGGTGCTGTTCGTCGAACTCCTCGGGCGCAGCGACGGCGTCGGATACAAGATCGAATTCTACTATCAGTCATTCAACATGAGCGAGGTGATGGCCTATGCGCTGCTCTTCGTGCTGATCATGCTGTTTCTCGAAATCGTGGTGCTCGGCAAGCTTGAACACCATCTGTTCAAGTGGCGGCCGGCGCAGCGGCGATTCTGAGGACCGGGATGAGCCACGCCGCCTCCATCGAGATCAACAATGTCACCAAGACCTATCCGCCGCGTGGCGACAGCGCCGGCTGGAAGGCCCTGGACCGCGCCACGTTCAGCGTCTCGCCCGGCGAATTCGTCTGCATCCTCGGGCCGTCGGGATGCGGCAAGTCGACCCTGCTCAATATCCTGAGCGGCCTCGACGATCAGTATGAGGGCCTCGCCGCCATCCACGGGCGCAGCGTCGGCCAGGGTGACGTGCGAGGACCGAGCGTTGGCCCACGCACGGCCTACGTGTTTCAGGAACCGCGCCTGATGCCGTGGCGCACCGTGCGGGCGAATATCGAGTTCGCGCTGGCGGCCTCCAACTTCAAGCCTTCCGAATGGAAGGAGCGGATCGACAATTGCCTGGCCCTCGTCGAGCTGTCGCAGTTCAGCGAGTTCTATCCCCTGCAGCTTTCCGGCGGCATGCAGCAGCGCGCCGCCATCGCGCGTGCCTTCTCGATCGAGCCGGATGTGCTGCTGATGGACGAACCGTTCAGCGCATTGGACGAGTTGACCGCGCGGCGGCTGCGCCAGCAGCTTCTGACGATCTGGGAAAAGTTCCGCTCGACGGTTCTGTTCGTGACGCACAACGCGTTCGAAGCGACCTATCTCAGCGATCGCATCCTGATGATGACCAAGGGGCCGGGCGGGAAATTCTGCGACGAGATCGAGCTGTCGGATCTGTCCCGGCCGCGATCTTACGAAGACGTCCGCGTTTTCGAGAAAAGCCGTTTCGTGGTGGAGCGGCTCGTCTCGCATATCGGCCAGATCGATGTGGAATAGGGATCAGGAGGTTGGCATGGCGCGCAAGAAGTTCCATCTGGGCTGGTTCACCAATTTCGTTCAGGACGAATGGAACGAGCCGTTTGCCTCGGCCGGTGGCGCCCCATGGGATGCGGAATTCTTCATCGATTTCGCCAAGAGCCTGGAACGGGCCTGTTTCGACTATGTCATCTTCGAAGACAAATTGATGGTGTCGGAGGCCTATGGCGGCAATTCGAAGATCTATCTGAAGGGCGGCATCCAGGTGCCCAAGCACGATCCGGCGCCGCTTGCGGCGGTCGTGGCGTCGCACACCAGAAACCTCGGCGTCGTGGCGACCCTGTCGACACTGGGCTATCCGCCGTTTCTTCTGGCGCGGCTGTGCAGCACGCTCGATCATATCGCCAAGGGTCGGTTCGGCTGGAACATCGTGACGAGCGGCGAGGACGCGGCGGCGCAGAACTTCGGCCTCGACAAGCTGCCGGAACATGATCTGCGCTACGAGATGGCCGAAGAATACATGGAGGTGGTGAACCAGTTGTTCGGTTCATGGGAGCCTGACGCCGTCGTACTCGACCGTGAGACCGAGACCTATGCCGATTACACCAAGGTCCGGCCGATCCATTTCGAGGGCAAATATTACAAATCGCGCGGACCCCTCAATACAGCGCCCTCACCGCAGGGCCGGCCGACCTATGTGCAGGCCGGCGGCTCGGAGAAAGGCCGCGACTTCGCCGCCAGATATGCGGATTCGATCATCGCCGGCGCCAACGGCGTCAAGGGCAAGAAGGCGTTTCGCGACGACATCCGCCGCCGCGCCGAAAAGTTCGGCCGCAATCCCGACGACATCAAGGTGATGTTCCTGTTCAAGGTCGCCTTGGGCGAGACGGAGGCAGAGGCGCAGGAGAAATATGCCCGCAACGTATCGCAGCAACGTTTCATCGACCGGCAGCTCGGCCTCATCAGCGGCATCACCGACATCGATTTCTCGCAGTTCGACCTCGACAAGCCAATCCCGCAGGATCTGACCACCAACGGCGAATCCGCCTCGCTGGAACGTTTCGCGCAATTCGGCAGCGGCAAGACCTTGCGGGAGCTGGTGCAGGACAAGGCGGCCGACCTGATCGGCACGCCCGATGGCTGCGCCAGGCAGATGGCGGAGATGATGGAGGAGATCGGCGGCGACGGCTTCCTGCTCTCGCATCCGTTTCACCACATCAACCGGCGCTACATCCTGGAGGTGACGGAAGGCCTTGTCCCTGCCCTGCAGCGGCTCGGCGTCGTCCGCACCGCCTATGGCAAGCAGACCCTGCGCGAGACATTGCGCGAATTTTGACGGGCATCGACAGGCGGCCATGGCACCAGCGGAGATTTTAATGAAGCCTTTTCTGACCACCCTTCTTGCTCTTGCGCTCGCCGTGCTGCCCATGGCGGGTACGCAGGCAGCCGAACCCGACACACGCACCTTCAAAGGTGACGGCGGCACCATACGGATGTCAAACAACCAGGCCGGCACGAACGCTTTTGCGTTCTACACGATCCAGAAATTCAAGCTCGACGAAAAATACGGCTTCAAGCTGCAGGAGGTGCCGACGGCCAACTCGCTGGCAGCGATTACCGCCTTGCGCGCCGGCGCGGTCGACATGATGGTCGCCGACATCATCGCTCTGTCCAACATGCGAAACGCCGGCGTCAAGGTGATCGCGATCGTGCCGATGTTCCGGTGGGGCGACCATATCATCGTGCCGGCGGATTCACCGATCAAGAACCTGGGCGACCTGAAGGGAAAGAAGGTCGGCACCGACAGCCACACCAATTCGACCTGGTTCGTCATCATGGCGGCAGCGTTGAAACTCTACAACCTCAACCTGGAAAAGGAGGCGACGGTCCAGGCCGGCGGCCTGATGGAACAGGGCCAGCTCGACGCCACATTCATCTACAACAACATCGCGCCGGCGATGACGGTGAACGGCAAGTTCCGCGTGCTGTACCAGATGCGCGACCTGATTTCCGCCATCGGCCTCGACGGTGACGTGCCCTTCCTGTTCCACGCGGTGTCCGAGGATTACGCAGCCGCCCATCCGGCCAATGTCAGGGCCTATCTGGCGGCCTATCGCGAAGCCGTCAGCATTCTCAACACCAATGACGATATCTGGATGGAGGTTGGACACCGGCAGAAGATGGATGACGCCGCCATCCCGCCGCTGCGTGAAGAGATGCGCCGCGACTTGATGAGCAAATTCGAGCCGACGACGGAAGCCGCCGTCAGGAACATCTTCGATGTCTTGCTCGCCACCGCCGGACCGGGCGTGCTCGGCATGAATGCCATGCCCAGCAAGTTCATGACGATGGAATATCAGTGAGGGCCACCATAGCGTTATCCAGCGAAGTGGTCGCCGGTTCGCGTGAAGAAAACGCGTCAAAACAAAAACGAGATCTTCGGTTCTGATTCTATCAGAACCGAAGATCTAACGCTGTCAGCCGTCGCCGCGCCGGGTCACGTCGGCCAGTTCCGCAAGATCGCAAGGCTGGTCGATTTTCACCTCGTCCGAAATCGTAATCCGCATGCGATCGTCGCCGATGATCAGCGGCCCATGGAAGCCCGCCGCCCGTGTGCGTTCGACGATCTGCGCATAGGTCGAATCCATCCGGATCACGTGGGTATAGACGCCCAGCCTGCACGCGGACCGGCGAAAAACTTCGGCGGCCTGTTCGGGCGAGGCCAGCTTTTCGGCGACCGTCCGCTTGAAGGGGTCGCGCGCCAGAAGCTCCGCGCTCGGCGCGAAGACATTGTGAACCACCACATCCGCCGGTCCCGCATTCGCCAGATCCTCGGAGAAGGTGCAATCGCCGGACAGGACCACGCGCCGGCCGGCATAATCGATCAGGAATCCATAGGCCGGATTGCCGTCCTTATGGTCGACAGGCACCGCCGTCACCACGACGCCGTTCGAGCGGTAGATCTCGGTCCGGCCGGCAAATTCATAGACGTCGTAATCGAGGTCCGAGGAAGGCGCGCTTTCCTCGGCCCGCACGATCACGTCCCGGCCTAAAAACAGCCGCATGCCGTCGAGCATGGACGAAGTTCCGGCCGGTCCCCAGAACCGCATGCGCGCCTTCCGGCCCAGCAGAAACCAGGGCGTGATCCAGAGATTGGGCAGGCCCTCGATGTGATCGGAATGGAGATGCGTGAAAAAGACCCTGGTCACCGAATTCAGCTTCACGCCGCATTCGTAGAGCCGCTGCATGACGCCGCGCCCGGCGTCGAAGAGCAACAGTTCGCCACCTGCTTCGATGAGGGTGGCGGCGCCGAGCCGGTCGACCGAGAGTTCCGGGCCCCCGGTGCCAAGCAAAGTGATGCGCATATCGAAAGCGCCCGCGCTTCGATCGTCCATTGGATTGTCCTCGCTCAATCGGTGGCGGCGGTTTCGTCGTGCCAGGGCACCAGCCGCCGCTCGGCCCAGGCGATCAGCTCGAACGAGATGACGGCGATGATGGAGGTGACGCAGATGGTCGCCCAGAGCAACTCGACCCGGTATTCATAGGTGCTGGTCACCACCAGATAGCCGAGGCCCTTGTCGGAGCCGACCCATTCCGCGATCAGGGCGCCGATGATGGCCGAGGCGCTGGCGATCTTCAGGGCGGTGAAGATATGCGGCAGGGCGGCCGGCCACCTGACTTTCCAGAAGACCTGGGATGGCGAGGCCGCCAGCGTGTGCATCAGCTCGAGATTGAGTCGATCGACCGAGGCAAGCCCGCGGAACGTGTTCACCAGCGTGGGGAAAAAGCAGATCAGCGCGGCGGTGATGACCTTCGGACTCAAACCGTTGCCGAACCACAGCAGGAAGAGCGGCGCCAGCGCAACGACAGGAATCGACCGTATGGTCTGGGCGACGGGAAACAGGGACCGCTCAAGCGACCGCGAGTAAAGAAAGACGATGGCGAGAAGGACGCCCACCGCATTGCCGACAAAGAAGCCCAGGCTTGCCTCCAGCACCGTTATGCCCGTGTGGCGCAGAAGCAGGCCGGCATTGCTCCACAAGGTCTGCAGGATCAATGTCGGCCTGGGCAGGACATAGCTGGGCACGTCGGCCAGCCGCAGAAACACTTCGATCGATACCAGGATGCCAAGTGTCGCAGTAAACGGGATGAGGCGGTCCCAGAGGCGACGCAAGAGGGATGCGCCTTGGGGTGCCTCGACAGGCAGATCCGAGGCTGGAGCGTTAGCGAGCATGGAGCGCCCTCCGGACGATGCGGCAGCACTGCTCGAACGCCGAACTCTCGACGAGGTCGTCATAGCTGCGCGGGCGCGGAAGATCCACGGGAACGATATGGGATATGCGGCCCGGCCGTGCCGACATGACCGCCACCCTGTCGGCAAGGAAAACCGCCTCCTCGATGGAATGGGTGACGAACAGGACGGCGGCGCTGGTTTCATCCCAGACGCGCAGCAGTTCCCGGTTCATCTGGGCCCGGGTGATTTCATCGAGCGCGCCGAAGGGTTCGTCCATGAGGAGCAGCGGCGGGTTCTGCGTCAGCGCCCGCGCCAGGGAGGCGCGCATCCGCATGCCACCGGACAGTTCATTCGGCATGCGGTCGTCGAAACCGGAGAGCTGAACCATTTCGAGCAGCGCCTGGACTTTCGGCGCCCTGGCTTGCGGCGCGACGCCGGCCAGTTCGAGCGGCAGCCCGATATTGTCCCTGAGGTTGCGCCAGGGCAGAAGCACCGGTTCCTGGAAGACGAAACTGTAGCGACGATCAAGGCGCGCCGCCTGCGGATCGAGGCCGCCGACCTTGATGACACCCCGGCTCGGCTTCAGGATATCGGCGACGAGCCGGAGAATCGTCGACTTGCCGCAACCGCTCGGCCCGATCAGGGCGACGAACTCGCCGGGTGCGACGGTCAGAGACACATCGCTCAGCGCCTCCAGCACCTTGCCACCGGTCCGATAGGTCATGTGGACGCCGCCGACTTCTACCGCCGCCGGGAGGGCGCGGGTGCCGGCTTCGACGGATTTGGCAAGGCTTACGGTCATGGCAATGGATCCTTCTCCGCGCGCTGCTCTATGCCTTCGGCATGTCGACCGATTGCAGGAAGTCCGTGGCCAGCATGCCGGGGAGGTCGACCGGCTTTTCGATCATGCCGATGTCCCTGAGGATCGTGCCGGTCTTTGCCCAGACGTCCTCGTCGATCCAGAAGACTCCATGCGCCTTCGTCGCCGCTGAAGTCATGAACGCGAGTTGGGCGCGGTTCTGGCGGCTTTGCTGGGCCGGGTTCAGCCCTTCGGAATATTTCGTGACGACCGCGTCCGTGACCTTGTCCGGATTGGCCAGGTTGAACGCCATGCCCTGGCCCACGGCGCGCATGTAGCGCTGCAGGACATCGCGCTTGCGCGTCAGCGTCTCGCGCAGGCAGACGATGGCGGCGCCCTGCATCGGCATGCCGAGATCCGACGACGTCCAGCTTTGCGCAGCAACTCCCTGCTCTTCCATGGTAAACGGAACATTGAGCACGGACACCGTCATCAGATCGATCCGGCCCTGCATCACCGCCGTCGGATCGGCGGTGACGACCGTCGTCGTCACATCCTCGAAGCTCAATCCATTGGCCTTCAGAATGCCGTTGAGCAGGGTGCGGTTGACCTGCTGGTAGCCGATCTTCGCGCCCTTGAGGCCTGCCGGCAGTTGCAGGTTACGGTCGCGGCGGGCCGCAAGGCCCAACGGGGCCTGTTGAAACTGGCAGCCCAGGACGACGGCGGGCACCCCGCGTGCGCGTGCGGTCAGGACCTGAAGCGCAGAAGATACGATCGCCACATCGACGGCGCCGCTGGCGACCTGTGCCATGGGGTCGATCTGCGGACCGCCGCCGATCAGTTCGACGGCGAGCGATTGCGCGGCGAAGTATCCGTTCTCCAGCGCTGCAAAATAGGGCGCCGATTCAACCGACTTCAGCCAGCTCAACTGGACCCGCAGCGGGTCGGCGGCGCGGCTCTCCGAGACCGGCAGCAGACTGCATCCAAGCCCGGCCAGCAATGTCCTTCGATCCAACGTCAGCATTTCCGCCTCCATATGACGGAGCCGACCATTGGGCGGTGGAGCGTAAAGTAAAAGCGGTAATTTCTGCACGGACTGTTGCAGCGAACGCAACGCACTTCCGAAATCAGATGGCCGCGCCGGCTTTTCCGAGTCGATCGAGAAAGGCGCCAAGCGCCTCAAGGGCTATCGAGGTGGCGAACGGCAGCGTCCGGTCCATCCTGATCATCGAACAGACCTGGATCTTCGGAACATGCGCGCCCTTGATCGGAATGAACGAAATATTGCCTTTCGCGACCTCATCGGCCGCATCGACGTCAGCCAGGAAGCTGATGCCGACACCGGTCTTCACCAGTTCGATGACCGTGATGAAGGAATTGGTCTCGACGGCAATGACATGATCGGGCCAGCGCAAGAGACCCAACTGGTCGGCAAAATTGCGGGTCTCCATGCCTTCGACCGGCAGCACCAGCGGGTGCGTCAGGAGTTCGCGGACGCCGACACTGGTTCGTCCCGCCAGGGCATGCGATGCGTGGACGACCGCGCCGAAGCGGACGGGGATGCTCTTTTGCACCTGAAGCGGCAGGCCCCGGAGCGGCTGGTAGCAAACGCCGATCTCGGCGGTTCCCGACGTGACCCATTCGCAGACTTCCGCGTGGGTGCCGGCCAGAAGCGTGAAGGTGATCCCCGGATGCTCGAGCCGGAACTGGGCGACGAAGCGCGTGAGATGCAGCGGCCCGATGTAGGAAAGACAGGCCAGAACGATGTGGCCGCGCTTGAGGCCTTTCAACATCTCCATCTGGGAAACGGTGACGGCCAGTTCGCGTTCCTGCCGGCGGATGCTCGCCAGCAGCAATTCTCCGGACGCCGTCAGCCGCATCCCGCGCGGCAGGCGTTCAAACAGGACCGCCGACATCTCCTGCTCAAGGCCGATGATCTGCCGGTTCACGGCGGACGGCGTCAGGAACAGGTGCTCGGCCGAGCCGCGGATCGATCCGCGTTTCGCCACTTCAACGAAGCAGCGGATCGCTGTTGTGAAGACCGGCATTGCTGACACCAGCGCTCGTCAGCGCCTCCAGGGCGCAATGCCTTATGAATAAACGCTCTATGCTCTCCTGTGGAGCTAATTCAATCGCGACCGGGAGCGAAACTACTTTCCCTCGACGATCGCGGCGGCCCTCGTGACGATCTCCGGCCTTGTGGCAACGATACGCTTCACATAGGCCGACATCTCGTCGCCCCACATGGGCAGGATCTCGGCTCCGCGCTTGTCGGCATCGGCGAGGAACGCCTTGTCGGCGATCATCCCGGCAAAACCCTTCTTCAGAATCGCCATCGCCTGCTCGTCGGTGCCGGGAGGTGCGGCGAAGCCGCGGCCGATGGTGGCGATCGACGACAGGAATGTCAGGATTTCCTTCGCGTCGCTGTCCTTCGCCAGTTCGACGACCGACGGCACATCCGGGAACAGCGGGTGCCTGAAATCGGCATATTGCACGACGATGTTGACCTTGCCGCTGTCGAGCCAGCCCTTCAATTGCTCCTTGAACAGGATGGCAGGCGAAACCGTCGCCTGGATTTCGCCGCGCTCCATGGCGATGCGCGCGTCGCCGGAGCCGGGATAGCCGCTGACGATCTTCCACTTCGTGCCCACCAAGGCATTGGTGGCGCGCGGCAGATCGTTGTGGACCCCGCCGACGCCGACCGCGCCGGTGATGGTTTCCATCTTCATGACGTCGGCTATGGACTTGGCCGGCGCGTCCTTCCAGATCATATGCACCGGCACGTTCGGCGCCAGCCGGACAATATATTTGAAGGTCGTCGCATCGTAGCGGGCGCCGGAAATCTTGCGCGCCTGAAAGGTTGCGACATCCTGCGCGATGACGGCAATCGTCGTGCCGTCCTTGGGCGCGATGGTCTGCAGATAGTTCAGAGACGCGATGCCGGTCGCGCCCGGCATATAGGAAATGACAACGGCTGGATTGCCGGGGATGAAGCGGCCGAGGTGCTGACTGGCCAGGAAGCCATATAAGCCATAGCCGCTGTCGATATTGTTGGCCGGCAGAATGATGCGGATCTGCTTGCCGGCATAGTAGTCGGCGGCCCATCCGGTGGCTGTCGACGCGCAAAACGCGGCAAGGCCGAACCCAAGATACATTGCCGCGCAGATGATGTTTTTGTGCCGCATGGTCCCCTCCCAGAGATCGTCGAACCGTTTTTGCTAGGCCAGCGCCGAGTGGTCGGAGCGGAAGGCCGAATAGGCCATGGGTGTTTGCGCCGCCTCGTCGTTGATTTCGATGTCGAGCACCACCTCCTTGCCGGGCGTCACTTCGAGGATGCGGGCATAGCCCCAACTCCCGACATTTGAGCCGGAGGGAACGCCGTCGCGCAGGCAGATGCCGCCGAAGGTGATGAGCGTGTTGCCGGTGCGCGGCAGCCGTCGCGCGCCGCCCTGATAGCAGGCGAACAGGCGCGGCGTGGTGAACTCGCCATACTCCCATACCTGCCGCACCCTGTGGCTGGCTTCGTCGACTTCGAACTCGACGGCGCGGCTGAAGTTGTCGGCAGGATGCAAGGGCAGCTGATAGGCGCCCGCGCGGAAGTTGCCGTTGTCGAAACACAACACGCGGCCCGGCGCCGGCGCCGAACAATCGTGCTGGTGAAACTGCCACCTGAAATCACCTTCCGGCTCCAGGAGATGTTGCGACCAGGGCATGGACCATTCACTGGGATTGCCGAGAATCCAGCGGGTCTTGCCGTCCTTGCGGCCGAGCTTGACGATACAGTCCTGATGGCGAACGGAGACGAGCAGACAGTCGTCGGCAGCGTCATAACCAACCGCATTGGCATGCGACCAGTCGTTCGTGCCGGGGAAACCCAGCTTGTGCCAATAGACATCCATGGAGCCATGGGTGATGCGGTACGGGTCGAGGATGTCGAGCAGCCGATATTCGCGCACGAGCTGCCCGGCTTGCGTCACCTCCTTGATCACATCGCCGACGATGGACGATGTCTGCCGCGGCGCGGAACGGTCCGTCGTGCTGGTCGGCCAGTTGTCGTAGTCGCGCTTCTCGGCATCGAGGATCAGGAAATTGCCATCCGGCAGGACTTTGACGGTGTGATGAAGCTGATTGATCGGCAGTTCAATGCTGCCGGAGGGCGGCGTCAGGCCGGCCCATTTGTCGCGCGAATGCCAGGTGCGGTGGATGGTGCCATCACGGCCCACCTCGGAGAGCAATCCTTGCGCGGATTGCGAGAACAGGGTGTTGCCTGACGGCAGGCAGCGCACGTCCTGTGACGTGCCCTGAAACTTTCTGTTCAGGACGATCTGCCCATCGCCGCCAATGCCGATGAGCCAGCCATATTGGGCGCGCACACCGGCCCCGCCGGGACGAGTGGTGAAATAGACCGTGCCCGGCTCGCGCTTCGACGCCACGCAGGACTTGAGGCGGATGGGAGGGCTGTCAGGCGACATGCGGCGCCTCTACGATATAGCGACAGAACATTGTTTCCCCAAGACGGATTTCGTCGACGAAATTTCATTTCGCGCAGGGTGGGTTGCCATCCGGGCCGGATCAAGGGAAAACCCTCCAAAGTGCCACCAGATGGCACGCACAAAATCGAGGGGAGACGTTTCATGACCGGCCCATTGCAGACACGCTCGGTTCACCGCGCCCTGGATGTCCTACAATTCCTCAGCGAGAACGGTCCTTCCGGCCTGCACCGGCTGCACACGGGCACCGGACTTTCCAAGAGCACGCTACGCCGCCTGCTCGCCACACTGGTCGAGCGCCGCTTCGTGCGGACCGGCATCAGCGACGCCATGTACCGGTCCAACACCGCCCTGCCGGACCATCCGCGTGCCGGGTTGATCGTGCAGATCGGACAGATCGTCGAAGTGGCCCGGCCGCACATGCTGGCGCTGACGAACCAGACACGCTGGCCGGCCGATCTGCACATCTACGTGCATGGCCGCATGCAGATCCTCGATTCGACCAGGGGCCTCAGCCCGTTTCCCTCCGGCCAGATGCTGAAGCCCGAGACGGAACTGAATGTGTTCGCCGCGGCCAGCGGCCTGGCCTTCCTGGCAGCGCTCGAGGACGAGCGGGTGCTGGCCATCGTCGATGAGCTGAAGACCGACATGTTCTCGTCTCTCGCGCGCTTCGGGATAGCGCCGGCCCGGCTGCTGAAGGATCTCGCGGACATCAGA
>Ga0182744_1002045_pt1 | contig 17009 bp, 15 predicted proteins | sample eDN3rd30CKraftMG_FD_128525 | JGI IMG/M metagenome (GOLD analysis project Ga0182744, IMG submission 128525) | Enriched Miracle-Growth compost microbial communities from Emeryville, California, USA - eDNA 3rd pass 30_C Kraft MG (version 2) (version 2) ...
GTCACCATCCTGTTGTCGTTGCCTCTGTCGTTCGGCGGCGTGGCATTGAGCCTGCTGTTGACCGACAACGCGATCAGCATGCCTGTCTACATCGGCCTGCTGATGCTGATGGGCATTGTGACCAAGAATGCCATCATGCTCGTTGACTTCGCCATCGAGGAAATCGCGCGAGGCGTCGAGCGCCGTGAGGCCATTATCGATGCCGGACGCAAACGTGCGCGGCCCATCATCATGACAACTCTGGCGATGGCCGCCGGCATGCTTCCCAGCGCGATGGCGCTCGGAGACGGCGGCGAGTTTCGCGCGCCTATGGCCATCGCGGTAATCGGCGGGCTTCTGGTGTCGACGATGCTGTCGCTGATCTTCGTTCCGTCGTTCTTTACCGTGATGGACGACTTCGGATGGCTGATGCAGCGCATTTTCGGGCGTTTCATCGGTCCTACGGACGAGCCGGATACCGTTCCGTCAGCGCACGACGGTCGCTCACCTCCCACGCGTCGTCCGCTGCCGCTCGCTGCGGAATAAAGCAGAAAGGATATTCGAAAGGGGAATTGTAGACCCGATGCGCGCTCCTTACTTGTTGCCCTAGCGATCGCAACGGAAGGACCCCCGCTATGTTCGACGCAAAATCCATCTTGGAAAACATCGTTCGTGGTGCCGCACCTTCGCAGCCTTCCAGTGGCGGCGGCTTCGGCGACCTCCTTAACGAAATCGGCAAGAGCCTTTCGCAGGGACAAGGCGGCTCAACCGCCGGGGCACCTCAGACATCCGCTCCCAATGGATCTGGTGGTAGCATCGGAGATATTCTTGGCGATCTCGCGCGCCAATTCGGGCAGCCGTCGTCGCCCAATACGTCCGGAGCTGGCACCCCTGCGGCTGGTAGCGGCGGGACCGATTTGGGCGACGTTCTTGCTCAACTCAAGGACAAGCTCAATCAAGCCGGTGGCACAGTGACCGACGGCGGCAGCATTACCGACATCCTCGGCAAGATTTTCACGCAGGCGACGCAAGGCGTCCGTGAGGGTGCTTCGCAGGTCGGAGACGCGACCGGCGCAAGTGATGCGCTCGGACGGGCCGCGGCAGATCCTCGTGCCGCGCAAATTCTTGAACAGCTGAAAGGCGTTTTGCAGAACAGTCCATTCGCGACCGGCGCAGCGGCGGGCGGGCTTGGTGGGCTCGTGCTCGGTACACGCACAGGCCGATCGCTCGCTGCCAATGCCGCAAAGCTCGGTGCGCTCGCGATGATCGGCGGCCTCGCATACAAGGCCATGCAAAACTACCAAGCTGGCAAGCCGCTCATTACCGGCGCAACGACGCCGACCACGGCTCCCTCAGGTTCAGGCTTTGAACCCGCCGCCACCACCAACGACGCGGCGTTGCACTACATCCAGGCGATGATTGCGGCAGCTGCTGCGGATGGGCGCATCGATGCGGATGAGCATGAGAAGCTCGTTGGCAGTCTCTCTCAAGCAGGTCTTGGCGACGAGGCCGAGGCATTCCTGGCGAAAGAGCTCAATAGCCCGCGTTCAATTCAGCAACTGGCAGCGTCCGTCGCTTCGCCGCAGGAAGCTGTTCAGCTCTACACCGCCGCGCGGATTGCTGTTGCCGACAATTCTCCGGCCGAGAAACAATTCCTGGCGGCGCTGGCGCAAGCTCTCGGTATCGATCCGCAACTCGCGGCTCATGTTGATGCGACGACGAAGGCTGCGGCCTGAAGCCAGTAATTTTTACGCATGAACAAAAAGGGCGCCGGCTTGTATCGCCGACGCCCTTTTTTTGGATTCACAAACGATCCTGATGCTCAGTTCGTCTTCATCGCGCCCGCTGGTGAAGCCGAAGCCTGATTGTTGCTGTCGAGCTTGAAGAACGTATCGACGCGCATGCCGGTGAACAGCGGCGGGTGTCCGTCCAAAGCGACCATCACCTCGACGACTTCGACATCGTTCGGACGACGGGGGCCGCGCGTTGCAATACGTGGCGCCGCAAGCGACTGCGAAATTGAGGTTACGGTGCCTTCGAACGTCTTATCGGGAAAAGCATCGGCCTTCACCACGACGCGCTGTCCAACGTGGACCTTAGCTGCGTCCCGCTCTTCGACTTCGGCACGAAGCCTGAGGCTCGACAGATCACCAAATGTGATGAGTGCGCTCTCGGGAGAGGGCATCGCCGTCTCGCCGACCTTACCCATGACGTTCAACACGGTGCCATCGGTAGGGGCCCGGATTCGCGTACGCTCAAGAGCCAATTCGGCAGACGTCAAATCGGAACGCGCCAAAGCCAGAGACGATTCAAGTCTTTGCGGCAACGGCATGCCCGACTGGGCATCGACGTCAGCGAGCTTCGTCTTTGCTTCCGCAAGCGCATCCTTTTTCGCGGCCAGATCCTTGCGCGCCGTTTCAACCGCGTCTGCGTCGCCGTTGCTGGTCTTTTCGGCGCGATAGGCCTTATCGAACGCTTCGTGCGCGGCGAAAATATCGCGATGCGCCTTGGCAACCGCATCCTCGGCGTTGCGGCGGTCGAGCGCGAGGCCCGTCACCTGCTCCTCGGCGCGTTCACGTTCACGGACGCCAGCCTCAGCGGCCGCCGCATTGATCTTCGTATAATAATCGGCGTCGTCCAGGCGGATCAGCAAATCGCCGGCCCGCACCTGATCGTTCGTCTTGGCGAGGACTTCGACGATTTTGCCGGCGACCTCGCTCGCAATCCGGATCTCGCCGTCTTTCGGCTCGACGCGGCCGGTCGCCGATGCCGCCCATTGCGGAACGGGAGCCGGCGTATCGGCACGGGCAGTGCCCGCCAGATCGGTCAACGCGGTGTGGTTGCCGATCGACTGAAGGCCAAATCCGGCCGCGATAGCGATTGCGGCCGCAATCAAAATGGTCGAGACCGCAGGATCAATCTTCTTAAGCATGCAGCTTTCGCCTCTTGGTCAAATCGGTAATTTCGGGAGCGTTGATACCTTCCGGACGTCGCTCTTCACCGACAATCTTGCCATCTTCTATCCGCACGACGCGGTCTGCATATCCGAGCGTTCTGGGATCGTGCGTCACCGCGAGTACGCTGCGGTTCTGCTCTTTGGCGATCCTCGAAAGCAGCGACATGACCGCATGGCCGTTCTCGCTGTCGAGAGCAGCGGTCGGTTCGTCGGCCAGGACAATCGACGGCGAACTCGCAATGGCGCGCGCCACCGCGACGCGCTGCTGCTCGCCGCCGGAGAGATTGCCCGGATAGTTGGTCAGCCGATGGCCCAAGCCGACCTCACGCAGAGCTTCTTCCGAACGGCTGGTGGCGGCAAAGCCTTTTACGCCTCTGACATCGAGTGCGATGCGGACGTTCTCAAGCGCGTTCAGCGTCGGAAACAAATTGTACGACTGGAAAATGAACCCGATGTGGTCGCGGCGGACCTTCGCCAGGGCTTCGGGCGATAGTCCGTCAATTTTCTGATCGGCGATGCGCAGGCTTCCGGACGTCGGCTTCATGATGCCGCCGAGAATGGAGAGGAGCGTCGTCTTACCGGAGCCCGACGGCCCCATGAGCAACGTCAGCTCGCCTGGCACGAGTTCAAGGGACACGCCCTTGACCGCGACCACGAGGCCCGCCCCGGACCCAAGCTCCTTGACGATATTGTCTGCATGCAGAACGGATGTCATGGTCATCTCGAGAACACCGTAGCCGGATCTATTTTTGTGACCTTGACGATGGCCGAAAGCGCCGAGATCGCACACATGAATAGGGTCAACGCAAATAGCCAGAACGCCAGGCCGGGCGTCATGACGAGGGGCAGCGATGAGTTTCGGCTGGCATAGAGTATCAGCAGCGCAATAATCATCCCTAGGATGTATCCCATGACCGCGCTGAGACCCGCCTGAGCCAAAATCACTTTGTGGATGTAACCCTTGGATGAGCCCAGCGCACGCAAGGTCGCGAATTCGTGAATGTGATCCTTGGTGCTTGAATAGAGCGTCTGGGCGACGATGACGGTGCCGACGAGGCTACCCAAAATAGCGCCACCGATCAGCGCCAGACCGGCACCCGTGCGGAACAGCCATTGCGTCAGGCTGCGGTTCTCGAACTGGTCTTTCGTCAGCACGTCGGCGGAATCGAGCCGACGCGCGAGATCGGCCTGCACCTTGGTGATATCGGCGCCGGGCACAAGTTTCACGAGCAAGAATGTCGAATTGTCATCGTCGACGCCGAGCAACTGACGAGCACGGTTCAGCGTTGTGTAGGCGTATGGCGATTGCGTGAACGAGCGGATGCCTTCGGTCAAGGCATTGATCTTGACGCGTCCGGTGGCGACCTGGGCCGTGTCACCAATTCCAGTCACACCCAATTCACCGAGATAAGAGCGATCGACGGCGATGGCGTCGGGAGCCTTAATATCGTCCAGGGTGCCCTTTGTCAGCGACCAGGGCACGAGACCGTTGTCGTCAGGGTCGGCACCGATAAGAACGACGCGCGACGAGCCACCAGAGGGCTTTCGCCATTCGGCAAACGCAACGACCAGCGGCACGACCGATTCCACGCCCGGAGTTGCAAGCGCCTGATGACGCTCTCGATCAGACAGCAGAACCCCACCATCTTCGAAACTCTTTGCGCCGTACGTGGTAATGAAAAGGTCCGCGTTCGATCGTGCGATATTGGCGGTGATCATGTTACTCGAGCCGAGGTACAGTCCGAGCTGGACCGCGACGAGGACGATCGAGAATAGAATGCCGATCAACGTCACGGCGAGACGCACGCGGTCGTGCAGCAAGTTACGAAGCGCAAGAGTAAAAACCATTTGCGTGCAGATCTCTTATCTCGAATGATCCCCGTAGAGCCGATCATGGATAGCGGGGTGGCGGTGTCTATAAATATTCGGCCATCATGTGAAATGTAGGGTCGTATAACGCCTTTGTCGTGTTGCGGCCAGCGCGCCCCCCAGCGACCGGGCGCAGCAGTTGAAGCCTCGATGGCCCTAATTTGCGCGGATCGCCTCGCGACGACATTTGTTTAGGAAAGTCTTAGCAGCCGTTTAACAATTTGACTTCAATGTTTTGCCGTTTTCGGGGCATAGGAGTAGTAAACTTGAACCTTCCGCTGCGGTTTATTGTCATGCGTAACACCAATACTTCCGGTCGTTCGGATGCCTCGCTCCGTATCGTTACCGCTCTAGCCGCCATCGTGGCTTGCGGAGCGCCAGCCGATGCGACGCCGCGGGAGGTCGGGATTTGGTACGACGATACCGGCAAGGGCGCCGTTAAGATCGAGGTCTGCACGCCCACGACGCTTTGCGGGAAAATCTATTGGCTCAAGGAGCCAATGACCCAGAAGGGCGAGCCGAAGATCGACCGCTACAATCCCGAGCCCACGATGCGAACCCGTCCGATCTGCGGACTACCCGTGCTTGGCGACCTTCAGCAGCTCCGCGAAGGCGGTTTCGATAATGGCTGGGTGTATGATCCGAAGGAAGGCAAATCATACAGCGTCGCGCTCGATCTGATCGGCCCGGACAAACTGAAAGTCACGGGCTACAAGGGCATGCGATTTCTAGGCAAGTCGTTCATCTGGACGCGCGCACCCGACGACCTGCCCGCATGTGGGACCGACGCTGCGGAGGCACCGGAGGATGACGGAGTGGGCAAAGCCACGGTCCTGAAACCGCCGGCACCGAAGCCCGCAAAAAGGCCGAGCCACAAAAGCAAAGACAAAGTGACGGCAAAGAAATCCAGTAAAAACACGACCACGAAGGCCGGGCGTACTGCTACTCCGCCGCCCCCAGTTGCTTCGAATTAGTCGCGGACTGCTTCTGGCCTGCCTTCACGGCTTCAGCCGCCAGCAGACGGTCGACGAACTCCACGGTTCTATCGACGACATAGCCGCGCTGGCGATCTAGCGTCACGAGGTGATAGCTGTCTTCGAGAACGGAGACTTCAACCCTGCCGCTCAGCTTGCGCTGAAGGACCATCGTATTCTTGATGTCACTCTGGTCGTCGTGACGCGGATGGAAAATCAGCGTGTGGAGCTTCACCAGCGACAGCATGGGCCGCACATTGCGGACCAGCGAGAAGAATTCATACACGGTGCCACCGCCGCGAACGGTGATATCGGCGGGCATGTTGTCGGCACCGCGCAACGCTTCCAGCGCGAAATTCCGAACGCGCTCGTCTTTGATACCGTAAGGCGCCGGCGTGCGGAGCTTGAAGAGACGTGCCGTCCACTTGTCCGTGACGCAGTGGAACAGCTTGATCATTTTCGGGATCGCCCAGCCGTTGACGGCGAGTGTCGGCGCATAAAGCATCAAACCAGCAGCTTGATCCTGACGATATGCCGCAAGCCTGAGCGCCAGAATTGAACCAGCCGAAGCACCGCCGATGATGACCGTGTCGCACATGCTGCGCATATCATCGAAGGCCTTGGAAACGGACTGATACCAGTCATGCCACGTGGAGAGACCTGAGACGTCGGTTCCGAACGTGAGGCCCGGCACCACTGGACAATAAACGGTCATTCCCTTGCGCGAGAGGGCGTGGGCCACAGACTTCATCTCAAGTGGCGAACCACCGAGTGAGTGGACCAACAACACCCCCGAAGTGCCCCCAGGAATGAACAAACTGCCACGAGTGGGCTGAAATTTCTCTTTATTTTTCATTAGCTACTTGCACTTGCTGTGACTCAGCCAAACGCACGCTGTTTACGACGCAGTCGCAATCGATGCCAACGCAACTTTGTCGCGCCGCCGTAAATTTTTGACGTACCCTCGACTTTCCCGCAGTTGAGAATTGGTTTCCGAAGCTATTACGAAGCCGCTGAAAAGACCATACCTTTCAAGTTCGGGTTAAGACCACTTGGTAAACAAAGGCCTGACAGCGCAACGCAATGACTTCGAAAGAAAATTGGTTTGTCCGTCTTCGTTGTGCAATGCGGCATAAAAAGGATCGGTAGCTGCGGCTAAATGAAGTAGCTGCATCTGAACCTCCTTCCAAGCCGAGAGCACTGTGTAAGCCCGCGTTGCCCTAGAGAGCAAACATGCAGAGGTGCGCAACCGTTCCCCTCTGTCCAAGCGAACGGACGCTGAAATTCCGAGCGCATTGGCGGGATCAGTCACTGTTCGCGCGCAATCTATGATTTATACTTCGGATAAAATTTACCGGACGCGCCACCGGCGCTCTGCCGATGGGATAGGGTTGAAGTGAACGTCTCACTGCGCGCCGCAATTTCCATCCTGACTTCCATCGCGGTCACTTCGAGCCTGTTCTCCAGTCCTGCGATTGCCACCGAAATGAGCCGGGCCGAATATGAAGCGTGCCAGGCGCGCGACGATGCCGGCCTAAGGGCAGCCATAACGACGGTCGCCGCCAACGCGATCCTGACCGGCACGAAGTCGATCGACTATAAAGCTCTCGTCGATCAGCAATGGCACGACAGAAATCTCGACCAAGTCATCGACAGCCGCGTCGACATTGCCGTCGCCGAGATCACCAATGAGACAAGCTGGTCCGAGCGGCTGCAGACATTGGCCAACAACGAGAAAGCGCAGAAGCTGGCGACTGCAGTCGCCGAGCGCGTTTATCGTTCAGACGCCGTGAAGACCGCGATGGAGGAGTTAGCCTCGGGCGTCGCAAAACAGGTCGGCAAAAGCATAGAATTCGCGAGTTCGGACGCGACCGAATCCCTTCTGCAATGCCTCAAAGCATTCGTCGGGCCGCGCTATGGCGGCGCGGTAGCGGACGCGCTGGCGGGAGATGCGGGTCAAGGCGTGCTGATCGATCCGGCCAAAGGGACCAGCGGCGTGTCGGCGGGCTCGGTGCTGGAACAATCGACCGGCGGTCTGGCCGGGGCGACCATCCTGATCGTCCGGCGCCAACTCGCCAAGCTCGCCGAACGCGTCGGGCAACGGCTCGTCGGCAGCATCCTTTCGCGTTTGGTGTCTGTCGTGGCGGGCGGCGTCGGGCTCGTGCTTATCGCCAAGGACCTCTGGGACTTCCGTAATGGGGTTCTGCCGATCATCGCCACGGAAATGAAAGCGCCGGCCACCAAGGAGAAGGTCCGCGAGGAACTCGCGACTACGCTCGCTGCACAGATAAATGACCACGTGAAAGAGATCGCGGCGGCGGCGGCCGATCAGGTCGTGGAGGTCTGGCAAACCTTCCGCCGGGCCCATGCCCTCGTTCTCAAGATCGCCGACCAAAACGCCGAGTTTCGGAAGTTCCTGGATGGGGTCGGCCCGCAATCGTTGGCGCGTCTCGACGAGGTCGTCTCGATCCTGGTTACGTCGGAAGGCGAACCGGCAATCCTGAGCCGCCTACGGGACGGGACGCTGAATGAAGCCGTGCATCTCATGCCAGATAAAGGCATGGAGATTGCTCGCGACACCAATTCCATTTCCTCCGGGCTTGCCTGGACGACCCTTGCCGGAGACCACCTCGATCAGGTCGTCGACTATGAGTTGCACCGGCGCATGTCACCGAAAGATTTAACGAAAGCGTCTCTGAACCGCATTCTGGCTCTCAACGACCGCGCCGCCATCGTCAAGATCGCAAGTCTCCCGCCAGAGGCGCGCGATTCACTTTTCAACCTCGATGCGAGCGATCTCAATGTTCTGCTCCGGTCGCTGTCGGAGCACGAACTCAAATCGCTTGCCGGTTACCTCGACGGGCTGCGCCCGGGACCACGCGACAAAATCCTCAAAGCCATCGCAGCCAACCCTGCGAAGATGCAGCTGCTCGCCTCGCCGACGATCCGCGAGCGGATCATCGCCAGCGCGGATCAAGGCGCCGCGGCCGATATGATGCTCGCGTCGCCCGACGGGCTTTCGCCACGGCTCGTCATTCACGATGCCAAGCTCGTGTGGGACGGGCGTGTCACCCCCCTTCTGCTCTGGAACAAGCACCCGCAAGCCGTGGTTCTGGCAGCTTTTTTGGCGTTCATTATTCTGGCTTGGCTGACCCGGCTTTTCCGCCCGCGCCGCCGTCCTCAAGCCCCTGCAACGGGCGTCTAGGGGACAGTGGCAAATTCGCCTTACCCAACGGCTGTCCACATGCAATCGGGCTCGTTTCGTCGCAAGCGTTCGGCCTCCTGCTATAAGGATTCGCCGGTCAATGATGGACCCATAGCGAAGGGGGAACGATCATGCGCATGCGGTTCAGAAACGAAGAGGGAGTGCGTGATATGGGATTGAAGGCGCCGGGCATCATTACTTTTATGCTTTCGGTCATTCTGACTGTCATTGTGCTGACATCCAAATTTTTTGGCGCCAGCATCCCCGGACTGACGGGTAATGAATCCTGGGCAATGCTCGTTTCGTACATGATCCTTATGCTCGGCTGCATGGTGCGTGGGATGTGATGTCCGACCCATCGTCATTTGTTGCAACGCACTCACTGCCCGCGCAAACCAGCCTCGATACCGTTCCTCCGGGCTCGACGATGTGCGCTCCTGTCGCGCGGCAACCCGCGGAGTGGAGCCCCGAGGGGCAGATCATTATCGATCAATCCATGCCGCACGAGATGCCTGAAACATTTGCGCGACGGGCGCGCCTTTCTTCGAAAGCCATCTTGGCGGCTGTCGCGTTGACGTTCGCCGCTCTTGGCGCCATCGCGATTGCTTCCCAGCAAACAGCGCCTGCCGTTGTAAAGACCTTCAGCCCGGTTTCGCAAGAACCGACCGCTGTCAGCTCAGGGCTGCTTCCGGTGGTCAACCGCTAGGCGCGGGACAAGCGGTTCGGCCCGCACAAGGCCGCGAACCGAGTTTCCGAGATAGATCTCTCCCTGGCCGTTCAGATCCTGAACCGTTAACTTCGCTTCAGTCGCCTTGCCGTCATCGATGAGCGCCGCTCTCAACGTGCCCGGCAGAACACCGGCCGCAAGATGCGGTGTTAAGAGCTTCCCGTCGCGCTCCAGGAAAATCGTCGTCCTGCTGCCTTCCGCGAGTTCACCGTTCTCGTTGATATAGATCACTTCGTCGGCGCCGAGGGTGTCGGCGTAGTGCTTCCATTCGCGATCGTAAAGGTCGCGCCGTGTCGTCTTATGATAGAGGAAGAGATCGGTGCTGTTGAGGCGAGTATCCGAAATCACGTAGCGCATGACGGCGTCTTTCGCCGTTGCGGGCTGCGGCGTTGCCGTGACGGTCACACCTCCGTCTTCGTCGAGCAGCAATCGCACGCGCAGCCGCTCATTCGATTGCGTGGCGACCGCATCTTCGATGGCGTCGTGCACCTTGCGAGCATCGAACACGAAACCGAAGTAAGCGGCGGACGCCGCGAGGCGCGCCAGGTGATAGCCACGCAGCCAGATGCCCTTGCCAGGCTCATAGAGCATCGTCTCGATCAGCTCAAAGCGTCTCACTGGATCGGTCAAGAATTTCATCTTGAGCAGGCATTCGGCATATTCTTTGACGCCGTCGGAATCCGCAACGATGCCCGAGCCGATCCCCATCTCGCCGGCACCCCGGCGATCGATGACCGTCGTGCGGATCGCAACATTGAGAAGCGCAGTTCCATCCGGCGAAAAGCGGCCTATAGCGCCGCAGTAGACACCGCGTGATTCCGTTTCAAGTTCACGGATCAGCTCCATGGCGCGGATCTTCGGCGCGCCTGTGATCGAGCCCGGCGGAAAGATGGCCTTGAGGATCTCAACGATCCCTATTCCCGGCTTCAGCTCTGCCCTGACACCCGAGGTCATCTGATGCAGGGTCTTGAACGTTTCGACCGTAAACAGATCCGTAACATTGACTGAACCGAGGTCGGCGATGCGGCCGAGATCGTTGCGCATCAGGTCGACGATCATCAGGTTTTCGGCGCGATTTTTGACATCCTTCGAGAGCACGTCGCGCACAACGGCGTCCGCTTCGAGCGTTCCCGCGCGAGGCGCCGTACCCTTCATCGGGCGCGTCTCGATCATGCGGCCATCTTGCTTGATGAAAAGCTCAGGAGACGCCGAGAGTATGGTCACGTCACCTGTATCGACCAATCCGGCGTAAGCAACGCGCTGCTTCAGACGCAGATCCCGATAGAGCGCGAGGGGAGACCCCTGCAGATTGAACTTCGCCTTGAACGTCAGATTGAGCTGATAGATATCGCCGCTGCGGATGTTGCTTTGAACTTCCTCAAATCGTTTGAGATAGGAAGCGCTATCCCAGCTATGAGCCAGTTCTCCGAGAGTCGGATTGCCGATCGCTTCCTCGTTCAGCCATTCCTGAACCTCAGCGCCCGTCAACTCTCGCGGAGCGCTATAGAGCCCGAACCACAGAAGCGGCACCTTGCGATTCGACGGAAGACGTTCCACGAGCCGTGGCTCAAGCAGGTATCCAAGCTCATAGGAAAAGAAACCGGCGGCATGCAGGCCGCGCGCCAGGGCGGCGCTCAGCGCACCCAAGGCGGCTTCGACCTCTTCGGGTCGATTGGCGCGAATGATCTCGACCGGATGCTCGAACAGTTCCGACACGGCCTCTAGGCTCGTGCTGTTATCGAGCAGGACGAAGCCTTCTGCCAACGCCGGGGATTTGTGAGAGATCGATCCACTCGAGCGACCGCCGACGTCGGTTGTCGGGCGGGACGCGGATCCGGAAGGTCGCGATGTCATTGGTTGCTTCTAACCCCGCCTCGCATCGATTGCCACAGAAACGCTCCGCCGCTCCGACGTCGCATCCATCGTCGGCAGTCGAAATATTATGTTGGAGACTTATCGGACTTTCCCTGCGCCTAACCGTCCATCCTGCAGAAATTCTGTCACAAGGGGTTCCCACACAAAGTTTTTGTGCTATTAGGCGCGTCAGGGCCGCTCCGAACGAGCGGCCTTACTCATCGGGACAGCACGGAACTCTTGGTTCGTGCATTGGTGACGCGGGGTGGAGCAGCCCGGTAGCTCGTCAGGCTCATAACCTGAAGGTCGTTGGTTCAAATCCAGCCCCCGCAACCAACTTTCCAATACGCAAAAATTCCATTCAAATTGGCGGCCAAAAATCGCAAAAGTGGCCCGTCCACCGGACGATGGCACTTCGCGGACTGGAATCATGCCTGATGAGGCTGGTCTGGTGTGGATCGTGTGTCCAGCTTGAGTTGCAGGAACGCGAGATCGAGCCACGTGTCGAACTTCATTCCGACCTCTTTCAAATACCCAACGCGTTCGAATCCAAGTTTTTCATGAAGACGAATCGACTCGACATTGTTCGCTTCGATGCCTGCCACCATCACATGCTTACCAAGACCGCGCGCACGCTCGATCAGGGCGAGCATGAGGGTCTTGCCGATGCCGTGTCCGCGCCGGTCCGCGCGGACATAGAGCGAATGCTCGACCGTGTGGCGATAGCCCTCCCATGCCCGCCAGTCTCCGAATGAGGCGTAGCCGAACACGCTGCCCTGATCATCAACCGCTACGAGAACCGGATAGCCGGCTCTTTGCCGGTCAGCGAGCCATGCCGATCGGTTGACAGAATCGACTTTCGTGTCGTTCCAAATCGCCGTCGTCCGCTCTACGGCATCGTTGTAAATGGCGGTGATGCTTTCGACGTCGTCCTGGCGGGCATCGCGGATTTTTATGTTCCTCATTTCGAGGTGATTATCACAGCGCACGGCCTTCGGCGTGCTTTCTCTCGATATACGCAACCTGGATCAATGCGAGGCGTAAAACGTTCAAGCCGTGATGTCGTGCGGAATAAACGCCGGATTTTTTCTTATGCATATCGGCTGCCGACGGCACGTTATGCCGTCGGCATTTGGGCTCTTTCCATTGCTCACGCCATCACCGCAGCCGAGGCGGCCGGTTCCGGTTGATGAACGGAGATAACCCTCAGTTTATGAGGCCGGTTGTCTCTGCCGCGGAACATCATCATTTGACCTGGCGACAGGCCGATGAGCGCGGCTCCGATGGGTGTCAGAACCGATAGCCTGCCTTCGTCGAAGTCGGCATCGATTGGAAAGACAAGTTCCATTGACCGCGCGCTGCCGCCATTGATTTCAAACTCGACACGTGAGCCCATGCGAACGACGTTTTCCGGCATGGCGTCGTCCGAAACCACATCCGCACGCTCCATCTCGGAGAGAAGAGTCTGTGCGACCTCCTCGGATCGGCGCGTCAACTCCGCGCCGGTTGCCAACAAAGTCAGCAAATGTTCTTCCGTTTCGCTGACGATGATCGGCGGCAGCATATTCTTGGGGGAATGATGAAGCATGTTTCAACCTCATAAAAGGAAATCGCTCGCGGCGAGGACGACGTGCGCGACACGTGCGACGCCTTTCCAAGCGCGTTTTTGATCGAGAAATATGTTGTAGAGAGAACGAGCCCCCGGCCTGAGGGCGAAGACGGCAAACCAAGGCCGGGGGCTAAATGCCCGCGACTTCGGTCCCCTTATTGGGGAGCTTCAGGTGAAAAGCTGCCGGTCTAAACATGGTGATAGGATGGGAACTGTCGGCTCCAATGTCAATGGCCGGTAAGATCAGCCCGTCAGGACTTAGGTAGAATGTCCAATTATCGACGCGCGATCTGATCCCATATTCAAACAAGGGTGGCTCTCGCTCGACTGAATGCCGGGCCGCATAAAGGGCCTTTGCCATGACCCCAGCATTACTTGTTGTTGCCACTGCATCCGCGAGCCTTTTGTTGCTCGGAATTAGGGCGGCGGTTTTGAGCAAGCTCGAACGTGTTCGTGCGCGAAGCCGTTGCCATCGACACGCCGCCGATCCAGATGACCCACAGCCGACGCGTTTACTCTCCTATAGGCGCGCGGCATACAAAACCGCACAAAGCGAGCATAATCTCCTAAAATGGGGCGGCTAATGCCGAAGGAGACACCCATGCACCGTTACCTTCCCCACATCGCCGCGCTCGTCATCTTCGTTGCCATCATATTTGTGGCAACACAGTACCAAATCGTTCAATGGGGCGCGGAACAGGAAGTCGAGCAGAGCCACTGATCGAAAACTCGCGGCGGAGCGACATCCAGAATTCTTGCGATTACCCTGCGGCGCGGCCAAGCGCCATCAGGTTCGTTGATCGCGCTTTGCCTGAGCCCGTGCGTTTGCCTTGAGGATGCTGCCCACCTTGCTGCGAGGCGCGCGAACACGTTTCGGAGCGGTGCCCTTGTCCTTCTGCCCAGGATTGGCGCTCGGGCCAGCTTCCGGGTGATGGGTAAATTGCGCTGCGCGGTGTAAAGCCAGCGCGCGATGTGCCGCTTCAACGTTTGCGGCTCGTGTGTCCAGGTGAAAGAGGCGCGCACGCTCCTTCTTCACACGCTTCAACGCTTGGGCAAAAACCTGTTTACGTCTTTGAGGATGATCGGCCGTCCCGGGAAAACTCTTGCCGCGAGGCTCGGACGTTCCCTTTGTTTCGCGGCGTTTTTGGCGAGCGAATGTTCTCTCTTTATCGCGGTAGGCTTCAAGCCGTAATGCCAGGCTGCGTAGCCCATCTCTGTCCAGGCTGTAGATTGCAGGATGGTGAGCCAATTTTACAGCTTCGTATTCCTCGTGGCTCAACAAACTTTGTTCGTCTTTATTGGAATAGGACATCACGCACCTCAAACTTCGACTTGAGACGACGAACGTCGATGCTTGGCCAAAGCCTATCCAACAACCAGATTGCAAACTTATCAGCCGAGCATCGTCGTTAATGCAGTCTGAACAGCGGTGTAGTCTGGATTATATTTTCAATTCTGCAAAGGCCGAGCTTTATCCGCGTAACCGGCTGGGTTAGCGGGAGGCCGCCCTTGTTTTCTCATTCTTTCTATTTTCGATTTCAAGGACATTTGCAACGACGCGGAAATGCTTCATCAGTCTTTCCGAGACGTCACGCTCGAAGGCCATGCTGTCGACGGCGCGCTGCATGCACAAAAGCCACGCGTCACGCTCTGCAGGTGAGACGTCAACATGCCGATGCATTTCGCGAACATCCGAATGCCCGTGCTTTTCAGTGTAGAGCCTCGGCCCTCCGAAGAACCCCGAAAGGAAATTAAATTGCTCGATGCGGGAGTGTGCAACGCCATGCCCGCGGAGATGGAGCAAGTTCAAACTTTCTCCGTCCGGGTCATTCTCGATAAGGTCGTAAAACTCGTCCACGAGCTTACGGAGCGCGTCGCCGCCGCCCATCCGCTCATAAAGGGTTGCGCCTGCCGTCATGGCTCACTCCTTTCTCTTATAGGGTCTACACACGCCCCACGTGGGTTTTCCTGTCCATCTCGTTTCATTCAGTACGCGGCGTACTCACGTCTCGTTGTGGGAAAAGCGGCTGGGAGCCAAGCCCCCAGCCAAGTTGGCGCACAACGGGGATGAATAAAGACTATGCGCGCTCGGATGTCGGATGCGTTCGCAAGCGCAACGGATCGTAGAAGGGCATCGTAACGACCACGCCCTTGTGCTTGTCGCCGTCGTTGATGGTGACTTCGGTGCCGAGCTTGGTGAACTCCGGCTTCAGCTGCGCCATCACAAGCGATTTCATCAAATGGCGGCTGTACGTCGAGCTACAGACAACGCCCGCAGGCTTTCCATCGACGCTGATCTTGGTGCCGGGCTCTATAGCGTCGGAATGCGCAACTTCGATACCGGCGATAAAGGATCGCTCTTTCCCCTTCTTGTCGACGAGAGCTTTTTTGCCGACGAAATCCGCCTTGGACAGATCCGTCGTCCAATCCGCCCGCACTTCCCAAGGCGTCGTATCTTCATGCGTCATATCGAATGGGAAGAAGAGCAGTCCGCCCTCTACGCGAACAATATCGAGGCACGACCATGAAACGGGCTGCACGCCCTGCTCCTTGCCAGCGTTCAGGATCGAGTCCCAGATGAAAGGCGCATCCGCAGCCGTGCAGAAGACTTCATAGCCGCGCTCGGCGGAATAGCCGCCTCGACTGATCGATACGGGCTTGCCGAATAACGTCGTCTTCTCATGATGGAAGTAGGGCAGCGCCGCCAAATTCATCGGCGTGTGTCGGGCCAGCGTCTCGAGCGCAAGCGGCCCCTGAAGCGAAAGAATGTGTACGTCATTGTCACGCTCAACCGTGACTTTGAACTTGCCCTTCTCGGCTGCCGCCGCTTCCTCGAAGGCTCCGCCTCCGTGCGAGACCCGATAGTGATCGGGGCTATCGACGTACACGAGCACATCGTCGATCAAGCCGCCGTTGGCGTTGACGATGTTGCTGATGTGGGAATCGCCCGGCTTCGCCTTCGTGATGTCGCTTGTCAGCAAATGATTGAGAAATGCCTGCGCTTCCGGCCCGAAGACATTGACGATCTTGAGCGCGGATACGTCGAACAAACCGGCGCGATATCGGACGGTTTCCGTCTCGTCGTATGGGTTCGTAGAATAATTTTGCGGAATGGGCATGTCATTCCACCCTGTCGATAGATCGGAGCCCAACTTCCGGTGCCGATCATTCAAGGCGGATTGGCGCGTGAAGGACATCGAGCATTTCCTCTTGTTTGATGTACGGCCCGAGCTCCGCAGAACTTGGGCCTTGTTTCGTTGTTATTGGAACAGGAAGCCGACGGGCGTCGGTTCGCCATCGTCGAATTTTTTGAGCCAATCGCGCGTCAGCTCGTGGTAGCGGGTAATACCTTTGTAGCCAGCAAGCTCCGGCGGCAGCGATTGAAGAATGCGATGAAACCGGCGGGCCTTGTCGAGATCGGCGACGAGCTCGTCCATCTTGATGAGATAGGCGCGGATCGAAAAGAGGACTGCATTGGATCGCGGCAAGCGCCACAGAGCTTGCAGTTCGACACGTAAGTGAACCTTGTCGCCGACATTTTCCGGCGTGACCGTTACGCGATCGGTACCCCACTTGTGATAGTTCTCAGGGCTGGTATCGAGGCGCGGGTTAATCGTCATGGTCCAATTGAGACGGCGGACCGGCTTTCCGAATTGAAGCGCCAGCAGAAACTTCAGCGCGCGATCGAAAACACCCGCCTCATGCGCCAGCGGAACGGGTGCGTGCCATTCCATGAAGTTCATGCCGATGTCGAAATCGAGCGACCAATCGGCTTGAGAAGTCGCGATACCCGCGTCCATCCAAAGGTTGTTTTGCCGCTGATCCAGGATCGTGAA
>Ga0182744_1002046_pt1 | contig 17006 bp, 14 predicted proteins | sample eDN3rd30CKraftMG_FD_128525 | JGI IMG/M metagenome (GOLD analysis project Ga0182744, IMG submission 128525) | Enriched Miracle-Growth compost microbial communities from Emeryville, California, USA - eDNA 3rd pass 30_C Kraft MG (version 2) (version 2) ...
GATCTCGAGGCTGTTCAGCTCCAGCCGCGCCGGGTTCCGGCGGCTGCTCTGCTTGATCCCCGGAATCGGGTCGCTTGGGAACAGCGCCGCCAGGTGCAGGACCGGCGGCACCTGCGTCGTGACGCCCCAAACCCGCGCTGCTGAGTATCCAGTCGGCCCGACGCCGCGGTCGCCGAGCACCTCGCGTGCGACCTCCTCGGCACGCGGCTTGGTCATCCCGTACCGGGTCGGGACGCCCCGGTAGTACAGACCCCGGCGCACGGGCACCAGCACTCCCGTCTTCGCCGCTCGGGAAGCCGCTTTCCGCGCGGCCACTGGACCACCTGGCAGCGCGTCGACGCGCACGAACGACCGGGCGGGGGTCGCTCGGATCGTCGCTGCAGCGGTCATCGTCATGTCACGAAATCATACCTGAAACGTGACATTTGCGTCATGGTGCATGGAAAGCCGACATGACGACGAAAAACAGCGCCCGCGCCGAACGCACAAGGCGCCCTCGAACCGCTGATCCGAACCTGAACCGGAGACCGCTTTCGGGGCCGCCTCCCAGCCGCAGCTTCTACGCTCTTCGCACCCGGCTGGCCGGAGCCGCGCAGTGACGCGAACGAAGTTCCCTGGCTAATGGACGTGAACATGCTCGATCGAGTGCCTCTCCCCCGGAATCACAGGGAAGTCTCCGGCCTCCCAGATTCTGTGAGGCCGGAGCAGGAATCGTCGGGGTGCCGGAATCTGGCAGCCCGACGAGTCGCCCGGATCTCCACGGCTGTCTAGTTTCTGGACGGCCGCCTCGCCTGAACCCCGGCCTCGCAGATTCTGCGAGGCCGTTCCACTCCCAACACCTGAGTGGCCGAGGCCGAGGACCGGACGCATCCGCGACAAGAGCGTGCGGTGCCCGCGCTGGCTGCGCAAGCCACTCTGGGCGTTGCGCAACCAGCGCGGGCACCGCGGAGAGCAAGGAGCGGATGCAACCTCTGGAGCAGGGGTGACATGGCTGACCATGCACAGGGTTGCAGCGAGCACGACGCGACCAGCGCTGGCGCGGACACACATTGCACGCTCGCGACACCGACTCGAAAACCGCGCGGTCCGCGATCGCTCGTTTCGTCGCCATGCCATGTGCAGCTACCTTCCTCCACAGACAGGTGCATCCGCTGTTCCAGCGATCGCGACCGCATGCTCCGTCCGGCTCCAATTCCGCTGTTCGGCATCCGCTCCGAGATGCGCCACACCTCTTGCAGTTGGGGCTGTAACGGCTGCTACATCCCGAGAAAGGACGCAAGGATGCAACCGTCCGTGACCCCCGGATGAAAGCCGTGTGGTGGTCTTGCTGGGGGAGGTGATCGGGGAGGTCTGGGAGTGAGATTCATGGATTGCAGAATGCTTCCGATGCGGCCCGCCTGCCTCCGGCGGGACGACACCGGAGCGCGCAACGCGGTGCTGCCGCTCCAGGAACATCGACTCCGCTTGCGCAGTCCGGCGGCGTCCCGCACGCTCACGCGGCGGGCTTCGCCATCGCTGTCCAGGGCAGACACGAGAGGGCCCGGGGTTGCGCCCCCGGGCCCTTCGTCGCGGCACTCCGGCCCAAGCCGCTGATCGGACCGATCAGCCCTTGCTCGACCGAGGGTCGTGCGCTGGTGGGATCGTGTTCTTGTCGCGGATCTGACCGTTGCGCCCCTGGATGGAGATGTCGCCGCCGCCCTTGTTCGCCGAGTAGCCCCTGGCGGCGTCGTAAGCCGCGGCCTGGGTATCGTGCACGGACGACGCCCGGGAGTTGCCCACGCCGGTCGCCGCCCATCCGTCGCCGTGCGGGCCGACGATGTAGTCGCCCTTCTTGCTCATAGTTCACCTCCTCCAGTGTCACCTGGACCAATCCGCCGTCGCCACCGGAATGTAAAGGACAGTTGAAGGGGCAACCGTTTGACACGGGCGTGCGAATCGGGGTCAGGCGGCGTCCGTGTCGTTCGAGGCCTCGACCTCGGCGAACTTCTGCTTCATGGTGTCGTTCCCGCGGGTCAGGGCCCGGATCGTCAGGCCGTTCGCCTTGTCGCTCGCGCGGTCGAGGTGTACGACCCAGAGGCGCAGCGCCTCCTTGGTGGCTTCAAGCTTCTTGATCGCGTCATCGATGTCGTCGACGGCGGTGCGGTACTGCTTCGCCGCGTCGCCGACGTTCTTCGAGAACTTCGTCTGGAAGTCGAGGAGCTTCGACTCGAAGTTCGTGATGTCGATGTTCTGCTGCTTCACCTGCTCCAGTTCGGCCTTCACCTGGATGGTGTCCTGCGCGGCGTTGCGAAGCAGCGCGATGATGGCGAGGAAGAACTGCGGGCGGATCACGAACATCTTCGGGTACTCGGGCGTCGAGACATCCGTGATGCCGGTGTACAGCTCGGAGTCCTCTTCGAGCATGGACACGAGCACCGCATACTCGCAGCCCTTGGCCTTGCGGTCCTTGTCGAGCTTGGCGAAGAACTCGCTGTTCTTCTTCTTGATCGACGAGCCGTCGGCCTCGTTCTTCATCTCGAACATGACCGAGATGTATTCGACGCCGCCCGCGCTGTAGTCGCGGAACACGTAGTCACCCTTGGTGCCTCCAGAGAGGTCATTGTCCTTCCCGAACTTGGCGTAGGGGAAGGCGAGCGAGCGGACACGATTGAACTCGATCTCGCAGTGCTGTTCCAGCGTCTCGCCAAGGAGCTTGACGGAGAGCTTCGCCTTCATGTCCTTGTAGCGCTCGATGAGTTCGTCCTTCGTCGCGAGCTCCTTCGAGTGGGACTCGACCTTGAGCGCCAGCTCCTTGGAGTTGGACTCGCGCTCCGCCGCGAGCTCGGCCGCCTGCGTTGCAGCCTGAAGCTTAAGCTTGTTCTCGGCGTCGCTGAGCTTCTTCTCGGCATCGGTGACGGCCTTCGTGACGGCGAGCTCCTGCTCGGTCTTGGCCGAGTTGAGTGCGCCCTTCAGCCGCTCGATCTCGGCGTCCTTCTCTGCGGCAGCCTTCTGCTCGCGCTGGACGACCTTCGCCTCGGCGAGTTCGATCTCAGTCTGCTTGGCCTTCTCGGCCTCCGCGAGACGTGCGTGGAGTTCCTTCTCGAACTCCGTCGTGCGTACCTGCTGCACGATGTCGGCGTACTCCGCCTCGTCGATGGTGAACACGGTCCCGCAGTGCGGGCATCTGATCTCATTCATCGGCTACCTCCTTCCTTGTCACAGTGTTCAATCCGCCGTGACCAGGGGAATGTAAAGATCAGCCGAAGAACGCCCCGTCGTCGGCCACGAAGATCTCCGCCTGCTCGATGACGAGCTCGATGGCCTCCGGCTCGGCGTCGGGCGGGTAGTCGTAGCGGACGAGGATGCGGCGGACGGCGGAGCGCATTTTCGCTCGGACGGTCTCTTTCACATCCCAGTCGATGCTCCAGTTGTCGCGGATGGTGCGGACGAGATCGCGGGCAATCGCCTTGAGCGTCTCGTCACCGAGCTCGATCACGGCGGACTCGTTCTGCGCGACGGCATCGTAGAAGGCGATCTCGTCCTCACGGAGCCCGAGGGACGCGTGCCGCTGCAGGTCGTCACGCATCTGCTTGGCGAGCTGCACGAGCTCGGCGATGATCTCGGCGGAGGACAAGGAGCGGTTGTTGTACCGGTTGATCGCCTCGTCCAGCATCTCGGAGAACTTCCGGGTCTGCACGACGTTGCTGTGCTTGATAGTCCGGATGCGGTCGTCGAGGAGTCGGCGCAGCAATCCGATCTGGAGGTTCGGCTTGTCCTTGTGTGCGAGGCCGTCGAGGAACTCATCCGAGAGGATCGACAGCTCGGGGGTGTCGACACCGGCGAGTGCGTAGATGTCGATCACCTGGTCGCCGGAAACGGCTTCGTTGACGAGCTGCCCGATCGCCGTGTCGACGTCGATCGTCCCCGAGCCGCCACGACCCGAGCCGGGATTCAGCACTTTGAGGATAGCGGCGCGCACATCGGTGAAGAGCCGGACATCGTTACGAATCGCCGCCGCTTCGTCCCTCGCGCCGCACAGCGCGAAGGCCTTGGCAAGGGCGAGCACCTGGTCGTTGTAGCGCTTTGTCCGGTCGGGGTTGGCCATGACGAAGTCGAGGACCGTCGCGTACTGGGCCAGCCGCTCCGAGGCGGGCAGTTCGGGCGAGGAGTCGAAGGTGACATCGTGGAGCAACCCGGTGATGATGTCGTGCTTCTCCAGCATGACGGCGACCATCTCATCGACTGGCACACCGGCCTGGCCGCGGTCCGTCGGCGAGTAGACGCTGAGCGCTTCCTGGAGGCTGGAGTAGACGCCGATCAGGTCGACGATGAGACCGCCCGGCTTGTCGCGGAAGGTGCGGTTCACCCGGGCGATCGCCTGCATGAGCCCGGCGCCCTGCATCGTCTTGTCGACGTACATGGTGTGCATCGCCGGCGCGTCGAAGCCAGTGAGCCACATATCGCGCACGATCACGAGCTCGAGCTCGTCCTCGGGGTTCTTCGCGCGAAGCTGGATCGCCTTACGGGTGACCTTGTCGTGGAGGTGCGGCTGGTACGCCTGCGGGTCTGAGGCGGACCCGGTCATGACGACCTTGATCTTGCCGGCCGCCGGGTCATCGCTGTGCCAGTCCGGTCGCAGCGCGACGATCTTCTCGTAGAGCTTCACCGCGATCCGGCGGCTCATCACGACGATCATGCCCTTGCCGAGGAGGTCAGTGCGGCGCTGCTCCCAGTGCTCGACGATCTCCTTCGCCACCAGGTCGAGGCGCTCGTCTGCGCCGACGATCGCCTCCAGGCGTGCCCAGCGGGACTTCGCCGCCGAGGCTTCGGACTCCTCGACCTGCTCCGTGATCTCATCGGCCAGCTCGTCGAGCTCGTCGTGGATGGACTCGCTGAGGCCGACCTTCACGAGCTTCGGCTCATAGTAGATTTTGACCGTTGCACCGTCTTCGACCGCCCGCGTCAGGTCGTAGATGTCAATGTAGTCGCCGAAGACCGCGCGCGTGGACTTGTCGGTCGTCTCGATCGGTGTGCCGGTGAAGCCGAGACAAGTGGCACCGGGCAGTGCATCCCGCATGTGCTTGGCGAGGCCCGACTTGAGTCGGCCTTCCGAGTCGAGGGTCTCGCTGAAGCCATACTGGGAGCGGTGGGCCTCGTCGGCGACGACGATCACGTTCCGCCGGTCGGTGAGCACCGGGCTCGTGTCGCCCTGCTCCTCGGGGGCGAACTTCTGCAGCGTCGTGAAGATGATGCCGCCGGATGCGACCTTCAGGAGCTCGCGCAGATGCGCTCGACTCTCGGCCTGCACGGGACGCTCCGGGAGGATGGTGGCCGGCGCGAACGCCTCGCCGAAGAGCTGATCGTCGAGGTCGTTGCGGTCCGTGATGAAGACAAGCGTCGGGTTCTCCATGCGGGGGTCGCGCATGATCTTCGCGGCGTAGAACACCATCTCGAAGCTCTTGCCGGAGCCCTGCGTGTGCCAGACGACGCCGCCGCGCTTGTCGCCTTCGGGGCTCGCGGCCTTCACGGTGGACTCGACCGCCGTGTTGACAGCCCAGTACTGGTGGTACTTCGCGACGCGCTTGACGAGGGACCGCATCGGCTGGCCGCTGGCTTTGTCGGTGACGGTCTCGTCGCTGAAGACGATGAAGTTGCGGAGGATGTCGAGGAACCGGCTCGGCTCGAACACGCCCCGGATGAGAACTTCCAGCGCGGGGCGATCGGTGATGACGTCGCGCCCGTCGATCGTCTTCCATGGGGCGTAGTGCTCGAACGCGCCGGTGAACGAGCTCATCGCGGCGCTCGCCACGCCGTCGGAGATCACGGTGAGCGCGTTGTAGTCGAAGATCGACGCGATGTCGCTGCGGTAGGTCTGGATCTGGTTCCAGGCGCCGCGCATGTCGGCGTTCTCGTCCGCCGGGTTCTTCAGCTCGAAGAGGGCGAGCGGCAGGCCATTGACGAAGACGACAACGTCGGGGCGGCGGTTCTTACCGTCCTTCGTCACCGTGAACTGGTTGACGGCGACCCAGTCGTTCGCCTCCGGGGTGTCGAGGTCGATGAGTTTCACCCGGATCGTGCGAGTCTGCCCATCCGTGCCGCGATGCTCGACGGGAATCCCGTCGACGAGGAAGCGGTGGATGCGGTAGTTCTCGTCGACGGGGTTCTGCGACTCAGGCCGCAGGAGGCGCTTCACCGCCTGGTCGACGACAGCGGAGTCGATGCCCTCGTTGAGCCCGCGCACGGTCGGCAGGAGTCGGTCGATCAGCACGACGTCCGCGAACGAGTCGCGCAACTGAGGCCCGTCACCACCAGGCGCGATGTTCGGCCCGTAGAGAGTCTGGTACCCGAGACCGGCGAGCCACTCCAGCGCGGCCTGCTCGACCACGGACTCGTTGAGATTGCTCATTCGTTCGCCTCCTCGCCCAGACTCAGCGGCTTACTCCAATCGGTCGGATTGCCCACCTCGACCTCGATGGCGAGATGGCCATTGGTAGCGCTCAGTCGAATCTGCTCCCTGAGGGTGGCGACCGCGAGCATCAAGTTCCCAAGCTCCATCGCCGTGGCGTAGAGCATCGTTGACGTTCCGCTGACGTTCGAAAGCCGAGCGGGACTTTCGTCCTCCTCGTGGACTGCGGCGCCATAGATGTAGTCCAGTGCGATCTGGCCTGACCCAAGCAGCTGCCCCTTCTCACCTGCGCCGTGTCCTCTTCGAGACGTCCGCTGTACATGAAGTTCCCACCGACGAGCCGCCCGTCCTTTACGAATTGGCCGATGAACTTGGAGAGGCCATTCGCCCGAAGAAGCCTGGCATGGTCCTGGTCGGACAGTTGACTGAGCGCCTGCACCACGCTGGGCAGGTAGGCGTCTTCAGTGGAGAGGAAGAATACTCGGCACGCGACGGTAGCGCTGTTGATTTCAGTGACCGAGAACTCCGGCTGTTCGAGAAGGACGGACTGTTCGCCAGTCGCCTTCTCGATCTGCCACACGAGTCGCATTTCGTAGAGGGCACGTCGATCCGCGAACAACGGCTCTGCGAGCGCCCTGTCCGCTCGATTCAGGAACTTCCGAAGGCGGCGCTCGGACGTCTCCCGTGCCGAGGCGGGCAGAGCACGAGTCCGAGCATTCACGTGGCGGCTCCCTTGTTCCTGGACATCGCACCCTGCGCGAGGTAGACCTCGATCAGGAAACTCGCCACGGTCTTCGCGGAGTTCACAGCGACACGAGCGTGCCGAATCTTCGGCTGGACCTGCCGCGCATGGCTGTCGCTCGCGGCGTTCCGGATCGCGGCGACACCGTTCACGATCTGCGTGAGGCCGCGAGCGATCTGCTTGAACGACTCATCGACCTGGTCGTCCTTGTCATCAATCCGGAGCAACTTGGCGACGGCCTTGTACTGCTTCGGGAGGTCACCGGCGTACTCACCACGAGCGCCGGTGATCTTCAGTTCCAACTCGGCAAGCACTGACTCCAGGAGAGTGCGGGCGATGGTGATGGCACCATCCGGGTCGTCCTCAGCGAGGCGCTTCTCGGCCTTCTGCTCCAACTCCTGCACATAGCCCAGGGTCACCACGGTCGCATCGGCGTCGCCAGGTGCGAGCGGTATCTTGATGCCTGCGAGCCGCGAGATGGCCGCCTCGTACTTCGGTAGCGCGGCGAAGGCGTCATCGCCGTTCTGCGTCCCCCGGTACTTCAGCAACTCCGTGAGCACCCGTCCTACTTGACCAGCAGGCTGCGTGCGCAGAAAGGTGCGGAGACGGTTCGCCTTGGAACCACCGTTCGAGGTGTCATCCACCGCCAGGCCGAGGTCTGCGAAGAACATGTCGAAGGTGCGGTCGGAGAAGTCGAGGACGTAGCCGCCATGCATTCCGAGCACTTCATCGACGGCGGCCATCTCCAGGGTCGTGAGCGTGGGCTTCTTGCTCATGCCGCCACCCCTACTGGGACCCGGACGCGTCCGGAGAGGAGTTCGGGAAGCAGCGCATCCCTGGTCTGCACGAGGCGTGCCGACTCTGACTCCAGCTGCCAGGAGTGCTCGATCAGGGCACGGGCACGCACGAGTGCGGCGTCGAGATCGTCGGGAACCTTGATCTCGAAGTCGAGAATCGCTTCGGCCGGCAGGGCCGTGACGGTCGTGCCGGTCGCGAATCCCTTTGCGCGCTCGCGGAACTCCGGCAGTTGAAGCTGCGCCCAGAGCACGAGACCAAGTTCCGCGCGGTCGAAGAACTGCACCTTCGAGGTGTGGTGAGTGTACAGAGCGCCGGCAAGCGTCGGCGGCACCAGGAAGCCTCGTCCGAGGATTTCGCGTTCTTGCGTAAGGTCAGTGTTCGCCGTAATCAGATCCCATGCCGCGAGCAGATGCTTGGCCTTAAAGTCACCGGTGTAGTGCTTGAGACCGCTCGTCTTCAGCTCACCTGTCCTGGTGAAGTTGGCGAGGTTGAGCATCGGTACTGCCCCCGCGGAACTGCCGTCATCCAGACCGGCACCCTTATATGACAAACCCTTGCTGAGGTCAGCTATGTCACCGACCCTGACGGACTTGGTGCCGACCGACAGCGCACTCACAGCGATCTGCCGTTCAAGGTCACCGACGCGCCGGTCCGACTTGATCTTGTCGTCGAGGGCACCAAGCGTGGCGGCGATTGCATGCTGCGTGGGCATCGGGGGGACTGGAAGTCGCACTGCGAATAGGCGATCAGTCTGAAGACGCCCAGTGCCGTGGCCCGCCTCGTCGACCAGGTCCAGAATCTCCGGGGTCTTCGACTGGATCGCATACGCCAAGAACAGAGGGTCGAACTCAGACCCGGGAATCAGTCCTTTCAAATCCTGACTAAGGGCCACCTCTCGCTGCGTGATGCCCATGCGGAACTCGGTCTTGAGGCTCATGCCACGAACGACCATCAAGATCGTGTCCTTGGGGACCAACCGGGTGCCGTTGTCTGCTCCAAGCGGAGTAAGAAGTCGGTCCGATGACCGCACATGAAACTCAGTCATGGACTTCGAACTCATCCACGGGATATCGCCGCCCCAGAACGCAGGGTTAGCGGTGTTCGGAGTCCCCCCAGACACCCAGACGCCCGCGTCGCCGAGTCTCGTCTCGCCCCAGTCGGCTGTCATGAGCTCAAACCTCGGAGCTTCTCGCGAATCGCATGCTCAAGCTCGCGGCCACGATCGAACTCGACGAACAGCTCACCGGTGAGGCGTGCGATCTTGTCTTCGATCGGCTCGTCGTCGAGCTCAGCCTCTTCGGTGCCGACGTAGCGACCAGGTGTGAGAACGAAGTCGTGCTTCTCGATTTCTTCGCGCTTAGCAGCCTTGGCGAAGCCAGCCACGTCCTCGTAGCCGCCGCCATGGTTGCGCCAGGCGCGGTAGGTGCCAGCGATCTGAGCGATGTCCTCGTCGGACAGTACGCGCAGGCGCCGGGTCTCCATCGAGCCGAGCTTACGAGCGTCGACAAACAGCACCTCGCCCTCACGCTTGCGGTGGCCATTGCCGTGGCGGTCCTTGCTGACGAGCCAGAGCGAGACCGGGATGCCGGTGTTGTAGAAGAGCTTGTCGGGCATGGCGACTATGCAGTCGACGAGGTCAGCCTCGACGAGCTTGCGCCGGATGTCACCCTCGCCACCATTCTTCGAACTGAGGGAGCCGTTCGCCAGCACGAAGCCAGCCGTCCCTTTAGGGCTGAGGTGATAGATGAAGTGCTGGACCCAGGCGAAGTTCGCGCTCCCCTGCGGCGGCACGCCGTACTTCCAGCGGGGGTCGTCTGCGAGCTTCGCGTTCCACCAGTCGCTCACGTTGAAGGGCGGGTTGGCGAGCACGAAGTCAGCGCGAAGGTCCGGGTGGAGGTCCTGCGTGAAGGAGTCGGCCGACTTGTCGCCGAGGTCGGCGTCGATGCCGCGCAGGGCGAGGTTCATCTTCGCGAGCTTCCAGGTGGTCGAGGTGAACTCCTGGCCGTAGACGGAGATGTCGCTGCGCTTGCCGCCGTGTGCCTGCACGAACTCCGCCGACTGGACAAACATTCCGCCCGAGCCGCACGCCGGGTCGTAGACACGACCGTGGTACGGCTCGAGCATCTCGACCAACGTCCTGACCACTGAGCGCGGCGTGTAGAAGGAACCCGCGTCCTTCCCCGTCTCCTTGCCGGCGAACTGGCCAAGAAAGTATTCGTAGACGCGACCGAGCACATCGTCGGAGCCGTGGTCATCGCTGCGCGTAAAGCCGATCGAGCCGATGATGTCGACCAGCTGGCCGAGGCGGCCCTTGTCGAGGTCCTCGCGGCCATAGTTGCGCGGTAGCACGCCGCGGAGGCTCGGGTTCTCGCGCTCGATCAGGTCCATCGCGCTGTCGATCGAGCTGCCGATCTCTGGCTGCTTCGCACTCCGCTGGATGACGCTCCAGCGCGCGGCGGCGGGCACCCAGAAGACCGCGTGGCTCGTGTACTCGTCGCGGTCCTCGATGAGCCGCTCGATCTGCTCGGGCTTGAGACCGTCCGCCGCGAGCTCCGTCTCGATCTCCTTGCGGCGACCCTCGAAGCGGTCCGAGATGTACTTCAGAAAGACCAGGCCGAGCACCACGTGCTTGTACTCGCTCGGCTCCTGGTTGCCCCGCAGGGCGTCGGCCGCATCCCAGAGCTTCTGCTCCAGCGACTTCGTCTCGATCGTCTTAGTCACACGCGCCATCTCATGCCTCCTTCCCGCTCACCTGTCCTGACCAGCTCTGCTTCGTTCTCATACAACCAATCCAGCTCGGCCACGCCGATGTAAAAGGATCGGCTACGCGCCATGCGCGGCACGGTTCCGGCGCTTGCGGACCGCTGCGGAGAGGATCGCATGCTCCTCGTCCGTGGCTTGGTCGAAGAAGTTCTCCGGCCAGTCGTCGATACCGCCGAACTCGTTCGTCTTCACCAGGCTGTAGGTCGTCGCGCCATCGACGCGGTTCGCGAAGTAGATGCCGATCAAGTCGTTGATCCGGTCGCCGGCGTCCTCAGCAACGTGCCGCCGCAGCCGCGAGATCAGGTACTCGCTGTGTGTCTCGACGATGAGGTGCCGGCCGCTCTGCGCGATCTGCAGGAGGAAGTCAGCGAGCCGCTGCTGCACCCGGGGATTCAAATGCAGCTCCGGCTGCTCGATGAGGAGCAGCGAGCCGACCGGAGCCTGGAGGCACATGACGAGTACCGGGAGGAGCTGGCTGACGCCGGTACCGACACTCGTGAGGTCCAGGTCGCCTTCAACGTCCTTCTGCTTGACCTGCATCTGGATGCCGAAGCGACCCTCGTCGGACACCGAGAACGACTGGCCGATCTCCAGGTAATCGGCCCAGCGGTTCAGTGCGTTGACGAGCAGCAATCCCTTAGGTGGTGTCTCGAAGCCAATGACTCCTGCGCCGGTCGCCTTCGGCACCGGGACCAGGACGCGTCGCCGACCGTGACGCTGGAGCACGGAGGCGGTGAACTCACCTTTGGTTCCGACATAGGTGTCGTCGCCTTCGGGCGAATCGGGGTAAGCCGCCCGTGGCTCTTCCCGCAGAGGCCCGAGGTAGCGGATGCTGCTTCCGAGGAATTCCGACCCGGCTGCCGACGCCGGACCCAGGTCATCCAGGTCGGTGGGCGACGGCACTTCGCCCTCGACTCCCAGCAGAGCAAGACTCTCGATCACGTCCGCGCCGAAGCCGGGCTCGGCGGCAGTGTTGAGGTCAATGCCGAGGCGCCCCGCGGACCGGGGGCTGATCTCCATCCGAACGGCGCGGACATAGTCGACATCTTCGACGCGAATGCCAGCGTCGATCTCAGCAAGGTATGCCGCGAGCGCTTCGGCAGGCTTGTCGACCGCCACCAGCGGCTGCTGCTGCTGCGTATCCTCGCGATAGTGCAGCGATGTACGGAGCACGAGCGACAGCCAAGTCTCGAAGAGGACCTCGGTTCGGGGACGCTTCACCGATGCTCGCAACGGGAAGCCACCGGCGACGTAGATATCCACGATGTCCAGGAGCCCCGGCGTTCGTCCCGAGAACTGACCAGTGAAATTTTCAGAAGTCGGCGCGAAGTCATCATCCTCGACTCCTGATCTATCCTCGGCGTCGCCTGCGGCGAACGCGAGCAGCCATGACCGATCGATTCGTCCATCAGGCTGCGGACTCTCCTCGCTTGGGTTGAGTCGAACGTCAAGCCGCTCGATCCGAGCGATGCCGAGCTGCTGTGAAGAGGGACCGAGCTTCACATCCCACGACAGCGTTGCGAGAGTGGTGCTCGTAGATGTGCTGGAGCGCGTCAGCCGATCAGCCACCGCAGGGGATCGGAACTCGAAATCAGCGCCCAGGACGAGCTGACGATCGCCGAGGATCTGCTCCCGGAGGGCTTCTCTTAGGTCCTGCTTGCGACGCTTCTCCTGCTCAGAGGGTGCCTTCTTATCTTTGACAGGCACCTGCTCATCGACCTGCACCGCGATTTCTACCTGCTCATCGTCACTCAGCGGCCCGCGGTATTTCACATCCGCGACCGTCCCGAGGCGGACACCACGACCATTCAGCGGATAGAGCGCACCGTTGGCGCCGATGGCCTGACTCGCCGCACGGATGCTCTGCAGCAGCGTGCTCTTGCCCGCACTGTTTGCCCCGACCACGACGGTGAGCGGGCGAAGCTCGACCTCAGCATCGCGCACCGACTTGAAGTTCTGCAATCGCCAGCGCTTCAGCGTGATGCCACGCCGAGACGGGCGGAACGGCATCCGTCGGAAGTTCGACGTGTCAGTCATGCGTAAACCTCTTCGTGGGTAGTGATCAGCGCTTCGGCAGCGATGTAGCTGAGTTGGACGAGGTGCCCATTGCGCGTCCGGGCGGGGCGCGTCTCGATGGGTCCGGAGATCGCAAGCGATCGCGCAACGAGCCACTGGTTCGTGTGACCGGCGGCGCGGACGTGCTCGATCTGAAGGTCGCGATAGTCCCACAGGGTACGGAGACCAGCCAGACTCGACTCGTCAGGCGCTTCGGAGACCTCAGCAAGGCGCCAGACCGACCGCAGCGAGTGGTAAAGGCCCAACGCTCGGTACGACGCCACGAGCTCTTCATCCAGGGCAATGTCGACGAGCCAGCCCGGAATCACAACTGAACCACGCCGCGAGCCCTCGATGAGCGCCAAGATGAACTCCTCGAACGCCGCAATCTCCGCTGGCGTGCTCGGGACCTCGAAGGCCCGCGGGTCGACGGAAGCTTGGCGTTCGCCGTCGACCAGCTCACGAGTCGCGTGCGCGGTCAGCTGCTGCAGGCGCGCGAGCTCCTGCAGCTTGAAATCCCAGCGCGGGTCACTGCGCTCAACGAGTGGGGGTCCGGCGACAGGGTGGTCGACCGCGTTCTCGTCGCGGAGCGCAGCGAGTGACTCAAGGAGATCCTGGCTCACTTGACCGAGCGCACGGTCGAGCTGCACGAACCAGAGATATCCGAAGATGTCGGACTCGATGAGCAGTGCATACGAGAGACCGCTGTCCTCGGGGGTGAGTAGCAGGTCTGCGCTCGTGCCCAGCTCCAGGTCCGGACTCAGGAGCGTGGCGCTCACCGACTGCGTCGAGTCATCGATGGCGGTCACCAGGACCAGCGCAGCGCGGTCACCGGGGTCCATCGGCGCGGCGTGATAGATCCCGCCGACTGCAATGTCGATCATGCTGCACCTCCTGCTGCCTTGAGAATCACGAGCGACTGAAGCCGCCCGAAGACGACCTCGATGAAGCGCTGGTCGTGCTCGACGAGTTCGTCACGAACCTTCGCGAACGCTGCCTCCTTGTACTTTGCAGCCGTCGGCCGACTGACACCCAGCACATCGGCGATGTCGCCGTCCGAGTCGCCGATCCACTTGCCCGCGAGCACGACTGCCTCCTCGCGGCCCAACGTCGCAACGATCCGCTGCGCGGCTTCGTTCGCCATGACCTGTTCCTCCGGGGCGAGTCCGCCGATACTGCTTTCGGTCCCGGCCTCATCGGTTACAACCTCCGCTGTTGCGAAGACTGTCAACGCGCCGTCCAAGATTCTTTTCAAGTCCGCCTCGACGAGCTCGCCCACATCTCGGCAGATCAGCGTCAGCGCATCGGCCAGGGTGTCCGCAGTCCAGATCGCACTGGCACGCTCCGCTCCTGCGCCGGGAAGGCGCGGGAGTGCGGCGAGCGCCGCGACCAGTCGTCGCGATGGTTCGGTGGGACCTTGCTCGACGCCGGCCAACCCCCACGTCATCGGCTTCTTGCGTATTACGGAGAACGGCGGCTCTCCCAGCCGTTCGGTGGCGCGATCGAACAGGTTGTCGACAGCCGTGCGCTGGCGCCGGTCCGCAAGCACCAGCTTGACCTGGCGGTAGACGAGAGCCCGGGCGTGGCCGAAGTCGCTGGCGACATCGCAGATGTAGTCGAGCTGGGCCTTGCTCAGGAACCGCTCGACGACATCTTGCACGAGGTCGCCGATCGCATCGTCATCCCATTGCGCTGCGCGAGCGTAGATGGCCGGGCTGTACCGCCGAGCGGTGCGCGACGCCGCCTCCCGGATCAGCGTTAGCCAGAGCGGGCCGATGCCGGACGCACGGTGCTCGTCGATGAGCGCCTGCAGCTCGCCAACGACACCGTCAGCCGGCTCACCATCGAGGTCGGCGAGGGGGCCACCCGGCACGATTTCGTCTACCATCGTGCCGCCTTCACCGCTGCGATGGTGGCCGGGTCGTCCTCGGTGCAGAGGCGGTGCGCCTCGTCGAGCGCGTCCTTCGCGAGTACGACGGCGCGTGACAGCACGATCCGCCCGTTGTCCCGCAGCCAGCACTTCGGCCAGGCGGCCTGGTGAGTGTGAGCCTGGTTGGGCAACTCATGCTTGGCGAGCTCCGAGGTGCTCCGAGGAAAGACGACGGCCGTCGGCCCCTTCTGCCATCGACGGAGGATGATCGCGCGCATCGCGTCAGGCTTCTGCGGCGCAAACCCTACGACTGCTTCGGTTTGGTGGAACCACGTCTCCCCTTCGGGATAGCCGATCTCCCCGAGGAGGGCGGCGAGCTGCTCCAGTCCCATGAAACCGCCTCCCCCCGCTGCCGAAGCGGAGCTCGGCTATGTGCTCACACCACAAGCGTAGCGATCGCCGACCCCAGCCCCGCCCTAGCCACAGACTAGCCAATTCGCTCTCGCCGCACCGCGCTAGGATCATTCCCACAACTCCGATCCGCTCCGCTCGGAAGGCGGCGTTGATCAGGGGAAATGTGGCTGATTTCTCCGGAATGATCCTGACCCGTAGAACGAATCGTCCTTACGAGGGCCCGTGGCGCAGCTGGTAGCGCACCTGCATGGCATTGAGGGGGTTAGGGGGTCAATCAGCCTCAGGTTGATCAGACTCTATCGGCCCCAACGCCTCCAGCACATCCGCTGTGCGCGGATCAACGAGGTCCGGCTTCTCGATGTAGTGCTCCTCGGTGATCGCGTGCGAGCTGTGGCCGAGCATCGCCGCCGCGAGCTCGACGCCGGCCTCGCGGTTCAGCGTCGTGGCGACGGTGCGGCGGAAGGCGTGCGGGGTGATGCCCTCGATGCCTGCCGCCTCGAGTACCGCACGAAGCTGCCGGCGCACGTTGTTCGGGCTCAGTGGCGTGCCGTTGCGGGTCTGGAAGAGCAGCTGCTCCTCGACGCTGCCGACCGTCGCCAGTCGCTGTCGCAGTGCCTCGGCCGCGAACGACGGGACCGCCACCCGGCGCCGTGACGCCTCCGTCTTCGGGTGGTCCTGGCGCTGCACCGGCTGACCCTTCCGTGTGACGATCGTTCCGCTGATCCGCACCGTCGGAGGCGATCCGGCAACGTCCACATCGCCGCGTCTCAGGGCGAGCACCTCGCCGCTGCGGGCCGAGGTGCCGAGCATGACCTCGATGACCGCGCCGAGTTGGTGATCCGGCTTCGGGCCGGGCAGCCCCTCCCCCGTGCGCCAGGCGGTCGTGGCGTCCCGAATGCGCTGGATCTGCTCGATCGTCAGCGCGGTCGGCACCGACTTCGGTCGCCGCAGCCGCGCCGTCGCCGGGACCGGGTTGCGCGGGATCGCGTCATATCGCACGGCGAGCCCCAGGCCCAGACCGAGCACGACTTTCGAGTGCTTCGCGCGGTTGTAGCTGAGGCGGGCCTGCTGCTTGAGGAAGCGGTCGACGCGGCCGACGGTGATCTCGCGCAGCGTCAGGTGCTCGAAGGCCGGCAGCACGAGGGTGCGCATGTCCCGCTCGTAGAGATCGCGGGTGGACGGCGCGATCCGACCCTCCAGGTCGAGATCCTCGAGCCACACCGTCACGAGGTCGGCAAAGCGCGTGTCCGGGGTGAGGATGCCCGCCGAGCCCTCTGTCTCGCCCCGTGCGGCCAGGCGTTCCTTGAGGGTGCGCTCCGCAGCCTGCCGGGAGTCGCCGGCTGCCTCGACCTTGCGCAGCCTGCCGTCCCAGTCCCGGTATCGGGTCGAGGCAACCCAGCGGGCACCCGAGCGGACGACGGTCACGGCGCCGAAGGTGCCGATCGGGGTGCGCGGCCTACCCACGGCCGCTCACCTCCCCTCGGCCCGCTCCGCCAGCCACCGCCGCACCTCCGACACCGGGAACTTCAGCTCCCGCCCAATCCGGTAGCCGCGCGGCCCGGTGCCGTTCAGCCGCCAGTCGTAGACGCGCTGCGGCGGCACGCCCAGGTAATCCGCCAGCTCGGCCACGCCGAGCAGGGGTTCCAGCCCGGTTCGGGCCTCCAGAGAGTCCGTCATGCCCTATAGGTGCATAGGAGTTTCCAGGGCATGCCTAAGCCGCCCGGGACCGACCGATCCACCAGCGCGCGAAGGCGCAAAGGAAGGTCCAGAACGGGAGTAAATGCCGGGTTTGTGTCCAGCGGTTCAAATCTCACCTACGCAAGAAGTCCCGGAACCCTTGGGATTCCGGGACCTCGCGAGTCGGGCTGACAGGATTTGAACCTGCGACCCCTTGACCCCCAGTCAAGTGCGCTACCAAGCTGCGCCACAGCCCGTGAACAGCCCCACGAGTCTACCGGCTCCGCGGCCGGGCGGACGAC
>Ga0182744_1002048_pt1 | contig 16992 bp, 18 predicted proteins | sample eDN3rd30CKraftMG_FD_128525 | JGI IMG/M metagenome (GOLD analysis project Ga0182744, IMG submission 128525) | Enriched Miracle-Growth compost microbial communities from Emeryville, California, USA - eDNA 3rd pass 30_C Kraft MG (version 2) (version 2) ...
AGCTGGCGGTGCCGATGCTCGACAATGCGCTGGCGGCGGCGCGGCGGGCGGGGGCGCGCATCGTGCTGCCGGGCACGGTTTATAATTTCGGGCCGGAGACCTTTCCGCTCATCGATGAGGATGCGCCGCAAGCTCCCAGAACCCGCAAGGGCAGGATCAGGGTCGAGATGGAGGCCCATCTGGAAGCGGCGGCCAGGGCGGGCGACGCGAAAGTGCTGATCGTGCGCGCCGGCGATTTCTTCGGTCCGCAGGCCGCCAACAACTGGTTCTCGCAAGGGTTGGTGAAGCCGGGGCAGCCGGTTCGCTCGGTGTCCTATCCCGGCAAGCCGGGCGTCGGGCATCAATGGGCCTATCTGCCCGATGTGGCCGAGACCATGGTGCGTCTCGTCGAGAGCGACGATCTCGCCGATTTCGCGCGCTTCAACATGGAGGGCCACTGGGACCATGACGGCCGTCAGATGATCGCGGCGATCAAGCGGGTGGTCGGCAACCCGTCGCTCCCCGAACGCCGGTTTCCCTGGCTGGCGGTGCGGCTGGCTTCGCCGTTCGTGCCGCTGTTCCGCGAAGTGGGCGAGATGAAATATCTCTGGCAGGTGCCGCTTCGCATGCGCAATGCGCGGCTGGTGGCTGCGCTCGGAGCGGAGCCGCATACGCCGCTTGATCAGGCGGTGCATGCAACGCTTGTCGGATTGGGATGCTTGGGCGCGCAGCACATAGCGAACATGGCAGATGGATCGCTGGCGCGTATCATCTGAGTGGAAGCGCCGCAATCGACCAACCGCGTCATGCCCGCGCTTGTCGCGGGTATCCACGCGATGACGCTGCGCTGCTGTTTCAGAATGCCGGGAATGTCTTTTCTGAACCGTGCCTGCGTTCCACGGCGTGGGTGCCCGCGACAAGCGCGGGCATGACGGCGAGGAAGTTGCAAAGCTGTTGCCCAGGCTAGCTACCGCTGCGCCCACCCATTGCGCGGCGTCTTATCCAGCACCAGTTCCAGCACGTCCGGGCGCGCATAATGCCCGGCGCTGTCGACCAGGACTTTCGCGCGCGTGATGTCGGCAAGGTCGATCTCAGCGATCACCAGCTTTTCCTCCAGCCCGGTGTGCGGCCCGGCGATGGTGGCGCCGCCGGGCGCGAAGATCGTCGAACAACCGCCGCCTGTTGCGAGCACATCCTGCGGGCCGAGGAGACTCTCCATGGTGTCGAGATACTGCTGCGTCACCGGGTTCTGCGCCACGATGACGAAGCACTGGCCGGTGATGGCATGCGCCCGCATCAGGGTTTCCACAGTGAGATCATAGGCGCCGCCGCGCTGCCGGCTGCTGGCGAATGTCGGCCAGCTTGCGCAGTGAATCTCAAGGCGCTGCAGGATGAGCGCCTGGCGCGCCAGGTTCATCATATGCTCGTAGCAGATCAACCCGCCGACCCGGCCGACCGACATGTCGAACACATTCAAGGTCGAGCCATCGCCCTGGCCCCACAGCATGCGCTCGGCGAAGGTCGGCTGCAGCTTGCGGTGCTTGCCCAAGATCGCGCCATCGCGGCTGATGAACACCTGCGTGTTGTAGAGCGTGCCGCCGTCGCGCTCGCTGATGCCCATCACCACATTCGTCTCCGCCCTGGCCGCAGCCTCGCAGATCGGCGCAAGGTCGCGGCCAGAGAGATCGACAGACTCGTTGGCATACCGCACGCAGATGCCATGCTGCCGGCCTGGCGGGTAGAGGTTGATCCAGTACGGAAAGCCCGGGATGCAGGTCTCGGGAAAGCACAGCAGTTCGACGCTGCTGCGGCCGGCCTCGTCGATGACATCGCAGGCCTTGGCGATGCAGGCGGCGCGGTCGAGCAGCAGTGATGAACTGTGCGCTGCGGCAATGATATGTTTCGTCATTGAAGCCCCTTTGGAAACCCTTTCGCCGGATCGGTTGTATACATTCAGGCTGAGCAGCCGGACGATTTCTCAATTGCCTAAGCCGCATACCCTTGCGCATACTATTGCGTTTCCATCTCTATCCAAAAACGAGACGCACATGACAGGCATTGATCGTCGGCATCTCCTTCAGGCTTCGCTTGCTACCGCCGGGTCCGGTTTGACGATGCCGGCGCTGATCCGCGGCGCCGCGGCACAGCCCCTGACAAAGGTCAAATATCTGACGCCCTTCGGCTTCATTCTCGGCTTCACCGAAGTGCTCTACGGCAAGAGCGGCGGCTTCTATGTCAAGCAGGGTCTCGATCTTGAAGTGGAAGGTGGACGCGGCTCGGCGATGGCGGTGCAGCAGGTGAGCGCCGGCAATGCGCTCGTCTCGCGCACAGGCGGCACGGACCTGATCAAGGCCTACGCCAAGGAGCCGTCGATGGTGGCTGTTGGCGAGTGTTTCCAGAAGAACATCTTCTATGTGATGAGCCATGCCGACAAGCCGATCAAATCGCCCACCGACATGGCCGGCAAGAAGATCGGCGTGGTGTCGACGGGCGGCGCCACGGAAAACCTGCTCGACATGATGCTGGTGAGCAAGGACGTGCCGATCTCCGCCGTGCCGCGCGAGGTTGTCGGCAACGCGCCGGGCGCGTTCGAGTTCGTCAAGCTCGGCCGCATCGATGCTTTCATCGCCACCAATGATACTTTCTTCGCCCTGCAGTCGGACAAGGCGCCGGTCTATGGTTTCTCGGCGGATGATTTCGCGCCGTCGCCGGGCCAGGTCTACATGGTGTCGAAGAAGACGCTCGACCCGCAGATGGAGAACCTCGCCAAGTTCCTGCGCGGCACGCAAGCCGCGATCGGCGACATGATCGCCAAGAAGGCGAACCTGCTGCCGGTCATCGAGTCGATGGTGAAGGACTTCGATATCGCCGAGACCAAGCGGCCGGACAAAGGCGTCGGCATTCTCGCCAACGCCATGCCCGGTACGTTCGAGCCGGTGTTCCGCGATAAATTCGCGTCCAAGCCCGGCCCGTGGGAAACGGCCTATGATCTGATGGTGAAAGCCAAGATCATCCAGCCGCTGAACGATCGCGGCTTCTATGATGACAAGGCGCGGAAGCTGGCATTCGGGTGATGGCGGAGTCCGACCAGACCATGGAAGGCCGCGGCCGTGTGAATGATTGCGTCGATGTCAGTCCGGATGCGCGAAGCGCGAGCGGGAAACCAGACCATCGCCGGGCAATCCGGCGCTTGGCACGAGGGGCGAGGGTGGCTGGAATGGTAGAAGAAGAAAAGTAACGACTGCTCAGGCGACACCACTGCTTTGCCAGTCGTCGCCGCGAAAGCGTCCAATCATGAAATCGATGAAGAGCCGAATCTTCTTGGGTACATACTGACGATAGGGAAAGATGATGAAAAGCTCATGGTCCGGCCCCCGATACGTTGGGAGGACGCGCTCGAGGCGGCCCGATGCGATCTCGCGTGCCACCACATAATCGGGAAACAAGCCCACGCCCAATCCATCGACGGCACAACTGAGCAATATAAGCGTGCTGTTGCTGGAACAGTTCCCGTCGACCCGGACTGCCGTTCGTGAACGTCCTTTGCTGAAATTCCATTCAGGCTTATCGAGCGCACCTTCATGCTGGAGGCAATTGACCTTCAGCAAGTCGGCGGGCGTTCTGATTGTCCCGCAACGCGCCAGATAATCCGGCGATGCATATGCAAACGAAGGAATCTGGCATATCCGCCGCGCCATCATGCCTGAGTCTTTCGGCCGCGACATCCGAAACGCCAGATCGATCCCGTCCTCGAGCATGCGCGTGGCGTCTCGTGGTGCGTCATTGACGATCGAAAGCCTTATGCCGGGATACATACGAATGAAGTCTGCGGCCGCACGGCCGATGTGCAATACGCCGAACGCTTTTGGAACCGACACGCGCAATTCTCCGCGCGGCTCACGCTGTCCGGCATGCACTTCATTTTCACCGGCCTCAATCTCGCTGAGAATCCGGGAACAGAATTCAAAATAACGGCTTCCGATATCGGTCGGCTGGACCTTCCGCGTGGTACGATGGAAAAGCCGCGATCCCAGTTCCTTCTCAAGTGCCGTAATGCGGCGGGTTACAACGGCAGGCGTCACGCCCTGCTGCCTGGCGACATTTCCGAAGTTCCTGCTCCGGTACACCTGCACAAACGTCGTCATACTCTCGAGCTTATCCATGGGCGTCCTCATTATTGAGGCCTGATCAATAATGTATTGACGAGCGTCTCACTAGCCACCATTCCGCGTCCAAGTAAGATCTTTAATTGACGGATGCTGATGTGCAGCCGGGTCGCCGCAATCGGCCTGACGTTGGATCATTTGCCTGGGAAATAATCATGTTCGGTTGGCGGAAGCGGATTGGCTATATCACTCCGACAGTGATGGAACTGGTTCCATACGAATTCTACCGCTTTGCACCGGACGGCATCGGACTGGTCGGCGTAACCTGCAACATAGAGGATTGGCGCGAAGATCAGTATGAAGCCGGTCTCTCGATCGTGCGGGCACAGGCCAGCTATCTGGCATCCCGCCACGTCGACTTCATCATCCACGGCGGCGCGCCGCTTATCATCAGTCGTGGGCACGGAGCGGATCAGGCGTTGATCGCCGAACTGCACGAGCTGACAGGACTGCCCGTGACGACCGGGATCCGCGCAGCCATGGACGCGCTGGAATATCTGAGCGTTCAGAAAGTCGCGCTTGTCACGCCCTATCCGGCGAAGTCGAACGTGGCCACAGCGGCCTTCCTTGAAAGCTATGGATTCGATGTCGTTTTTGCCGCGCAGATGGATGTCGGGTTCAAGGAACTGCAGGATGTCCCACCGGAACAAATCTACGCTCTTGTCAAGGAGGCCTCTAAAAAGGCGCCCGATGCACAAGGGTATTACATTCCATGCCCGCAATGGTCGATCTACGCGGTGCTGCCGGAACTTGAGCGAGAGCTGAAGAAGCCGATCATCTCCAGCACCCCGGCCAATATATTCGCTGCGTTCAAAGCCCTCGGCATACGCGACGAGATAAAGGGTCACGGTATCCTTCTTGAATCGCTATCGCGGCCACAGACTCACGCACGCTGATCCAGACTTGCAGCACTCAGTTGGAGGCGAACCTTGTATAGAGCGGCATTTGGCATTCTCGGTCTCTTACTCGCGGTAATGCTGGGACCTGTCGACAAGGCCTGGTCGCAGCCGGTCGTCGATTTCTACAAAGGCAAGTCGGTGACGTTGACCGTCGGCGCGGCGGCGGGGGGCGGATACGATATTGCAGCCCGCATGGTTTCCCGCCACATAGGCCGTCACATACCGGGCGGGCCTGCGATTGTCGTCAAGAACATGCCCGGCGCCAACAGCCTGCCGATGACGAACTTTCTGTACAACGTCGCTGCAAAGGACGGAACCGAGCTAGGCGCGCCGAACAATGGCATTCCATTCGAACCGCTCCTGCATGTCCTGTCGAAGGACGGCAGCAATGTGAAGTTCGATCCTCTGAGGTTCAACTGGATCGGCAGTCCAATCCAGGAAGTCTATGTTCTCCTGGCCTGGCACACGACGCCATACAAGACATTCAAGGACCTGATCGGCAATCGGATGCTGGTTGGGTCGATGGGCGCGAATGCCGACAATTCGATACTCCCCTCCATCTTGGAGCAATTGACCGGCGCGCAGTTCAAGATCATCCACGGTTATCAGGGCCAGAACGATCTGTTGCTGGCGATCGAGCGCGGGGAACTCGCGGGCGCCGGCGGCATCGGCTACAACGGGCTGGTTGCAAGCAGGCCGGATTGGCTGCGCGACAGAAAGATCAATCTCCTCGTTCAGTTTGGCGCAGAGCGCCATCCGGACATGCCGAACGTGCCCACGGCCGCCGACCTTGTGACTGCGAGCGATGATCGCGCTGTTCTCGATATGCTGTTTGCAAAGTACCGTCTCTCGCGACCGCTGGTAGCGCCGCCAGACGTTCCTCAAGAGCGCGTGGCCGCCTTGAGGCGCGCGTTCGATGACACGATGAAGGATGAAAAGCTTTTGCAGGAAGCCCAGACCATGGGCATGGAAATCAGCCCGACGTCCGGCGCAGAGATCGAGGCGGTGATCCGGAAGGTCCACCAGTCGGATCCCAACCAGATAGCAAAGGCGCGAAAGCTCGTAACGCCGGTGCAATAGGAGAGCAAAGTGGGGAATAACGGGCACCTGAATGGCCGTGTGGCGCTGATCACCGGCGGGGGCGGCGAGATCGGCGCCGCAATCGCCAGCCGGTTCGCTATCGAAGGGGCCTGCGTGGCGGTGGTCGATGTCAGTGCGGCCAAGGCGAGCGACGTGACTGACCGCATCAACAAGGCTGGCGGCAGATCGCTCGGCATCGCCGGCGATGTCAGCGTGCCTGAGCGCGCTGCGGAAGCGGTTGCCCGGACATCAGAGGAATTCGGGGCCCTGCACATTCTGGTGAACGTGGCGGCAGCAGACACGCCAAATCGCGCGGTGGAACACTTGTCCTACGAGGAATGGTCGGCGGCAATGAGCGTCAATCTCGGCGCTCCGTTTCTGATGGCAAAATACGCCATCCCGCATCTGCGGAAGGCTGGCGGTGGCGCAATCGTGAACATCGCGTCCCAGCTCGGCCACATGGGTGTACCCGGGCGGAGCGCCTATTGCTCCAGCAAAGCGGGGCTGATCCGGCTGACACAGATCGTGGCGATGGAATGTGCCGCAGACAATATCCGTGTCAATTCCATCTCGCCGGGGGCGATCCTGACTGATCGGTCGAGCTATCGGTACGGCGGCAAGGCGGAAGCCGCTGCGGTCCATGGCCCTCGCCATCTGCTGGGGCGGCCAGGAACGGTCGATGAGGTGGCCAATGCTGCATTGTTTCTCGTTTCCGAACAGTCGTCCTTCGTCACTGCCACCGATCTTCTTGTCGATGGGGGCTATACCGCCTTCAAGGGAACGGTCGATAAGGACGGTAAAGTCGGGTAGAGCTTTTCGGTTCTGATAGAATCAGAACCAAGCTCCAGGTTTTTGTTTTGACGCATTTTCTTCACGCGAACCGGCAGCCACTTCGCTCGAAAATGCTCTAGCGGCGTCCGAGGCTGCTGCTTCGGGCTCAATTCTATAAGCTTATCATACAAATAATAGCGGTCGCGCCCCAAAATTCCGGCCGATTCCGCCCGGTTTGACATTCCGACGCCATTCAGCCTATAGAAGCGCCGTTCCAGCGCGGCGAAGGCCGCGTTTTTCGTTGTGCGCCCACGCCGGCGGAATGGGAGCAATCTAGCAGTCGGTTCATTCCTGCAAAGAAGCCGGTCACGGGAATCCCCCCGTAGGCCGGAATTGAACACGGAGAAAACGATGTTCGCAGTGATCAAAACCGGTGGCAAACAGTATCGTGTTGCTGCCGATGAAGTGATTACAGTTATGTCTCTCGCCGGCGATGCCGGCGACAAGGTGACGTTCGACGACGTGATGATGTTCGTCGACGGCGATACGACCAAGCTCGGCGCGCCTTTCCTGAGCGGCGCCAAGGTTTCTGGCGAGATCGTCGAGCACGCGCGTGGCCCCAAGGTCATCGCGTTCAAGAAGCGGCGCCGCAAGAATTCGAAGCGCAAGCGCGGCCACCGTCAGGACCTGACGATGGTGAAGATCACCGGAATCTCGCTGAGCTAAGCTCAGATCAACGGTTCCCTCATCGCCGTATTTCGGGTATAGAGCCTGGAATACAGTCATTTCTCCCGCGAGGCTGTGCCCGATAACGTGGCGCGCCGGCGGAATTCAGGTTTGGAGCAGTATCATGGCTCATAAAAAGGCAGGCGGCTCGTCCCGCAACGGCCGCGACTCAGACGGACGCCGTCTTGGCGTGAAGAAGTTCGGCGGCCAGTCGGTCGTCGGCGGCAACATCATCGTGCGCCAGCGTGGCACCAAGTGGCATCCCGGCCAGAACGTCGGCATGGGCACGGACCATACGTTGTTCGCGCTTTGTGAAGGCACCGTGCTTTTTAAAACCAAAGGCAACGGCCGAGCTTACATTGACGTCGTAACGGCGCAGAAAATGCAAGCCGCCGAGTAAAGGTGAGGTCAAGCGAAGGACCCCACCGGCTCCCAGACCCCGGTGGACGGTTCCTTCAGGAAGACCAAAGCCTGAAATCCAGTCCAAGCCCGCAAAGGGCCAGCCGGGGGAAATGGGAGACCATTTCCCCTTCGCTGTTTGGGCGAGAACCGCCCCCGGACTGGAGAAGGACCATGTTCCCGGATTTGCTGCGCGACGATATTTTCCGCCTTGAGACGAAGCGCCTGTGGCTGCGCTGGCCCCGTATGGCCGACGCGGCAGCCATCGTACGCCTCGCCGGAGATAAAGGCGTGGCGCAGATGACCGAGCGCCTGCCGCATCCTTATCCACCGTCGGCAGCGGAGAAGTGGATTTTCGAAAGCCGCGTCGGCAATGCCCAGGGCAGCGCCGCCGTCCTGGCGCTGACCTTGAAGAACCGGCCGGAAGATCTGATCGGCACGGTTGGTATTCATCAGACGCGGCCGGGGCGGGCGGTGATCGGTTACTGGCTCGGCAAGCCGTTCTGGAACCAGGGCCTGGCGCGGGAAGCGGTCGGCGAACTCGTCGATCTGGCGTTCCGCACTTCCGAGGTCGAGCGGATCGACGCGCAGGTGCGGGTCGATAATCCGGCGTCGCGGGCGGTGCTCGAGGACAGCGGGTTCCGGCTCGAAGGTGTCGGCCTGGTCGACATGCCGGTGCGCGGCGGCGCGTTCGACTGCCAGCGCTTCCAGCTCGACCGGGCCGGATGGATGGCGGTGCAACAGGTGCGCGATGCGGCGCTGCTTGCGGCGGATTGCGTTCGCTCCGCCGGCTAACGCGGCCGGTTTACTAAGAACGCGCAGGCGTTTGTGAATATATTGAATCGCGCGACCGGAAGCCCTAACTTTCGGTCGCGCAGCTCTTGTTTTGACGCATTTTCCTCACGCGAACCGGCACCCACACGTCGCGCGAAAATGCTCTGTTTTGGATCTGACGATGAAATTTCTCGACCAGACGAAAATCTACGTGCGCTCCGGCGACGGTGGCGCCGGCTGCACCTCGTTCCGGCGTGAGAAATTCATTGAGTTCGGCGGTCCGGACGGCGGCGACGGCGGCCGCGGCGGCGATGTCGTGGCGGTGTGCGTCGACGGGCTCAACACGCTCATCGATTATCGCTTCCACCAGCACTTTAAGGCCAAGACCGGCATGCACGGCATGGGCAAGAACCGCACCGGCGCCAGGGGCGCGGATGCGGTGCTGAAACTGCCGGTCGGTACGCAGATCTTCGAGGAAGACAACGAGACCCTGATCGCCGATCTGACCGAGGTCGGCGAGAGCGTCGTCATCGCCCATGGCGGCAATGGCGGTTTCGGCAATCTGCATTTCACCACCTCGACCAACCGCGCGCCGCGCCGCCACAATCCGGGCATCGAGGGCGAAGAGCGCACCATCTGGCTGCGTTTGAAACTCATCGCCGATGCAGGCCTCGTCGGCCTGCCCAATGCCGGCAAGTCGACGTTTCTCGCGACCGTGACGGCGGCGAAACCGAAGATCGCCGATTATCCGTTCACGACGCTCTATCCCGGTCTCGGCGTGGTGCGCAGCGACGATCGCGAGTTCGTGCTTGCCGATATCCCCGGCCTGATCGAGGGCGCCCATGAAGGCCATGGCCTCGGCGACCGGTTTCTTGGTCACGTCGAGCGCTGCCGCGTGCTGCTGCATCTCGTCGATGCGGGCTGCGAACATGCGGGCAAGGCCTACAAGGTCGTGCGCGGCGAATTGGAAGCCTATGGCCATGATCTCGACAGCAAGGTCGAGATCGTCGCTCTGTCCAAGGCCGATACGGTGGACGCGGCAACCTTGAAGCAGCAGATGGAACGCCTGAAGCGGGCGATCAAATCCGCCGGCCCCGCCGTGGCCGAAGGCGAGAAGCCGCGCGCGCCGCTGGTACTGTCGGCCGCGACCCGGACCGGCGTCACCGAAGTGCTGCGTGCTCTGATGGCGAATATCACCTTCGCGAAGAAGATCGAAGACGGCCCGGTGGAGCAGGACGAGACCTGGCAGCCGCTGAAGGCGTAAGCGGACTCCTTCTCCCGTTTACGGGAGAAGGTGGCCTCTGCGTAGCAGAGGTCGGATGAGGGCGAGAGTGGAAAATGCCGAAACACTACGCCTGCAAGCCGTCCCGCGATGAGATCGTGATGAGTGGTGTCCGAGAAATCAAAGTGGTGATATCGCCTTCATCGCACCCTCATCCGACCCTTGCTGCGCAAGGGCCACCTTCTCCCGCCCTGCGGGAGAAGGCTTAGCGCGCCTCTGCCGCAAGCACGGCATCACAACGCCGGTGAACGGCATGATCATCGCGATGCTGGCTTGAGAAACGCAAGCGCCGCCGCAGCAACCGGTTGAGCCGGCTGGCCGGTCTTTCCGCCACACGCTCCGCCACCAATGCTTCAGCGAGGCGAAGCGCGCCTGCGCGTATGGCTGCCTCCGTAAAGGTGAGATGAACGACGTCGCACTGGGCGACGCTGCCCCCGCAGAGGTTGGCGATGTGGCGCACGCGCGTCAGCGAGACGATGCAGGATGGATAGTCACCACCGGCGAAGGCCAGCAGCGCCTCGCAGAATGGCAGCGCGAGCACATCCTCGGTCAGTGGCGGCGAGGGGTCGGCGTGGTCGATGCGCTGTAGCGCCCCAAGGGCGCGCGCCGCAGCCTCGGTCCGGCCCGTTGCAGCGAACGCCATCATCGCATGCACGATGTAAAACGGCCGCGCGCCGGTCAAGGCCAGCTTCTCCCAACGGTCGGCCAGTTGCCGCCATCGAACATTCACCTCGATGTTGCGGAGCTTGAGCCGCCACAGCAGAGCCGAAGCATCCGCCAGCGCGGTCATGTCTGACGGACGCGCGATCGAGATCCGGGCATCGTAGGTTGCCAGCGCGGGCTTCGCATCGTTGGCGTCCAGCTGGAACAGGGCGCGATGCCAGGCCAGATGAACGGAAAGGTCGGTGCCGTCCCGCCAGGCGAATTCGCTGGCTGAGAGGAATTCGAGGCCCTCGCTGGCGCGTCCCTGCATTTCCATGACATGAGCGACGACGTGAATGGCGCCCGCATGCCGGGCGTCGAGGGCGAGCGCGCGTCGCGCCATCTCTTCGGCAAGATCGTACTCGCCGTTTTCCTCGAGGCCGAACGCGTACATGGCAAGGACGCTCGCATAGCCGGGCATGGTGGCGGCCCATGCGGGCAGCACCTGCGCGATGCGATCACGCATGATGCGGCGCTGGCCGAGATGGAAATCGAGCGCATGCGCAACGGCCAGCCCCAGAACATCGCTCGGCCAGTCGCCGGCAATGGCGCCGTAACGTTCGGCAGCGACTGCCGGATCACCATCGAGCCAGGCCCGTGCAGCGGCGGCGTGACGATGCATGCGGGCCCGCACATCCGGACACGCTGTCTCGATGGCTACCAGGCTATCAACAAGTCTGGGACGCCCGGAGGCCTTGTCCGCGCGCACGATCAGCGCGGCACGCAGACAATGGCCGGGCACGTATTGAGGATCGTCCGCGAGTATCCGCTCAACCTCGGCCGAGGGATTGCCGCGATGGGTCAGCAGGAGTTCAAGCGCGTGCTCGCACCGCGCCTCCAGATCGAGGTTGGCGATCGTCGTCGCCTGTATCGCTTCGAATTCTCTGACTGTTGCGTTCATGACGGTCTCCCAGGCGGATGGATGGTATTCGCAGGCCGGAAGGCGGCTGCCGCTTCCGGGCCATGTCCGGAAGCGGCAGCCGTTCAACCGGCTATTCCGCCGCGGCGGCTTGCTCCGCCGGATCGGCGTTGATGATGACCGTGGTGGCGACCTTGTAGAATTCGTCACCGGGCATGCCGACGCAGCGGGCATGTTCGCGGATCGACTCGCCGTCGCGCGCCTCGTAGACGCAGAAGGTGCCGATGCGGCCATCGGGCTCGTGCACGACGTAGCTGCGGATCCAGCGCACCCGGTCGGGCATGTCTTCGGTGCCGATGCGCGCAGACTTGGCGCCGGCCTTTTCGAGTTCGCTCATGTTGGCCCAGGCGCTGGGGCGGCGGATCACATAAAGGTCCATGGTCAATCTCCACTTCATTAAATTTTGCGGCGGCTTCGCCGGCGCTCGCCGCGGGATATTCCGCAGTGATTTCCATGGTATAGTTGCGGGTGGGGTGGGACGTCCTTACGCCGGCCTGACCATTTGCTGATCGTGCGCTGAAACATGCGTGTGGCCCGGAGACCTTCGGTGACGTTCGAATTCGGTCCGTATCTGCTCGACGAACCTGCCCGTGCCCTCAGGCTCGGCGGACGCGAACTGGCGTTGCAGCCGCTGACCTTCGATCTTCTGGCCTATCTGATCCGTCATCGCGACCGCGTCGTGTCGAAGGACGAGTTGCTCGACACGCTCTGGCCCGACGTCACGGTGACCGAGAATTCGCTGCAGCGGGCGGTCAGCAGTCTCCGCAGGACCTTGCGCGAAGGCGGGATGGAGGGCGCCGTCCGCAATTTTCCGAGCAAAGGATATCGCTTCTGCGTGGATGTGGAGCCGACTCAGGCGGTACCGGTGGAGGGCACGCCCGATGCGCGCGGCGATCTCGATGACGCAAAGCTTGCGATCGAGGAGCAGCGCTGGCGCGATGCACAGGCGATCTACGAAAGGCTGGACGCCGGCGGGGCGCTAGGCGGGGAAGATATGGAGCGATGGTCGCTGGCGCTGCAATGTCTCGGTAAGCAGCCCGAGGCCATCCGCGTGCTGATGCGGACCGTCACCGCCTATACGCAAGGCGCGCAGAACCAGGCGGCGGCGGGTGCCGCCGTCACGCTTTCGACGATCCATTTCGAACGCAACGAAACAGCCGTCTCCAGAGGCTGGCTGGCGCGCGCGCAGGAATTGATCGGCGGCGACACCGATTCAGAGGCCGCCGGCCGCATCATCTGGCTGCAGTCGCGGATGGCGGCTTTCGAGGGCGAGTTGCCGCGCGCGCTCGAGCTGGCGGAAGAGACGTACAATTTCGGCCTGCGGCAGAACAACGTCCCGACACAGGCGCTGGGCCTGATGTATCGCGGCTTTTACCGTCTCAGTCTGGGTGACACGCGCGCAGGTCTGGCGGACCAGGATCATGCATCCGCTTTCGCGCTTTCCAACAATGTGGATCCGGTCACCGGCGGCTATCTGATCTGCAACATTCTGTGGGCCTGCCGCACCTTCGGCGATTGGAACCGCGCCAACGAATGGACGCTCGGCTACCAGCAGTTCTGCACGACGAGCGGCATGCAGTTTTCGGGCTCGTGCCAGTTGCACCGGGCCGAGGTGCTGGGCGTCCGCGGCTCGCTGGCCGATGCGCTCGATCATATCCATGATGCGCTTGCGCGCCTGTCCGATGAGGCGCCATGGTCTGTCGGCGATGCGCACCGGGTGCTTGGCGATATCCATGCCGCGATGGGTAACAGTGATCCGGCCTTCGCCGCTTACGAGACGTCGTATGCGCTCGGGTGGGACCCGGAGCCGGGCCATGCGATGCTGCTGCTCGAACGCGGCGAGGCGGAAGCCGCCTATGCCTGTCTCGAGCGCAGCCTCATCGGCCAGAACTGGTGGACCTTGCAGCGTCAGGGCATGCTGCTGGCCCATCTGGCGCTTGTGGCCGTGCATGCCGGCCGTCCGGAGAAGGCGCAGGGGCTTATCGACGACCTGGCCGGGCAGAACGAACGCTGGCCCATGGCGTCGATCCGCGCGCTGACCAATGAAGCAGCCGGACTGCTCGCGCAGCAACAGGGCAATTCAGCGGAGGCGCTGCGGCGCTGGCAGCTGGCGCGCCAGCTCTGGACCAGCGTTGAATCGCAGCCGAACGCGGCGCGGCTGCGCCTGCTGATCGCCAATGCGCAATTGGCGGCCGGCGATCATATGGGTGCCGCGGCGGAACTTCGCGCGGCGCAGGTTGCGGCGCAGGCGCTGGGCTCTGCCAAACTGACGGCGCAATGCCAGAGCCTGCAAGGCAGGATCGCGAGCGCGACTAGGTAATGACGGATTCGACGAACAGGTCCGGATCGGCGCAGAACTCGCGCAGCACCTTGAAGTGGTCCGTGTCCTCGACCTTGATGGTCTGCAGCCCGTATTTCGACAATTGCAGCAGGCGCGCGCCGGGATAGGCCATCAGCATCGGCGCATGGGTGGCCATGATGACCTGGCAGACTTTCGAATCGTCCATGCGCTTCAGCAGCTTCAGAAATTCGATCTGACGCGATGGCGACAGGGCCGATTCCGGTTCGTCGAAAATGAAGATGCCCTGTCGTTGGCAGCGCTCCTCGAAGAAGCGCAGAAATCCCTCGCCGTGCGAATGCGAGAGAAAGTCGGGCGGTGGTCCGCTGAGCGGTTCGCGGGCGGCCTCGTCGAGATATCTCGCCACCGTGAAGAAGCTCTCGGCGCGGAAAAACCAGCCCTGGGTGATCTTCGGCAGCCAGCTCGCGCGCAAGGCTTTGGCAAGCTCCCCGCCCATGGCCTCGATCGCCTTGGAGTGATCGACCGGCATATAGCCTTTGCCGCCGCCGGCCTCGTCATAGCCGGCGAGAACCGCGATCCCCTCCAGCAGGGTCGATTTGCCGGTACCGTTCTCGCCGACGATAACGGTGATGGCGCGGTCGAAACCCAGCTCGAAATCGTCCTTCAGGAACGGCAGGCAGAAGGGATAGGCGGCGCGGTCCGCCACGCGCGACGGGTCGAGCCATACCCGCTTCAGATAAGGCGCGGGCAGACCTCTGGGGCGGGAGCGTTTTGCGGCCACTCAATCGCGCCCCTTCTGCAAGATCATGAACCTGGTGGCCTTCTCCATTTCAGCTCTTCGCCCAGTCGTCTGTTTTCAGGGACTGCGGGACCTGGGAGAATCCCCTATCACGCGTGACAAGAGTTGCATCGGCTGCCACCGCATGCGCGGCAATCATCATGTCGAGTGGCGCGAGGGTCACCCCTTTGGCTTCACAGGCCGCCCGCAGATCGCCATAAGTTTGCGTGACGTCGTGATCCCAGGGCAGCACGTCGACCCGGAGAAGGAATTCTCTCACTCGTTCGGACAGAGCTTTAGGATAGCCGCGCTTGGCGAGGCCATAGAGCAATTCGCCTTCGGTGACGGATGAAATGACCATGTCCGCCATCGGAAGCAATGCTAGACGATCAACGATCTCCGGCCTATCGCCCTCGATGATATGGCCGGCTATATTGGTGTCGAGCATCCAGAGGGTCATTCCTTCCAACCCTCAAATGGATCGCGATCCTGCGAAGGCTGGTTTCGATCGGCCGGACCCATGAAATCGTCCCGCACCTGATCCTTGCCGTAAAGCTCGAAGAGACCTTGCCAGGACTCCGGCTTGCGCGAGAGGATGACATCGCCGGTCCTGGGATCGCGGCGCACGAAGACCTCGCTCCCCTCAAAACGGAACTCCGCCGGGAGCCTGACGGCCTGACTGCGGCCGGTGGTGAAAATCTTGGCGGTTCGGGACGGCATGGTCGCCTCACGGTGTGTGGTAGATATCATGATATATATCATCAAGCCCTTGCCATCAAGCAGGGCTTTGTGGCGCGCCCGTCGGCGCTGCTTTCTCGACAGGCCAAGCTGTTCATGCTAGCATTTTCCATATGAAAGCTAGCAACCGGAAGTGGCTTAATATCCGCAGCGATAAAGCCTACGAGGCTGCCCAGCGCCTGTCCAAGCGGCGTTTCTGCGACCCGGGTGATCGAGGATGCGCTGCTCGACTATGAGGCCCGCAAGATCGTCCCCGGCACGCGGGTGACGGCCGAAGAGGCGCGCGCGTTTCGCGAGACGATATTGCGCATGGCGCGAGAGGGCCGCGCGGCCCGAAAAGATAGTCGTCCGCTTGATGATCGTGATTTATACGGAGACGACGGTCTGCCAATATGATCGACCTTTGGCAGACTGTGTGCTAGCATGCCTGTCATGAAAGCTAGCAATCAGAAGCAGCTCAATATTCGTAATGACGATGCCCATCGTCTCGCGCACGAGATCGCCGACCGGCTGTCTGTTCCGGTGACGGAGGCGGTGACGCGCGCCTTGCGGGACTATGCGTCGAAACTGCCCCGGGAGCGGGAATTGACGGCCGATCAGAAGGCCGACGTCCAGGCGCTGAGAGCGATCATCCGGAAATATCGCCAAGGCATCGATCCGCAGAGCAGTCCGCCTGACGATCATGATTGGCTCTATGACGAGCACGGGCTGCCGAAATGATCGCCGTCGACACGTCGGCGCTTGTGGCAATCGCAAAGACCGAGCCCGAGAAAGAGCCTTTTTCCGATTTCATTGCGCTTAACGATATTGTCGTTGGCGCGCCGGTTCTCGTCGAAGCACGCATTGTGCTCGAAACCTTCATGGGCAAGGCAGCCAGGGGTTTTCTCGACGAATTGCTGACGCGACCTCGCGTGCAGTGCGTGCCGTTCACCCTGGCGATGTATCATGTTGCCGGGGACGCCTTCTCGCGCTACGGCAAGGGCCGTGGCCATCCGGCCGGTCTTAATTACGGCGATTGCCTCTCCTATGCGGTGGCAAAGCAACTTCGCATTCCCTTGCTCTTCAAAGGGGATGATTTCATCCACACCGACATAACGTCTGCGTTCCCGTGACCCTGCTTCCCTCCCTCACATCGTTCCGCCGCGTCGTCGTCAAGGTCGGCTCGTCCCTGCTCGTCGATCAGAAGAAGGGGGCGGTGAAGCGCGCATGGCTGGAGGCGCTGGCGGACGATCTCGCCGGTCTCCATGGCGCCGGCAAGGATGTGCTGGTCGTCTCGTCCGGCTCCATCGCGCTCGGCCGCACGGTGCTGAAACTGCCGCGCGGCACGTTGCGGCTGGAAGACAGCCAGGCCGCCGCCGCCGTCGGCCAGATCGCGCTGGCGCGTATCTGGGCGGAGGTGTTGTCCGAACGCGGCATGACCGCCGGGCAGATCCTGGTGACGCTCTACGACACCGAGGAGCGCCGCCGCTATCTCAACGCG
>Ga0182744_1002049_pt1 | contig 16982 bp, 13 predicted proteins | sample eDN3rd30CKraftMG_FD_128525 | JGI IMG/M metagenome (GOLD analysis project Ga0182744, IMG submission 128525) | Enriched Miracle-Growth compost microbial communities from Emeryville, California, USA - eDNA 3rd pass 30_C Kraft MG (version 2) (version 2) ...
AGAGGCGATGAAAGACAGCGCGGTGAGCGAAAAAAAAACAATGCATGCCCTGGATCTACAAGTTCAGGCTGGATTACGCGGTGACTTTGAAACCGGTTGGAAATTGGCGGAAGAGCTGCGCCTTAAAACACCTGACTGCAACCGCGCTAAGTTCAACCGCGCTTGGTATGAGATGCGCCGAGGTCATTTGCTTGAGGGGCTAAAGCTGCTCGACTATGGCCGCTGGGAGAAAGCTTTCGGCGATCCTTCACTTCCCACCTCGAAACCGATTTACCGGAATCCGCAACCGCTCGAGGGCAAAAGCCTTTTGCTCTGCTCGGAGGGAGGTCTTGGGGATGAGATCATCAATGTTCGTTTCGCGGCTGATTTTGCCGCCCGAGGAGCGCGCGTGACGGTGACCTGTGACCCCGGGTTGAAGAGTGTGTTTGCGCGCGTGCCCGGCGTGGTGTCCGTGGTCGGCCATAGAGCCGCGCCGGAAGTGCATCACGATTTTTGGGTGCCGGCGATGAGTGCGGCCCGTGTCCTTGAAAAAGAGTACACGGATCTTAGCGGCCGCCCCTATCTGAGCGTCGACCCCACCCATCGTGAAAAGTGGCGAGCGATCTTCAGTGAACGCTTCACGCCGTCGTCGCGTCCGCGAGTGGGATTGCGTTTTTATGGCAATCCGCAATTCGAGCATGAACAACACCGGCGTTTTCCGCGCCAAGGGCTGACCTCCGCCGCCAGCGGAGTGCCGTGGTTTAATCTTCAGCAAGAGGAGAATCCCGCACTGGCGACATGGGAGGACACTCTCGCCGCGATCGATCAACTGGATCTGGTGATCACTTCATGCACCAGCGTGGCCCATGCGGCGGCGGCACTCGGCAAGACCACCTGGGTGATCCTTCCCATTCTGCCTTATTACATCTGGGCTTTGCCCCGGGACACTTCACCCTGGTACGACAGCGTGCGCTTGTTCCGTCAGGAAGTTTTCGGCAATTGGGAGGCCCCTCTGCAAAACGTACATAAGGAGTTGATGCAATGGATGCACAAACATCCGTCGACAGCGGATTAAAGCTTAATCTCGGTTGTGGCTTTCGCAAGAAAAGCGGTTACATCAATGTCGATGTGAGCAGGAATTGCATGCCCGATCTGCGTTTGGATTTGGCTCGTGATCCCTGGCCGTGGGAGACGAACTCCGCTCAAGAGATCGTCTTCGAATATTCCATGGAACAAATGGGAACGACGCCGTCGGACCTTGAGCATGTGCTGCGCGAACTGTTCCGTGTGTCCGCACATGGCGCAAAGACGTTCGTGGCCGCATTCCATCCGCGTCATGACCAATTTTTTTTGAATCCGGTTTGCACGCAGCGCCTGTCTCCGGATTTCTTTCATCTGCTCTCGATGGGCCGCAATCTCGACATGATCTCCAGCGGACAGCACCACGACGTGCTGGGAATGAAGTGGGGCGTGAATTTCGAGGTCGAGCGTTTCAAATATCTGATCTCTCCGGTTTTTCAGCAGGACCTCGAATCCGGCGTGATTTCGGAAGAGGAGATCCGCCGCCGAATGACGTACGAAAACAACATTTGTCAGGCTTTCGAAGTGGATTTGGTCGCCAATAAGGGATAGGGGAGGAATGAAAAAGACCACGCGCCGCGAATTTTTAGAACACCTCACCCAATGGGGAGGCCTTGGCATCGCCTCGATGGCTTTGGCTCCCTTCGAAAAGGCCTACGCCTTTCGATCCACCATTGGCTTTTGGAAGGCGCACACGGCAGCGATTCCGAACCTGTTCGCATGCGGAGACAATAGTTATGGTCAGTACGGAAATGGGACCACGGCAAGTAAGTCTTCACCGGTGCAGATCGGTTTTTTTTCTTTGGGTAAGATCGTGGCGGGGTCTTTCGCCATCAAGGCGGACGGAAGCCTTTGGGCATGGGGAGGCAACTTCGGGGGGCAGTTAGGGGATGGGACGACAACGAACAAATCCTCCCCTGTGCAGGTTGGAGCACTTACGGACTGGCGCGAAATCGCTTTCGGAAGTCAAGTTCTTGCCGTAAAGACGAATGGGTCGCTGTGGGCTTGGGGGTATAATAGTGCGGGTCAGTTGGGTGATGGAACGACAACGAACAGGTCTTCTCCCGTGCAGATCGGCGCGCTTACCAATTGGAGTAAGGTGGTCGCGGGGGCTTCCTATTCTCTTGCCATAAAAACCAACGGAACCCTTTGGGCCTGGGGCTTTAATTACAATGGTCAGCTCGGCAGAGACGTCGGCGTTAATAAATCTTCGCCGGTTCAGGTGGGCGCTTCCACCGATTGGGGTGAGATCAGCGCTGGCCCTCGTCATGCGGTGGCCGTAAAAACAAATGGCACTCTTTGGACCTGGGGGGCCAATGACACGGGTCAACTGGGGATTCTCCCCCTCCCTCAGCAGGTGGGCACTCTTACCACTTGGAGTAAAATCGCCTCTGGAGCTTCCCACTCTCTCGCCATAAAGAGTGACGGCACGCTGTGGGCCTGGGGTGATAACGGTTGGGGTCAACTGGGCAAGGCAACGACGACCAGCGCGCAGTTTTCTCCGGTGCAGGTCGGTTCATTGACAAATTGGAAAGAAGTTACCGCGGGATCCGCATACTCTCTCGCCATAAAGACGGACGGTACGCTGTGGGCCTGGGGCTATAACTACTCTGGTCAGTTGGGGGATGGAACTGGCGCAAATAGATCTTCGCCGGTGCAAATCGGCGCACTCACAAATTGGAGCCAGGTCAGCGCCTGTTACGAGCACTCTGTGGCCATAAAGACCGATGGCACACTATGGACCTGGGGCGCTAACACCAGAGGTCAATTGGGTGACGGAACCACCACAGGTAAATTTTCACCGGTGCAAATCGGCTCACTCACAAATTGGAGCAAAGCCAGCGCCGGTTACGATCACTCCGTGGCCATAAAGACCGATGGTACGCTGTGGGCCTGGGGCTATAACTATGATGGTCAATTGGGTGACGGAACTAACGTGGGCAAATCCTCGCCGGTGCAAATCGGCTTGCTGACAAATTGGAGCAAAGTGAGTGCCGGTTACAGTTACTCTATGGCCATAAAGACCGATGGCACGCTGTGGGCCTGGGGCTTTAACGGTGGTCGGTTGGGTGATGGAACCTTAATCGGTAAAATGTCTCCCGTACAGATTGGCCTACTGACGGATTGGAGTCAGGTCAGTGCTTCTTCGTCTTTTTCAACAGCCGTAAAAACGGATCACACTCTCTGGGCTTGGGGGTATAATAGTGCTGGTCAGTTGGGTGATGGAACGACAACGAACAAGTCTTCTCCCGTGCAGATCGGCGCGCTCGCGGATTGGAGCCAGACGAGTGCGGGTCGTTCTCATATTATAGCGATCAAGACAGATGGTACCCTTTGGAGTTGGGGGAATAATTCTTATGGTCAACTTGGATTTTTTCCTGGCCCCCAACAAGTCGGTTCACTGACGAGTTGGAGCCAGGTCAGTTCCGGTTCTGGGCATGTTATTGCCTTAAAGACGGATGGTTCGTTGTGGGCCTGGGGCGATAATCTCTATGGTCAGTTGGGGGATGGAACCACCACAATGAAATTTTCGCCGGTGCAGATTGGCTCTCTCACCGATTGGAGTAAGATCAGTGCCGGCAACAGTCATTCCGTGGCCGTAAAAACGGACGGCACCCTTTGGGCCTGGGGCAATAATAGCTATGGTCAGTTGGGGGATGGGACCCTAACGAACCGATCCTCTCCCATACAAATCGGCAGCCTCACCCAATGGGATCAGGTTTCAGCTATGGGTAATTTAACTCTCATGATACGGAAGTCCGTTTAAGTAAGGTCGCCGCGCGTTTAAACCTTCGGAATCTTCACCAGAAGCTGCCCGTTGTCCCAATGGCTTTGCACCAACTTTTCGGCGACGGGATGGTCGAGGGGAAGCTCCTCACGAAACGTCTGATAGCTGTGCGTGGAAACCCGGTGGCCCTTGTCGTTGACCTTGTCCTCAAAGGCGCGTTTGCCTTGAATCACCAGATGGTTGTTGTTGACCGTCACTTTCACCTGATCTTTTTCCGAGGCGGGGACTTCCGCTTTCAATAAATAATGGCTGGGCGTTTCTTCCAGAGTGCCGCCCAGGCGTTGCAGGCGGTAAAAGGGATCGTCGTTGCCCGCGCCGTGCTTGGCCGCGTTTTTCAGCGTGCGCATTTTGTCGTCGTTGATTTTTTCCATCAGATTTTCGTGCATGCGGTCGAAAGTTTCTTCCGCGGCCTTTTGGTTTTTACCAAAAGAGCTTTCGAATTCTTCTTTTTGCGCGGCCAATTGCTTGCGATAAATGCGGTCGTGTTGCAGTTTTTGATCTTCAAACAGTTTTTGCGCTTGCGAGAGATCCTTTTGGTGGCGCTCCTTCAGCTCCACTTCCTCTTCCTTGAAACTGTCCTTTTGCATCTTCATATGGGCTTCATGCAGATTCTTTTGCTCGCCGAGCTCATGATCCGTTTGCTTATGAATTTCCTGCACCTGCTTGCGCTGATCTTTCTTCAGCTTTTCCGTCAGCAAAACCTGCTTGTTCTTTTCCGTCTCCAACTGTTCTTTGGTTTGTGTTTGGAGTTCTTTTAGGTCGTGATCCTGGCGCTGCTGCTCTTCCTGGTAATTTTGAATCCCTTTGTGACGCAGATTCAGGTAGGCGTTTTGGTTTTCCTTGCGGGCCTTGTCGATGTTTTCCGCGTATTGGTCCTGCAGTTCGTTTAAATCCTCGTGCTGGGCGGCTTTGAGCTCGTCCTTGCGCTTCAGGTATTGTTTCTGATCGGCCTGAGTGGCCTTCAATAAATTTTTGTTCTGAGCTTCCCTCTGAGCGGAAGTCTGTTCGAATTGATTTTTCTGCGCTTCCAGGCGGCTGGCCTGCCGGTTTTTTTCGTAGGTCAGCCTCTTGTCCGACTGATTTTTAAGTTTTTCCAATTCTTCGTTGTTTTGAGTACGGATGTGGTTGACCGAGGCGCTGCTTTCATCTTGAGCTTCCTTGATTTCCTTGCGGCCTTTGTTTTGGATTTCCGCGATCTGGTCTTTTTGGTTTTGCTCGAGGCGCGCGCGCTTTTTACGGTAACTGTCGTAAAGCTTCTGCAGTTCTTCATTTTGAGCGGCGGTTTTGCTTTGAACGTCGGAACTCATAGTTCCTTTATGATAGCACTCAATTTTTCTCTTTGAGATCCGACTTAGGGAGAGTTTGTTGGTCCTCTTCAGGCGCCGGGCAGATCGGTTGATGGGAAGTGTCGCCGTAACACTTCCACGAGCCGTCCAAGGTGATTTCCTCTTCTTTAAGCACGGGATAAAGGTCGCGGTATTGATCGGGGTCCAGGTTGGACACCACGGATCTTTGTCCTCCGGTCAAGGTGTTGGTGATCACCAGGCGGTAGGCGCGGTACTCGGCGCGTGCTTCCAAAGAAAGCAGGCTCAGAAAAAAAACGGCTCCTAAAAGGAATTTCAATGGGTGAGAGTCCTTGAGGTGCGAAGCGTGTTGTCCACGATGTGAAAATAAGCTCTCAACAGGATCTCGAAGGACTCCTCATCCAAGCTTTCCAGATAGAGCTGCTTGGAGCCCAGATTCTCCCGCGCCACCAGCCCGGTGAAGAGATCGTCGATTTTTTTCAGGTTGGGAGCTTTGAAGAGATCCAGGTTCTCCGTGGGCGTCTTCAGGATCTCCGCCACTCTCCGGTGGTCGAAAAGAAGGTGGAGCCCGTTCATGGAGTGTTGCAAGAGGTGTTCGATTTGGTCCAACTGCTGTTCGGAAATCGCCATCACAATCAGTGTCCATGAGAGGGTGCAATTTGACAATAAGTCATTGAGGCACCTATGATTTTGAAGAGGGCCTCAAGACGATGGTCCTGGAGTAAAGATGTCGGACGTCCCGAAGAAAAATAAAATCATGATCGACGAATTGCGAGGCTTAAGTTTCGGCTCCGAAGACGAGCTTTACGCTTATTTCCGGCCCGACATCGAAGTGCTCGAAAAACTTTATTTTAAAAATCGGGACGCCGGTGATTACAAGGAAGAAGAACTGACGAAAATGGAGCGTCACCTGGAAGCCACGTTAGATTCCCCCGACGAGGTGTGGGAACTCAAGGTGCCGGGCGTGCGCGACGAGGTTTTCGCTTTCATCCGCAAACTGAAAAACAAATCTTATTATTTGGCCTTCACTTATCTTTCCGACGGCGTTCCGACTTTCGTTTACTCGCACTTCGCCACCAAGGACGAAAAATTGGTGGAGCGGCTGCGCTCCGAGGGCGAGAGCGTTCCTTTGCGCGATGAATCCGTTCCTTTGGGCGCCATCGAGGGTGACTCCCTCAATGAAGGCGATTCCTTGGCCAAAGGGCTTTACGACGCCATGATGCTTTTGCGCTCGGACAAAGACATTCCCGAAGAGGATTTTTACCGCTATGCGGGCTTAAGGGAACTTTGCGTGGAGAGCGCCGATGAAATTTGGCGCACCACGGATTCCTTGGGCAATGTTTTGGTGACCTTCATCCGCGAGTCCGAAGAGGAGGAGACCCCTCATTACGTGGTGGTCACCGTGGAAGATGAACCTTCCGGCAGCCATTCGCTTTTGTTTTCGTTTCCGACCAACGATCCCCAGCTTTTGGAGCGCTACAAGCACGGGGAAAACCTACAAGCCGACGAAGTCGTCCAGGAGTCCAGTCACTGATGAAAAAACTCATTCAACCCCTTCTTTGTTTAAGTGCTTTTGCTTTGATCACCGCCTGCGCTTCCGCTCCCAAAGGAGCGCAAGAAATCCGTTTGAAATCACCCACGGGGGTGTCCTACACGGCTTATCACTCAGTCACCAAAACCAAAGAGTATGAAGGCGATCAAATGGTGAAAGAAAAAACCGAAGGCGTGGATTTCATCGTCGAAAAAAAGCCGGTCACGAAAAACGCTTCAGACAAAACCGCTCCCGTGGAAATGCTGCTCACCACCGTGGCTAAAAACGGAACTCTCGATCTGCACGAATACGGATTTCCCGAACTGAAAGAGTCCATCGAATTCGCTTACACGCCTTCAGGGGAAGTGCTCAAGGCCGGAAACTTCAACCGCCAGAGTCTTTTCTTCGTGCCGCCTCTTCCTCTGCCCAAGGGCCCTGTCGAAGCCGGGGACACTTGGGAGTTGTCCCATGACTGGGCCTCGGCCTCCGGTTTGGAGTTGACCTTGAATGTGGTCGGTATCCACAAAGGCTTCAAAAGTTGTGGCGCTCAGGGGCCTTGCGCGGACATCGAAATTTCAGGCTCCGTCAAACCGCGCGCGGACCGCGTGGCCGGGATGCAGATGACCAGTCAGCTTTCCGGGGATTTGATTTATTCGCTGAAAGAGGGCGACGTGCTGTCCTCCAAAGTAAAAAGCCACGAGGAGCTTCAATTTCCCAAGCGCCGTGTGGAATCCGTTTCCTGCATGGTCTCCGTGCCGGCGAAAAGCGCGGATCTCAAAGGAATTTCCTTCCCGGCCTGTGAACTTCAGAAATAAAGTTCCACCCAGGTGACGCCGTCTCCACCGGAGGAGGCGGTTCCCGCTTTCCAATTTTTCACGTAAGTGCTTCGGGACAAATAACCGCGGATCGCTTTTTTCAGAGTGTCGGTGCCGTGTCCGTGCACGATCTTGACCCGGTCTTCTTTGTTCATCACCGACTGATCCAAAAAGCGCTCCAGATGGTTCAAAGCCTCCTCGCTGCTCTGTCCGCGCACGTCCAGACTGGCGTCTTTTTCCAGAAAGGCCGAGGTGTCGCCGCGATGGCGCAAGACTTCTTTGGTCGGATTGTTGGCTTGAAGCGGCGGTTTTAAATTTTCCCAATGAATCATCAGCCGCATGCTTTGGGAAAGAATGGGAATCTCCCCTTTGGAATTCGGCGTGCCCTGAATCACGCCGTCCCGTCCGATGCTCGGGACGAAGACGCGGGTGCCGCTGGGATAAGCCTTGGAAAAATCCTCCGCCGTCAGGATGCGTGCTTCGGGAGTGTGCGTGGCTTTTGAGGCCTTGATGATTTCCGGAAGATCGGATTTTATTTTTTCCAGCTGTTCGTGTTTCTTAAAGACATCGGCGACTTTGCTTTGCTCGATCATCTCTTCGACTTTTTTCTCCGCGCGCTTCACGCTTTGTTCCAGCATCTTGGTTTTTTCGCGCTCGAATTTTTCACTGAGCTGCTGATAGCGGCTTTGATCGGCTTTTGCTTTTTTGGTTTCCTCTTTGAGTTCCTTTTTTAAACTCTGAAGTTCGCTTTTCATCGCTTCGACTTCTTCAAGACCCAAATGATATTTCTTCGCGTCCGGGCTTAAACTTTCCAAGGCCAGATCCAAAACTTCTTCCTTCACGCCCACGCGTCTTGCGGTTTGCAAAGCCAAAGATTGTCCGGGAACGCCCATCAGAAAATGAAAAGTCGGCTGTCCCTTTTCGTTGTCGTAGGCAAGACTGCCATTGACCACGCCGGAAGATTCCGCCCAGCCCACCTTCAAAGGACTCAAGTGGGAAGTGATCACGGCGTACACGCCGTTTTGGGCGTAATTTTGGATGAAGGCCCGGGCAAGGGCCGCGCCCTCTTCCGGATCGGTGGAGCCGCAGATCTCGTCGATCAAAAGCAGATTTTTCGAATTTTTCAAATTCAGCGATTCATTGAGTATTTTTAAATGAGCGGCGAAGGTCGACAGATTTTCATCCACCGACTGGGAATCCCCCACCGCCACTTCGACGTGTTCAAACAAAGGCAGACGGGAATTGGGCTCCGCGCAAACGAATAGTCCGCAGCGCGCCATCTGTGCGGCAAGTCCCACCGACTTCAGCAAAACCGTTTTTCCCCCGGCGTTGGGACCGCTTAAGATCAAAATCCTGCGTTCATGATCCATCTTCACCGTGTTCGAAATCACTTCCATGTTGTTTAAAACCAAAAGCGGGTGGCGCACTTCGCTTAAGAAAAGTTCGCTGTCGCTGAATTCCACCGGGTGGGCGGAAAGTTGCGCGGCCAATTGCGCTTGCGCCCACCTCACGTCGGCTTGAAACATCAGTTCTTGGGAGCGGTCCATGGCGCGCAACTGCATGCGCAGATAATCGCTTAAGTCCGTTAAAAGTCTTTCGATCTCCACTTCGATTTCCACGTCCACTTCGCGCAGACGGTTGTTCATGGGGATGATTTCCTGAGGCTCCATGAAAACGGTCTGCTTGCTTTGGCTGGAGGCATGAGTGATGCCGGAAAAATCGTGTTGCTTTCCGCTCTTTACCGGAAGCACCCAACGGCCTTCGCGGTTGGTGACGTAGCGGTCCTGAAGCACGGGCTCCATTTCATGTTTGTGGACCAAACGATCCAGCGTTTGCTGAATCTGACGGACCAATTGTTTTTTCTCCTGATAGAGTTTGAACAACTCTTCGCTGGCGTCGGTGCGGATGGAGCCGTCGGAGGTCATGATCTGATCGATGGCGGCCAAGGGCTCTTCGCCGTCCATCAGTTCTTCATTCAATGTTTTTAACCAAGGTTGGGTGGAGTTCGAGACGATTTCTTTTAAGGCCAAGGCCTCGATCAGAAAGTGGCGCACGTCTTTCAGCTCCGTGGTTTTTAAGACCGCGTCTTTTTCCAAACGGGTGTGCCACAAAGAAAATAAATCCAAGGACTCCATGAAAGGTCTTTTGCCGGAGCGAAAGATCATCAAAGCTTCGTTGGTTTGCGAATGGCGCTCTTTGATTTCCTCCGCGGAAAGGAGGGGCTTTATATCCCTCAACTCCAAGCGGCTTCTTTCGCAGGTCGCAAGACTTGCCAGTTTTTCTTTGATCTCGCCCCAGTCGAGGCCTCTTAGTTGCGCTTGATGATCACCCATATGAATAGAGCTACCAGAAGAACGGGAAAGACCCAATAGCCAAATCCGGTGAAAACGGTTTTTGCCGGGGTCAAAGTGTAGGGGATTTCATAGGTGTGGCTCCATGCCTGGTGAATGGGCGATCTTTCAAGGGTTTTGCCGTCGGGGAGTTCAACGGTCGAGATGCCGGTGTTGGTGGAGCGGATCAACGGAAGCCGGGTTTCGATCGCGCGGGCGACCGTCACCGTCAAATGTTGGATGGGCTCGGGCCATTTTCCAAACCAAGAATCGTTGGTGACGTTGACCAGGGCCACGGCCCCTTCCTGGGCCTGCGCGCGCGCGAAGCGGTCGAACATGCTCTCGTAACAAATCTGCACGCCCACGGAGACGCCGTTGATTTTCATCACCGTCGGCCCGGGACCTCTTTCGAAATCCGCCACCATCGGCAACCATTTTTTAAAGACGGGAAAAAGATGGGAGCCGGGAATGAACTCGCCGAAGGCCAAAAGATGGGTTTTGTTGTAAGGTTCCTGAACGAAGCCGTCCCCATCCAAGGCGACGATCGAGTTGGTCATTTTCCCATTGGTGGAAATGCCGTAAGTTCCGGTCAACAGATGGGCGTTGTTGGATTTCAGGAAGTTTTTCACCTGCGCGCCGTAATAACTTCCGACGTAAGCGGCGGGGGTGAGGTAATCCGGAAAGGCGGTTTCCGGCCACAAAAGAAAATCCGGTTGGTTCACCACTTCCCGGCGCGACAGCGAAAGATACTGATCCAGGATGTATTGGCGAAACATATGGCCTTTTTCCGCCAGCTGCTTTTCCAGATTTCCGATATTGGCCTGAATGATCGAAACCTTCAGGACGTGATCTTGCTTCAGATCCGGCCGGTGCAAATACCCCAAAAGATTCAGCAGCAAAAAAATCAAAACGCTGAAAGCCAATCCCCAAAACTTTCGCGGTGAAAGTTTGCGCGCGCTCCCCACGCCCTCCGCACTCACCCAGGAATAAAGAAAAAGTCCCTGAAAAAACCAATTGATCGTGCTCAACCCCGAAAATCCGATCAGATCCGCCAAATTAAAAGCGGGAAATCCCGCGCCCAGCCAGGCGTAGCCCAAGTGCCAGTCGAAAATCATCGGAAAAATGCGCTCGCCTCCCGCCAGACAAAGCGTCATGGACAGCACCTTCACCCATTTCTTGGGAGAGTCCTTAAAGAAAAGGGCCCACACCAAGCCCGCAAGGGGGATGTGCAAACTGGCGAAACAACAATAAGCAAAAAGGCCCAGCAGCGCGATCGGCCAGGGAAGGGGACCGAATTCGTGAATGGTGTGCGCGATCCAATGAAAGCCGATCAGCGTGCAAATAAATTGGGTGATCCATCCGCTCAGCAAAATGCGCTTCACGCTTTTTTCGTTAAACCAAAAAACCATCAGCGGCGTGAAGCAGAAAAAAAGAGCCCAGGGAGGGAAGGGAATATTGCTTGTCCCTATCATGATTCCTGATATGATTGAGGCCGTGATAAGGGGTGAAAAACGGAATTTCATCATCTTTTTTTCCAAGGCTATCACGATCAAGGAGTGATGACACGTGGAAGTCGAACGCGAACAGGGTTTTGAACCGAATCTTGAAGTCAGGCAGACCAAGGCCGTCTGTCCTCATTGTGAAAAATCCTATCTGATTTTTTTGAAAGACCTGCCCGAAGAAATCAACCGCTTCATCTGCAAGAGTTGTGACCAGGATTTTTGGATCCGCCGTGTGGAAGTGGAAGAGGGCGTTCCCGTCATTGGTATTCCGGGGGAAGAACTCCTGGGAAAAGAAAAAGAAAAGTGCCCAAAATGCGGGCAAGCAGTGGAAAGCCTTGAAAAGGAATGCGGCGGCTGCGGCGTGGTCGGCGCCAAATACCTCGCTTTAAGGGAAGAAAGCCCTTATTTGAAGGTCAATCCCGAGTTGAAAGCCCTTTGGAAAAGAGTTTTGAACAACTACGACGACGAGCACGTTCATCACGAATTCCTCTCGCAATGTCTGAAGGAAAAACAGCTGCGCTACGCTTCCCTTCAATACAAACAGTTGCGCGAGGCCGTCGGGGATGACCGGCTTCTTCGCACCATGATCGGTAAGATTCAAAATCTATCGACACTGGAAATCGAAGCGAAAGCCCAAGGGCAGAAGCTCTCGCCCACGGAAAAGAAAAGCTACTTTCGGTTTTTGCGGTGGGAAGCCTTTTTGGCCGGACTGGGAATGTTTTGCGTCCTCTCCGGATTGGCGACTCCCTTCGCCAGAAATCTGATCAGTTTGGGCATCGTGCTGATGATTTTCCCCCTATTGATCGCCTTTCTTCTTCGTCGCGGCTAGACCATCGTCGCGTTTTTCTTATGGGCCTTATAACCGCCACCCCAAGTTTCCGTGGTTTTGTCCTGTCATTCTTACAGAACTGACGGGAAATAGGGGTGTTTTTGGGAGAGGGTTGTTACCTTTTGCCTCTCGAAGGAGGGGCCGTTCGTGAAAAGAGCATCCATTTATTTTTTGTTTGTACTTTTCTGTGCTGTCGGGGGCGGGGCGGGGGCTCTTGCGACGGCGGACACCATTAAAATCGCGGGTCAGGACGTGCAAGTCTTGCGTTTTGATACCCGGGCGGCCGCGGATGGGCGCACGGTGATTCATTCCGCTCAGTTGGCCGGGCCCACGGTTTTTTCTTTTGAGCGCGGCAATCAAATGACTTTCAAAGGACGGGTCGTCCTTCACGACAACGGCCGACTGTGGATGGCGGAGGCTTTGGAGAAGGCTCCGCTTCTTTTATGGAAGACGCCGCGGGGTCAGGTGTTGAACCTTCATTGCGCTCAGCCGCCGGAGGTGAATGGACAAAAGCCACCCGTTCGCAGCATCGCTTTTCATGACAACGGGGAGTACGCGGGAGGATGCCGAGTGGTCCCTCCGACGGAAATGTCCACGCGGGCTCAGGATGTGATTCAGGTGGCTTCCTTTTCTGAAATCAATTTGGATGAAGAAGGCTTTTTGTTGTACGCCCAGCACGCCACCGGCGTTTTGACCGTGAATCAGCAAAAGGTTGTGTTGGATGCGGACAGTGAAGTCGATTTTTGGGAAAACGCAGGACCGCATTTTTTCCGCCTCGCCAAGGGCGAGGTCTTAAAAGTTTCAGCCGGTCGCCTGGGGGAGATCGCGGTGGATCGGGGCGCCCGTTTGAGTTACGTGCAGTTCAACCGCGCCGGTCAGTTGGAGGCCGGTGTCCTTAATGAGGCGCTCACCGTGAGCGGCATCGAAATTCCCGCACAGTCTCTGATCAGCTTCGAGCAGATGGAGGAGAGTGAAACGCCCTCCTTGGAAAGGGAATTCACCGCGCTTTTGTTGACCTCCATGCCCCTTCAGGTGGGCGCGTTGAATCTTGAAGTCGCTCAAATTCACTTCGACGCAAAAAACGAAGTCAGCGGCGTGGTCACGGCGAAGAAGTTTGAGTTTCACTCTCCGGAAGGAGACGTGATCGCGGTGCCGAAAGGCTCGAAGATTTATTTCAGCCAAGGCCGCGTCGTTCGCATCGACGTCAGCGCTCTTTAGTTCGAAGAGTTCGTCTTAGGAACCGCGTTCGGAGCCGCGTTTGCCGGCGCAGAAGTCACCATTTCCTCCAGCGCTTTTCCGAAAGAGGCGATCGACGTCTTGGTCGCCTTCTTCGTCGGTCCGCCTTCGATGGTAAAGCTCAAGTCGCGGGAGTTATCCACTTTTGATCCGGCCAGATTCAAATCCATGTCTTGCAAGGCCAAAGCTTTGTAAGTGTTTAGCCTTCTCATGTACATGGTCTTTCCGGCGAGGTTTTCGTCGATGTCCCCGGTTTGGGTCAGATACTTCACCATGCGATCGGCTTTTCTTAAATCCTTGTTGTTCGCCATGATCAGCGCGGCCACTCCGGAAACAAAGGCGGTGGCTTGCGAAGTTCCGGTCATGTAACCGTATTGGCCTCCGGGCAGAGTGGACAAGATGTCGTTTCCGGGGGCGGCGATGTGCACGGTGGAAACTCCCCAGTTGCTGGAGGGTAGAACCATTTTCTTTTTGTTGATCGCGGTGACGGAAACGATGTTGGGAAGACCGTAGTCCGCGGGGTAGTACTTGGAAACGTCCGAGTTGGATTTTTCGTTTCCGGCGGCGGCCACGACCAAAATTCCTTTGTGCATGGCTTGGACGATGGCGGCGCGCTCATCCGGAGACGGCGAAAGTCCGCCCCCCGAATAGTTGATGATGTTGGCGCCCATCTTCACCGCATAGTTTAAAGCCTGCACGGTGTTTTTCAGGTTGTCGTTACTGTGGGAATTGGGATCGTAGTACTTAAGAATCATCAAGCTGACGTGAGGGGAAACGCCGCTGATCCCGATGCCGTTTCCGCCTTCAGCGCCGATGATCCCTGCGATGTGAGTGCCGTGGCCGTGGGTGTCGGTCAAGTTGTTGGTGTTGTGAACGAAGTTCCAACCGTGAACGTCGTCAACGAAGCCGTTGCCGTCGTCATCAATGCCGTTGGTGGCTTTGTCGTGTCCGTTGGCATCCAATCCGGTTTCACCGGGGTTGACCCAAAGGTTGTTTTTCAAATCGGGATGGTTCGCGTCCACGCCGGTGTCGATCACGGCGACCACCACGTCTTTGGATCCTTGGGAAACGCGCCAAGCTTTTTGCGCGTCGGTCATGCTGAGTCCCCAAGCTTCAGAAAGTGCTGGGTCTTTCAAAATCACCGCTTCTTCCTGAGTGGATTTTTTAGTGGTCGGCACCGCTTTTCCGACCTCGGTCGTTCTGGGAGAAGACGAAGCGCTGGAAAGCTCCACTGAATTGGAGGATCTTAAACTAAAGGTGATCACTCCTTGAATTCCCAAGAGCGTGCACAGAGCCAGCGTCCATTTTTGAGATTTAGTCATCCCGAATCCTCCTCAGATACCTTTATAAGGAGCAATCGCGATGCCACATTCAACCCATTGAAATCACGTCAGAATTTTCAATTTGAGACGTAAAAACTGTCTAAGCTTTGGTGGGGTGTCTAATGGACTTCCTGCGTCGTTTTCGAGGAGAAGACTTCTTCGGGAAAAGCGATCTCTTTTTGGGGCGATAAAAACAGCTGATAAAAAGCGTAATTGCGAATGATCAAGCGCACATAGGACTTGGTTTCTTCGTAAGGAATTTCCTCGATGAACTCCACCGGCGAAGGACGCCCGCGGCTTTCTTTCCACCCACGGATCGCGGCATCGGAAGCGTTGTAAGAGGCGACGGTGGAGATGAATTCATGACGGTGTCTTTTCTGCTGACCGGAAACCAGGTAAGCGCCCAGAAGAATGTTTTTTTCCGGCTCGAACAAATCCGTGTAGTGATCCACCGGCACGTTGATTTCTTTTCCCAAACGCTTCGCCACTTTGGGAAGGAGCTGCATCAAGCCGAAGGCGTCCGCCGGTGAGCGCGCCTCTTTGTTGAAGGCCGATTCCTGACGGATGATCGCGTAAATCAATTCGGCGGGCACGTGAAAGCGCGCCGCCGCTTCGAGAACTTCTTTTAAATGCGGCGTTGGAAAGAGCAATTCCGGTTGATCATTAAGAAGTTTGTCCCTGGTTTTCGGGGGGATTTCATAAAGTTTTTGGAACAATCCCAAATATTCTCCGGCGCGGGCGTAGGATTTCAAAAGCGCCAGCCAGATGTCCTCCGCGGGACTTTTACTTTTCAAATAATCTTTGCTGACGCCGTCCAGGTAGCGCTTCAGGGCGTCTTTTTCTCCCATGCGCGCCATCCAATCCACCCACTCCGAGTGCAGCACTCCGCTTAAACGCAAACGGAAAAAATAAGAATCCGACGGCGATTGATTCGCCGCCGGCTTCGAAAGTTTTTGCCCCAATTCTCTTTTGGCGAGCAGACCGTAGTAGCCCAAGGGATCGATCTTCGAGAGATGCTCGAAAGTTTTTTTGGCCGCGTCCGGTTGATTCAGTTTGTTCAAGCTGACGGCGGACCAGTAAAGGGCCCTCGCCTTGGTGAAGTCGTCGTTGTCTTCCGAGTCGAACCACTTCAAGGTGTCGATACATTCCTGATCATCGCCGCGCTTGTAGAGATTCCACGCCAAGAACCAGCGCGCTTGGGATTCCTGAACGCGGTCGTCGGAGATTTCCTTGATGGAAAGTCTCAGCCATTTCAGGGATTCTTCGGTGTTCTTTTTTTCTTCTTCGATGCGGCCCAAAAGCCAGTAGTGAAGGGCGTAGGAAAAAAGTTTTTGCCGGGCGCCGACGCGGGCCTTTAAAAGTTTTTCCGCCTGGGCGCGCTTTCCGACGGTCCAAAGAGCGCGTGCCAATTCGATTTCGTTGTTGCGGGTTTCTTTTAAAATCAGTCCCTGATATTTTTTGTTTTTGCGGTGAAGGTGCAGATATTTTTGCTCCATCTGCAAAACCTGAATGGAGTCCTCTCGCTCCCGACTGATTTTTTCCAGGCGGGCGAGGCCTTCAAAAGCCTTCAGTTGAACCGGCAGGGAAGTTTTCTTTGCTTTCAAAAGTTTCAGATAAATTTCCCGGGCGTTTTCGAAATCCCGCGCCCGCAGAAAATCTTTGGCCACCGTCAGACTTTGGGAAGGGGGAGAGTGTTTGTTCATTCTCGGTGCCAAAGCGTAAAGCCGTGTCTCGACCTTTTTTTGCACGTCTTCTTCAAGGCCCAAGGCTTTTTTCTGAGCCTCCAGTACCAGTTTCACTTTGTCTTCATGGAGGGGAACTTGCGTCGAGCGCTCCATCAAAAGGTCCACCAACTCCTTGGGGGTGTCGCTTTTGCGGGCGATGTCCAGTTTCACCTGGGTCCATTCTTCCTTAAGCCATGGGAAATTTTCTTTGGAGGGAAGAATTTCCCCGCAATGGGCCGATCCACGAAGAAGGGCGAATTCACTTAAGGGAAAATCTTTTTCCGCGAGCTTTTTAAAACCTTCGCAAGTTTGCGGGGAAGGCGTTTGACTTTTCAACGCCGTGTAAGTGGAGATCCATTCCCTGGCGAAGGGACTGTTTTCCGAAGGTGTGAGCGTCTGACAGCCGACAAAAAAAGCCGTCAGCATCGTAAAGAGAATAAGAAATCCCCGCATAGGGATTTATTCTAGCCTCAGATGCGGGCGACTTCCAGTGCTCTGATCCGATCTTCCAAAGACGGGTGAGTGGCGAACAAGGCGGCCAT
>Ga0182744_1002050_pt1 | contig 16981 bp, 15 predicted proteins | sample eDN3rd30CKraftMG_FD_128525 | JGI IMG/M metagenome (GOLD analysis project Ga0182744, IMG submission 128525) | Enriched Miracle-Growth compost microbial communities from Emeryville, California, USA - eDNA 3rd pass 30_C Kraft MG (version 2) (version 2) ...
AAGCGCAAGCGGCACGTCTGTTTGAGCGGGCCAATCGGGCTTCGCTGCGCGACCTTACGCCTCAGGTCTGGTTGCTCCAGCACGAAATCCAGGCAGGTAACGTTTCCGCCGCCATAGACCGACTGGACGTTATCCTGCGAGGAAATGATCCGCGTGATTTACAGCCTTTGATCTCCGCACTGTCACAACTGATCGTCGATCCGCGTTTTCGGCCTGGATTTGTGAAGCTCTTGCAATCCGAAACGCCTTGGCGAAGGATGGTTCTGAGAGAGGTGTCTCGCAATGCCAAGGATATTCCCGGCCTTAACGCATTGTTCACCGCGCTGCAGGCGGGGACGTCACCACCTGATGGCGACGAGTTGAACGAATACCTCAGTCGTCTTCTGCGGGAAGGTTGGGTAGATCAGGCCTATTTGACCTGGTCGAAATCCTTGTCGCCCGATCGGCTTGAGAAGCTCGATTATCTTTACAATGCTCGATTTCAGTATCCGTTGACAAATCTTCCGTTCGACTGGCTTATGCCGCCAATTCCGGGCGCGCTTGTCGAGATCACGACCGAAAATGCGCGGCGGGTGCTCAATGTGGACTTTTTTGGCGGACGTGTGCGCTTCGCCAATGTTTCGCATCTTCTGACCCTTCCGCCAGGTGCTTATAAATTTTCGGGCCAGGAACGTGCACAGAATTTAAAAAACGAACGAGGACTTCGGTGGCGGATTTATTGTCTGGAAGATCCGAATGGCAGCATCGTGGCCAGCAATCCGCTGTCGAACGATCAGCCTTGGAGTGAGTTCAGCTTTGATTTCGTAATTCCTGATGAAAATTGCCGATATCAGAATCTTCTGCTTGAACTCCCGGCCCAGGTCGTCCTGGAGACCGAAATCAGTGGCGGCGTTTCTTACGCAAATCTGAAAATACAAAAAGACTAGTATATCTGAAGCCGACAATCTCAGTGATCGAGCGTATTTCGCAATACGAATGTCTTTTTACCCCAGCCTTGGTCGTGGCGCAGCGGCGACGTTGACTGTCAGCGCTCCGTCTCAGTGTAAGTTGATTATTTTATTATAAAACAAGTACTTATAGTCAATCTAACGGGGCGTATACCGTGGTCTTGAGGGCGTCGGCGGTTTGCAATCTACCGGTAATGCTGCTACTTGTTAGCCTCGTTAATATGCCGGAGCGCAATGAACATGACCCTCTATCGTAGATTGTTTATTGCGGCTGCGATGCGTGAAAACCTTATTATTGCGGGAAACATTATTGTAACCAGCCAGAATAAAAGCCTCAGTTCTTGATCTAAATCGATGAAGACAATCCTATTCTGGCTATGTAGTGCCGTAATTGCAGTGGCGCTGCTTTTCGGGGGTGGCACTCGTCAAGGTCTAGTCTCAGATGCTCTGCCGCAGACTTTGTCGCTGCTGTTGTTTGCCTTTGCCTTGCCGGGTGCAATACCGTTGTTGCGGTCCAAGCCTTGGGCTCTGGCGTTCCTGATCGGCATTTTGTTCCTCCCAGTGTTGCAAGCCGTCCCCCTGCCTCCATTTGTCTGGAGAGTATTGCCTGGCCGGCAGGTTATTTCGGACACATATGCCATCGCCGGGATCGATATGTCATGGCGCCCCCTGAGTTTGATCCCGGGCGCTACCTGGAGAGCCTTTCTTTTTCTTTTTCCAGCAATCGCTGTTTTCTTAAGCGTTCTCAGTTTTGAACGGCAGGCTCGGCAGTGGCTGCTTCTCCTTATCTTGGCGATTGCTATCGTCTGCGTTCCCGTGGCGATGCTTCAGGTTGTCGGCGGGGACGGCAGTCCGCTTTATTTCTTTGAAATAACCAATGTAGGCAAAGGCGTGGGATTTTTTGCCAATGCCAACCATTTTGCCGCTTTCCAGTATGCGATGTTGCCGCTGGCTGCGTGTGCGATTATGGACATGCGCGAACGGTTTGTGCTTCCGCCGCTTGCAATCTTCGGGGGTGTCGCGGCCGTCTTGCTGATGGGCCTGTCATTGACTGGATCGCGTTCGGCAGTTTTGTTGGGCGGATTATCTACGATTCTGACAGCGATGTTCCTGCTTCGCCCGGAGATTTCCAAAATTGGGCGTCGCCGTGTTTTGTGGCTGGCCGCTGCTTTTGCCGTTGTTGTTGGCCTTTTCGCTTCGGGTATGGGCCTGTTGGCGATTCTCCAGCGGTTCGACAAGCAGGATATTGCTGAGGATGCACGATGGGTGATTGCAGCAAATACCTGGAATGCTATTCGGATTTATTTTCCATTTGGTTCCGGCTTTGGGACTTTCCCCGACGTGTACCAGCTTCACGAGCGTCTCCAGGACGTGTTTCCTCCATTCGTCAACCGTGCACATGACGATGTGCTCGAGGTCCTTTTGGAGGGTGGAGTCTTTTCCTTATGCCTGCTGGCATCTTTCGTCGTATGGTTATGTCTCCATACGGCCACAGTGCTTGGCCAGGACCTGACACCGGAGACGCGACAGGCCCGGGCGGGCATCATCGTATTGTGGCTTTTTCTTCTGCATTCGTTCTGGGACTATCCTTTGCGGACGATAGCACTCAGCACGGTAGTGGGCGTGTGTATGGCTCTTCAATTCAGGGGGCAATCGGCAGGTGGCATCCAATCTGCTTCATTGCGATCCCGGCGGCGCAAGCAGTCCAGCACCCAATAAAGTTTTGTTGAATCCTGGCTAGTATTTATGTGTAGACAATGTGACGGAAGCACTCGTTAATACGATCTCAAGATGCTTCGTTAAGTCTTCTATTTCAACTGTTTGCGTGTTTTTGTGCGCTTGCGAAGAAGGCCGAATTGAACTAGCTTGTCAGCACGTCAAATCGACTGCGCTCCTGCGCGTCAAATGGCGGGAGCGGTGGATAGGAACGTGGCCGAAACGGGGACTAACGAGCGCTTAGGGGCGTCCAATTCGGGATGTCAATCAGAGACGGCTAGCCGCCTTAAGGGGAGCGTTTCGGATCTACAGTTGAATCCGGGAGAGCGCTGGTACGTCGTGCAAACCTTGCCTCACCGTGAGGCGGTTGCGGCACAACATCTTTGCGCTCAGGGGTTCCGTAGCTTTTTGCCAAGATTTCGCAAGACGGTCCGCCACGCGCGCAAACTGCGCCATGTGCTGGCGCCGGTCTTTCCTGGCTACATGTTTGTGGTCCTTGATGTTCAGCGTGATCGCTGGCGTTCCGTCAACGGTACATTCGGCGTGGCTAGGCTTGTGACAGCTATCGATCGGCCAGAGCCTGTTCCGGTCGGTATTGTCGAAGCTCTGCAATCTTCCTCTGATCTTGTCGGCCTGGTTCGGTTTGATAGCGAGCTTGTGGCGGGGCAGAAGGTTCGTGTGTTGTCGGGTCCGTTTGCTCAAGCGATCGGTGCTCTGGAACGGCTTGACGACAATGGTCGCGTGCGGGTGTTGCTGGATATGATGGGCGGGAAGATTCCTGCCGTGATTGATCGTATGGCACTGACCGCGGCATGATGGTGGCCGTTTGTCCGTCTGCGGGCGGGCCGGGCAGGATACTCGGAATTTGGGCTCTGGGGGGTGTCACCCGGAGTGCGGTAGCATGGAAGTTTGAGCAATGATGAACCGGATCAAGCGCGTCTGAATGACTATTAGCCTGGTAATTGCCGTCCATAATCGAAGGCATCTCATTGGCGAGACGTTAAGGTCTCTGCTCAATCAATCGCGCCCTCCAGATCAAGTGATTGTCGTTGATGACGCTTCAAGCGATGGAACGCCAGAGATCGTCGAGAGCTTCGGTGCAGGCGTGACTCTTATCCGCCTCCCGACAAATAGGGGGCCGGGCGGCGCTCGGAATGCCGGTCTCGCGCTGGCGACAGGAGAATTCGTACAGTTCTTTGATAGCGATGATATCGCTTCGCACGACTTTTTGGCTTCCAAGCTTGCCGCTTTGTTGGCTGATAATGCGGACATCTGCTATGGCCCATGGCTCCCTGTCTGGCTTGAAAATGGCATATGCCGCCACGATGGATTTGTTCGTCAATCGCGGCCGGTAAACGGAGATCCACTGGAAAGATTTCTGGAGGGGTGGGTTCTGCTCATCCAGAACTGTCTTATTCGGCGCCATTTGCTCACAGAGGTTGGCGGCTACCCCGAAAATATGCGAACCGGCGAGGATATGCTGCTGTTGTTTCGTATGCTTCAGAAAAATCCGCGGCTTGCTCATACGTCGAAGCCGCTTCTTCTTTTGCGGCAACACCCAGAGACACAGATCAGCACCGCGCCAGAGGGCGCGGCGCTTCGCGCTCTGGATGAATTACGTCTGACCGATGCTGTATTGTGCGAAATATCGCCGGAGACCGCGCAGGCGCAAGCGAAAGCGCTGGCTCAATGGCGTGGACGCCATGCCCTTGCCGTGAGGGTGGCAGGCGGTACAGTAACGGCTGGGTCAAAGCTCTCGCGCGCCGATCGGCGTCGCTTTGAACAGCGCGCTTTGACGAGCCGCCTGAAGCTTGCAATTTCCGCGCGTCTGGCCGGACATCGCATCGAAAAAGTTTATCGACCGCAGAAGATAAATTCTGTTTATGCCGATGCTATTCGCCAACTGGGCTATCAGCCGCTTCTGAAGTCATAACCGCAATTTGATAAAGGTGATCACAGATGTCTCGTAAGACCTGCATGACCTGCCACAGCTCCAAGCTATACAAGTTCATAGACCTCGGCCGGCAACCGAACGGGAATAATTTCTTATATGCGGACGAGACGGCAAGCGAGCCTTTCTTTGATCTGGCAATGATGGTCTGCGAAGAATGCTGGCAGGTTCAAATCTCCGAATTCCCGTCACCGGAATTCATGTTTGAGAACCATCCGTATGTCACCGGTTTGAACGTGCCGGTGGTCGATCACTTCGCGCGTCTGGCGCCGCATGTTGTGCAGAAGCTCGGGTTGAAGCCGAATGACTTGGTGATCGACATCGGTTGTAACGATGGCTCGCTGCTTAAATGTTTCGCCAACGAAGGACTCCGCACCCTTGGCGTCGACCCAGGACAGCGGACGGGTGAGCTTGGCCGGGCACAAGGCGTTACCATATTCCGTCAGTTCTGGACTCATGAAACCGGCAAATCGCTGAAGCAGCTTGGCGTGCGACCGGAAGTCATCACGGCGACGGCCGTCTTCTATCACGTCCCGGATCTGCACGATTTCGTCGCCGGCCTCACCGAGATCATGGGCCCGGAGAGCTGTTTCGTCGTGCAAGGCGTCAACCTTCGCGACCTCATCGAGAAGAACGAGTTTGACCATTTTTATCACGAGCACAGCTGCATCCATTCCATCGCACCGCTTCAACGATTGTTCGCTGCACACGGCCTGCGGATACAGGATATCGAGATGTCGCCAATTCATGGCGGATCCTTCATCCTCTATGTGCGTCGGGTGGAGAGCGCTGTGCCAACCACCCCCGCGGTCGCTGAGGCATTGGCCGCCGACGATGCTGCAGGTCTGAACTCGCGTGCGGCCTACGACGCCTTCGCGCAGCGCGTGAAGAAAAACATGGATGAACTCGTCGAGCTGCTCCGCAAGTTGAAATCGGAAGGAAAGACCGTCTATGCACTGGGCGCGCCGGTCAAAGGATCGACATTGTTGAATTACTGCAACATCGGTCCTGACCTGGTGCCGTTTGCGACAGAGCTGAATCAATTCAAGATCGGCCGCGTCACACCGGGCACTCACGTGCCTGTCATCGACGAGCGGACACTGGCGTCGCCGCCCGACTATTATCTCGTGCTCGCCTGGAATTTTGCGGATTATCTGCGCGAAAAGTATGACGACTATCTGTCGAAGGGCGGACGCTTCATCGTGCCCGTGCCTGATGTGCAGGTGCTCGGTCCGCTTAAGGCGTGAGGTCGGTACGGCCGGAGGATGCATGAGCTTCGAGCGGCCGCATTGGCACTGCAAGACGTACTCGACGGTGCTCCATTGTCGGAAAAGGCCAGCCGCGTAGACGGATGTTCATTCGAAGATGCTCCCATCGAATGAACGGCCATAGCGTTTATCCTGCGCGGCGCACATAGCGTTAGAGAACCTTATTTTTGTTTGGGGATCGTTGATGCGGAACGTGATTGTTACAGGCGCGACCGGTTTCGTCGGCAAAACGCTTGTCGAAACCATTCGCCAGCGATTTGGCGCGGATTGCGAGGTGATCGCCCTTGGCTCAAGCCAGGCGGATCTATCCAAGAAGGATGAAACCTTCGAATGGTTCGAGCGCACGCAATGGACGTTTGATTGCGACCATATCATCCATCTCGCGGCGCTCTACAAGGCCGGGGACTGGCCGGTGAAACACCAGGCGACGCAGTTTTACGTCAATATGTCGATCAACGTGAATTTGCTTGAAGCCTGGCGTCGCTTTTTCCCAAAAGCGAAGATGACCAGCATCTTATCCTACTGCATGTATCCGTCCCATAGCGAACCTCATCCGGAAACGGAAGTCTATGGTACGGAGCCAGAGGACTATCTTTTCGCTTATGCTTTTACAAAAAAAGCAATGTTGATTGGGCAAAGAGCGTATGCTCGGGAGCACGGACTAGCAGCAACCAGCGTCATCCTGCCCACGGTATTCGGGCCAGGAGATAGCTTTGCCGAAAACTCTCATGTCGTCGGCGCGCTGATCGGAAAGTTCGTAAAGGCCGCCAGAGCGGGATTGCCAACTGTCGAAGTCTGGGGTGATGGAACGCAGGAGCGCGAGTTTCTTTATGTGGGAGACGCCGCTGACGGCATCATCGCTGCAGCGCTTCACTCCAACCATGACGTTCTGAACCTTGGGACAGGGGCGGCCTATTCGGTTGGTCATATTGCCCGGCAAATTCAGCAGGCCTCTGGATTTGCCGGCGAGATGACCTTCAATATGAATCGCTTTGTCGGTGTCAAACGACGTGTGCTCGACGTTTCAAAAATGCGCGACGAGCTCGGCTGGGTTGCTCCAACGTCGATCGATGAGGGGCTCACGAAGACAGTTCGCTGGCACGAGGCTCAGTTGGACGGTGCGTAAAAGCCGCGGATCGCGCACGACTGGGCTCAGGAATAACCCGGCTATCCTCACCTGTTTGAGTCCATCGACATTGATGTGCACAACATGAGCGATTGAAAGTTTGAAGAGCCTTCTAATTTACATGCCGCATGGTCGCGGCGGCATAGCTGATTATGCCCATGATCAGGCCAACGCGTTGCAAGATCTTGGTTGCGACGTCAAATGCCTATGCACGCCGTCGTTCACGGAAGGTCGGCAGGCGCGTTACACTATGCTGCCAGAGCTTCAGGAAGGCTTCCCTGATAAGCAGAGTTCAATACGTATTTTGCGCCAGATGCGACTTGCTTATCATATAATTGGAAGCGCGCGTCAGATGGCCGACTTGATCGAAAAAGGCCAGTATAGTTTTGTACTGATGCATTTTTCCGAATACCTCGCGCCCTTATGGGCGCCTCGGCTGCGGAAGTTGAAAGAAAAGGGCGTGATCTTCGGGAGTGTTCTTCACGATCCGGCACGTGATTATGTCGTCGGACCAAAACTTTGGCATGACTGGTCGGTGCAGCAAGCGTTCAGTTTCCTGAACGTCGTCTACGTTCATTCGGAACAAGAGCTGGCCAGCGGAATGGAGGTCAGGACCGTTCTGGTGCCATATGGAATTCATACTTTTCCAAAGGCCGCCAAAAGCAGAGCGAAAGTTCGCGAAGAGCTGAGATTGCCACCCGATGCAAAAGTACTGCTTGCGGCAGGTTTCATCAGGGACAACAAGAATCTTGATCTGGTCATAAGAGCACTGTCCGAGATTCCCGACATATATCTGATCATTGCAGGCACCGAGCAGGCAGGTGGCAACAGGCCGGTCAGTCACTATCAGGAACTCGCGGAAGAGCTCGGTTGCGTTGATCGATGCCGTTGGCTGATTCGCTACGTTGACGCTGTCGAGCGGGCGGATTTGTTCGTGGCAGCAGACATCTGTGTGATGACCTATTCCGCTTCCTTTCGGTCGGCGAGCGCATCCTTGAGCGCGGCGGTCAATTATCGTCTTCCAAGCATCGTATCGAGTGCCCCCGGTTCGATGGAATCGGTCATCAAACAATACGGCATCGGGATTTGGGTCGAGCCTGATTCCGTCTCGGCTATAGCGGACGGTCTTCGCCGCTGGCTTGAGGCAGGGATATATCCGGACTGGGAAACCTATATGCGTGAGAACTCGTGGGGCGAAAATGCCCGGCGCGTGATGGAATCCATGATGGAAGCGCAGCGGTTCAACGAGAGGCTCACCGCTTGATCGCCATTTTGAGGCCGAATGGTGCGGCAGTGGCTACGTTAACGTCGAATTGAAGGCACTGCTCTCTTCGTCTGATTAGCTCGTGGAAGGATTTTTGGATCTTGAGCGTAATGTCTCGCATTAAGAGCATGATTGAAGACAATCTTGATCTTATCTTCCCAAAACGGCGGATCTATCTTCCTCCGAAAATAAGGGCGCTGCTTCAGAAGGATGCACTGCGTATCGTCGATGTCGGCGGCGCGATGGGGCCGGATGAACGCTGGAAAGTTCTCGGCCTGGAGCTATGCCGCTTTGTCACTTTCGAGCCTGATACTCGCTCCTTTTCCGGCCTCGCCGTAGATTCGACCGGTCGCAATGCCTCTTTGGCTGTCGGCCTGTCAGACAAGGCCGGGGAGCAGACCCTTTATCTGACGCATGGCGAATTTGCTTCCTCTCTCTATCGTCCCAATGCATCGGTCTTGAAAGACTACGCGACCTGGCCGTGGCATGAATCAGCGGGCGAAACCAAGATTCCCGTCGACACTCTTAATCACGCCCTGGAGGCTCACAAAGACTGGTGGCCGGATTTCATCAAGGTGGATGTTGAGGGGGCGGACCTCGATGTTCTGAAGGGCGCCACCGACAGCCTTGCGGGGGCATTCGGTGTTCAGGTTGAGGTTGCTTTCATCGAACGTAATATGGGGGCGCCGCTCCAACCGGATATAGACGGCTGGCTGCGTACTGCCGGGTTCGTTCCGCAGCAGATTATCCGGGAACATTGGATTCGCAACAATGGCATCTACGGAGCAACATCCAGGCCGCAGATCATATGGGCGGACGTCGTCTACGTTCGCGATCGATCATGGTCACTCGCAAGATTGGAGAAGGCCGCATCGTCGGATCGGGCCAATATCCTGACAAAGATGGTCGCTGTACTTCTGGCATATGGCGCCCATGACTACGCAATGGAACTCGTAGAGGCCGCAGCGGCTGCTGGATATGTCACTTCCACGGAGAGCGCCGATCTGCGTGAAGCTGTCTTGGAATCTGTTATTCCCGTGCCTGCGTTTGTCATCCGAGGTGCGATAGCACTTTGCTTCGCTCTCATTTTCGGTGCTGTTTTGTTGCCTTTTGGTGCAAGGTTTCGGGCCGTCGGCCGTCAAATAGTGGCCAAGCAGGCAGGCCCCCTGTTCTTCGCGTTATACCGATCTGCATCACGGACAGGCCTTCAGGACTCGTGTATTGCCGACCTCGCTTAGGGGGATGGTTGTGCATCATCGCAGGACAATAGATGTCGCAGATTATGTCTGAACATGTTGGGGCGCAGCCTCGCTCGCAGCCAATCACTCGACGACTGCTCATCTCGGAAGAAGGTCTCGTTGATGAAATCGGACATTGGTATGAATACTGCAAATCGGTCAGCGATATTCACGCTGAACGAGGAATCGAATGTCTCGTCGCCATGCATCTGGATGCAAAAGAGGCCGTTCGGAGCGAAATAAAGGCGCTCCCTGTCTACCGCCAGACAAGCTGGGGCAGATTGAATACTGAACCGAACACGGTCAAGCGATATCTCGGAATATTGTCGCACAACGCTCTTGTCTACAAAACCATGAATCGGGTCATGCGAGAGACCGGCCCGGTTGATATCGTCTTTGCTCCGACAGTTGCCATTCATCATCTGATCGGGTGGCGATTGTTCGCCGCGATGCACGGGGAACGCGGTTTCAAACGCCTCGTCTTGTTGTTTCGCAACAATATTGGATATTATTCGAAGGATAGCGATACGCCGAAATTTCGACGGGCAACCCACATTTTGGCGCCCATATTCAAGTCGTTTGCGCCGTTGATCAAGAAAGGCCGTGTCGTCTTTGCGACCGATAGCGAGCGCCTGGCGGATGAATACGAGGCGCTGTGCGGATTGCGGCCAATCGTGTTTCCGAGTCCGCGCATCGCCGAGCCTGCCAGTAGCGTTTCAGGCAAGGCCGCCGACGTGTCGACAGCGGCAAAGTCAAAGACCAATATCGTTTTCTCCTGCCTCGGCCCGGCTCGTTTTGAAAAAGGGATCGATATTCTGCAGGAGGCGATCAAACTGGTTCTGGCCCGCCGGCCTTCGCCCGACATATGTTTTGTCATTCAATGGAATTCCGAGATTAAATTCGCGTCGGGTGAAATTTATCCGCCGGACCCGGCGCTTTTGAACGACAGCCGCGTGCGGCTTTTGACCAAATCTTTGACCAGCGAAGAGTACAATGTCGAAGTTGCAGAAACCGATTGCATGGTTTTGCCCTATCGTCGGGACAGCTACTTTGCTCGTATATCCGGTGTCGCAGTAGAGGGCGTGACGGCAGGCAAGCCGATCATCTACACGCTTGGCACATGGTGTGAAGGCTTGGTGCAGACATCGGGGGCGGGCATCGGCGTGCCCGATGGAGATGTAGAAAAGCTTGCATGGGCCATCGAAGAGATGGCCGATAATTTCCCGCTCCACAGGGCGCGGGCTGCGGAAAAAGCGGAGGATGCGAGGCAATCCAATTCAGCCGAAGCATTTGTCGAAAGACTCTGGGGACCGATCTTGTCTGATGCTTGAGACTGCGGTCGGGAAACCTGTCACCATGAATTATCGTGGCACGTACGTCGATTCTCCGAATTGGATCATATGCCAGATCGGGGCACGGGAGCGTTATGCGCTGGCTCGAGAGCTGCATCGCCGTGGCCGGCTGGCGGCGCTCTGCACGGACATCTGGGTGACGCCCGAATCGATATCCGGCCGTTTGGCCCATCTGGCAGGTCGTCGGGGCGTCTCTTTTCGTGAACGATATGACCCGGCTCTCAAGGACGCATGTGTCCTGAGCGATCAACCTGCCTCGGTCGTGCTCCAAAGGAGGCGGGCGTACAAGCGAGGAGGGGGAACGTTATGGCGTCCGATTATGGAGGCCGACCGTTGGCTTGGATCACGCATGGCAACACGTCTCGAACGATCCGGCGTGCTGCAGGCCGGTCCCGCTCAAGAAGCGCCGGTCGTGTTTGCCTACAGTTATGCTGCGCGGGAGATTTTTGAGACCGCTCGACGCTTCGGATGCCTGACCGTTCTTGGGCAGATCGATCCCGGTCCTGTCGAGGACGAGATCGTTGCGGAAACAGCGCGGAGGCATGGTTTTAATATCGACGGACATGAACGAGCGCCACCGGAATATTGGGAGAACTGGCGGAGGGAGTGCGCACTCGCCGATGTCATCATCGTGAACTCGAAATGGTCCGCAAAGTCTCTCGAGAAAGCCGGGGTGGATGGCGGGAAAATCCACATCGCTCCGCTCGCATATGAGGGGCTGACGAGTGGCAATAGACAGACAGTTCAACGTCGTTATCCGGCCTCATTTAGCCAGGAGCGGCCGCTTGAGCTTCTTTTTCTGGGGCAGATCGGAGTACGCAAAGGCATCTTCGAACTGCTGGAAGCCATGGACCGGTTGAAGGGCGAGCCAGTCAAGCTTACGCTGGTGGGGCCTGTCCAGGACAGATTGCGGGAACGCTTTCGAACATCTTCGCAGGTGAAGTGGATCGGCAAGGTTCCCTATGGAGAAATCGATGCGTATTACAGGGCATCGGATCTCTTTCTATTGCCTACTCACTCCGACGGATTCGCGCTGACCCAGTTGGAGGCGCAAACCTGGGGCCTGCCCATCTTTGTGTCCCGACAGTGTGGCGAAGTCGTCACTGATGGCGCAAACGGACGCTTGATTGATCCCGTGACAGCGAATTCGATCGAGGACCTGATCCGGTGGGCGCTGGTCAATCCTGAAGCACTTCAGGCAATGTCCAAACAGGCGTTTCTGCAGGCGAAGCGTTTCACGGCGGCCCGATCGGTCGATGCCTTGTTGGAAGCGATAGCGGGGCATCAGTAATCATGCAGATGCGCCTTTTCGTCGGCACTATCGCCGCTTTCATCTACAATGCCTTCGTTTCCTGGATACCGAGCCGCAAAATTCGCCACACTTATCTGCGTCTATGGATGGGTTCGTTCGGCGCCGGTGCCGGCGTTCAACGCGGATGTCAGGTTCTCAATGGAAGAAAAGTCCATCTTGGCGATCGTGCAATCATCAATTTTGGATGCCTTTTCGATGGCCGGATTTATGAAATCAGGATTGGGAATGACGTCTCGATTGGGCCTGAGGCCGCAATCCTGACGCTGGGCCATGACCCTCAGTCTCCGGACTTTTCTGACCGGGGCGGAGCGGTCGTCATTGGCGACCGGGTCTGGATCGGCTATCGTGCCATCGTGCTACCGGGCGTCGAAATCGGTGAAGGAGCCGTGATTGGCGCGGGTTCAGTCGTCACCCGAAACGTGCCGGCATTTGCTATCATGGCAGGCTCGCCAGCCAAAGTCATTGGCGAGCGCCGCCGTGATTTGAACTATCATCTCAATTATCGTCCCTGGCTCGCGTGAAGACTTTGCCGGAGCTTTCAGGTGAGCAGACGATAGGTGAAGAGGCAAATGCGTGATGGGTGACATCCCGGTTTCGCTCATGATTTTGATGGCGGTGACGGCCGCCGTGCTCGTGCGTGGATTTTTTATGCAGGAAGCCGGATATCTCAAATATCCGTTCCTGGCAGCTGCGGTCGTAGCAGGCTGGTTCATCCCCCAGGCAATCGGTCTTGCCAACGATGTTCGTCTGCCCGAAGGCGGCTACGACGTCACGATGATTTATGCGGCGATGTCGTTGATCGCGGCTGTCATTGGAGATCGCTGGAAGAGCGGGGCGCCGGTCGTCAATACGTGGGTTTACAATGATACGAGACTGGCAATCGGTGCCGCGGTTTTGTCAGCAATCGGGGCTGCTGCGTTCACTCTTATCCTGAATACTACAGCGGACCGGACAGCCGATGGGCTGACAACAGGCGTGGTCACCATTTATTACTTTCTATATGCGCTTCAATACATGGGCTTGGCGATAGCTCTTCTTTTATTGTTGAGAAAATTCTCCTGGGTTACATTCGGTATCGTCGCGTTCGATTACAGCTCGGTGAGCGGCTTTGTCCTCTTTGGCGGTCGCCGCGGCGCGGCGCTGGACGTCGCCTTCATAACAATATGCGCATTCTGGTTTGCGAGAAGAATATTGCTTCCGCGCTTGCTCATGATCGCTGGCATGGTCTTCGGTGCGCTGATGGTGAACGTGGCCGGTGAATATAGACAATTGGTTGCGACTATTAATAAGAATAGCAGCGAACCTCGCCTGCCAACGTTCCAGGAGTTTATGGAGATTCCGTTCCTCGATCACTTTCGGGATACAACTTCCAAAGGTTCATACGAAGTTAAGAACGCAATCTATTACATAGCCTCCGCTTTACAAAATAGTACGTACGATTTTGGCACGCACTACTGGAATTTCTTTGTTTTTCGCTATATCCCCGCTCAATTGCTGGGAGCCGACTTGAAACAGAGCTTGATGTTCGACGTTCCCAATGATCCATCGAGAATATATGATTATACGCGTCACATCGGTACAACTTACACGGGGTTCGCGGATACCTTTTCAGCTTTCAGCTTTCCCGGAATTTTTGTTTTCACTGTCATAGCGGCAATCATGACGAAGTGGTGGTCGGCTGCTCTGGCGGGGGATTTCCAGGCTCGCCTTTTTTATTGTGCGACGGTCGCAACTGCGATGGAGTCGATCACACATTCAACCGAATGGTTCTTCATTTTCCTTCCTCAGGTTTTTATCTTTACACTTCCCATCCTTTACTGGGCGCGTGAACGCAAGGCTGAGGAATACTTGCCTCCGCAGAGGGTAGGTGCCAACGCCCGTTGGCAGGTCAGGCCATCAAATCAAATGCCTAGAATTAGTGGGAATTGATTCTTCTGATTGCTCATTACTTTAATCGAGATCGAATCTGCTTACAAAATCGCTGAAATGAAGGATTCTTGACAAACCCCATGAAGATCGCGGTCTTGTTTGACATGTTCGGCCCCTATCACGTGGCGCGCATCAATGCTGTGGGAAAGCAGTGCGAGACATTGGGCATTGAAGTGGCGGCGCGCAGTGCGATTTATCAGTGGGACCGGGTCGAGACGGTGACCACATTCGAGCGTCGCACTCTGTTTGACGTTTCGGGGTCTTCGCAACTTGCCTTTTCCGATATAGCCGGCCGTCTGACTGCACAGCTTGAAACATTTGCTCCTAATGCTGTCCTGGTTCCGGGCTGGGCAAGCAAGGCCGCCTTCGCAGCCTTGCGCTGGTCCCTTGCAAAAAAGATCCCGGCTGTTGTCATGAGCGAAAGCACGGCGGGAGATGCGGCCCGATCAGGCTGGAAGGAGAGCCTCAAACGCCAGATCGTCGGCTGCTTTTCTTCCGGCCTGGTAGGGGGCGAACCGCAGCGGCAGTATCTGACATCTCTGGGCATGCGGCCGGACGTGATTTCCCTGGGATATAACGCGGTCGACAATGAATATTTTGAAGCCGGTGCTATTGCCGCGCGGGAGCAGGAGGCGGCGCTAAAGGCTCGGTTGGGCCTGCCGTCCAGGTATTTGCTGGCATCGGCCCGCTTCATCGAGATCAAGAATCTGATCGGCCTGCTGGATGCTTATGGAATGTTTCGCCAGCGTCACCCGGCTTCCTCGCTGAAACTGGTTCTTCTGGGGGATGGGCCTCTCCGGGCGGAAATCGAAGCGAAGATTTCAGGTCTCGGGCTGGAGAACGAGGTCCTGCTCCCCGGATTTAAACAATATGGCGAGCTTCCTGTGTTTTACGGCCTTGCCGAGGCATTCGTGCACGTCAGTCGCATCGAGCCCTGGGGGCTTGTCGTCAACGAGGCTATGGGCGCCGGCCTGCCCGTGATTGTGTCTCGCACCTGCGGCTGTGCGGCCAATCTGGTCGTCGATGGGAGAAATGGCTATATCGTCGATTATGACGATATCAGCGGCATCGCGGACGCTATCGGGCGGCTTGACATGGCCAGTCCCGATGAAAGACGTGCGTTGGGTCGTCAATCGCAGGAAATCGTCAGGCAATATGGGCCGGAACAATTTGGGAAAGGCGCGGTAGCGGCTGCGGAGGCGGGGCTTCGGCGTGGCCCAGTGGCGAACGGGCTCGGCCGGCGCATCCTCCTCGCAAATGCTTCCAGGATGGTTTGACAAATGTCCATTCCGCCCACAGGACAGACGAAAGACGGTGCGGACGTCGCGATGCATCTCGATCAGTTCGATAACAGCAGCTTCGAGCGCGGGCGCGGTAAAATCGTCGAAGCGCTCTGGCTGCTGGCGAGTGAGGTGCTCGTTCGGTCGTGGCTGCCCGGCTCTGGCCTCCGCGTGCGGGTTCTTCGCCTGTTCGGGGCAAAGATCGGCCCGGGGGTCGTCATCAAGCCGCACGTAAGAATAAAATTCCCGTGGCGCTTATCGATCGGCGCAAATAGCTGGATCGGCGAAGAAGTCTGGATCGACAATCTCGTGCAGGTGAATATCGGTTCGAATTGCTGTATTTCACAGGGCGCCTATCTGTGCACGGGAAGTCATAATTGGTCGCTACCAACCTTTGATCTGATCACGAAGCCGATAACAGTCGGCGACGGTGCGTGGATTTGTGCCAGAGCCAGCGTGGCACCGGGTGTGCATGTCGGCGCTGGGGCAGTGCTTGGTTTCGGCGCGACTGCGACGCGGGATCTGGAGCCAGGGCAGTGCTATGGCTTGGCACAGGCCGTGCTGGTCCGTCCCCGACCGCGCAGTTGACGGGTTGTAGGGAAACGGTCGTCTCGCGGCGAATGCGCGAAAACGTAATTGATAGACGCCTTGACGAATGCTTTGGAGCGTTGTGCGGCAATGAATGGTTCTACAAAGCCTGAGCCGTCGGATGTGCAGACCAGTGGCTCTGTTGCGCCGACGGTCCCTGTCAAGGACTTTTTCGAGCGTCAGTCGGAATCCTACTCTGCTTTTTTTGATGCCAGCAACCGCAAAGGCGCGGTTGTTCTTTTCAAATTGCGTTGCGATCTGGCCATTGGGCTCTTGTCTGACGAGACACCGCGGGCGCTCCTTGATCTGGCGACCGGAACGGGTGAAATTACCCGTGCCATCGTAGCATCCCTGAAACTCGATGAGTTGCAGCTCAACGACATCAGTCCGGGAATGCTGGACGCTTGCCGCAGGCAGTTCGCCGATCTGCCGTCCACCAGCAAGGTCGAATGGACCAATGAAGACGCATTCGAACTTCTGGACCACGCAGGCACGAATCGGTTTGATGTCGTTCTGTGCCTCGGACTGATCGCCCACACCGGCAGGCTGCCCGAGCTTCTGGGAAAGATTTTTGCAAGTCTTCGTCCGGGCGGCACGCTTATTCTGCAGTCGTCGTTGACGGACCACCCGGGGGCCTGGATAACTGCCGCGTACGCCCGCTCCTCATTGCGACCCACGGACTACAAGGTCCACGCATTTTCCAAGGAAGACATAATTTCGACGGCCAAAGCCGTGGGCTTTCAGTTGGCAGACATGCGTCGATTTGGTGTCTGCCTGCCCTTCGGTGATCGCATTCTCGGACGAATGAATTATCATATAGAGGACACGTTCGCCAAAGCGCTCAGCAATAGCGGCGGCGATGCTCTCTTCAAGTTGCGCAAACCGCTATGAAGAGCGTTGTGCATATCACTGATAGCGCTTCTCGACTGGCCGGCGGCATGTTCGAGAGTGTCCGCGGGATGAGCAGGGGTATCGAGGCAACTGGAACCTGGCGGACTTCGGTGGTCGCC
>Ga0182744_1002055_pt1 | contig 16976 bp, 13 predicted proteins | sample eDN3rd30CKraftMG_FD_128525 | JGI IMG/M metagenome (GOLD analysis project Ga0182744, IMG submission 128525) | Enriched Miracle-Growth compost microbial communities from Emeryville, California, USA - eDNA 3rd pass 30_C Kraft MG (version 2) (version 2) ...
AAAAGAATAAATCGAATTTGGACGACTGACGATGAGTTACTTAAAGACGAATCACATTTTATTTTCAGTAAAGAAGAAGCAAGCACCATAATTGCGATGATTGCCAGCCATATGGACCAATTAAGCGAATTCAACTTTGATGACATGCAATAAAACCGTTTTTGAAGAAGCAGGATAGATAATAAAGGAAGGAGCGTCCCATATCAGGAAGCTCCTTCCTTTATTACTCCACCGTATAATCGATTTCAATTAAGTCCCAAGGTGTAATAATTCCAAGTGGTGTTTCATCTTTTTTTCCATTTTCGGTAATGATCACGGCTTCTAATTTCTTTTTAACCTTATGTGATTTTTCAAATATGGTTTCAACATCAAATATATTCGTACTTTTCGCTACAAAATCAATCGGATGTTCTTTTTCATACTTCATAATATCGAAAATATGGGTATCAGCTAAATTAACAGAGCTGCTTACCATATTTTGTGCCATCCATTTTACGATAGAACCTGCTGTCAAAAGACCAGCAAATTCCTTGTTCTTATATATCGGAAATTTCGAATAATTATACTTACGAATGGCCTCAGTCACTTTTAGGACGCTATCATTATAATCAAAGTAAAGTACATTCTTAGTCGCAATCGATAAAGCATAGTTAGGACGGTTGAAAACATTGGCAATTTTCTCTATATGCTCTACCACCCTAGCGTTTGGTTCAGCGATATAATAGCCTACTTCCATTTTTTCATGAACAATCGCGTTACGCAGCTTTGCATACTGCTCCAAATCTTTCTTAAACGTTTCGATAATTTGATATTTCTTTGCACCGACCTTTACCAATACTACAAATCTCTCATCATTAATTTTAACAATATCTTTCATTGCATCGTGCACCTTATTGAAAGCCACCTCAAAACGTTCTGATAGGATTTGTCCCTTTTTCACTGGTTTCATTCTCTACCCCTGCCAATATTATTACTTATCTATCTCTAATTATATAGTCAATGTGAAAATTACACTATCCCCATTTTTGATTGAGCAAATCTATTTCTTCCTTATGGGTAATTCCTTCATCATCCGGAGTCTCTAAAACAAATGGAATATGCTTAAGATTTGATGACGTAACAATATCCTTGAGATACTCTTCCCTTATTAGACCATTTTGAAAAATATTAGCGTGACGGTCTTTTTTTGAACCTGCAGGATACTTTGAATTATTTAGATGAATGATTCTCAGATGTTCAAAGTAATCCAGTTCTTGACCTTTGGCAAAAAACTCATCTGTATTCTCCCCAGTCCAAAGACCACTTGCAAACATATGGCAAGTGTCAAGGCAAAATCCTATTTTCTCGGGATATTCAGCTAGGTTTCTAATCTGCACTAATTCTTCAAAGGTTGTTCCAAGAGCACCCTTCGTTCCAGCATTATTTTCGATTAGCAGCAAACAATCGCCGCTCCACTGACTTAGCACAGAATTAAGCATCTCAAGCATTAAGTGATAACTTGCGAGCGGGTCAGTTTTACTAATTTGACTTCCAAAATGGACTACTACACCTATTGATCCGCAGGAGTTTGCAATTTCAAGGTCATTCAATAAAGAGGCAATCGTTAATTCTTTTTTATCCTCTGAAGGAGTTAAACTCGTAGAGTAAGGAGTATGCGCGACCGAAGCGATGCCTTTCTCTTGGCAAAATTCTTTACAGCTTTCCGCATCTACACGGTCAAAATCCTTTACCAAAAGGCTGCGTGGGTTTTTCGGAAAATATTGATATACACCTGCTCCGAAAGATGCTGCTCGTTTTGCTGCTCCTGAATATCCATTTCTAATACTAACATGACTACCAAAAATCATTTAGTTCCACCGCTTTTTTTAACGTTAGATTTTGCACTTATTCGATAATCTATTCTTTTACAAGTAGATGTTGACTTGAATCACCATAAACCTGTGCCAGTGTTAGCAAGCTTAATCTTATCTTGTGAATGTGGTACATTTAAAGAAATTGATTTTCAGAGTAAGCTGTTAAAGTCATAAAAATACCATATGGGAGAAATAAGATGAAAATTTATGTTGATGCAGATGCATGTCCTGTAAAGGATATTATTATCACTGAAGGGACCAATGCTGATATTCCTATTATCCTTGTTACGAGCTTCTCTCATTTCTCAAGTGCTGAACAACCGCCAGGAGTAGAGACCATTTATGTTGATGCAGGAGCGGATGCTGCGGATTATCGAATTATGAAGTTAGCAGGAAAAGGAGATATAATCGTTACTCAGGATTATGGACTTGCTTCGCTAGGTTTAGCCAAGGGGTGTACGGTTCTTCACCATAATGGGTATAGTTATACGAATGAAAACATTGACCAATTATTACAATCCCGTTATCTGAGTGCCATGGCTCGAAAGAGTGGAAAGCGCACAAAGGGGCCAAAGCCATTTACATCTGAGGATAGGGAAAGATTCAGAGAGCATTTTCAAATGATTCTCGCTCGTCACTGACCCTTTAGCCCATTTTAAATATAAATAGTACAATAAATGGCAGCCGACCAGCTGCCTTTTTACTTTATATAACCTTGGGTACTTTTTAGAATCAATTTCGTTCTAATTCTCTATATTTAACATAAAAAAGAGCTGGATCTGAACGATCACAACTCATCATTGATTTGCTATTACTGTAATTAATTTGTCTTCTATACTCTTTCCTTTTGAGTCATCCAATAGATTATTTAACATGATTGAAAATATCATATTTTGTCCACTTTTCGTTTTAACATAGCCTGATATAGTGCTAACGGTAGAGATGGTTCCCGTTTTCGCAATTACCTTTCCCCTTACTAGAGGTCCTTTCATCCGATGGCGTAAAGTTCCGCCTACCATTTTTTCAGTTGCTCCTGCGATAGGCAGGGATTGAAGAAAGGCCGGAAACCAACTTTGCTGCTGGGCTGTGAACAGTAATTGCGATAGCTGAGAAGCTGGTACTAAATTGACATGCGAAATTCCTGATCCATCCCGCAACACCAACAATTTTGGGTTTATCCCTAATTTGGTTAACTCTGCTTCCATGACCTCCAAACCCTTTTCCCAGCTGCCTTCCCCTTTTACAACCTTCCCCATTTCTTTTACCAGAATTTCTGCATGGCCATTGTTGCTCAGCTTCATAAAGGGCACGAGTAGTTCAGAAAGTTTTATCGAACTATGGGTATGTAAGATTTCAGCGTCTTTTGGCGTTTTCCCCGTTTTTATCTTTCCGCTAAGATGAATTCCTTTTTCTGCGAGTGATTGTTTGAACAGAGCTAATGCATAACGCGTAGGATCCCATACACCAATCCATTCCTTTACAACCCTAGATTTGACTGGTAAGGTACCCGTTACAGTGACCGTGTTTTTTGCATGTTCCCGCTCAAAAGTAAGTTTCTTATCTCCATCTTCAGGCACCGTTTCAGTTTGATTGATTATTTTCACATAGTCAGAATCAGGAGTGACCTTTACCACCGCTTTATCACCTTTGTTACTACCAGGTATCACCTCAATCATGACAGAGCCAGAATCGTAGTCCTTTGTTGGTGAAGCGGTTAATGCAGAAACCTGTGCTCCATAATAGGTTTGTTCATCGCTCCAAGGTAAATCCACCGAATATCGTACATCATCATACCAGCTATCGTCGCCAATTAAATGACCATTTATATTCTTGATGCCGAGTTTCTTTATTTCATCCGCTAATTTATTGAAATTTTCTTTGAGGAGTGTCGGGTCACCCTTCCCCTTTAGATAGAGGTTACCCCTTAATGTTTTATTTTTGACTGTACCATCAGAGAGTATCTCCGTCTTGAAAGTATAATCTCCTCCTAACACAGTTAATGCTGCTGCAGCTGTTAATAGCTTCATATTAGAAGCCGGTCGAAGGCGGACATCTCCTAAATGATCATATATAACCTCGCCAGACTCCGCAGAACGTATGTTAATTCCTGCAATAGCCCCATGTAAATTTGGATCTTTAATAAGCAGCTCATTTAATAGCTGAGTTAGATTATTTTCAGCATGTACTGGATGTGATTGTGGGATTAATGCTGCAATTAAAATAATAAGCACAAATAAATTAAGTCTTTTCAGCAAAATTTTTTCCAACTTTCCCTTTTTTCATAAAGTCTTTCCCAAAAAACAAACTTTTTTCCACTTTCCAATAAATTTTCTCGCTATTTAATCATAAAAAAAAATATATATTCGTTATGCCACCCTTCCACGATTAATCGAATTAAATCAGGATTAAATTAAATATTTCCGCAATTCCAAAAGACTAATTACCTTTTTTCGAAACTGTAATATTCTTACTCAAATAAGCCCAATTCTGCGGCGCGGGCAGGCTGATTTGCCAAAAAGTAGTCCCAGACAACTGGTACACATCGATTAAACGATATTTTTCTATGAAACTTCTAATATCCTCAAACCAGACAATCTGTTCTACCCCCGCGCTCCAATGCCGGTACCAAGGGGACATGGAATGCTGGTCGAATTGAATCGGTGATCCAGTTGAAATGGCTTGGTTTTGGGCTGAGACGACTGACATGGCACGGGTAACGTTTGTCCCTACCACTTTGTCATAGCCATAAAGCGGCAGCGCAATTTGTAGTTTACGAGGATTGATTTGAGTAAGGGAGTATTGGACAACCTGTTCTACCCACCATATTGGTGCGATTGGATCCGGTGGTCCGCCTGGATATCCATAATCAATCGTCATCACGGCCACGATGTCCGCAATGCTCCCGATTGAGGCATAATCGTAGGCCCCGACAATCCTATTCGTTGGTAAATCTTCCGTTTTCGCATGCACATTCACATGTAGAATCAACACTCCCAAGGCAGTCTTCAACTCTCTTAAAAATAAATTAAAATCATTACGCTGTGGCGGCGGGATAAACTCAAAGTCGATTGAAACACCGCCAAATCCTCTCTGCCTTGTTAAATTCACAATACTTTGAACCAAATTCCTGCGGTAGACTGGGTTTGCCAGTACATGCCCTGCCAGCTCTGCACTAAAATCTACCCCCGTAATATTACGTATCATTAATAGCGGGGTGATGTTCAATTTTTTACTCTTCGCCACAATCGCTGTATCCTCAATCTCGTTAAAAGCATATCCTTCCGCTGTGAACGAATATGCCACTACCGCTAAATATGTTAATTGTCCGGCGAGTGAATCTAATAACGAAAGAACAGCACTTCCCCCTGATGGGACAAGAAACCCTAGTGTCGCGATTTTTAATTTTATTCCTGAGGGAATGTTGATGATTTGACCAATAATAAGCTGGTTTGGATTGACCCCAGGATTTGCTGCTAAAATCGTTGAAATATCAGTATTAAACCTCTGAGCTAATTCCCAAAACTGATCGCCTGATTTTATTTTATAGGAGCGAATTGGAGGTTGGTTGTCCGGAATATACAAGGCAAGACCTGGGACGAGGGGACTAACGGTCGGCAGTCCATTCAGCTCTACAATTCTTTTCATTGGTACCCCATACCTTTTGGAAATCGCCCACAAATTTTCTCCCGTACTCACCACATGAACACCCATACTCTCACTCTCCTTTTACAACCATCATATGGGGATTTCATTTGGAATATTGCTTATTAAGCAAAAAAAACGAACTGGGTCCCAGTTCGTTTGTACCACTTTAATCGTGGGTCGATTGGGTCTGCCTCTAATGCTAAGATTCCTAACACATTCATGAACACGTTCTAATGATTGATTTGTTTGAACCTATCGGGTACAAGGTGGAAATAGAGCGTGGAGTCAGCAACATACGAGAAAAAAATAAGAGCTGCATACTTTACATTCCAATTCTTTATAGTTTTCTCTTATCTAATATGATTACATAAAAATGAATATTTTATAGATTTTCATTAGATAAAATATCAAAGGACGTAACTCCATCCAGTTACGTCCTTTCTTATAAAAATCATTCGTTTTATTAACTTGGTCACTCTAGACCTGTTCCATTGACTGAAACTCCATTCTATTTACAGTCTCGTGCAACTCCACAACATACAGAGTTATATCGTTCCAATAAAATTAAGGGATGCAATATCCTTTGAATCTACGACACCATCTAAAATCTTCTTAACGTCATTTAATGTATCCTTCAAACTAACTTCTTCACCTTTGATTCCGGTAAAGGCTTCAGCTACATAAAAGGGCTGAGTCAAATAAGCTTCTAAGCGTTCACCACGGTGAAAAGTTTCAGTTTCGGAAGAAGGTATACCGTTCATTCCTTTGACATTCACTAGGGAACGTAATTCACGGTAACGGCGTAATAACTTTTGGGCTTTTTGTTGAATCGTAAGGTGAGTTTGATCTAGATGTGCACCTTCCAACACAGAAGATGTAGAGTAGATTGGGTTCACTGCTGGGAAACGATGTCTTACTGCTAGATCCATATCAAACTGCCAAAGTGTTTCAAGCGGTCCATACGGCAGGTCCTCATCCACTGAGGCTCCCTTTAAATCAAGTAAAAAGGTTGTAACTGACTTCATATCAACATCCTGTAACTTTTCTTGAAGCTCATAGATTCCCCCTGTTAATACATGTGAACGGTCGGCAACGAAAATAATCTCCTTACTTTTTCCGACTACAGACAGTTCAGCGATGGCCTTTTCAATGGTCTGTGCAACGATCTCTGTATCTTCAAGAATGTCCTCTAACTCGGGGTGATCATTTTCTGGTTTTAATAAAACCGTTGCGTACCCCTCTTTTTTAAAACGATAAAATAACTCCGCCAAAACCACCAGCTGCCCCATACCTGGTCGAGCAACAAGACCGACGGTTCCGCCTTTTACAATAGGTGCAAACAAATCCAACGTTTTAATTTTCGTTTCAATCATCTCTACATTCTCCCCTCTTAATATCAATTCATCTAGACTACATTGTGCTAATTCTGCTAAAGCTGCGATTGTACGAACTTCAGCGCGTCCCACTGGTATTTTCCCCGTACATAAATTGCTTACGGTTGCCGGCCGTAGCCCTACTTCACGTGCAGCACTTGTCAGGTTGGGCACCCTTCTCCGCAATAATGGAACATTTAATCTTAGGTTTTCCATTTTTTTCACCTCCTTACTTTATATAGTAATTTACCTTACTTTGAAACGCAATATAAAATTACTCTAAGGCGTAATTATTTTCCTCCACAACGTAAAAAGACGATATGAATGGATTTCATATCGTTAAAAATCATCTGCATATCGAGATCTTCTATATTTAGCACTATGGCAGGCATCACAAGTTGGAAACGAGTGATCCCAAGGGAGATTTTTTCCGCAGTTTTTACATTTTTTCACGAATTTTCTAATATCCGTTTTCAACTTATCTTGAACCTTGTCACTCATTTCCTCACGCAGCCGTTCCCAGTAAATTGCCTCCGTCCGTTCTCCTAAACGGTACAAGAAAAGCAGATGCAAACCAAGCGCTTTGTAGGCTAACTCAAGATCCTCTAAACTTCGTTCCTTGTATGGCGGCTCCGGAAGAGGTGTCCCTTGGATAATTGCATACATGGTATCTTCCCATTGTCTTGTTAGGGCCGGTTCATTTTTTGAAAAAGGAAGGTGCAGGAATCCATAAAGATCCATTAACGGTAGACGTGCTTCTATTTCTGTACCGGCTATCAAATTGTAAAGTGATCGCTCCTCTGCTAATGATGCTTTCTTTGTTCCTAGCGGGCTGTTAAATTTCCCCCAAAGCTCAAAGAATGTTCCTAAATCACGATAGTAACGTTGGAAACGTTCAAAAACAGAATTGGTCGGAGCGATTGCAAATGTAAGAACAGGCTCATCTTCTTGATTAAGCAATTTCTTCATCATTCTAATGTCTTTTGTAAATGCAACTTTCCCCACATTATATATTCCTTTACGACCCGCACGTCCGGCAATTTGTTTCACTTCCTGTGAGGTTAACAAACGCCTTCTCGTTCCATCGAATTTCTCATTTTCCAAAAACACAATCCTGCGGATGGGCAGATTTAAGCCCATACCAATGGCATCGGTTGCAACGATGACCTTTGTTCTCCCACTATTGAATTGCTCTATTTGCTTTTTTCTAGTTTCTGGCGGCATGCTGCCGTAAATCATACTGACAGAATGACCGTCACTCTGAAGCCTAGATGCCGTTTCAAGGACGCGTCTTCTTGAAAAACAAATAAGAGCGTCTCCTTTTTTTACATGTTTAATATGGAATTCCTTTGATTCCACTTCAAGAGGTGTATCCCGGCTGTACTCGTGGATTGTTATGTTCGAATCTCCCAACAGCTGTAAAAGCATTGGTTTCGAGTTTCTACTCCCGATAATATGGACTTCTCGTGCATTTGCTTTTGTAATCGCCTTATACCAAGAAAAGCCGCGATCCTTGTCTGTAATCATTTGTGCTTCATCAATAACGACTACATCATAGTTTTCTTTTTCATGAAACATTTCCACTGTACATGAAAAGTGATTCGCGCCAGGAACAATTTTTTCTTCTTCACCTGTCTTTAACGAGCAGGGAGTCCCTTCAGCATTTAACTTATCATAAACCTCCAGCGCTAGAAGCCTAAGTGGGGCAAGGTATAAGCCACTGTTTGCTTCCTTCATCTGTTCAAGAGCATGGTGGGTCTTCCCTGTGTTGGTTTCCCCAATATGAAGGACATAAGAAACCCGTCTTCCTAACGACGGATTGTATTCCTGGCCAAAAATATCCTCCATCATTCGGTCTTCTTCTTCTCTTTTTCTTTGTAATTCTGCCTCTTCTTCTACCTTCTTACGTTCTCTTTCAGCAAGGTCTTTTTCAAAAATTGCCTGATGTACTGTGAAGTCAAATGGAATATCAGCAATTTTCAATAAATCAGATAGGTATTCTTCTTGTATATCTTCAACAAAATAGCCTTCCACCTCATAAAGAAGCTGTGTTATGCTGCCTTTTATGAAAGAAGCTGAAAGTTTTTCTCCGAACGTTTCTTCATATTGCTCTTTCATATCAGCTGGAAGCTTCTCAAGCACTCTTTGTGGAATCATTTCTGATAGGTAGTCTGAAATTAAGCTTTCGTACACAAAAAAATAGGTTTGATATTCATAGAGGCTTCTTCCCCAATTGACCGTTTTATGAATATCTCCCGTTAATTCCTCAAAAAACTTTCCTACGGTTGTATAGGATTCTGGGTTAAAATGACCTTCATCCTCTAATTTCTCTTCGAGTGCAAAGGTGTCAACATTTTTAAATTTCACATTATTCTTGATGTCTGCAGCTAATTGCTTGGCTGTAAAATGACGAACGTATAAATAAAACTGTGCGTATTCCTTCTCAAGCAAATCCCCCGCAGTATTTTCTATCAATGTGCGTATAGTATGCCTTACTTCCTCGAGCCGGGATACTTCTTGTCTTTTTATATAATCCGCTTGCGCTTGATGGTATCTGTGTTCCCATTCCTCATCATTATTTGCAAAAGTTTCCTTTGTCCATTCCACGATTCGAAAGGGCTGAAACTCTCTCATTTCATCACGAAAGAGTTTATTAATGAGCTTGCGGTCGACACCCTGGACCTCAAATCCTTTTTCCCTTAAAAACTCTTTTTTTTCATTCTTTGGAACATCATTGGTGACCTTATTTAACCAGACATTGATCCAAATTTGCTCAAGATAATGTCCACGATCATTTAAATATTGTTCAAAAGAAGGCAGACTTTCTTTTGTCTCTAAGTAGTGATTCATATCTTCTATTACTTTATTCTTGGTATGTTCGATCGCTTGAGGGTAAATGGCGGTTAATTTACTCAACTTTTTCCCTCCTTGTCAATTTTATTGCTGTTATAGTATATCAAAAAACAAGAATTCGAACGAATATTCGACTCTAAATTTCACGTTTATTGCAGTATTCTTCTACTAAATCCTCAATTTGATCAAGTTCAGGAAAGTCACCTGAAAACTGGAATTTTATTTCTTCAATTAATCGATCCTTGTTGTAAACATGAATCGCACCATTTTGATGACTGACACTGTATTCAGGTACAAAGCGAAATCCGTTTCGTTCAATGGCTCCCATAATATTCTCCTTTTTTTAAGTTTTTTTTAGTATTTACTATTATTCAGTCGTTAATCTCTTAAAAGAGGCACTTCAATCGGATAATTGGTACTATTAGAAAAATCTTTGTCATATTCTTAAAGGAAAATGCACTCAGAAGAGGTGAAAAGTTCAGTGGTTAAAGTTCGTTTGCGGCCCGTTGTAAGTAAGATAAATTTACCCACTGTTATTAAAACAGCAATACTGCCTGGGGATTCAATAGAAAGATTATTTATTGCAACTCAGCTTGGAGAGATTTTTTACACAGGAAACGGAGTGGTAAGAACTCTTTTGGACATTCGACACCGTATAATAAAACTAGGTGCAACTGGCGGGTATGACGAAAGGGGATTACTTGGGCTTGCATTTCATCCTGAATTTTTTTATAATGGGCTATTTTATCTTCACTATTCAGCAGCTGGAACACAAGGTCCAGGTGCTCAACCTGAATCTTTTAAACCTGACCCTTGTGATCCCACAACTTTAAACCTTAGGTGGACTAATAGAGAAACTCAGTATGACCATATTGATACTGTGGAAGAATGGATTTTACAATCAAATAGTCAACCTCAAAAACGTCGGACAGTACTTAACTTGAGAAGACCATTTTCAAATCATAATGGAGTCAATAGCCTAAACTTTTCACCTGAAACAGGAAAACTAGTTTTAACAACTGGAGATGGCGGATCAGGCTTTGATCCTTTTAATTTAAGTCAAGATAATTTAGAAATCGCTGGAAAGATAATTGAACTTGATGTAGATAGGAATACAATCTTTTCTAATCCACCCATAGTCACACGTTTTAATGAACTTCCTGTCCCTATTCAGGAAACACTGACTGTAATAGCAAAAGGGGTTCGCAATATACCAGGAATTTCATATCACATGTTTTATCATCATTATCTTAAATATGTAGGGAATGTCGGACAGGATTTGGAAGAAGCGATTTATTCATTTGGACACTATAAACCGATTCCGGTAACTCAACTAACTCAATCTTCTTACATGAATTCCGAACCCGGGGGTTTTATTAACTTTGGCTGGAGAGGGTGGGAAGGTGACTTTCCAACCTCCATGATGAGGGCTTGCTCTACAAATCAAAGTTCAGATGAGAAAATAATGGTTTACTACGATGAGTCTATAAAAACTTCAGTAAGACGTCTTCACCCTTTAACAAGTTATTATCATAAAGATCCAAGACCTGAAAAATTTAGCGGAACAGCACTTACAGGAGTTCAAGCCTATTTGGGCAATAGTATACCTGGTCTAACCGGAAGTGTTGTGTTTACCGATCTTGCCCGGAAGGGATCTCAGACTCAGACTAGAGGGGCTTTAGCCTTCACCACAGTACGGCCAGATGGAAAACAAAATGATTTTAATATCATTAACACCAATTATGACTTCGGAACACAATCAGCTTATTACGTTAGTTTGGGAAGTAATCTCGACCAATCCAAACTATATTTAGGTGTCTATGGTTCTATGAAAGTGACCGACCTACACCAAGGTACTATTTTTGAAATTGTACCATGACTTGTAAACAGCATATAGAAAAAGCATATCCTATTACGAATGGATATGCTTCTTCATTTTATTCTTATATTATGCTGTCGTATACACTTCTTTTTTATTGGACTCATGTCGAATCGTTGCTTGTGCAGCAGCAAGTCTAGCTAACGGCACACGGTAAGGTGAACAGCTTACATAATCTAGTCCCGTTTTGTAACAGAAATCAATAGAAGTCTTTTCACCGCCATGTTCTCCACAAATACCTGTTTTTAGTGTTGGTTTTGCTTTGCGCCCAAGTCGTACACCCATTTCTACTAACTTACCTACACCGTCTTGATCAAGGACAGCAAACGGATTATCAGCTAGAACCTTATTTTCAATATAGTTTTGAAGGAATTTGCCTTCTGCATCATCACGGCTATATCCAAATGTTGTTTGTGTTAAATCGTTGGTACCAAATGAGAAGAAATCTGCTTCTAGTGCAATTTGGTCAGCAGTAATGGCTGCACGCGGAATTTCAATCATCGTTCCAATTGTATACTCAAATACCTTTCCTGTTTCTTCTTGAACCTTTTCAGATGCATCAATCACAAGCTGGCGCATTTGTTTTAACTCATTCACATGACCAACGAGAGGAATCATGATCTCAGGTTGAACTTCCATCCCTTTGTCAGCAAGCTTGGCAGCAGCATAGAAGATTGCTTTTGCCTGCATTTCATAAATTTCGGGATAAACCATACCGAGACGGCACCCGCGATGCCCAAGCATTGGATTGTATTCATCTAATTGGCGGACTTTTTTCAATAGCAATTCCTTTTTCTTCAGCTCAGGTGAAGCAGGATTAAGGATTTGAAGCTTGGTTACTTCCACTAAAAGTTCTTCCTTATCTGGTAAAAATTCATGTAATGGCGGATCTAATAAACGAATCGTAACCGGGAGGCCCTGCATAGCTTCAAAAATCCCTTCAAAGTCACCTTGCTGCATCGGTAACAGCTCATCAAGAGCTTCTTTACGCTCGCCATAGCTTTCAGCTAAAATCATTTTTTGAACGATTGGAATTCTTTTTAAATCCATAAACATATGTTCAGTACGGCACAATCCAATGCCGCCTGCACCAAACTCAAAGGCTTTCCCGGCATCCTCAGGATTATCAGCATTTGCTCGAACCCCGATTTTTCTTTCTTGGTCAGCCCAAGCCAGTAAAAGCTGGAACTCATCAGATAGCTGCGGCTCAATCATTGGGATTTCTCCCAACATGATTTCTCCTGTAGAACCATCAATGGTGATTACATCACCATAATTAATAATGTTCTCTTTCACTGTAAATTGTTTCGCTTTTAAATCGATTTTAAGGGCATCACATCCGCAAATACATGCTTTCCCCATACCACGAGCCACTACTGCAGCATGACTTGTCATACCACCGCGGCTAGTCACAATTGCTTGAGCTGCCACAATTCCATGGATATCATCTGGAGTTGTTTCAGGACGAACGAGAATAACCTTTTTACCAGCATTACCAAGTTCCTCTGCTTCGTCTGCATCAAACACTACTTGACCCGTTGCCGCCCCTGGAGAAGCTGGCAGACCTTTTGCCAATAATGTCCGTTCATATTTATCATCAATTCGACGGTGTAGGAGCTGATTTAGTTGATCTGGATCGACACGGAGCAAAGCAGTCTTTTTATCAATAATTCCTTCTTCAACCATCTCAACCGCAATCCGAATTGCAGCTTGTGCTGTACGCTTACCATGACGAGTTTGAAGAATAAACAATTGACCACGTTCTACCGTAAACTCAATGTCCTGCATTTCTTGATAATGCTGTTCAAGACGTTTACACGTTTCAGCAAATTGCTTGTAAACAGCTGGCATTTCATTCTTTAATGTTTGAATGGGCTGTGGTGTACGAATACCTGCAACCACATCCTCACCCTGAGCATTAATTAAGTACTCCCCATAAAGTACATGTTCACCTGTAGAAGGATTTCTAGTAAATGCCACACCTGTTCCTGAATCATTCCCCATATTACCGAACACCATGCTTTGAATATTAACGGCTGTCCCGAGGTGATCCGGAATTTTATTCAAGCGGCGATATACAATGGCACGCTGATTATTCCAAGAATCAAAAACCGCGTTAATGGCAAGAAATAACTGTTCCTTCGGATCTTGAGGAAATTCTTTTCTTGTATGCTTTTTAACGATCCCTTTGTACCCTTCAATGACTTCTCTCCAATCTTCAGCAGTCATCTCTGGGTCAGCACTATATCCTTTTTCCTCACGTGTTTCTTCTAATAATTGTTCAAAATAGAACGTATTGATATCAAGGACCACATTACTAAACATTTGTATGAAACGGCGGTATGAATCATAAGCAAAACGAGGATTATTGGTTAATTTCCCCATACCAACAACTGTCTCATCATTCATACCAAGGTTTAGCACCGTATCCATCATCCCTGGCATTGAAAATACAGAACCAGAACGAACTGAAACTAGTAATGGATTTTCCGGGTCACCTAGCTTTTTCCCCATTTTTTCTTCTAGTGTGCTTAAAGCTCCTAATACTTGACTTTCAACGATGGACGGAATAGTTTTCCCTGCATCATAATAGGCATTACAGGCTTGTGTTGAAATGGTAAAACCATATGGTACAGGTAAGCCAATACGCGTCATTTCTGCTAGATTTGCCCCTTTTCCGCCAAGCGTTTCCTTCATATTTCCATTTCCTTCATGAAACAAGTAAACGAATTTTTCCATCATCATAAGCTCCTCTCTTTTTTCAAAACTTCTAATATTAATCCAGCTGTTTCTTCTATCGCTTTATTTGAAACATTGATAATCGGACAACCTACACGCTTCATAATTTTTTCGGCATAGTCCAATTCATCTAGTATTCTCTCGAAGCTTGCATAACTCGCTTTGGAACCTAATCCTAATGCCTTTAGCCTTTCAACACGAATTTCGTTTAATTTATCTGGAGAAATGACTAATCCGATACAATTCTTTCTAGGAATCTCAAACAATTCTTCTGGTGCTGGAACTTCTGGTACCAGTGGAACATTGGCAACCTTAAATCGCTTATGTGCCAAATACATCGATAAGGGGGTTTTTGATGTTCTCGATACACCAATTAGGACGATGTCTGCCTTAAGAATACCGCGGGGATCACGTCCATCATCATATTTAACCGCGAATTCAATGGCTTCAATCTTTTTAAAATATTCTTCATCCAATTTCCTCATTAAGCCTGGCTGATGATGTGGTTCCTTACCAAAACTAGTAGTGAAGGCATTCATCAATGGACTTAGTAAGTCCACCGCCATAATACTTTCTTCTGTAGCACGTCGATCTAAATATTCCTTTAATACTGGAATGACAATTGTATAGGCAATGATCGACTTCCTTGATTTTGCTAGAATAATAACATCCTCTATGTCCTCAAAATCCTCCACGTAGGAATTACGGCGGATCTCTATATTTCCTCCATTAAATTGTGTAGCTACCGCTTTTACAACAAACTCGGCTGTTTCCCCGACTGAGTCCGAAACCACATAAACAACTTCCTTCACTCCCAAAATCACTGCCACTCCCCTTTATATCGAATTTTGCTCCATTATTTCTAAATATGCTTTTGTAATCGTTGTTTTTGTAATCCGGCCGACAAGTAAATATGTATGGTTTCCCGGATTAATTTCTTTCACTACTGGTAAGGAGTCAATGTGATTCGTAATCATCTTTTTAGCAGCTTCTAACAACGTTTCTTCAAGTGTGATGGTGATAATGTTTGGCATTCTCGTCATAATGACACTGCAAGGCAATTCTTGCAAATCTTGATTGCCAATAGCTGTTCTAAGTAAATCTTTTCTCGAAATAACCCCTGCCAAATATCCATTACTGTCAACCGCATAAAGTGTACCGACATCCTCTAAAAATAATTGAACGATAGCGTCATATACAGAAGTGGATTTATCAACCACGATTGGGTGGGCTTTATAGTCAGCTACTTTTTGGTTAATAAACATTTCAGCCTGTTGCTTTACCTCATAATTATGATTAAAAAAATAACCAACACGAGGTCTTGCGTCTAAGTTACCTGCCATTGTCAGGATCGCTAAGTCTGGCCTTAATGCTGCTCTGGATAATGAAAGCTTTTCAGCTATCTGCTGACCGGTGATGGGACCACTTTCTTTCACAATCCTAAGAATTTCGTCTTGGCGTTTCGTCAGTTTAATCACATTGACCCCCTTTTCACTTTATTTATGTTATATTTCATAGTAAAAACACAAATGTGTTATACTTATTTATAAATAGTATATTACATTTACGCAAGAAGTGAAACTATTTGTTTCAACTATTTTTGACAAATTTTTTAACCATTCAAAAAAGAGAATCCTACCAATGAAGATAGGATTCTTGCTATTTTTGACATTTCGGACAGAAAAACGTTTTCCGAGATGAAATCTTCTCTTTTATGATTGTGCCTCCGCACCGTTTGCAATTCTCCCCTTCACGGTCGTATACAAGACAGAGATTATTATAACCGCCGGTTATTCTATCACCTTGATAAAAGGGATTGTCCATATAGCCTCCATGCTTCAAAGCGTCAAGAAGAATATGTTTCATCGAATCGTAAAGTTTCCCTCGTTCGGACTCACCAATGTCTTCGATGCTGCGTTTTGTCAAAATCCCTGCATGATAACATATTTCATCGGAATAACAATTCCCAACCCCTGCAATAAACTCTTGATCGAGAAGCTTAGTTTTTATTTTCCCCCGTCTATTTTCCAAAAGCCTAAAAAATGCCTGTAAATTAAATTGTGGTTCTAGCGGCTCTGGGCCAAGTGAAGTTAATTCTTTTTGAACATCCTGTTCACTGTATAAATGCAAATAGCCTAGACGCAGCCCAATAAAATAAAGGTGACGGGTTCCAAAGGATAAACGAATTTGAATGGTTCGATTTGGTTTGTCTTCCTCTGTCCCATAATACATCCAACCGCCGAGCATTAAATGAAGCAAAAGAACCTGCCCATTTTCCAATTGAAATAATAAATGCTTCCCTCTGCGATTGACAGTTAGTACCTTCTGATTTGATACTGTATTTATGAATAATGCAGGGTTAACATTAATGGATTTTTCTCGATTAATTTGTACTTGTGTAATAATTTGACCTGCTATTTTTTGATTTAATAATAATCGGTAATTTTCCATTTCTGGAAGTTCAGGCATGTATTCATTTCCTTTCTTTTTCTTTTTCATATCATTTCCTTTTAAACGCAAAAAAACCGAACTATTTAAGTTCGGTTTATGTATCAAATTATAGAGTGGGCCTAAATGGACTCGAACCATCGACCTCACGCTTATCAGGCGTGCGCTCTAACCAGCTGAGCTATA
>Ga0182744_1002057_pt1 | contig 16973 bp, 13 predicted proteins | sample eDN3rd30CKraftMG_FD_128525 | JGI IMG/M metagenome (GOLD analysis project Ga0182744, IMG submission 128525) | Enriched Miracle-Growth compost microbial communities from Emeryville, California, USA - eDNA 3rd pass 30_C Kraft MG (version 2) (version 2) ...
AAACCGGGCGGTAAAGGCATTATATTTCCCTTGTGACAGGGTGTCAATACCAGCAATAGGAACATTCCTGTAATCCTCCAGACTAGTTGCCTTAATTTGAATAAGGCCATTATCCGCAAAAAAGCTTCTGGTTGCATTTTTACGCATATTACCTGCTTCAGCCGCGACAACTCTAACAAGTGCGGCAGTTGGCAAGTCCAAAGAAAATTTGAATATCCCGTTTTTTGTGGTAACAGAATCTACTTTATCAAAGTAAGAAACGTAAATTTTTAAAGCTTCCCTGCTCTTAATATTACCTTTAATAACAAGGTTCTGTGTAAATCCCGTAGATACGCCTAATACCAAGAGCAGGATAAATATTGCTTTTGTCATATTATTTGCCTGATTTAAATAGATTGGGAATGGATTCTAACCGGCCTCATCAGCATAATCTGTCGACCAGAAACTAATTGATGATGCCACCTGAGGATTTGGCCTTATTAGGCTGTCTGGTAAAATTTACATTCATATTTTTGGCCAGTTATTTTATTATTGGCCAACTGGTTTGTATGGTTTTAAAATCTCCTACAATCTGCGTTTTCGGATCAACATCTGCCTGCAAAGCCTTGGTTTTAAAAGGATGATTTAATTTTAAGGTGGAACCATTGTTTAAACTTAAACCAAGGCTGTCAAAAATTAAAGGCTGCATGATCTCAACTGTACTTTTATCGGCATGAATACGAACATTTCCAATATTGGCATAAATAGCATTTAAGCTATCTGCGGTGGCTTCGCTTGAATCTCTTACAAAGACCCGTTGGCCTTCTGTTCGTAAATGAAATGTATCGGGGGCGGTTTTGAAAACCATGACTTGCGTGCCTAGCTCTAACAAAGCATCTCGGCTCAAATAAAATTCAGCAGATGATAATTTACCTTTCCCATGCGCCTGATCGCTGGCAGAGCCCCATCCCAAATGGCAGCTTTCCGCATACACAGGGATATTGTGAGCCAAATTCAAACGAAGCATAATCCGGTGATTTTGTTGATATTCGTATTGTAAATCCGCAGTGCTAAAATATTTAAAGATAAGGGTATCTCCCTTACGGTTAATTATTAAACTGTCTGACGGGTTTTCTCTCTTGGCTACATAATTATCCAGGTCGCTGTGTAAAATGGTGGCACCCAGTAATGCCGCATAATTACTGCCGATGAGTTTCACGACCTTTACGCCGTCAAGGCTGCCCTGCATATTGAGTTCAGGATATTCCATCCTGGCCGTTGGTCGTTCATATTCAAAATCATCTGTCTTTATTTTATGCATGTATACAGCGGCGACCAATAAAGGAATAGATACCGTTAATGCCAAAATCAGAATTAAAATTTTATTGCTGTTTTTGATTATCATGGCTCAATTTTTAATATTATGGGATTTTAAAGGTGTTTGCTTAAGCATCCTCTTTGGCAGAAGGATAATTTTTAATATATCGATCAAAGGGTGCCTTTAGGTCCTCCACCCCCATTTTAAGTAAATACATGGTTTTAAAAACCTGGGGCAAGGCTTTTGTTGTAAACTCGTTTTGCAAATACCTCAGCGCCCTCTCCGGCCCCGAAATGTCCACAAAATTGCCAATCCCGCGCTTATCAAAAATTATTTGTTCGTTTTTGAGGACTTCATAACTGCGCATCACAGTATTGGGATTCACTTCCAAAGCAACACCTAATTCACGGACGCTCGGTATTTTCTCCTCCACCGGCCAATTGCCCAGAATAATCTGTTCACAGACATATTCTACAATCTGCAGATAGATGGCCTGGCTACTATTTTCAAAATGCATCATCTTTTGATCTTTTAAATTTCTTTTTCCCGAAGTCTAAACCAGGCCACGAGCCAAAATAAAGGTGCCCATCCTAAAAGCATCACCCACTTAAGCGTAAATACCATAGCCGCAGGCAACCGGTAAATTTTGGCTGATGGGTCCAATGTCCTCAGTGAGGCTCCTGAGCCGTAATAACCTTTAAGTAAACCGCCCTGAATCCTATTTAGGTAATAGCCTAAAAACATTACGAAAAGCGCCAGCACAATCGTTGTGAATATAAATGAAAAGCGCTTAAAATAAATCGAACCCGCTAAAAACAGTGCCTGTACTCCAAAGAAAATCAATAAGAAATAATGGGTGATATCCATGATTCCATATGGATTTTTCCAATCCAAGGGCTTAAAATGGTATTTCAAAGGCTCGGCCGCGGCCCTGCTTTTTGCGATGAACTCAAAGAGTTCCGACATGGCGTAAAAGCAAAGACTGTAAACAAGGGTGAAAAATATCAGGTTGAAAAAAATTTGGGTTAACAGCTTCTCAAAATGACTGGCCGGCAAAGTCAGGTAAGCCATGCCCCGTTCCTTTTTCTGCAACGGGTCAAATGCGCCGCTGGCAAAAATACTCCCCACCAAATAAAGACCGATCAGGTAAAGGATTAATTCGGAATAAGCTTCATAATGGTGATTATTTGCCAGTAAAAATAAATAAGCGATGGCTATAACGCCGAGTAAAGCAAGTGTGCTTATTAAGAAAAATTTGCTGTTTTCTATCCAGTGGCGCCGCATAAGCTGCAGCCAACGCTTAAGACTAAATAGCTGGTTCATATGATGGATTAATAGAGTTGATAATCGAATGTAAAGTCGGGCCGTAGGGGCAATAAATAGTCAATTTAGACGTCTGCTGCAAAGGCGGCATAAATAGCGTCTCCTTTTAAATTTACGGCCTTATAGAGCATTTCTAAGTCAATTTTTCCTGTATTTTCCTTACTGTTTTCCACTTTTCGGATAAAGGCATGGCCTGTTAGCGCTCCTTCGCTATAAATTGTGTCTTCTGGTAGTGTTTTTTCAAAACTAAATCCAAATTGAAGGATGCGTTGAATTTGTTCTATATGGTGGTGAAAACGGATGGTTCCGTTGTCCATAATGGTAATAAAATCAATGAGCGTTTCCAGATCTCTTACCTGATGTGTACTGATAATAATACACTTATCCTCAGTGGCTACCCCTGCCATGACTTTTCTGAACTGGCTTTTACTCATGATGTCTAATCCGTTGGTCGGTTCATCCATCAGTAATAATCTGGTATTGCACGACAGTGCAAAGGCAATCAGTACTTTTTTCTTTTGACCATAACTCATCTGGTCAAGTTGATTACCCCGGGGGATCTCAAACTCCTGCAATAAATACCAGAATTGCTCATGATTAAAGGCTGGGTAAAAAGGCGCATTGCATTTCACGTATTTTTCAACAGATACCGGCGGAAAATAAAACTCTTCTGCCACCATAAAGACCTCCTGCAAAAAAGCTGGCTGGCGCCTGGAGGGGGTATAACCAAAAACATTCACAATACCGTTATCCGGGAACAACAGCCCCATCATCGTTCTAAGCAAGGTGGACTTGCCGGTTCCGTTTTTACCAAGAAGTCCATAAATATGGCCAGCCTTTAATTCCAGGTTTAACCCTTCAAAAACAGCCTTTTTCTTATAAGCAAATTCCAAAGAATCAATTCTTACCATGGTTTGCACATTTGAGTGTAGTAGTTTATTAGTACACTACAAATGTAAACAGAAAAATTGCAATTCACCAAATTAAATTTTTAATATATGCAAAGTATTCTGGTCCTATGCGACAATTCTTTTTAACTTATTGATGCTTAAAAGCTACCAAGGAATTGAAACGCTCATTTTTATGAACCCATCTTATTTGTGGCTAAAAAAAGCGCCGGTAGCGGCGCTTTTTTGCATTTAATTTTCATGTTCCAACGCCTAAAGTTATTTTATCTAATCCGGCCCGCATATTTTGCGCGCCTTGGATGATGTTCAAGGTTAGGTAAAAAACCGGTGATGATTCCTAAAAGTGGCAGAAACGCACAAAGGCGGAAAATATATTCAATGCTTGTTTTATCTGCCAACCAGCCAAGAAAAGCGGAGCCAATACCCCCCATCCCGAAAGCAAAACCAAAAAATAATCCGGCTATCATCCCTACCTTGCCCGGCATAAGATCAGTAGCGTACACCAATATGGCCGAAAAGGCAGAAGAAAGGATCAGGCCGATTACAATAGCCAGAACAATTGTCCAGCTAAGATTGACATAAGGAAGCAACATGGTAAATGGCGCAACCCCTAAAATGGATATCCAAATAATATACTTTCTTCCGAACCGGTCACCCAAAGAACCACCCATTACCGTACCTACAGCTACTGCCCCGAGAAAGGCGAATAAATATAGCTGGGAAGCCTGAACGGTTACATTAAATTTTTGAATGAGATAAAAGGTAAAATAACTAGTCATACTGGCCATATAAAAGTATTTGGAAAAGATAAGTACCAGCAAAATGACAACCGACCACCCTACTCTCTTTTTTGAAAGATGGGCCATTTCAGCGCCAACTGAGGCTTTGGGTTTCTTTTTAGCTGCTCTTAAATTATTCCGGTACCATTTTCCAACCCTGATCAACACCCCCATTCCAAGAATAGCCGCGAGCGCAAACCAGATTATATAAAACTGACCAAAGGGCACGACAATCACCGCTGCCAGCAAGGGGCCAATGGCACTCCCCGTATTGCCTCCCACCTGAAAAATGGATTGGGCAAGTCCTTTTTTGCCTCCCGATGCTAGGTGGGCCACCCTTGAGGACTCGGGATGAAATACCGAAGAGCCAAGACCGATTAAAGCTACGGACAGTAAAATTAAATAAAAACTGGAGGCAAAGGACAAAGCAACCAGGCCAAGTAACGTAAAACCCATACCGATTGAAAGGGAAAAAGGCCGGGGTTTTTTATCGGTATAATGCCCCACAAAAGGTTGTAATAAAGAAGCCGTCATCTGGAAGGTAAGCGTAATTAACCCGATTTGAGTAAAGGATAAATGATAATTTTCTTTTAAGATGGGATAAATGGCAGGGATGACCGACTGCATCATATCATTGAGCAGGTGCGTGAAACTGATGGTAAAAAGAATTGCAAACACGGTCTTTTCAGCAACCCCTTTAGCCATATTTAGCTCATTTTTAGGCATGGGGTTTAAATCGGAGGTCATCTTTTGAGCCTGAGGTTTTGAGTTTTTCATTTATTGAAATATCTAAGTTCTATGTCGTTACACTTGTTAATTAAATAAACAGGTCAGAAAGGTTAAATCGCCTAAAATTATGACGGCTTATCCATGATCAATAATGGCCATAGCCATATTCCAGGCGGCTTTCGTTTCCCTGTTGATAATATGATTTAACAATGTCTCATGCATTTTTTGGGTCTTTACAAAGGAGCTGGTATCTTGATGGGTTTTTACAAACCAGGACTGCATATGAGCAGCCACCGCTTTATACAGATCCAACAGAATTTCATTGCCTGAGGCCTCCGCCAGGGCAACATGAAACTGAATATCTGCAGTAATACAAGCGGGCAAATCACCTGCCTCGGCCGCCTTTTTGCGTGCCGCTAAAAACCCTTTCATTTTTTTGATATCATCCGCTTCATAATTTTGGGCAGCCTTTTGGGCAATTTTAATCTCAAGGAGCTTTCTGACCTCATCCAACTCTCCATAGTCTGCCCTTTTAAGCCGCGTGCCTAAGGGTTCGCTTGCCGGTGTATGGTTTTCTACAAACGTTCCTTTTCCCTGTTTCACGCTTAACAGTCCTCTGTTGACTAATATTTTGATGGCTTCTCTTACGGAAGAGCGGCCTACGCCAAAAGATTTCATAAGATCCGGTTCAGTAGGGAGTTTATCACCTATTTTATATTGGCCGGTCGTTATTTGTTGTTGAAGCCCAGCTGCAACCTCATCTGCCAAAGATCTTTTTTGAATTACACTATTCATTTCCCCAGTTTAATATATTTGATTTTAACTATTCATCATATCATCTGATGAATTGACAAAAATAAGGATTATTAGAAGAATATCGTATTGCAGGTTAAAAAAAATCTTTGCCGGCAATCATTTTAAACTGTCATATAGGGCATAAATAGCTGCTAACCTGTTGGATCTGTTTCGGTGGTTAGCAGGCACCACTTAAAATAATTAAAAAAATTGGCCAAATGGATGTCGCTATTTCAATATCTATCTGCAATCTATGATGGTATTGGAATTTTTATTTGGCTAATCCCTCAGGGCGGTTCGTCATTACTGTTCATATTGCCTGGGGCTTGGTTTGTTATTTACCATATAAAAAAAGACAATTAAAAAAAAGACGTTTTTATCGCTCTTTATTTTCATTCCAATAATAACTGTCCGGATATTGTCTTTTGCCAAAGACGGCGGTCCCTACCCTAATGATTGTGGCGCCCTCTTCAATGGCAATTTCCAAATCTCCGCTCATGCCCATAGAAAGTTCTTGCATATGGACGCCGGGGATATTTAATCCATCGATCTGTTTGCTTAAATGTCTAAGAAGTCGAAAACAAGGCCGTATTTTAGCCGCATCTGCACTAAATAAACCAATGGTCATTAGGCCCTTGATCCTTAACCGGTCAAAAGAGGCTACCGCTTTAACCAGATTGATCGCTTGATCGGGCGCTACGCCAAATTTACTTTCCTCGCCAGAGGTATTTACCTGGATCAGGATATCCAGGTATTTATTTTCCAAAACCAGCCTTTGTTGCAATTTTTCCGCCAGTTCCAGACGATCCATTGAATGAAGGCAGGTAATATTGTATTTAAGAAGCTCTTTTATTTTATTGGTTTGTAAATGACCTATAAAATGACTTTCATGTTTCAGCACGCGGAGCGCTTGAAATTTTTCTTTTACTTCCTGAATTTTATTTTCCGCAATCAAATGACAATCAGCACCGATGGCGGCTAGAATTCTATCTGCAGTTACCGTTTTAGTAGCAAGTAATAATTTTACTTCTGTAGAATGCCGTCCGCTCTTCTTACAGGAATTGGCTATCCGGCTCCTAACCCATTCAATATTACGTTGTAATTCACTTTCCATTTTCATTTCTGTATAAACCTCAAGCTCAAAACAACTCAAAATTAATGCTTTTGCCAGGATAACTTATAATGAATGCAAACAATTGGGGATGTTTCTGCAAAAAGTGTTTACGAAAATTGATTTCACAAACAATGGTCAATCAGTTAATTAAAAAAAAATTTTTAATCTTTTTAATTAAGTATCTCTGGCATTCAAAAAATAATTCACTATGCAATTGATTGATAATTAAGAATGTGGAAATTTAATATAAAAATTGTAGCGCAAGAATTTGGTGTTAAAAAAAATAACCTAAATTGCACCAATAAACAACCAAATCAACTCAACCACCGGGTTTGATCTATTATAAGATAACCGGAATTAGAAGCGGGCTCAAATAGGCAAACGAGTGGAATAGTTTAACCCTTAAACGACATGATAATGCTTTTTGGAAAGAAAAAAAATCAGGAACGGGAGGCCGCTGGACAACAACAAGGCTTTAATGGTGGAGCGGAAAATCCATTTTTAAAACCCGGAGATATAATACGTCTTCGTTCAAGGGACGGCAAATTTCAGGTAGCTTCGACGGATCACGATGGGTTTACTGTACTCAGTTATCCAGTCAAGCGTCATTCAGCGTCCCCCATCCGGTGCCGCTGGGAGGATTTCAGGCATTGGTCCCGTCAATAAACTCGGTTGAATGGCGACATTTTGATCATGTCAAAATGTGCGAAACGTTTAAATAATGGCACTAAATGGTTATTTACTGCTTGGAACGAATTCCATAAAAGCAAAACCGTTCACTTGATAAAAATCTGTGAACGGTTTTGCTTTTAATTTTTACCGGTTTTATGATTGAAATAAAAAGTTAGCCATCATTAAAACCTGCTCTTTATCCAATTTTTGCGATCCCTCTTTTGTTTATAACTGGCGGATCTTTATATTTCTCCAGGCACTTGAACCGGGATGTTGTTGTAAAGCGATATGACCTTTGGCGACCTTGCCAAAATCTGCAAATTCCTTATTCGCAAACTTGCTGTTGGCAACCATTTTATTCCATTCAGGACTGCCCATCTGGCCTTCAAACGTCTTAATGCCATTCAGATAAAAGGTTAAATGGCCTTTGTTTTGAATAATCCGCACTTTATTCCAGCCGCCGACAGGAACAGGCTTGGAAACGGTAGCGTCGCCCGCCATATCATAAAGGCAACCCGCTAAATGGTTCTGTTTTTTATTATCGTCCGCATCAATATTATCCAATACCTGCATTTCAGGGCCGGTAAGGTAGGTGGCGCCATATTTGGGATCTTCCTGCACATCGAAAATAATACCGCTGTTACCTCCCTTAGAAATTTTCCATTCCAGGTTTAACTCAAAATTCTCATACTCATCATTGGTAACGATATCCCCACCCCCCGAAGCTGGTTGAGAGGGATCAAAAACCAGGTTGCCGTCTTTGACTTGCCATTTCGAACCAACCGTGTCTTTAAGGTATGTATGCCAGCCCTGCGTGTTTTTTCCGTTAAAAAGCAGTTTCCAGCCAGCTTTCTTTTCTTTTTTTGTAAGTGTGTTGGGCTTTTGTGCCAAGGCTACCGAACCGGTGAAGGCGAAAAACGCCCCGATGAGAAGTAATTTTTTCATTTTATTATTTATTTTTTAAAAGCTACATACCTAAATCCAGGTAATTAATAAATACAGAATCCATTGGTCTCAGAATTGACCCTGCAACAGGATAACTGTTATTGCCATTAAAAATAACGAAACTATTTTGGAGTCCTGCACCAGGAATTAAATTTTAGAATGTTGTGCAGTTTGATTTAGCATTAATTAACATTTGAACGAAGTACTTTGCCTCCTATATAATCTTTCCAGACAGTTATCCTTACTAAATTGGAGCCACCACTGCTTTGTCAAAAAAGGACCATCACACAAAATGGTCTGATTTTAGTGATGTTATGTCTGATTATATCTGCAGAACCTATCACATCTATGACTCGGGAAACAGGGTGTGTAAAGAGTTTGTAGTTATACCAAATTAAATAAAGACTTTTTAGAAACATCTTATCGTCTATTACCGTCCTATGATGCATCAAAGCCCCCACATGAGGCAAAAATCCTCAAAAAACCATATGGCCTATGTATTTAAAAAAGTTGGTCCCCAAAAAAGCATAGATGGCATTGGGCAAATAAACACTGGCAACTTTTTGCGGCGGCCTGATTTGTCAAGACAAATGGTTCAAACCCTCCTTTTTTTCCTAATGTTCCCGGTATTCTTTATTGTTGTCACACCGGTTTTGAGCAGGGGGCAAAGAACTTTAACAGCCCCTGACAGCATCCCAGATACGCAAAATAATTTGTTTAATCCCTCGGACAGTATATACCCTGGGCCTATTCAGCCACTCGCTGATAGTGAACAAGTGGATATTTGGGATCTTTACAGACAGCTATTTCATAAACACAGAGATTCCACCAAAGCACCATCAGCCATCACAGTTGTGCCTAATATTTCAGCCAATCCGACTATTGGGTTTCAAATTGGCATAAAGGCCGTCGCCGGCAAAGTCATAGGCCGTGACCCGAAAACATATTTGTCTGTAGCAGCTACTTCTGCCTCTATCACCACTAAAGGCATTATTTACTTCTATTTGACACATAATATTTTTACAAATGGTAATAAATACAATATCCAGGGATCTATGGTCGCTTCAAAATCCGTGACACCGGATTTTGGATTGGGTAGCAGCCCCGGGCCGGACGGTACACGAAAAGGCTATGTTTTTAATTCCCAATATTACCAGTTCAAGGAAAAAATTTATAAAGAGTTCCTGCCACATTTTTATGGAGGTGCCGGAATAGAGTTCGACATTCGCCGCGGTACGACCATGAAAGGGGGAGATATTGAAAATACGCCTTACGGTGAGTATAATACGCGTTATGGTTTTAAACAGGATAGGTATAACGCCAATGGATTTCTTTTTGACCTGCAATATACCACCAGGGATAATCAGAACAGGGCTTACAAAGGCATTTATGCCAATGCAGGCATCCGCCTGAACCAGTCATGGATCGGTAGTTCTCAAAATGCGACTCAATTGAACCTTGATTTACGTAAATACGTCAGCTTATCCAAAAAACACCCGGAGCACGTACTGGCTTTCTGGACCTGGAGTTCCTTTGTGCTGGGAGGCAGGCTCCCCTATCTGGAACTGCCAGGTACAGGCCGGGATATTAGTTTCCGCAGCGGCAGAGGCTACACGATCAGCTATTTTAAAGGTACGCAGTTTTTTTACTATGAAACGGAATATCGTTTTCCGATTACCCGTAATCAACTCTTAAGTGGGGTAACATTCTTTAATCTTGAAAGTGTCAATGATGAACCTACGGGGCAGGCCCTATTCCACTCCTTTCAGCCAGGCGGTGGCGCCGGCCTGAGGGTTTTATTCAATAAAGCGACCCGAACCAATTTGTGCCTGGACTATGCTTTTGGAAAATTCGGCAAAAAAGGCTTTTTCCTGGGACTCAATGAAGCTTTTTAGCCATTTAAACCAGGCAATTTCTTGTCAATAATTTTATTGTCAACGGATTCTATACGATGAAAAACCCTTATCACGCTTTTCATTATCGCCGGGCTATATATACTCGTTATAGAATATTGCCCGTTCAACATTCATTAATAATAACTTTACATAGCTAATTTAAATTCCACCCGGAGACTTCTATCCCAACATGATCAGCTGCATTGGATAATGTACGGTGAATGCTTTTTCGGACATCTTTCAATGCATATGTACACGTAATTATCCTGGACTCACCAGGTGCCAGTTCAATGAAATTATCACTATAAATAGCCGGCAGGATATCCATCCCAAAGGCGCCGTCGGATAGTTTTTCGGCTGCCCGCAACCGCAGCTGAAAAGCGACGGCCTTACCTGTATTTTTAAGCGTTATGGTGCGGCGTATTGAATCACCGCCGGCTTTTTGGGGTTTTCTGATTATTTCTCTGGACTTTTTTACCGTTATAGTGGTTGTAGGCATATTTTGTAAACTGGTATAATCGGCATAAGCGGATTGCGGTGTCATCCACCAGTTGGATTTGGCCCAGTTCAGGGCATCTTTCTTTTTGGACAGCCAGTACCAGTTAATGCTGACTGACTTTCCGGCTGCGCTTTTTAGTTCAAGCCTTAAAAAGTAAGTGTTAGAAAGACCTGCAATAGTACTGGGCAACGTGAGTACAGATTGCGTGCTATCCGGTCCGACACTGGATGGAATGAATTTATCATATATCTGCTCCCCTTGCAGGTTATACATCCTGACAGACACTGCGAGGTCTTTTTCCGAACGCAGTCTTGAATTTACCAGTGAAACAGCATTGGTTGCATAGGAGTACTGAACGTGTAGCGGCTCCATAGCCTTTTTTATTCCAAAATAAGTACCACCAGGGTTCAGATAATAATCAAAAGTATGCCAGATCAGGCCAGGCCATGGATTGGCCCCCATCCATTGTATAACGCCGGTAGCGGTGTTATACTTATGTAAACCATATGCCTCCATCATTGCCCTGTGTGCCTCATAATTCTGAGCCTGGGCCTTGTTGGCATATTCTTTCATATCATGGATTTTGCCATAACGAGCAAATAGGGCTGTATTAAAGACTCTGGTCGTCCCGAACTTCATCGTACCACAATGGTAGTTCCAGCTGTCGGAATCATACCAGAGTTCGTCCTTTGGCAAAAATCGCAGTAAACTTTCATATGGAGGAATCGAGGGGCCGGGTGAGATCTCTGTTGCGAAGCTCCAGGCTCCTCCATATGCCTTTTTGGTATCTGTTTCCCAATAAATGGGTGGCACCCACTCATATGGACCGGCCATCTTTACCCCACTATAGCCAGATACTTTGGATTTAAGTTCATTGGCGGTTGCCAGTATGGGATTGGGCCAATGCAGCGCGTTTTCAATACTAAGATATGCTCTTTCGACCGAAGGGTCCCTGGGAGGCATGTCACTGCCATTTAACCAGACCATAATACACGCTTTACTTCGCAGCCAATACATAATGGAACTGTCCGAAGCCATGGCTACGGTTCTCTCAGCAACTGTCCAGTTCTCCGGATATTGCCAGGCACCACAGCACATCCATCCGGTCATGACCAGCATGCCATTTTTATCACAGAGATCATAAAACTTCTCATCTTCAAACTTTCCTTCAGAACGGATAATATTCAAATGCATATCCTTGTAAAGCTTAATCTCCTGTTCCTGCCTTTCAGCGCTGCGCCGCTGAAAAATGTCCGGCGACCAGGCGGCACCTCTGAGCATGATCTTTTTTCCATTAACAAAAAACATTCTGGATTGATTATCAATTAATTTAGAAGTTATTTGTCGTATACCAAATTCATCAGAAACTTCGCTGCAACGTTTTCCATTCTGATATACAGATACCTTTATATGATTTAACAAAGGTTCTCCGTATTGCCAGGGCCACCATATCCGGGGATGTCTGAAATTAAGATTGTGAAATGCTTTTGGAGAAAAACTGACATCTTTTTTTTGCCCAGGTACTAATGTCACCATTTGTTTAACGGAGGTATGATTATTGATCAAAGCTTTTACTTCCACCGTTTGTGCCTTGTCCGTATAATTAGTAACCAGTGCATTTACAGTCAGGTGTGCCACTTCAAGAGAAGGTAAGTCAAAGTTCGTTATTACCTGTGGATACTGGACGCCGACTTTATTATAGCCTTGAATTACTACTTCATTGACGATGCCGCCATTATAGTCGGGCGGATAGTGAATCCAGTCAGCGTAATCAATAGCCAGATCGCCATCCTTTCTGTTGGGATTAAAAGGTCGCAAAATTTCCAGCGCAAGAACATTTTTTCCAGTGTGGCTCTCCTTTGTAATATCCAGATCGATAATTCGCATGGGCCCTTTTATTTTTGAGGAGTCAGCGATTAAATGGCCATTTAGCCAGACATTTGCCTTATAATTTACTCCCTGTAGCTTCAGGATAATTTTTTTACCGGCAAAATGGCTCCCTAATTCAAACGTCTTACGAAACCACCAAGGCTTGTCCATCGAAGGATCTGCGAGCTTTTTAAAGTTTTGCCCCATAAATGGATCGAAATCGTAGTAATTATTGGCCAATAGCCCACCTATAATTGTGGAAGGCACTGAAATAGCGAACCAACCTTTAGGGTTGTAATCAGTTTTAGACAGATCGGCGCCATTTACCGATATTTTAGTGGAGGACTGCATATTCCAGCCGTGCTTTAATATAATTTGATTTATACTGTTTAAAACTTCCTTTTCGGCGGATTCCGGCTGGCAGGCACCATATAATCCCAGGAAAGAAAAACAGATAGCAATAAATCCTTTCAAATGTTTTATCATAGTATTGGACATGAACGTAAAAGAATAAGATAAAGAAAATAAAGATATTTTATTGGAATATCCTTAATTCAATGGCTGTAATAGGGACAGCCAGGCGTATGCATTCAAAAATAACCAATTTTGCACACAGCTCTATAATTTTGAACCTTTATATTCTTATCGACCTTGAAAGTTTAATTAATTGTTGAATCAAATCCAGGCTCCTATAAGCGAGCGTCGGTCTATTGAGCGGTATCCAATGTTATGTGCCTGTGTCAATCCTTGTTTACCAAAGCATGTAACCACTTTTTTATTAACCAGTAACCCATTTTCACAACCTAAGTAACCATTTTCTCCATTCCGGGTAACCAATTTTTTGTCAGCAGTTAACCAGTTTTTATATAGTTACTAGCCAATTTTTAATGACGAGATAACCACTTTTTCATTACAAGTATCTACAGCTGTGCTGCTCCAACTTTTGAATCAGCAAGGATTTTCATTTGTATCAGACCCCTGTATAATTGAGATGTGTGAACCTGAATATAAATAAGGTGAACGCTTTTTTTGGGAGCGGGCAATCATCTAATTTTCTATAAACAATTCCAATGGATCAATAATTTATTTTCGTTAAACGACAAATCGGGGCGTTTAAAGGGATATTAAAAATATTTATTAATTTTTCACGTAATCAAAATATAAGGATGCTGCACCTAAAATAGCACTGTATTTAAGCTTTGAAGGATAGATTTTTATTTTTGTCAGAATTCCCGGATAATCAAAATCCTGCATGGCAGTACTCATCGACTTTGCAAAGAAATTAAAGGCGTTGCTTACAGATCCTCCAAGGATAATAAAATCGGGATCGTAGGCATACATAATAATTTTAATCGCTTGTCCAAGATGATAGCCAAACTGCTGGTATCTGACTAATGCGGTTTTATCACCTTTTTGCGCCAACTCGAAATAACCTTTTCCGTCAAGACTGTCGTTATTGAAAAAAGCGCCACTAACGTAGCGTTCCAAATTGCCATCCAGATAGGGAAAACATCCGATCTCCCCCGCCCCGCAATTTGGTCCGCTGTATAATTTACCATTTAGGATCAGGCCCGCTCCCAGCCCGGTACCAATAGTCAGGCCGACAAGCGAGCTGGCTTGTTTATCAGAACCGGAATTTAAAGAATTTGCAGGTGAAGGGCCCACCTGTGCCGCTTTTATATGGCTGGCCATTGCTTCCTTGTAACTTTTCATTGCAGGCTCTTGATCGGGGACATTCCTACCAGACCTTGTGTTGGAAAATTTATGAGATGGAGAAAACCCCGTCTTTGAATGTGGACCATTTTGACAATAATTACCAAAATAATATTCTCCCAATGCAAATGCATTGGCATCATTATTTATAAGGGTCAATACATCAAATTTATTTTCAATTAAACTACCTAAGGGAAGAGATTTACAACTCGGTATATGCTGGATATCAAAAACAGTCCCGGTTGCCGTATCTACGACGCTCGGAACCCCAACACAAATAGCCGTTGGCAGTTGCCCATTATTTTTCAAAACTATGGACCTGATCAAATCAGCTAGTGCCTGCCAAACATCCTGCCAGGTGCCTTGGCTTGGTGTCGGGCTGCTTGCTAAATGCGTAAGCCCGTGTTCCGATACCAACGCAGCCCTTAAGTTGGTTGCCCCGAAGTCTATTCCGATAATGCCACCACCTTTTAAGGCGGAGGTTGTATTGTTTAAAATATTTTTTTTACCATAGGTAGCGTTATCTTCCATCTCTGTCTATTTTATTAGCGGTGATTGTTGCATTATTAATTAGCGGTTTTGCCCAAAATCCAATACTGAGTATATATCCCATAGTCAAAAACAATACGATCATGCCTGAGGTGAGTCCGAATTGGTCGCTTATGGCGCCCATAATTAACGGAATCAACGCACCACCGATAATGGCTGTGACCAGGATGCCGGCAAAAGAACCGTGATGTTCGCTCACTGAGTTTAAAGCCAGGGAAAATATAATAGGGTACATTACAGATATAAAAAAACCAACCATGGGAAATGCATATAAAACGATTAATCCCGATCCGAATAACCCTATACTCAGGCTGATCATTGCCAAAATAGTAAAAAGTTTAAGCAAGATCCTGCTATCCATTACCTTTAATAATAATAACCCCAGAATATTACCGACAGTCATATACCCCCAAAAATTGCCCAGCGTATCCGCTGCCGTAACGGGATCTATACCGTGTAAGGTCTGCAACATCAGGGAAATATTATTATTCAATCCTTGTTCGGTCCCTACATAAAAGAAAATCCCCAGAAAATATAAAAAGACCACTGGCTTCTTTAGTAGGGACAAATGCACCTTTAGTGAACCTGCCTTTTCATCTGCATTCAACTCAACTTTTGGAAACTTCATAAGGGCAATAATAACAATCATAATAAGCGCAATAATGGCAAAAATCCAATATAATGCGATCCATGACATTCCCAAAGGGATGATTTTCCTGTATTTTTCACCAGCTTCACCTGAAAGTCGCTGCACAACATAAGTGAATACTCTTGGGCTCAAAAACGAAGCAGCACCAAAAATAAGTTGCGCTAAAACAGAAGTAAAGGCATAGTTTTTTTCTCCTCCGGCCGTTCTAAGCAGGGGATTAATGACCACTTGCAGCATTGCCATCCCGCTTCCTATTATAAATAATGAAATTATTGCTGTCAGGTAATTAGGCCAAATGGCCAAAACCAGAGAGCCGATAAAGGCGGTGATAAAACCAAAAATCATTATTTTCTTTTCCCTGAACTTTTCCAGTAGTATTCCTGTTGGAATGGACACCAGTCCATAGGCAATAAAAAAAGCAAAGGGAAGTAGCGCTGCAAGTGTCAGACTTAAATGAAAATCATAAATAAAATCAGGATTTAAGGCTCCGATGATATTAGTCAGAAAGGAGATCACAAAAAATGTAAGCATAATGAGGGCTACGATCGTATAACTCCTTTTCATCCATATAGTTTTAAGAAATAAATAAAAAATGAAAATATTACCCTTCCAACCCGTCATTTTGATTCGCCATCACTCCTAAGGGAGTGACCATTTTGTCTGATCATTTTCCACATATCTTCAGATCCATTGACAAGGGTAGCTCGCAAGTAATTACTTATAAAAATAAGGGCAATAAAATAAATTACAAAATAATATGTATTTAAAGCCGGCTTTTTAATTAAGATATGCAAAGGAGAAATAAGCCATATATTCACATGCAATAAAAAATTATTTGAATATTTTGTTTCAAATAAAGAATCGTAATTCTAAAAATTCGTTGATTTTAGTGTGCACAAAGGCTGACCTAAGTAATTAAACGAACAGATTTATATTTAAATCATTTTTATAACAATTTATTATAATATAATGAAAAACATTAAATCGTCAAAACTGTTATCATTTTTTTGTCAAAATGAATTACAGCAGAATATATTTATAAATAACTAATAACCCGGTTATTAACACACAAAACAACGATATGCGACCATGCGCTGTAATTAAATTTGCTCCTGTAAAAACCATTTGAAAACCAATAACATTGCAACAGAATTCCTTAGTGAAATAATTGAAATCTATATATTCATTTTATTTGTCTTATGGCCAGTAAAAAACAAGAATTAATCGCTAAAGGACA